>Ga0255356_1000234_pt1 | contig 38993 bp, 48 predicted proteins | sample HBST100metaG_FD_189944 | JGI IMG/M metagenome (GOLD analysis project Ga0255356, IMG submission 189944) | Peat soil microbial communities from Stordalen Mire, Sweden - H.B.S.T100 | ecosystem: Environmental > Terrestrial > Soil > Wetlands > Peat | place: Sweden: Norrbotten County, Stordalen Mire...
AGGTGAAGCAGCCGCCAACGGAGAAGCCCCCGGCCCCGGCACAGAGCCCGACGCATCAGCAGCACGTGGTGAAAACCCCGGCGCCGCTGAGCCAGAACGTGCTCAACACGCTGATGAAGCTGCAGGCCCTGCAAAAGCAGGTGCAGCCGCCCACGCATACGTATAACCCTGACCAGGGTGGTGCCCCCAATGGCGGCGGCAGCCCGAACAGCACGGCCAATTCCGGGCTTTCCGGGGCGGACAAATCCGCTATCGGCAGTCATGTGCGTCCCTGCTGGAACGTGGATGCCGGCGCGCCCGGCCTGAGCACCTTCAGCGTGATGCTGCTGGTGCAGACCGACCCTTCCGGCACCGTGCGCAATGCCACCGTCGCGCCGCAATCCCAGGGCAATATGGGGGACCCGTATTACGCGGCCTATGCGCAGCGGGCCATCGACGCGGTGGAGAACTACCAATGCGCAACCCTGCCGCTGCCTTCCTATATGCTGGGTCAGAACCAGACCTTCCTGTTCAACTTCACGCCGTAATGAGGTTTGCTGATGATGCGCTTTAAAATGCCTCCCTTTTCCCGCCGCCGGATTCTCGGGACCGGGGCCGCAAGCCTGATCGGCCCTGCCGCGTTCGGCCAGAGCCTGCTTGGCGGTGGCGCGGCGCCTGCCGCCGCCCCCGCTGGCGGCTCCGGCGATAACTCGGCGATCAGCGTCTCCGGCGCGCAGAACGCGCCGATCCCCATTGCCATCTCGCCGTTCGACACCTCGGGCGTGGGCGCGCAGATCACTGGCGTGATCAGCGATGACCTCTCGCATTCCGGCCTGTTCCGCGCCATCGACCCGTCCAGCTTCGTGCCGAACTCCATCAATAATGGCACGCCGGTCTGGCAGAATTGGAACATCCTTGGCGCGCAGGGCCTCGTTACCGGCGATATTTCCGATGCGGGGGGTGGCCAGCTTCGGGTGGAATTCCGGCTTTGGAACGTGCAGCAGCAGCAGCAGGTGCAGGGCACGGCCTACACCACCACGCCCGATAACTGGCGCCGCATCGCGCATATCATCGCTGACACGGTGTATCAGCAGATGATTGGCGAGAAGGGCTATTTCGATTCGCGCGTTGCCTATATCTCCGAATCCGGTACCACCACGAGCCCGATCCGCCGCCTGGCGGTGATGGATTACGACGGCGCGAACAACCAGTTCCTGACCGACGGCTCATCGATGGCGATTTCGCCGCAATACAACCCGAGCCGTCAGCAGATCGCCTTCGTCAGCTTCCAGAGCAGCAGCGCCCGGGTTTATCTGTTCGACCTGCAAAGCGGCAGGACGCGCCAAGTCGCTTCCTACGGCGACATGACCATCGGCCCGCGTTTCTCGCCGGATGGCAATTCGCTGCTGATGTCGGTCTCGCGCAATGGCGGCGCGGCGATCGTGAGAGTTAATCTCGACGGCGGCGGCATGACCGAGCTGACCGATTCGAACTCCATCAATGTCACCCCCTGCTACTCGCCGGACGGCTCGCAGATCGTCTTCAACTCCGACCGTGATGGCAATCAGCAGCTTTTCGTGATGAATGCCGACGGCTCGGGCGCCAAGCGCATCTCCTATGGTCCCGGCCGCTATGCCGAGCCATGCTGGTCGCCGCGCGGTGACCTCATTGCCTACACCTTCTGGGGTTCGGGCGGGTTCTCCATCGGCGTCATGGCGCCGGACGGCTCAGGCGAGCGCGTGCTGTCCCAGGGCTTCCTGGTGGAGGACGCCACGTTCTGCCCGAATGGCCGCGTGATCATGTTCTACCGCCAGAACCCAACCGGCAGCGGGCACGATTCGCGCCTGGTAACCATCGGCATCGACGGCTTCAACGAGCGTCTCGTCACCACGCCGACCTATGCGTCAGACCCGTCCTGGGGGCCGCTTCTGGCCTGATCGCGCCTTGCATCGCTGATGCTGTTCCGTGGTACCAGCGATGCAAATTTGCCACAGTTGTGGTTTTGTAATGGCCGGTAACGAAATTTGTTCCAAATCAAAGTATGGTGTGGGCTCGGTGTTTAATGCCGTCCTTGTTGAATCAATACACGGGAGCCTTCACCTCATGAAAACCTCACTTCGCCTGGCCGCCGCTGCTTTGCTCGCCGCCACAGCTTGCACCCCGGCAATGGCATTGCCGAACATCTTCACCGGCCCGACGGGCTACCAGGCTGGCGACATCATGGTGCATTTGAGCGCCATTGGCGTGTTGCCCGAAAACCTTGGTAGCAATGTGAGCCAATTGCCTGGCTTCCGTGTGAAGACTAGCGATGGTGTGTCGCCTGAGATTGACGGCTCCTACTTCTTCACCCCGCATCTGTCTCTGCAGCTGATCGCGGCCTCCACCCGCCATAACGTCTCCGTTTCCAACGGTGCGGCTTCCGTTAAGGTTGGCGCAACCTGGGTGCTGCCGCCCACGTTGACCCTGCAGTACCATTTCGCGCAGATCGGCCGGGTTCGCCCGTATGCCGGTATCGGCATTACCGTTGCCTTCTTCTACGGCCAAAGCCCCTCCAACGGTTCCGGCTTCACCGCCACCCATTACTCCACGGGCGTTGGCCCGGCGCTGGACGCCGGTTTCGACGTTCCCATCGTTGGCAACTGGAGCGTGAACGTCGACGTCAAGCAGATGTTCATCGTCACCGCCGCCTCCGTGAACCATGGCGCCGTGCATGCCATCACCCAGTTGGACCCGACCGTGGTCGGCGTTGGCGTGGGTTACAAGTTCTAAGCTTTCGCCAAACGGCATGGCTTGCGGGAAGGGGTGGCATTTGCTGCCCCTTTTCATTTGGGCGGGGGCGTCCCCGCTTGTCTTTTGGCGTAAATTGCGCCATAGGGCGGCCCGCTAGCATGGTGCTGGCAAATTCACACGCGGGGGCCTTTCCTGGGGAAACCCATGGGTCCGGTGCCGTTACAGGCCATCCCCCGCGGAGGATCAACCGGATTATCTAAAGGAAAGTTCTGCCCAATGGCATTACCCGACGTTTCTCTGCGCCAGTTGCTCGAAGCCGGCGTGCATTTCGGCCACAATACCCGCCGCTGGAACCCGCGCATGGCGCCGTATTTGTTCGGTGTGCGCAACCAGGTGCACATCATCGATCTGCAGCAGACCGTGCCCCTGCTGGAGCGCGCCCTGAAGGCCGTGCGCGACATCACCGCCTCCGGTGGCCGCGTGCTCTTCGTCGGCACCAAACGCGCCGCGGCTGACTACGCCGCCGAATCCGCGCAGCGTTGCGGCCAGTATTACGTGAACCACCGTTGGCTCGGCGGCATGCTGACCAACTGGAAGACCATCACCGGCTCCATCAAGCGCCTGCGCCAGATGGACGAGCTGCTTGCCGGCGACACCCAGGGCTTCACCAAGAAGGAAGTCCTGAACATGACGCGCGACCGCGAGAAGCTTGAGCGCGCCCTGGGCGGCATCAAGGACATGGGCGGCCTGCCGGATATCCTGTTCATCATCGACACCAACAAAGAGAAGCTGGCCGTCGAGGAAGCCAACAAGCTGGGCATCCCGGTCATCGCTATCCTCGACTCCAACTCCGATCCGCAGGGCGTGACCTATCCGGTGCCGGGCAATGACGACGCGATCCGCGCCATTACCCTGTATTGCGACCTCGTCGCCGGCGCCGTGCTGGACGGCATCTCCGCCGAGCTGGGCTCCTCGGGCATCGACCTTGGCGCCGCCGCCGAGCCGGTGATCGACGCCGTTGCCCCGGTCTCCGAGGCCGAAGCGCACGCCTGAAACGTTCCGGGCGCCTCCGGGCGCCCGGCCAAAATTTGAATATCGCGCGCGGGGGCGGAATGCCTTCGCGCGCAAACGCATCAAAGGAGCAAACACATGGCTGAGATTACCGCTGCCCTGGTGAAAGACCTGCGCGAGACGACCGGTGCGGGCATGATGGACTGCAAGAAGGCGCTGGTTGAGTCTGATGGCGACATTCAGGCCGCCATCGACTGGCTGCGCAAGAAGGGCCTTTCCGCCGCCGCCAAGAAGTCCGGCCGCGTTGCCTCCGAGGGTCTGATCGGCGTTGCCCTGGCGCCCGGCAAGGCCGCCATGGTCGAGATCAATGCCGAGACCGATTTCGTCGCCCGTAACGAGGCATTCCAGAACTTCGTCGAGACCGTCGCCAAGCTGGCCCTGACCACTGGCGAGGATGTGGAGGCCCTGAAGGCCGCCCAATATCCAGGCACCGGCCGCACCGTCGCGGAAGAGATCGTGCATCTGGTCGCCACCATTGGCGAGAACATGACCGTGCGCCGCGTCGCCGTCATCGACGTTCCAGGTGGCACCGCCGCCGCCTATATCCATGGCGCGCTGAAGCCGGGTCTGGGCAAGATCGGCGTCATCGTCGGGCTGTCCGGCAAGGCCGATGAGGCGACCGAGATCCTGGGTAAGCAGATCGGCATGCATATCGCCGCCACCCGCCCGGATGCGCTGTCCGTCGCGGATGTGGACCCGGCCGCGCTGGAGCGCGAGAAGAACGTGCTCTCCGAGCAGGCCCGCGCCTCCGGCAAGCCGGAAGCCATCATCGAGAAGATGGTCGAAGGCCGCGTGAAGAAGTACTACGAGGACGTGGTGCTGCTGGAGCAGGTCTGGGTGCATGACGGCGAGAGCAAGGTGAAGGCCGTGGCAGAGAAGGCCGGTGTTAAGGTTGTCCGCTTTGTGCGCTTCAACCTTGGTGAGGGCATCGAGAAGGAAACTTCTGACTTCGCGGCTGAGGTTGCGGCGGCTGCCGGGGTTTAATCAACGGCAGTGCTGAGCTAAACCAGGGCGGTTCGGGCATTTTGCTCGGACCGCCCTTACTGTAAGGACGTCTCCATGACAGCGATTCCTCAATACAAGCGCGTGCTGCTGAAGGTCTCAGGCGAGGCCCTGATGGGCAATCGCGATTACGGGCTGGACACGGATACGGTGAACGGCATCGCGGCGGATGTCGGCGATGTCGTGGCCATGGGCGTGGAAGTCTCGCTTGTTATTGGCGGTGGCAACATCTTCCGCGGCGTGGCCGGGGCTGCTGGCGGCATGGACCGTGCTCAGGCTGATTATATGGGCATGCTGGCCACGGTGATGAACGCGCTGGCCATGCAGTCCGCGCTGGAGAAGCGCAACGTGCCGACTCGGGTGCAGTCGGCCATCCCCATGTCCTCGGTGTGCGAACCCTATATTCGCCGCCGGGCCGAACGGCACATGGAGAAGGGCAGGGTGGTGATCTTCGCCGCCGGCACCGGCAACCCGTTCTTCACCACGGACACCGCCGCCGCCCTGCGCGCCGCCGAGATGAAGTGCGACGCCATGCTGAAGGGCACCCAGGTGGATGGTGTGTACTCCGCCGATCCGCGCAAGGTGAGCAATGCCGAGCGCTATGAAGAGCTGACCTATCTGGACGTGCTGGCGCGTGACCTGAACGTCATGGACGCCTCCGCCATCAGCCTCTCGCGCGAAAACAAGCTGCCGATCATCGTTTTCAACATTCATGCGCCGGGTGCGTTCGCCGCCGTGATGCGCGGCGAGGGCCGCTTCACCCGGATCACCGAACCGCACGCTTAAGGAACGCGACAAATGGCTGATATCGCTGAAATCAAGACCGACCTCACCCGCCGCATGGACGGCGCGCTGGACGCGCTGAAGCGCGAATTCGGCGGCCTGCGCACCGGTCGCGCCTCTCCGGCGCTGCTGGAGCCGGTGAAGGTGGAGGCCTATGGCCAGTACATGCCGATCAATCAGGTCGCGACCATTGCCGTGCCGGAAGCGCGGATGATCACCGTGCAGGTCTGGGACCGCTCGATGGTCAATTCCGTGGTCGCCGCCATCCGTGATTGCGGGCTGGGGCTGAACCCGCAGCCAGACGGCCAGGTGGTGCGCGTCCCGCTGCCGGTGCTCACCGAGGAGCGCCGCAACGAGCTGGCCAAGACCGCCGGCAAATACGCCGAGGCCGCCCGCATCGCGGTGCGCGGCGTGCGCCGGGATGGCATGGAGCAGCTCAAGGCGCTGCTAAAGAAATCCGAGATCTCCGAGGATGACGAGCGCGACTGGGCCGATCAGGTGCAGAAGTTGACCGACGGCTACATCAAGCGCGTCGATGAAACTCTGTCAGACAAAGAGAAGGACATTCGCCAGGTTTGATGGCTGATCTGACCTCACTCCTCGTGCCGCGCCATGTGGCCATTATCATGGACGGCAATGGCCGATGGGCTGCGGCCAGGGGTCTGCCGCGCGTGGCCGGGCACCGGGAAGGGGCTAAGGCCGTGCGCCGCACGGTGGAGGCCGCCATCGAGCAGGGGGTGCGTTACCTTACGCTGTTCGCCTTCTCCTCCGAAAACTGGCTGCGCCCGCCCGATGAGGTCTCCGATCTTACCTTCCTGATGAAGCATTATCTGCGCAGCGAGCTGGACGAGATGCACCAGCAGGGCGTGCAGTTGCGCATCATCGGCGAGCGCGAGCGCTTTGGCCCCAACATGACCGCCGAGCTGGAAGCCGCCGAGCGCCGCACCGCGGGTAATTCCCGGCTGACGCTGGTGATGGCGCTCTCCTATGGCGGGCGCGCGGATATCGTGGCGGCGGCGCGCAAGGCCATTGCCGCCGGTATCGCGCCGGAGGCCCTGACCGAGGAGACCTTCTCCGGCTTCCTGGCCACGGACGGTATCCCCGACCCGGATTTGCTGATCCGCACCAGCGGCGAGCGGCGCATTTCCAATTTCCTGCTCTGGCAGGCGGCTTATAGCGAGATGCTGTTCACCCCGGTACTTTGGCCGGACTTCACCGCGCGGGACTTCGCCGCGGCGCTGGAGGATTACGCCACAAGGGAGCGACGCTTTGGCGCACGCCCTGTCTGATCCGGCGCCGAAGGCGGCCTCAGGCCGCTGGTCGGATTTCTCCGTTCGCGCCGCCTCCGCTTTGGTGCTGGGACCGATCGCCATTTTCTGCGTCTGGCATGGCGGGTGGGCCTGGAGCGCGCTGCTGGCCGTGGCCATGGCCGGGCTGGGCTGGGAGTGGGGTGAACTTGCCAAGCTCGCCAAGCCTGTCATCCTCGCCGTATTGCTGCTGGCGGTATGGGGCAGCGGCCTCGTTGGTGGGCTGCCCGCGGGGTTGCTGGCTGTCGCGGTGGCGGCTCTGGCTGCGCGGATGCTTTGTGGCAGTTTCGCCGCCTGGGGCGTGCCCTATGCCGGCATTGGCGGCATCTCGCTATTCTGGCTGCGCCTGCGCCCGGATGTGGGGCTCATGGATACGCTGTTCCTGGTGCTGGTTGTCTGGGGCACGGATATCGGTGCGTATCTTGCCGGGCGCCTGTTGGGCGGCCCGAAGCTGGCGCCGCGCATCTCGCCGGGCAAAACCTGGAGCGGCTCGTTGGGCGGGCTGTTCATTGGCGCGCTGGCGGGAGAGCTGCTGGCGGGTGGGTTGCACGGGTTTTCCCTGGCCGCGTTCGGCGTTGGGCTGCTGCTCAGCCTGTGCGCCCAGGCCGGGGATTTGCTGGAAAGTTCAATAAAGCGCAAACTAGGCGTGAAAGATTCCGGCCGGACGATTCCGGGCCATGGCGGGTTGTTTGACCGGCTGGATGGGTTTTTGGCCGCGGCACCCGTTGCGGCGCTGGCGGCGTTTTGCATGCATGGAGGCATACCAATATGGGGGTAAAACGGCTCACAATCCTCGGGTCAACTGGTAGCGTTGGTACGCAAACCCTTGATATTGTGGCAGAGAACCCCGATGCTTATGCCATTGGTGCGCTGATCGGCGGGCGCAACGTGGCGCTGCTGGCCGCGCAGGCCCGCAAGTTCCGGCCCGAGATCACCGTGATTTCTGACGAGTCGCTGTTGCCGGAACTGCGCGCGGCGCTGGCGGGCACGGGGCTTGAATGCGCCGCCGGGCGCGCCGCCGTGCTAGAAGCCGCTGCGAGGCCGGTGGACTGGACGATGTCGGCCATCACCGGCTGCATAGGGCTGGAGCCGACACTGGCGGCGGTGAAGCATGGCGGCACCATTGCCTTCGCCAATAAGGAGGCCCTGGTCTCCGCCGGTGATGTGTTCCTACGCGCCGTGGCCGAGGCCAAGGCCACGCTGCTGCCGGTCGATTCCGAGCACAATGCCATCATGCAGGCCATGGCCGACGGCAATGCCAAATCCGTGGACAAAATCGTGCTCACCGCCTCGGGCGGCCCGTTCCGCACCTTGGCGCGGGAAGAGATGCGCGGCATCACCCCGGAGGCGGCACTCCGCCATCCGGTCTGGTCGATGGGCGCGAAAATCTCCATCGACAGCGCGACGATGATGAATAAAGGCCTGGAAGTTATTGAGGCTGCAAGATTATTCTCTCTGCCGTCGGAGAAGATTGACGTGCTGGTGCACCCGCAATCGGTCATCCACGGCATGGTGTGCTACGCGGATGGTTCGGTGCTGGCGCAGCTTGGCTCGCCGGACATGCGCATCCCCATCGCGCATACGCTGGCCTGGCCCACCCGCCTTGCCACGCAGGCGCCGCGGCTTGACCTGACTGAGGTGGCAAAGCTGGAATTCTACCCGCCGGACGAGCTCCGCTTCCCCGCGCTGCGCCTGGCGCGTGAGGCGCTGGTGGCGGGGCATGGCGCCCCCACGGTGCTGAACGCCGCCAATGAGATCGCGGTCGCGGCCTTCCTGGAGCGGCGAATCGGTTTCCTCGACATCGCCTATATCGTGGAGAGCGTGATGCAGAGCTTCGGCGCGCCGCCGGTGGATGATCTTGCCGCCGTGCTGGCGCTCGACGAAGCCGCCAGGGCCGCCGCCACGGCGCTGGCCAGCGCGAAGGCGGCATAGGCCATGCTGGATACGCTGCGCACAGGGGCTGCCTTCATTATCGCGCTGGGCGTACTGATTTTCATCCATGAGCTGGGGCATTATTTCGCCGCCCGCGCCCGTGGGGTGGTGGTGGAGGTGTTCTCCATCGGCTTCGGTCCGGCGCTGCTGAAATGGCAGGCGAAATCAGGCACGGTCTGGCAGATCTCGGCGCTGCCGCTGGGCGGCTACGTGAAGATGCAGGGCTGGGGCGAGGAAGAGGACGGCAAGCTGGCCGCCCCAGGCTCCTTCTCGGCTGCCTCGCTCGGCTCCAAGGCAATCATTGTCGCCGCCGGGCCGCTGGCCAATCTGGCGCTGGCCTTTGTGCTGTTCGCCGGGCTGTTCATGGCGGTCGGGCAGGTTGTCACCCAGCCCGTGCTATCGCAGATCGTGCCCAACTCCCCCGCTGCTGCGGCGCATTTGCAGGCCGGGGACCGGGTGCTTGATATTGGCGCCACGCCGATCAGTGATTTCGCCCAGATGCAGAATCTCATCCTGGCGCATCCGGATACGCTGCTCGACTTCACCATACTGCGCGGCACGCAGAAATTCACTCAATCGGTCACGCTGGGTGATACCAAGGTGGAGGGTGAGACTGTCGGGCATCTCGGCGTCGTGGGCACCGACTCCACGCTGCGCCGCTACACGCCGCCCGCCGCCATCGCCGCCGCGGCACAGCAGACGGGGCAGGAGATCTCCGCCTGGGTCACGGGCATCGCCACGCTCATCGTTGACCATAAGGGGCTGAAGGATCTTTCCGGGCCGCTTGGCATCGCGCAGATCACCGGCCAAGCCGCCGCCATGGGGATCGCCTCCCTGGTCGGCCTCATCGCCTTGCTCTCCATCAATCTCGGCCTCGTCAACCTTATCCCCATCCCCATGCTGGATGGTGGGCATTTGTTCTTCTATGCCATCGAAGCCATCATTCGCCGTCCGGTGCCAGCGCAGGCGCGCGAGGTCGGGCTGCGCTTCGGCGTCGCCGTTATCTTCTCGCTGTTTTTGCTGACGACGTTCAACGACCTCACGCGGCTCGGCGCATTCGCTTGGTTTACGCATTTACTTTAGATAAGCCAGGCCGCACCTTGCCGATCAGCCCGCCGCATGCCAAACGCCGCGGGACAGATGATTCCCGGCGGGCCGGGGTCTCAATGGTTTGGGAGATATCGATTGCTTAAGCCGCGCTCCGCCCTTCTGGCGTCCGTCTGTCTGCTGCCTTCCCTGCTGGCGCTTGCTCCAAGCGGTGCTGTCCGGGCGCAGGGAGTGCCGCATGCCAGCGTTCCGGCCGGCGGCGTTATCCAGGCCATCAATGTTAGCGGCAACCGGCGAATCGAGACCGACACAATCACCGCCTATATGGTGGTGCAGCCGGGGGACCCGTTCGACCCGCAGCGCATCAACGAATCGCTGAAGACACTCTACGCCACCGGTCTGTTCAAGAGCGTCGCGATCACGCGTGACGGCGGTAATCTGAACGTGACCGTGGCTGAGAACCCCACCGTCGACGAGGTGCTGTTCTCGGGTAACAAAGCAGTATCCGACAAGGACGCGCAGGCCGCGATCAGCCTGAAATCACGCTCGGTGTTCACCGCCGCCGCCGCCGAGTCCGACCGTCGCGCCATTCTCGGTGTTTATGCCCAGAAGGGCTATTACAACGCCAAGGTCGAGGCGAATATCATCAAGCTGCCGGACAACCGCGTGAACGTGGTGTTCAAATGCACCGATGGAACTGAGACTCTGGTCAGCCGCATCTCCTTCATCGGCAACAATCATTTCAGCCAAGGCACGCTGCGGGATGTGGTTTCCACCCGCGAATACGCTTGGTTCCGCTTCTTCTCCAGCTCGGATGAATACAGCGCCGAGCGCATTGAGTACGACGAGTATTTGCTGCACAAATTCTATCTGCATAAGGGTTATGCCGATTTCAGCATCGTCAGCGCCAATGCCAATCTAAACCCGAACCGCAAGTCGTTCTATGTCACCTTCGACATCTCGGAAGGCCCGCGTTACAAGATCAGCTCACTGAAAATCATCTCCGGCATCCGCACGCTGAAGGACCAGCAGCTGAAGGGTCTTGTGCCCCTCTCCGTGGGTGACTGGTTCGACGGCGATGCCCTGCAGGATGGCGTGGACGCGCTGAACAAGCGTGCACTCGATCTTGGTTATGCCTTCGCCCAGGTGAACCCGCAGGTGCAGACCGACCCTGTGCACAAGACCATCGCCATCACCTTGAATGTTGTCGAGGGGCCGCACGTCTACATTCAGCGCATCGACATCACCGGCAACACTCGCACGGAGGACAAGGTCATCCGTCGCGAGCTGACCGTGGCCGAGGGCGATGCCTACAATCAGGCGAAGATCGACGACTCCACCAGACACATCAAGGATCTTGGCTTCTTCAAGGACCAGAAGCTCACCACCACCCCGGGCTCCAGCCCGCAGCAGGTAGTGGTAAATACCGCCGTGACCGAGCAGGCCACCGGCCAGTTCTCCCTCGGCGGCGGCTACTCCACCAGCCTCGGCGCGCTGGTGAATACCGGGCTGAGCCAGAACAACTTCCTTGGCACCGGTGTAAATGCCTCGATCAACGCCCTGCTGGCCCAACGCGGCACGCAGATTAATCTTGGCATCACCGACCCGTATTTCCTTGACCGTAATCTGATCGCGGGCTTCGATATTTTCCGCACGGTCACCAATTCCTATACCTCATCGTCGCAATCCTACGCCTACTCCGAGAGCAATATCGGCGGCGATCTGCGCATGGGCTACCGTTTCAACGACCATGTCCGGCAAAATTTCACCTACACGGTCAGCCGCCGTAACATTTACGACATCCCGACGCAAAGCAGCACGAACATCTACATTGAGAATGAGGCAGGCGTTTCCACGCTGTCCCAGATCAGCCAGACGCTGAGCTTCGACTATGTGGATGACGACCAGAAGCCAACATCGGGCCTGCTGCTGGACCTGACCACGGATTTCGCCGGCCTGGGGCTTGAAGCGAAATACATCCGCGTCACGCCGCACATGTCTTATTACATCCCGCTGGAGCGCGTGTTGGGCTCTAAGGCCTGGGTGCTGAAGTTCTCGGCCACCGGCGGCTATCTCAAGCCGATCTGGGGCTATAACGACAAGATCGAGGACCGTTTCTTCCTGGGTGGCGACAATCTGCGCGGCTTCGCCGATGGCGGTGTCGGCCCGAGCGCGGTGGCGACTTCCAACAGCTATGGTGGGCAGATCGGCGGCCGCTACATGTGGGCGCAATCGACCGAAATGCATTTCCCGCTACCCGTCTCGCCGGATCTCGGCGTCTCCGGTTTCGCCTTCGTCGATGTCGGCTCGCTCTGGGGGGCGCGGACCATCGGTACGGCCGGGCTTTACGACAGCTCGGCGCCACGCGTGGGTGCCGGCGTCGGTGTTTCCTGGAACACGCCCTTCGGCCTGATCAACCTGTCCATCGCCCAGCCGGTGGTGAAGCAGAAGGGCGATCAGATTCAACAATTCCGCGTTTCTTTTGGTACGAGGTTCTAAGTGTCTCCTTTATCCCGCTTCTCCCTGGTTCTGCCGCTCCTCACGCTTGGCGCCGCCCCGGCGGCGCAGGCGCAATCCTCGGGCTATTTCATTCCGCCGAGCGCGCAGCAGACCGCGCCTGCCGCGGCTCCGGTGCCGGCTGTTAAACCCGCACCTGCGCCCGCCCCCGCGCCACAGCCGCAGGCTCAGCCGCAAGTGCCCAATCTGCCGGCACTGCCACCAGAGGCGGCACCGCCCACCGCCGTCATCGGCGTGCTCAGCGTGCCGGAGGTGATGCAGAAATCCACCGCCGCGCAGGGTGTGCAGCAGATCATCCAGCAGCGTCAGGCGGAACTCGGCAAGGAGGCGCAAGCCGCCCGCGCCAAGATCCAGTCCGAGCAGCAGGCGATCATCGCCCAGCGCAGCAAGCTGAGCGACGCGCAGCTTGAGACCAAGGAACAGGCCCTGCAGAGCGAGATCGCGGCGACGCAGACCAAGTTCGAGCAGCGCAACCAGGCTATCCAGAACTCCGGCCAAGCCGCGCTCAGCCAAGTTGAAGGGGAACTTATCGCCATCATCCGCCAGGAGGCCCAGGCCCATGGCATGAATCTCGTGTTGCACCGCGAGCAGGTGGCGTTGAACGTCGCGGCCTTTGACATCACTGACGAGACCGTGACCCAGCTGAATAAGCTGCTGCCGTCGGTGAAGGTGCCGCCCAGCGTCGTAACCCCCGGCATGGCGGTGAACCCGCCGGACCAGGGCGACGGCCAGTAAGCCAGCATGTCGCATGCAGCTAAGCCCGGTGACGAGCGCTTCTTCAAGCGCACCGGGCCTCACGGCCTCGGCGTCATCGCCGCCCTGCTGGGCGCGGCGGCTCCCACGCCGGAGCGTCTGATCTCCGGCGTGGCGCCGCTGCAAAGCGCCGGGCCGGAGGATGTCAGCTTCCTCGACAATAAACGCTACGCCGAGCACCTTGCCACCACCAAGGCGGGGGCGGTGATTGTGCATCCTGACTTCGCGGACAAGGTGCCGGAGGGCTGCGTCGCGCTCATCACGCCCGAGCCTTATGTCGGCTGGGCAAAGGTCTCGGCGCTGTTCTACCCGTTCGCCCAGCCGCAGCCCGGCGTGCACCCCAGCGCTATCATCGACCCCACGGCGCGGGTGGATGCGGGCGCTGAGATCGGGCCGGGCGCCGTCATCGGCGCGGGAGCCGAAATCGGCGCGGGCAGCAGCATCGGGCCGCTGGCGGTGATCGGTGCCGGCGTGTCCGTCGGCAAATACTGCCGCATCCATGCCCAGGCCACCATCTCCCATGCCATTCTAGGCGACCGCGTGACCATCTATCCCGGTGCCCGCATCGGGCAGGACGGCTTCGGTTTCGCCATCAGCAAGGCCGGTTTCACCCCGGTGCCGCAGCTTGGCCGCGTGCTCATCGGCGATGGTGCCGAGATCGGCGCCAACAGCACCATCGACCGCGGCTCCGCGCAGGACACGGTGATCGGGCCGGGCGTGCATATCGATAACCTCGTGCAGATCGGCCATAACGTGAATATCGGGGCCAATGCCGTGATCGTGGCGCAGGCCGGTGTCTCCGGCTCCACGCAGATCGGCCCGGGCGTGATGATCGCGGCGCAGGCCGGGCTCACTGGGCATCTCAACATTGGTGCCGGAGCCCGCATCGGCGCGCAATCCGGCGTCATGGCCGATGTTCCCGCCGGCGAGGAAGTCCTCGGCGCCCCGGCGCAGAGCGTGAAAGCCTTTTTCCGGGAGGTTATAACCCTCCGCAAACTCGCCCAGGCTGGGCGGAAAGCCAACAAACCAGGTAATTGAGACGATGAACGACGTGACGGAACTGCCCCCCATCGACGTGGCGGTGATTGAGACCAAAGAGATTCTGACGATGATCCCGCACCGCTACCCGTTCCTGCTGGTGGACCGGCTGGTGGACGTGCGCAAAGACCACTCCGCCGTGGGCATCAAGAACGTGTCGATGAACGAGCCGTTCTTCCAGGGGCATTTCCCCGGCCATCCGGTCATGCCGGGGGTGCTGATCGTGGAGAGTATGGCGCAGACGGCGGCGGGGCTGGTGATTTCAACCCTGGGGCCCGAGGCTGGGATTCCGGTCGTGTATTTCATGTCCATCGAGAACGCGAAATTCCGCAAGCCGGTAGTGCCGGGCGACCAGCTGCGCCTGACCCTGACCAAGAGCCGCCGCCGTGGCCAAGTGTGGCGCTTCGACGGAGTTGCCCGGGTGGAGGGGGTGGTTGTGGCGGAAGCCTCGATCACGGCTATGATCATGGATCAGGTGAAGCCGGTTTAAATTTTATAATCAGTGGCTTACGGCGAAATATTCAGTAACAATGATTGACTGGCGATAAGCCTTTCCGCCGCGTAGAGCGGTGCGAATAACCGACAAGGCAGGGGCTGGCTGAGATAATGCTGAACACGGTGCAAACCACCATCCATCCCACCGCTGTTATCGCGGCGAGTGCCGAAATCGCACATGGCGTCAAAATCGGCCCGTTCTGCACGGTCGGGCCGAAAGTGGTGCTTGAGGCCGATGTGGAGTTGGTCTCGCATGTGGCCATAGACGGCCGCACGCGCGTCGGGACAGGGGCCAAGCTCTTTCCGTTCTGCACGGTCGGCCTGGCGCCGCAGGACCTTAAGTATAAGGGCGAGGATACGGAAACGGTCATCGGCCCGCGCACGCAGATCCGCGAACATGCCTCCATCCATCGCGGCACCGTCACCGGCACCGGCATCACGCGCATTGGCGCCGATTGCCTGCTGATGGCGACAGTGCATGTCGCGCATGATTGCGATGTGGGCGACGGCGTCATCATCTCCAACAATGTTGCTCTCGGCGGCCATGTCGAGATCGGGCCGCGCGCGATCATCGGCGGCAATGCGGCGCTGCTGCAATTCGTGCGTGTCGGCACGGGCGCCATGGTCGGCGGGCTTACCGGCGTGACCCGGGACGTGATCCCCTATGCCCGTGTCTTCGGCACGCGCGCGGAGCTGCTCGGGCTCAATCTCATCGGCCTGCGCCGGCGCGGGCTGGAAAAGGCCCAGCTCTCCCGGGTTAACGCCGCGTATAAATTCCTGTTCACGGGGCCCGGCGTGTTCGCCGAGCGTGTTGCCAAGGCGCGGCTGGACTATGCGGACGACGCCTATGTTACCGGGATTCTGGATTTCATCGCTACGCCCAGCAAGCACGGCATTCTCACCAATGTCGCCGGCGGGGCGGGCGAGGACGATTAGCCCGCGCCGATGACCACCCCTCTGGGCATCATCGCCGGCGGCGGACCATTGCCCGGCCAGGTGGCCGCCGCCGCACAGGCAGCGGGGCGCCCGGTTTTTATTGCCGGTATCGAGGGCTTTGCCGAGCTGGACGTGCTCCGGCCCTTTCCGCATAAATTCTTCCGCCTGGGGGCTATTGGCGCCATACGCCAGAAGCTGCGTGACGAGGGCTGTGCCGATCTGGTGATGATCGGGCCGGTGAAGCGCCCCTCCTTCCTCTCGCTGCGGCCAGATACGGAAGGCGCGAAGTTGCTCGCCCGCATCGGCCGAGCCGCGTTTCTAGGCGATGACGGCTTGCTCGCCGCCATTGTACGGGTACTGAGCGAGGACGGGTTTCGTGTCCTCGGCGCGCATGACATCCTGACCGATGTGCTGGCCCCGGCGGGGGTACTGACGAAAACCGTGCCGGATGCCGCCGCCATGGTGGATATCCAGCGTGGCATCCAGGTGCTGAAAATTATTGGCGCGGCGGATATCGGCCAGGCTTGCGTTGTGCAACAAGGGATTGTGCTGGCTGTGGAGGCTGTGGAAGGTACGGATTCAATGCTGTCCCGTATTCAAGCTGTTACACGCCCTGGCCCCGCCGGGGTATTGGTGAAGCTGGCCAAACCAGGGCAGGAGCGCCGGGCCGACCTGCCAACCATCGGCGCCGCGACGATCCGCCATGCGCTCGAGGCTGGGCTCCGGGGCGTGGCATTTGAGGCGGGTGGTACTATCTTGGCAAACAAAGATTTAATGATTGCAATGGCGGACGCGGGCGGGGTTTTTCTCATCGGTGTTCAGCCCTAAATAGACTTTATCTACGAAAGGGCTGAGTCATTGAGCGAATTTTCTTATCTGCACACCATGCTGCGTGTGGGCGACCTGGACAGAAGCATCGCCTTTTACACCGGCCTGCTCGGCATGCGTGAGCTGCGCCGCACGGACGTGCCGGACGGTAAGTACACGCTCGCTTTCGTGGGATATGGCGATGAATCCAGCCATACCGTGCTGGAGCTGACTTATAATTGGGGCGTTTCCAGCTATGACCTGGGAACCGCCTTCGGGCATCTTGCCCTCGGCGTGCCGGACATCCACGCCACCTGCGAAAAACTGCGCGCGGCCGGCGTCAAGATCGCGCGCGAGCCCGGCCCGGTGAAGTTCGGCACCACGGTCATCGCGTTCATAGAGGACCCGGACGGCTACAAGATCGAGCTGATCGAACGCTGATATGTCTGCTTTTGTCCGTCTCCTGGCGCAGGGCTTTCAGCTTGCCGATAAGGTCGTGCCGCAATCGCTGCTGCCCTCCACGGCGCCTACCGCCCTAATCAGCGCCGCCCGCGCCAACCCCGAGCCGCAGGCGCGTGAGGGGCTGGAGCAGTTGCTCGCTTCCATCGCCGCGGATTCCGAGCTTTGCGTGTTCGGCAAGCTCTCTTTGCGTTGGGACAGCATCCGCCTGTTGCGCAACGCGCAGAAGGTGGAGGACGCGCACCGCGCCAATCCAGCCTTGGGCGCCGCGCCCGTGACCGCGCCCGTTTTCATCCTCGGCTTGCCACGCTCCGGCACCACCTTCCTGCACGGGCTGATGGCGGAGGACGAAGAGAACCTGGTACCGCGTAACTGGCAGACCATCTATCCCGGGCCGCGCCCCGCCGGGTTCAACCCGGCGCAGGACCAGCGGGTAAAGAACGTGGACCGCCAGCTGCGGCTTTTCGCGGGTCTGGCGCCGGGGTTCGAGGAGATGCACCCCATCAACGCCGACAGCCCGCAGGAATGCAGCGAGATCACGGCCCACGTGTTCCAGAGCCTGCGCTTCGATTCGACGCACCGCGTGCCCGGTTATTTTCACTGGCTGGAAGCCCACGGGCATGATGACGCCTTCCGCTTTCACAAGCAGTTCCTGCAATATCTGCAAAACGGCACGGCCTCGCGCTGGGTGCTGAAATGCCCGGACCACACCTTCACGCTGGATTCGCTGCTCAAGACCTATCCGGATGCGCGTTTCGTCATCGTGCACCGTGATCCCATCGCCGTGCTCGGCTCCGTCGCGCATCTCACCGAGGTGCTGCGCCGCCCGTTCCTGCGGAATATCGACGCCGCCGAGATCGGCGCACAGGTAGCCGAGCGGTGGACGCACGGCGCCAACCTGTTGCTGCAATTCGACCAGCGGGCCGATGTTCCAGCCGAGCGCAAGATCCATGTGCATTATGACGAGCTGATCGCCGCGCCTTTGGCGATCATTGAACGTATTTACGGGCAGTTCGGCATGGCGCTGGGCGAGGCCGGGCACATGGCGATGGCGGCGCGACTGAAGGCGCGCCCTCGCGGCGGCTATGGCAAGCACGCGCCCTACCGGCTGGAGAATTTCAAGCTCAGCGTGCCGGCGCTGCGGACCCAATTCGCCCCCTACGTGCGCCAGTATTGCGGTGGCGCGGATTAGTGGGGTGCGGCTCCAATTATTAATTTTAGGTGAGCCGCACTTGACGTAGGCCAGCTGTTCTGGCGCATCTGCGCGGGCAATGGCGCCAGTGAAACAGGGTATGTTGAGGGTGGGGCAGGCGGGTTGGCGTCTGTTGCCGCGCGCGCTGCGGCGCCACGGCGCCAGCTACGTCGCGGCCCTTTTGGCGCGGAAGCCGGACAAGGTGCCGCCCGCGCGCAGCGATGGCATCGTTGTTGCCGGAGATGTGGCCTTTACTAACGGCTTGGCCGAGAGCGGACGCATCCTGCACCAAGTCATCGCGGCGCACGGGCTGGCGCGCGGCTTCGTGCCGCTCGGCCTGCCGGGCTTTGTGCCCATGCGGCATTGCAACGCGCCGCGCGACGCGGCGCTGCTCTCCGTCGTCAATTCACCAATCTTTCCCCTTGGGCTGCTGCGCATGCCGCGGGATTTTCTGGAAGGCCGGCGCGTTATCGGCGTCTGGGCCTGGGAGCTGCCGCTGGTGCCGCGCAGCTGGCATGGCGGCGCCAAATTCGTGCACGAGGTCTGGGCGCCGTCAGCGTTCACCGCGCGGGCGCTGGAGCTTCTAGCCCCAGGCCGGGTGCGGGTGGTGCCATTCCCCATGGCGGAGATCGCGCTGCCAGCGGAGGGTGACCGTGCCAGCTTCGGCCTCCCGGAAGACGCGTTCATCGTCACCACCATGTTCAACTTGGCGTCCTCCATGGTGCGCAAGAATCCGCTCGGCGCCATCAAGGCTTTCCAGGCCGCGTTCGGGCGGAGTCGGGAGCATCTGCTCGTGCTGAAACTCTCCAATACCGAATCGTATCAGGATGATCTGAACCTGATCCGCGCCGCCATTGGTGGGGCGCCGAACATACGACTGATCACCGAGACGGTCTCCGAGGAGCGCCTGCGCGGGTTGATGCTGGCTAGCGACGTGATCCTCTCCCTGCACCGCTCCGAGGGCTTCGGGCTGATCCCCGCCGCCGCCATGCTGCTGGGCCGCCCGGTGGTGGCCACGGGCTGGTCGGGCACTCTTGAGTTCATGGCGCCCGAGGTTTCGGGGCTGGTCTCTTATAAGCTCATCCCAGCCACGGACCCGCGCGGAACCTATGACATGCCGAAGGCAAGCTGGGCGGACCCGGATGTGGAGGATGCCGCCGCGCAGTTACGGCATTTGGCCGGAGATAGCGCCGCCAGGCTGGCAATGGCCGCCGCCGGGCAAGCCTATGCACGGGAGAAGTTAGGTTCCGGTCCATTGCTGGCGGCGCTGGCCGCCAACGGTATCAAATGAGGACGCTCGTCTGGCATTGGGGGCGGCGCGGGGCAGGGCCGATTTTCGCGGCACGGCTGGCGGCGGCGCTGAACAGCCTGCCGGGCCAGAGCGCCGCGCTCTCACTCGCCGCTGGGGCGGAGATATTGTCAGAGCCGGATGCCCCCGCCTGCGACTGGCGTGAGCCGACCTACGAAACCACGCGCGGCTTTATTGCGCAGCGAATCGTTTCCCCGTTTCTGCGGCCGCGCACTGTGGCCAATCTGCGGCGTCTGGCGCCGGACATCGCCATCTGCGCCATGCCGGCGCTGCTGGATGGCCGCATGCTCGCCGGGCTGCGGGCGCTGCGAATCGGCTACGCGGTTATCGTGCATGATGCCGAGGCGCATCCGGGCGACGCGCTGAGCTTCCGCGCCCTCGATCAGAACCAAATTTTACGCGGTGCACGGCATTTATTTTGCCTTTCCCGGCATGTCGAATCGGCGCTGCGCCACCAGGGCTACGGCCTTAACGGCCAGGGGCTGACAAAGCTCTGGCATCCGCCGATCGGTTTTTCCGCCGCCGTGCCGGCCGCCACACCCGCTTTGCGGCCGCGAATCCTGCATTTCGGCAGGTTGCTGCCATATAAGGGGCTCGACATGCTCGCCGATGCGCTCGACCTCCTGGGCGAGTCCCGTTCCTTCGATGTGCGCATTTGCGGCGAGGGACCAAATTCTTCGAGTCTCTCCCGGTTGAATGCCATGCCTGGCGTCTCCGTGGAGCGGCGGTGGATTGCTGACAGCGAATTGCCCGGCATGCTCGCCTGGGCGGACGCGCTGGTGCTGCCTTACCGCGAGGCTAGCCAGTCCGGAGTCGCGGCACTGGCGCTGGCCGCCGGGCGGCATGTGCTGGCAACCGCGGTGGGCGGTTTGCTGGAACAGCTGGGAAATCAGCCTCACGCCTTGCTTTGCGCGCCGAATCCGGTGGCCATTGCGCAGGGGCTTGTTGAGCTGACGCAGCGTTTGGCCCAGGTGGTACCTCCCCCAGTGGATGCCGCGGCCGATTGGCGGGCCATGGCCGCCGCCATGGTCAGCGCCATAGCCAATACGGCCATGCATATGCCCGAAGAAGCACTGTTCGCACCGGCTGAATAAAGCCGCTTATTTTCTATGAAGATGCGGTGAAATTTGAAACCGGCCGGGGGAAACCTGGCTCCCGAAGTAGGATTTTTATCTTAGGTCTAAGTAGTTGATAAATAATCACATTATTTTTTTCTCATTTTAGGTTTGGCCCTCGTTTGGCCCGCACGCGCAAGCCTTGTGAGCGGGCCAAAAAATAGCCCCTCGCGGGGCTATTTGGCGGGCCAAGCTCACGGCATCGGTAACACAACGGTGCCGAGGCCCTCGCGCCGCGCCCTTATGAGCGCATCCACCCCGCGCGCCCCCTTTGCGAATAGCGCGGTGCCGTTCGAGGGCGAGGCGCCCTCTGAGCCATCCGGCCGCAAAAATCGGATCTTAGGGGTGAACATCACTAGATCGGAGAGCGGCAGCGCCTTGCGGAACCACGGGGCGCTTGTCCGATCTGGCGTCAAGGCGATGCCATTCCCGTGGCCGAAAAACTTATCAAGCCAAGGCTCGAGGGCATTGCGCCCGCCAAATGGTGGGTTCATCCACACGAGCCGCGCCATTCCGCTTCTAGCGATCCAGCGCATATCCGGCTCGCCGCCGGGACGTGGCACGGGTGGCCGGATGGCGCCGCCACATCCATGTCAAAATCAACCCCGAGCGCGGCGAACACATAAGGTGGCGTGTACCATTCATCAGACTTTCCGAGACCTTCCCAATGGCTCACGATTTCGCCCCCTGGCTTTGCACGCCGCCATCGCGCAACCGCTTTCTGGCCCGTTGTGCGGCCTTCCCCGTGCCCTTGGCCCGGATCAGGTTCATGCGCGCCTGGTGCTCCATGCGCTCGGCATCAGGCTGGCCACGGTGCTCGATGGCGCACGCCGCATGTTGCACGCGCCATTTACTGCCCAGCCGCTCGAAATGGCCTTCGCCCGCCGCAACGTGCTCGCCGCAGCGGTAGCAGGTGCCGGGGTATTGGTTTCTCATGATGCACCCGCACTCTGCGTTGCCAAGCAGGCAGCCGAATTGTGATAACCCCATGGCGGTGGCGACACGGGGCGCGCCGTGCCGCAGGCCTTGGCGCTGGCATGATGTGCCTCCCTGACTCGCACCAGCGCCCTTGCGGCGGCCAGCTCATCGAGCTTGGCGTTGAGCGCGGTTTGCACCCGGCCGACCTCGGCCGCGATGTGCTCGAGCTTTCTCTCGGCCCGGCGGAGCGCCCGCCGGGCCGCGTGGGCAGCATTATACACGGCCCGCTTTTCAGCCTTGTGGGCCCGGTTGATCCAGATCCGGCATTCCCGGCAATAACCCGGCTGGCGGGCATAGAACGCTGCAGGGTCAGTCTGCCCGCAGCGGGTACAAAAGCGGGGGCTAGTCATCGGGCGCCATTTCTCGGCTTGAGCCCGCGGCGTGACCATCATGCTATCGGCCACGCCGCGGGCGAACAATTCTGCGCCGCCGATCATAACCGGTTCCAAGATATGTTGCCTAAATACGGCTCGGCGGTACTTTCATCCCCCCCCATGGTGACCTGACATAGATACACCGGCGCGACCTGGCCCTCTTCCAGCGAGTCAAATTCCATGCTCATGGCTGTGTATTTGATCGAGTTGGAATCCCACATATATTCTGCCCTCACGATCAGCATGCCGGTAAGAAGCCGGATAATGTTGGCGGGCGATTGTTCTATCAATTCGCGCTTGATGGTGAATTCACCCTGGCGGCGGCGAATATCGGAAAAAGTGACGTTGCTCATTCTTCCCCCACAGGCGTGGATGCTACCGGCAGGTTGTGCATCCAGGCCAGCACATCGCTGGAGCGCCATGCCACGGCCTTGGCGCCGATCTGGCGCGCCTCGGGAAACCTGCCCTCGCGCATCATCACGTAAATGGATGCCCGCTTAAGCCCGGTGCGCTCAATCACCTTGGGCAAGCGCCACATTTCGAGGCTCTCATCGAGCCGGGTTGCGAGATCGCTCATATTATTCGTCCTCGTCAAGCTCGGTTGTCACGCCCATGAAGAATTTGATGTAATCGCCTTCTTTTGTTTTCATCTTGAAGGCGACTTCAATTTCCCCAACTTCATCCAATTCAACCTTATTTTCTTGGAGCATTCCGATGCCATCCTTAGCCAGCAGCGTGCCCAGGTTGGCGCCTATAGAGGGAAGCTCATCGCGGATTTTTTGAAGATCTATGGTCATTTCTCGGTTTTCTCCGGTGGTGGTGGGGCGCATTCGAGGTGATAGGTTCGCCAGATGGGGCGCTTGCGCCCAGCGGCGACCGCCTCAACAGTTCCAGCGCAGGCGGGAACAAGGCCGCCGCATTTGGCGCACACGGCGCGGAATAAGTTGGTCATGGTCTACAAATCACCCGGCATGATGTGGGGCGGCACCGCCCTGCATGCTGGGCGGTTTACAGCGCGGCAGAGGCGCATGGTCCGCGCCGTTCTCGTTTCCGGCATGTACTTCACCCATTCGCCGGGCCGGTACGGAAACACGGCATCATCGCCAAGCAACTGGCACACATAGCCGCTAGGGTGCTTTTCATAGGCCCTTGCAATGATCTTCATGGCGTACCGAAAATGCTATCGAGCACAATGCCGAGGTGCAGCTTGTCGCCGCCAGATATTGCGGCCTCAAGATCGGCTCTGGTGTAAGCACCATCTCCAGGCGCGCGGCTTTCGGCCTCTTCCTCTAGTTCTTCGATTTTATCATTGAGATCATCAACCTCGCCCTCGAGTTCGGAAATTCTGGCATCCCGGCCCTCGAGCGTGATGGCGATAAGCTCGACCAGCTTTACAGCATCAACAGCGCGTAATTGCTTGGCGACGGCGTTGCCGTTTTCATCTTTTTCAGACATGGCTTACTCGCCCCACGCAGCGAGCGCGGAACCAAGCCATCCGTTCCACCAGCAAACCAAAAACACGAAGAGCAAGAGCCCATAAAATGCGAGGTTAAGCATGACGCGGCTATCGCGGCGCATGGCTGCGCGGCGGCTTTCATAGGTCATAATATAGAAATCCCGTTATGGTGACGGGGTAATGGCTATGCCTTTATGGAATAACCGTCAACAAAAAAATTTGCCTTTTTGGAATAAATTACTTGCCATTAGGTTGTATTCGGGCGATCTATCGCCCCGAACGTGTGCAATAATTTAACGGCGGTGGCCTATGTTTAGCTCAAATAGACGTGACTTAATGCCCGGCGACGGTGTTGTCTGCGAGGTTGAAGGGGCTTGCCCATGCCTCACCCCGTGCTCTCGGTTCCAGATAATCTCCGCGCAAGTATCTGGTGCAGTTTTACCGCCAAATCCCCCGCAAGCCCAGAAAAAGACCCCAAATAGATGTAGTTAAAATCTACATTGTAGCGAATACATAGCTTTTTCATTGCGACAGGGTTGGGGAATTGCATTCCAGCCTGCCATTTATGGAAGCTCGGTTGCTTCACGCCAATTCGAGCGGCGAATTTTTCCTCTGTCATATCTTCGTGAGCCATCCGCAGCGCCCATAAGCGCGCACCAATGCCGCGCATCATCTCTTTAGTTTCAGGATCATCTTTCACGCGCGGCATTTATAACCTCCAAAACCGGACAATCCATTATGGATTATTTTAGTTCAAAAATCCATCACAAAAAGGATTGACGACAATTCCAAAATGGAATTAATCATTTGGCCATGAGCCAGCATCGTGAATTCTTAGAACGCTTCCCGAACGCCAAGGCGGCAGCCGAGGCTTTCAACACCTCCACCATCGCCATTGGCCACTGGAAAACGCGCGGAATTCCCGCACGCTTTTGGCCAATTGGCGAGGTGATCGCCAAAAAAGAGGGATGGCCCTACACGGCGCTTACTCTCTCCGCCACCCGTCCGATGAAGGTGGCAGCATGATCGCCTACCGCGTGACTGTTGAGGGTGAAATTCCCGGTTGGCAGCGCGCCGGACATTCCGGGCACCATTACACCCAGGACAAAACCCGAGAGATCGAGGCCCGCATTAAGAGCGCGGCCAAGGCGCAGGGTGCCGACCCTGTGCTCACTGGTGAGGTTTGGGCATCGGCTAAGGTGTTCTTTTCGATCCCCGAGGCGTGGCCGCGCATAAAAAAAATGCAGGCTGTTACAGGGAAAATCCGCCCGGCAAAAAAGCCGGATTGCGACAACCAATTAAAGGCAATTCTCGACGCGCTCAATGGCGTGGCGTGGAAAGATGACGCCCAAGTGGTGGAGGCGAAGATCTCCAAGTTTTACGCCGAGCGGCCAGGTGCAGTCATCGAATTCGGACCATTGCACGCGGCCTAATGGCTCCGCGCGCTCTCAACTACTTTGCCATTTTTCAAGAGGAAATCATGACAATTTCAAATCGTATCACGCTTGAGCAGGCGCTCAAAATGCCGATTGGCGAGCTTATAAAGCTTCCCACCCAGCAGCTTGCGCTACTGTTGGAAGATGTTGCGGCTCTCAAGGCTCACGTAAAAACGGCCGATGCTGTGATTTATTCGGTGATGGAAAAGCGTTTCACCGATCAGGCCCGCCGCGCCCGGCAGACTGACGGCAAGGACACCGGAACCGTGCGCCTTGATGATGACGATTTCGTGGTGGTGGCAGACCTGCCCAAAACCGTGAAGTGGAACCAAGCCGGATTGCGCGGCGTGCTCAAGCAAATCGAGACCTGGCCCGGTGAAAACCCCGCCGAGTATATCTCGACAGAGCTTAAGGTCTCGGAAACGAGCTTCAACGCCTGGCCCTCGAGCATCAAGAAAATGTTTGAGCCGCACCGCACCGTGAGCGCGGGCAAGCAGACGTTCAAAATCGAGCCGAAAAAGGAAGCCGCATAAATGGCAATCTCTCTCAATAGCTTGCGCCGCACCGGCGCGCCCAAGCCGCCGATCCTAGGCGCCTATGGCGTTGGCGGCATTGGCAAGACCTCTCTCGCCGCCGATGCGCCGAGCCCCGTGTTTCTCTTTTTCGAGGACGGCGCGGGCATGCTCGAGGTGGATAGCTTCGGTGTGCTCAAGAGCTATGGCCAGGCCATGGAGGCAATCGCGGCGCTCGATAGTGATGCCCACGACTTCAAGACCGTGGCTGTTGATACCCTGGATTGGCTCGAGCCGCTGATTTGGGAACAGACTTGCCTGGACAACGGCTGGAAGGACATTGAGCAGCCCGGCTATGGCAAGGGCTATGCGGCGGCGGATGCCCTTTGGCGTGAATTCCTTTCCGGCCTGGCATACCTCCGCGACGAACGCGGCATGACCGTGATCCTTTTGGCGCATGCCGAGATCAAGCGGTTCGAGAGCCCCGAAACTGAGGCGTATGACCGCTATGCGCCGAAGCTCAAAAAGGGTGCGGCTGCCATTGTGCAGGAATATGTAGACGGCCTGTTTTTCGTGAATTACCGGGTTTCGACCGTCAAGGACGAGGCTGGCCCAAAAAAGAAAATCACCCGTGGCGTGGGTGGTGGCGACCGGCTTCTTTACACCGAGGAACGCCCGGCATTCCTGGCAAAAAATCGTTGGGCCATGCCGCCATCTCTTCCGCTCGATTGGGGCGCCGTGGCCTCGCAAATTCCCTTTTTCAATCAGCAGACCCCGGCAAACGCCGCGGCATCGGAGTAACCATACATGGCATATCTCGGCCAAAATTTCGACGCAAATAACGTAGAGCCCGCTGCCCCGATTGACGTGATCTCTCCCGGCGACTACCTCGCACAGATTGTTCGCAGTGACATGAAAGACACGAAAGACAGCCAGGGCAAGTTCCTCGAGCTTGAGTTCGATATTCTCGAGGGGGAATATCAGGGGCGCAAATTGTGGGCTCGCCTCAATCTGGTGAACCGCAACGAGAAGGCGCAGCAGATCGCCCAGCGCGAGCTTTCCGCCATCTGCCACGCAACCGGGCAGATCCAGATTTCCGACAGCGAGGCGCTCCATTTCAAGCCCTTGGTGCTCACCGTGCATGCCAAGCCCGCAGGGCCGGATAAGGGTGGCGTGCACCGCGAAGCGCAGAACGAAATCAAGGGCTATGCACCGGCCGGTGGAGCGCCGCGCGGCGGCCATGCGGCGCAGCCCCAGGCGAGCACCCAGCAGGGTGCGGCCCCAGCGGGCAATGTGCCTGCCTGGCGCCGGGCGAAGGTCTAGCCATGGCCCCGCTGCCCGAAAAGCCGATGCCGACCGTGGAGGAAATCTATGGCGCGTATGAGGCCAATCAAGAAACTGGCTTCCGGCGCCACCTCGGCGGCTCGGTGATCGGGCATAAGTGCGAGCGCGCTCTCTGGTTCAGCTTCCGCTGGACCACCAGGGCGCGCCACACGGGGCGCCTGCTACGCCTTTTTCAGACGGGCCACATGGCCGAGGCTCGGTTTGTTGCGGATCTCCGCGCAACCGGCGCCACGGTGCAAGACCTTGATCCTGAGACCGGCAGGCAATGGGCGCTTAAGGATGAGACTGGCCACGGTGGAGGCTCCATGGATGCCGTGATCTTGGGGCTCATCGAGGCTCCCAAGACATGGCACGGCGGCGAGTTCAAAACGCATTCTGAAAAGAGCTTTAACGCGCTCAAAAAGGATGGCGTGTTTATATCGAAGCCTATGCACTGGGCGCAGATGCAAATTTATATGCTTTGGTCAGGGCTCACGCGGTTTCTCTATCTCGCCGTGAACAAGAACACCGACGAGCTTTACAGCGAGCGCGTGGAGGTTGACCCAGCCATGGGCATTACGCTCAACGCCAAGATGGCGCGGGTTATCAATGCTCCGCGAGCCCCCAACAAAATCGCAAACTCGGCCGATTGGTTCGAGTGTAAATTTTGCGACCATTACGCCACGTGCTGGCAGGGCGTGAAGCCAGAGCGCCATTGCAGATCTTGCCTTCATTCCACGCCGATTGCGGGCGGCGTGTGGCACTGCGCCAGGTATGGCAACATTCCGCCTGAGTACGAGATCGAGGGATGCGAAGAACACCTATTCGTGCCGGATTTTATTGACGGCACGGTGATCGACGCAACCGATCACAGCGTTACCTACGAGATGCGAGACGGCACCACCTTCATGGATGGCGTGCCCTTCTAAAATTCTCCGCGCGCTACAGACGCCCCCGCTAACTTCAAACTGTTACGGATACGAAAATGGAATTAAGACCCTATCAGCGCGCCGCTATCGACGGCATCACCAGCTATTTTGAGCACATGCACGGAAACCCCCTGGTGGTGATGCCCACCGGCACCGGCAAGAGTGTGGTGATCGCGGGCTTTGTCCGTGAGGCATTCGAGGGCTGGCCAGATACCCGCATCCTCATGCTCACCCACGTCAAGGAGTTGATCGCGCAGAATTTCGCGGCCCTCATCCGCTCGTGGCCCGAGGCCCCGGCGGGCATCTACTCGGCCGGACTCAACAAGCGCGACATTGGCGCACAGATCCTTTTTGCGGGCATCCAGAGCATCGCCAAGAAGGCGTACCATGTGCAGCGGTGTGACCTGGTGCTGATTGACGAAGCGCACCTGATCGGCCGGGGCGATGCCGGGATGTACCGCAAGTTCCTCTCAGACCTCCACCAGATAAACCCGCAGCTCAAGGTGATAGGCTTCACAGCCACGCCATATCGCATGGATAGCGGGATGCTCCACCATGGCGAGGGGCGCATTTTCACCGATATTGCCTATGAGGCAAAAATTCTGGAAATGTTCGAGGCTGGCTATCTTTCACCTGTCACCACGAACCCCACAACCACCACGCTCGACATTACCGGCGTGGGCACGCGCGGCGGCGAGTTCATTGCCGGGCAGCTTGAGAAAGCCGTGATGGCGGGCGACCAGACTGCCCTTGCGGTGCAAGAGATCGTCACGCTCGGCCGGGATCGCGGCTCATGGCTGGCATTCTGCACCGGCGTTGACCATGCGATTCAGGTACGCGACGAAATCCGCAAGCACGGCATTGACTGCGAAACCGTGACTGGCGAGACCCCGCCCGCCGAGCGCGACCGCATGTTGCGCGCCTTCAAGGCTGGCAAGCTCCGCGCCCTCACCAATGCCAACGTGCTGACCACCGGCTTTGACGCGCCAGGCGTGGACCTCATCGCGCTCATGCGGCCAACCAAATCCGTTGGCCTCTATGTGCAGATGATTGGGCGCGGAACCCGGCTGGCCGAGGGCAAAGAGGATTGCCTGGTGCTAGATTTTGCCGGAAACGTCACCCTTCACGGCCCGATTGATAAGATCGACGTGCAGAAAAACGCCAAGACGGCGGGTGACGGCGAGGCGCCCAAAAAGGAATGCCCGCAGTGTGAAGCCCCGAATTATGCAGGCGTGCGGGTATGCGTGGAGTGCGGTTATGAGTTCCCGCCGCCTGCGCCCGCGATTGACGAAAAGCCCACCGATGCCGCCATTATCTCCACCCAGATCGTGCCTATTTGGCATGACGTGGACAGCGTGAGCTACAAGGCCCACGCCAAGGACGGAAAGCCGCCAAGCCTCGAGGTGATCTATCTTTGCGGCGTGCAGCGTTTCCGCGAATGGATCTGCATCCAGCACACGGGTTTTCCCCGCGAGAAGGCGGCCCACTGGTGGCGCATGCGCTCGCCTAGCGCGATGCCGAACACGGTAGCCGAGGCCCTGGCGGCCGCTCCTAGCCTGCCCCAGCCTGCAAGCATCCGCGTGCGGCCGGTGGGCAAATATACCGAGATCGTGAGCCATAGGTTTGCATGATGGAGATCATCGCGTTCGTCCGCGAGCAGTTCGAGAACCAAAATGACGGAAATGATTGACGCAATAATGGCTATCTGGCCAGGCGCCCGCATCAATTTGAAAGCATCACCGATGATCGACCCCACGCCCCGCGAATGCCGCGCCATTGAGCTTGCTAGTGACCCGGCGGGTGAATACCTCGACAATCTCAAAAAGACCGACCTGGCCACGCTCACGGAAAGCGAGTGGTTCACTTTTCTTGAGGTGGTTGTTACAGGATTTCAAGATGGTCTGTGTTCAATCCGCAACGAGTATCGGAACCAGGCATGACCCAACAAACAGGGCGTCTTGATCTTACACGAGATGAGATTTTTTTTCTAAAATCTATGCTTTCATACATGGATGACCCCGAATGGCGCGGGCAAACGCTGCAAAGCCTTTCAGAAAAAACCGATGCGGCATTTGAGAGAATCACTAAAAAGAAGAAGGCGGCAAAGCTCCGCAGCGAGCAGATGCCGCTTATTGACTATCTCGAAGGGCGCAAGTGATGGCTGGAGAAGATGAAAGAGAGAGAAAAACAAAACTTGTAAAGGCGCTGCGTGAGTCCGGCAAAACTTACGCGCAGATTGCCAAAGAATGCGAGCTTTCCGAATGGCAAGTTAAACACATCATAAAAAAGAACGGTCTTGCCAAGGTGGTGAACGGCTACACCAAGCCTAATGTGAGAATCGAATACCTCAAAACACATTGCAAAGAATTGCCGTGCTTGAGGTGCCATAAACTTTACATGGCCGAGCATAGCCCCACCACCGGCAAGCGCATTCATTGGCTTTGTATGCCGTGCAGAATTTCGGATTGATCGGATCTTCCATGTCTCTACTCGATGATGCGCTCGCCCTGGCTGAAACCGGCATTCCGGTGTTTCCGTGCTCGGCAGACAAAAACCCGGTTTGCGTGGGCGGCTTCAAGGCGGCCACCACCGACCCGGCCCGCATCCGCGCCCTTTTCCGCCATACCGCCGCCGCGCTTATCGGCATGCCCACCGGGCCGAGATCCGGCCGGGTGGTGATAGACATTGACCCCCGGCATGGCGGCGATGCGTGGCTCACCGAGCACGGCACCGGGCTTGTCACGCGCCGCCACGGCACCATGAGCGGCGGCGTGCATCTGGTGTTTTGCGATAGCGGCGAGGGCATCCGCAATAGTGCCGGCCGCATTGCCATCGGCGTGGATGTGCGGGGCGATGGCGGTTATGTGATCGTGCCGCCCAGCCCCGGCTATTCGGTGCAGGTAGCGGCCGAGCTTGCCACGCTTCCCGATTGGCTGGCGGTTGAATGCCTAAGGCAGCCCCAGCAGCAGGGCGAGGCCGGAATTCCGACCGCGCCGCGTGCTGCGCGCCAGGCGCCTGGCGAGGCCATGCCATACGGCCGCGCGGCGCTCGAGAGCGCATGTGAGGAAATCCGCAACGCGCGGGATGGCCAGAAACACGAGATCATCAACCGCGTAGCCTATTCCATCGGCGGCCTGGTGCCGGATGGCGAGATTACCGAGGGCGAGGCGCGCGCGGCCCTGAACGATGCCCTCGAGGCGCTGCGCCCGGCATGCAAGGACTTCCGCGCCGCGCAGCGGGTGCTTGACCGCTCTTTCCGCGAGGGCATGAGCAAGCCGCGCGCGGTTCCCGAGCTGGTGCAGGTTGAGCCGGATCTCTCGAACATCGCGCCGTTCATGGCGAAGCTGGCAGCCCAGCAGGATATGGTGCGCCGCGCAGCATCCGCGAAGCCGTTGCCGGTGAAATCTGCCCTCATGGACGTTGACGGGGCGCTGCAGCTTTTCGTGGATTATTGCGACGCCACCGCCATCAGCCCGCAACCATTCCTTGCCCTGGCTGCTGGCATTACTGCCATTGGCGCGCTGGCGGGGCGCAAGTACCGCACCAAGACGAACCTGCGCACGAACGTTTACGCGGTGGGGGTGGCCGACTCTGGCGGCGGCAAGGACCATGCCCGCAAGGCCATCAAGACGGTGTTCGCGGCCGCTGGGCTGACCTCCTATATGGGCGGCGAGGACATCGCCAGCGGCACGGCCATGATGACCGCGCTCGGCCGCCATCCGTGCATGCTGTTTCAGATTGACGAATTCGGCGACTGGCTTGGCGAGGTGCTTGGCCCGAAGGCGGCCAGCCACAAGAAGCAGATCGCCCAGCGGCTCAAAACGCTCTACTCGGCCGCCGGATCATTCGTGAGCGGCACGGAATATGCCGACCAGAGCAAGCTCGGCAAGCCGCGTGAGGATATACAGCAGCCGCATGCCTGCCTTTATGGCACCACCACGCCGGGCCAGTTTTGGCGGGCCATCGCCGATGCCAGCATGGAGGATGGATTGCTTGCCCGGTTTCTGGTGTGTGTTTCGCCAGAGAGCTACCCCGACGAGAAAGACCCGCAGTACATCGACCCGCCTGGCGCGCTGGTGGCGGCGTTCAAGGCGATTGCCGAGGGCGCGGGCGGTGGCAACCTGGCTTCCGTGATGGTGGCAGGCACGGCGCCAGAGCCATACCTTGTGGAGATGACCGACGAGGCAGAGGCGGCATATAAAGCCATGCGGCAGCACCAGCTTGAGCGCCAGCGCAGGAACGCGGGCACCTACATTACCGCCATCACCGCCCGCCTGGCCGAGAACGCCACAAAGCTTGCCCTGGTGCGCGCCGTGTCGCGTGACCCGGTGGCGCCGCGCATCACCGCCGCGGATATGGCGTGGTCTAGGGCTATGGCCGAGCATTGCATCGACACGCTGCTACGCGAGGCCGATGAAAATATCGCCGAGACGCCGTTTGCCCGGAACATGGCGCAGGTGCTCAAGCTCATCAGAAAGCACGGTCCTGTAAGCGAATATGAGCTTGTTCGGCGCGGGTGGAAGATACCCGACCGCGAGCGGGCCGAAATCCTCCGCACGCTATGCGGGACCGGCCAGATCGTGGCTTTCGAGACCGGTGGCGGCCGTAGCGCGGGCAGGGCGACCATCAAATATCAGATGGGGCCTGAACAATGACTTTGCGCACGGCTTGGGCGAGCAATCCCGACCGAGTGTAGCCGTTTGCAGTTGCAAACCGATCAACCTTAACGAGCAAATCCTCCGGCAAAGTGATGTTGACGCGCACCGCTTTGCCGGGCGGCTCAAACCGCACCAGCAGCCGAGCAACCTCGGAAATGTCATCGTCCAGAACAATTCGGTCAATCGGCGTGGGCTCGGGCAAAGCTTCGTTATGCTCGAGTGCCAGCGTCAAATGACCATAGAGCGCATCCTCGGCGTTTGCCGCCGCCTCTTGCTCTGTTGCGCCAGCGCTCACACACCCCGGAACATCGGGGAAAAACACCCCGAAGCCGTCAGCGTCACGCTCTAAAATCGCTACATAAAACTTAATCATATTCTCACCCTCTCAATTTCAAACCAGACTGCTTTTCGATGCTTTTCAGCGTGCCCATGGCAAAATCCCTCTTAGGATGCGGCACAGTCACCGTGCCGGGCTTTGTTGGGTGGCGAAAGTGATGATGGCTACCGGCCACGCGAACCAAAACCCAACCATCCGCCTCAATCACCCGAATTATGTGCTTGCTGTTCATGTGTGTATTTATACACACCAAAATGAAGCCGGTCAACTGCTAGTGTGTATTTATATGCATTCAGATTTGCGAGTGCAAATCGCAAAGAAATCAATCCGCAAACGCATAACAGATGCGAATAAAACGAACGTCTAGTTTGGCGTTTTTGGCAAGAGTTTTGCTTGGCGTTTCATTAACATCATTCACACCCGGCATGTGAATGAATAATTGAAAAATACATAGAAAAATACTGAAAAGTTTTAAATCGCTTCATTCACATGGAATTTTTTAAAAATCACTATTCTCATATATCCCTCTACACGCGGAGTAGGGAATTATCCGGGGGGGGGAGTGTGTGTGAATGATGTGAATGATGTGAATGAAAGAGAAGATATATAAAATATATATAAATACTATATATTCTTAAAATATACATTCACATTACAATCACATAAGCAAAAGACATGCCAAACTTTTGAAAATTCCAGGTTTACATGGATAAAAAATAGGCTGATTTTCTCCCGCATGAAAAAATCCATTCCGGCTGCATTGCTCACTCTCACACTCGCTGGGTGCACCATTCCGGCAGAGCCTAATTTCAGTGCGGTGCAGATCGGCATGGATAAGGCGCAGTTGCAGGCTGCCGTGGGCAATCCAGACGAGATCCACACCATCACAACGCCGGGCAGCAGCGAGCAACAGCTCGTGTATTTCAACCACGGAAATCCAGTTTATATCTATTTCAACGGTAGAGTTTCAGCCATCCAAGATTGACCTTGCGGCGCCAGACGCCGCGGATTGAGAAGGACGGCGGCGGATTAGCCTTGCGCCGCGCACGCTCGGGCGGATTACCGCTCGAGCATGTTGCGAATTGGCGTCAAATCATCCATCGACCAAGCCCTAGCGGCTATTTCCGCGTTTGATTCGGAACAGCTGCCGTTTGCCGCTTCCAAGGCGCTCAACGATACCGCCTATGCCGCACAGAAAGCGGTGCGCGCCGCCATGCCAAGCGAGTTCACCATCCGGCGCGATTGGGTGGTGCAACAGGTCAAGGTGATGCCCAGCCGCAAGGCGGATCTTGTGGCTACCATTTACGATGATAACGATTTCATGGTGCGCCAAGAGTATGGCGGCGAGAAGATGAGCATAGACGGCAAGGCCATGATTGCCGTGCCGTTGCGGTCTGCATTCCCATTAAAATCAATCGTCCCAAACGACTTGCGGCCGCGTAATCTGCCCAACACCTTGCGCGGTGTAGGTGGGCAGATGACGGCGCGCGTCACGATCAAGGATGGCCGCCAATTTCTCGCAAGGCTCATGCCTGGAGGTGGCACAAAGGGGAATAGGCTTGAATTCCTCTACCGCCTCATGCCCTCGGCGCAGGTGAAGCCACGGCTCAATCTGCGCGCCATCACCCAGCGCGTGGTGAGCGAGCGTTTTGGCGAATTCATGAGCAAAGCCCTGGCAATGGCGATGGCAACCCGGCGCAAGGGTGGGGCGTTGAAGGATGAATGACACGGCAAGCCGTTTTAAGCGGCTTCTAGGCGTGTGTGTCATGCGTGGCCTCGTGGCTCATGCAGTGCGCGGAAGCCGTGCTGGCGGCCTCACGCTCGCCTTCTGCCCCCCTAAAATCCTCGGGTCCTCCCCCCGGCAGCCGCCCTCGTGGGTGACGGGCGACCTCGATAAAACGCTAGTTGCCAAACCCGCCACAAGGTTCCCCTGGTTCCCCGCCAATGTCTAACATGATGGCGCTGAAAGAGTATGCGCGGCACCGCGGCGTGAGCCCGCCAGCAGTTCGGAAAGCCCTGGAAACTGGCCGCATTCAGGGTGAGAAGTTGCCGAATGGCGGGTGGCGCATCGACGCTAACAAGGCGGATCAGGATTGGCAGCGCAACACCAGCATTATCGACCGCAACAAAGAGGGAACCAGCAAGGAGCAGCGCGCTACGGGGGGCGAGCCCACCCGGCCTGTTGCTGCTCTGGTTTCCCCCGAAAAGCCCAAGGAAGCAGCCGTTTTTAGGGGGCCTGCTACCTGGGCCCAAGGAGACGATGGCGCCCCGGATGACGAGATAACGAAAGAGAACGCCCTCGAGCGGTTGAATATTGCCACGGCGCGCGAGAAGGAGGCCAAGGCGCTTCTGGCCGAAATGGATTACCGCACCAAGAGCGGCGAGCTATTGGAGCGCGCCCGCGTGCGAGCCGACACCTACGCCATCACCAGGCAGGTGCGCGACAGCATGATGAACATCCCTGACCGCATTGCATCTGACCTAGCCGCCGAGACGGATGCCTTCGAGGTTCACCGCAAGCTCACGGCCGAGATCCGCACGGCGCTGGCTACGCTGGCCGAGGTGATCGCCGCCCAGGCCGATGACGGCGCCGCAGGTGCTTGATGATGTAGCGCGCGCGGCGGCCGAGGGGCTTGAGCCGGACAGCGACCTAACCGTTTCAGAATGGTCCGATAAATACCGGATGCTCTCGAAAAAAGCCTCGGCCGAGCCGGGCCGGTGGCGCACCGACCGGACGCCGTACCTCCGCGAGATCATGGATTGCTTGAGCCCGAGCAGCCCCGTGCAGCGGGTGGTGTTTATGAAATCCGCCCAGGTGGGCGGTTCGGAGTGCGGCAATAACTGGCTGGGCTTCATTGTTCACCACGCTCCCGGCCCCACCATGATGGTGCAGCCCACGGTGGACACGGCCAAGCGGTTTAGCAAGCAGCGCCTGGCCCCGATGATCGAGGAAACGCCGCTTCTCAAGGCGCTCATCGATGACAACAAGAGCCGCGACGCCAGCAATACGATGATGTCGAAAGAGTTCCGCGGCGGCGTGCTGGTGCTCACCGGCGCAAATAGCGCGGTGGGGCTGCGCTCCATGCCGGTGCGCTATCTGTTCTTGGACGAGGTGGACGCATACCCCGGAGATGTGGACGGCGAGGGCGACCCGGTTGGCCTGGCCGAGAAGCGCACCACCACCTTTGCCCGCCGCAAGATCCTGCTTGTCTCCACCCCCACGGTGAAAGAGACCAGCCGCATCGAGCGGGAATATGAGGCCAGCGATCAGCGCCGGTTTTTCGTGCCGTGCCCCCATTGCGGGCACATGCAATGGCTGAAATGGGCAAATCTCAAATACCAGAATGATGACCCTCAGACCGCGCAATATCTTTGTGAGGCCGAGGATTGCGGGGCTTTCATTGACGAGCGCCACAAGGGCACGATGCTGGCCGGGGGCGAGTGGCGCGCGACCGCGCACAGCGACGGCAAAGCGGCCGGCTTCCATATCTCGGCTCTCTACTCGCCGCTCGGCTGGAAATCATGGGCCGAGATCGTGGCCGAATTCATCGCAGCCAAGGGTGACGCCCCCAGCCTGAAAACGTGGGTGAACACCGTGCTCGGCGAGACATGGGAGGATGCCTACGCCGTGCGGATTGGCGCCGAGGGGTTAGAGGCCCGCGCCGAGTTATACGAGCCAGGCGTGGCACCCGAGGGCGTGCTGGCCGTCACCGCGGGCATTGACGTGCAGGACAACCGAATTGCCGTGTTGCTGGTGGGATGGGGTGATGGCGAAGAGTCATGGCGCCTATACCACCAAGAGATTTATGGCGATCCGTCACTTCCCCAGATTTGGGAAGAACTCGACACGCTTTTGCTGCGCCCGATCCGCCGGGCAGATGGCGGAGCCATGCGCCTTGAGGCGGCCTGCATCGACTCTGGCGGCCATTTCACCCACGAGGTTTATGCCTACGCCCGTGAGCGGCGTAACGCCCGTGTGATGGCGATCAAGGGCCAGAGCCAGCGCGGCAAGGTGGCGATAGGCAAGCCGACAAAGGTGGATCTGAATTTCCGGGGCAAGGTGCTGGCCAAGGGCGCTGAGGTGTATCCGGTGGGCTCCGACACCATCAAATCGGTGGTGTATGCCCGGCTCAAGCACAACGCGCCGGGCCCTGGCTTCTACCATTTTTATGCCAGTCTGCCGCACGAGTATTTCGAGCAGCTCACCGCCGAGCGGCAGGTTACGAAGTACATCCGGGGCTTCCCGGTGCGCGAATGGGTGAAGAAGGCCGGGGCGCGCAATGAAGCCCTGGATTGCGAGGTTTACGCCTACGCCGCCATGCAATGGCTCTACACCCGGCACAACCGCCGCACGATATGGGACACCCTACGCAAAAAGCTCGGCCTGCCTGAAAAACCAGTTGCGCCGGATACCACCGCGCCACCTAAGCCCGAAAAACCAGAGCCTAAGCCGCAACAGCGGCGGATAGCGCAAGTCAAGAAGGGTTGGGTGACGAAGTGGTGAGTTTAGCGTGAACATACCCGGCACCGCACGCCAAGGCGATACGTGGGAGTGGAACGAGCGTTCGCAAATTGACCCGCAGGGCAACGTGCTCACGCCGCCAACCTACACGCTCTATTATCAGCTTGTCGGGGCCGTGAAACTGCTTCTCACCGGCACCGTGGGGGCAAATAGCGGTTCGGGCTGGACCTTCACGGCCACCCCGGCACAGACCTCCACACTCACCCCTGGCCGGTATTTTTGGCAGATGTATGCCACCAGCGCGGCCGGTGATCGGTTCACGCTGGGCAACGGCACGGTTGACGTTTCGCCGGATCTCACCGCTCAGGCGGCCGGAGCCGAAAACCGTAGCCCGGCGAAAATCGCCATTGACGCCATTGATGCCGAGATAGCCGCGCGCCTCACCGGCGGAACGGTCATTGAATACTCGGTGGCTGGGCGCACGCTCCGCAAAGAGCCCATGCAAGCCCTCTTGGCCCTCAAGGGACATTACGCCGCCATCTACTCGGCCGAGGTTCGACGCTCGCGCATTCGCCAAGGGCTAGGTGATCCGAAAAGCCGAGCCGTCATCTTCCGCCCTCCTGGCGGCTTTTTTGGATTTAGATAATGGGCATCCTTGATTTTCTCCCGGCGGTTATGCGTCGGGCCGAGCCTGCCAAGGTGCAACGCTCCGAGCCGGTGATGGCACGGGTGCCCTTCCAGGGCATGCCGATGCGGCAGAACCAGCGCGCCTATAGCGGAGCCATGTTTGACCGGCTCACCGCTGATTGGGTAGCGGGCAGCACCAGCCAAGACAGTGAAACCTATTCCTCGCTCCGCCAGCTTCGCAACCGTGCGCGGCAGCTTGTGCGCGACAACGACTATGCCAAGAACGCCAAGCGTTCGGTGCAAAACAATGTCGTTGGCACCGGCATGAAGTTGCAGCCCAAAATCAAGCTGCAGCGCGGCGGCGGCCTCAATAAGGTGGCCAACCAGGCTATTTGCGATGCTTGGGCGGATTGGTGTGTAGCGGATTCATGCGACGTTGCTGGTAAGCTTTCGTTTTCTGACATAGAGCGTATGGCGATCGGCGGCACGGCCGAGAGCGGCGAGATTTTTGTTCGGATCGTCCGGCAAAAGTTCGGAGACAGCCGCATTCCCTTCGCGCTCGAGGTGATCGAGGCAGATCAGTGCATCGACACGAAGAACGGCTCCACGGCTGGCGGCGGGCTTATCCGCATGGGCGTGGAAATGAACCAGTGGAAGCGCCCTACCGGCTATTGGTTTTGGCCAAACCACCCAGGCGACTACAATTTTGCGCAGAACAACACCCAGCGCGAGCTTTTTGCCTCGGCGGCCGATGTGGTCCACCTCTACGTGTCGGACCGGCCCGGCCAGACGCGCGGCATTTCGTGGTTCCACACCGCCGTTAAGCGCCTCCACCACATGGAGGGTTATGAAGAGGCCGAGGTGATCGCCCAGCGCGCGAATAGCTCGGTGATGGGGTTTGTTACCTCGGCCGAGACGGGCGACGTGCCTGACGATACCGTCGTTGACGGAACGGCCGTTGATGAGCTTGAGCCAGGCCAGATTAAGCACCTAAACCCCGGCGAGGATTTCAAGGGTTTCACGCCGCCGCGCAATGCTGTGGGCATGGACCCATTCATGCGTCAGATGCTGCGCGGCGTGGCGGCGGGCATCGGTGCGAGTTATGAGACGATCTCGAAGGACTACAGCCAGAGCAATTATTCATCGAGCCGCTTGGCGCTGCTCGATGACCGCGACACCTGGCGCGTTATTCAACGCTGGATGATCGGGCAATTCCACCGCAAGATTTTCGCCGAATGGCTTCTCATGGCCGTACTGGCGGGCGAGGTGGTGCTCCCTGGCTATGAGACGAACCCCAAGCAGTATTTGCGCCAAATCCATTGGCAGGCACGCGGGTGGGGGTTTGTGGACCCCGAGAAGGAAGTGAACGCGTACAAGGCGGCCGTGCGCGCTGGCATCAACACCCTCGAGGAAGTGATCGAGCAGGGGG
>Ga0255356_1000235_pt1 | contig 38906 bp, 30 predicted proteins | sample HBST100metaG_FD_189944 | JGI IMG/M metagenome (GOLD analysis project Ga0255356, IMG submission 189944) | Peat soil microbial communities from Stordalen Mire, Sweden - H.B.S.T100 | ecosystem: Environmental > Terrestrial > Soil > Wetlands > Peat | place: Sweden: Norrbotten County, Stordalen Mire...
AGCAGGTCTTCGTGGTTCCACCCCAGGACGTGATTACCCGCGACAACGTCACGCTCAAGGTGGACGCCGTGGTTACGCTCTACGTGGTCAACCCCTACGACGCCGCCATCAAGGTAGTCGATTACGTCTACCAGACCTCACAGTTGGCACAGACCAGTTTGCGCTCGGTGCTGGGCGAGGTCGAACTGGATGAGCTGCTCAGCCACCGCGACAAGCTCAACCTGAGAATCCAGTCCATCATCGACCAGCGCACCGAACCGTTTGGGGTCAAAGTCATCTCTGTCGAAGTCAAGCAGGTGGACCTGCCCGAACAGATGCAGCGCGCCATGGCCAAGCAGGCCGAGGCAGAACGCGAACGGCGGGCCAAGGTCATTCACGCCGAGGGCGAGTTCAACGCCGCCCAGAAGCTCGTGGACGCCGCCGCCCTGCTGGCCACCGAGCCCATCACCATTCAGTTGCGCTACCTGCAAACCCTCACCGAGATCGGCGTCGAAAAGAACACCACCATCGTCTTCCCGCTGCCTATGGAGATGATGACGCTCTTCAACAAGCTGGGCTTATCGGCCCTGACCAGGTCAGACGCCAAGGCAGACGCGGAAAAGAAGTAGGCTGGCTGGAATTGCCTATAGACTCACTTGATGGATCAGAGCCCCACGGACACCTCGTCCGTGGGGCATTCATTCGGCAACCCGCTTCCGGGGAGCGCCGGCAATAGAAGTTGAGCGCTGGGCCACGCTTTTTTCCAGTTCCGCTGAAGGCTCGAGGACAGTTATGCACGAAGTCTTTGACGAGGAAGATTTCAAACCAGGCCAGCACCGGCGCGACACCGAGCTGACACTCGGCCCGATGCTGCTGCTGGGACTCTTTTTTGGCCTCGTGCTGCTGTGCGGCCTCTGCTTCGGGCTGGGCTACACGATAGGCAGCCATAGCACTCACAATGCATTAGCCGCCCAGCAATCCGGCGCTGGAGCTTCTTTGCCCACTTCCAGTTCGCTTGCCAAGCCTTCGGCAACCCCGCAGGCCATCTCCAAATCGCAAGGCGCAGCGGGCGATCAGTCCGCGACTGATGCAAAAGACGCTGCCCCCGCCGGAACACAGAATGCCGGCGTGATGCCCTCCTCCAGCGCCAACGCCGCCCAGCCGGTTGTGAGGCCTGCTTTGGCCTCCACACCCGCATCCGGTCAGCCTGCCCCGGCGCTCAAGACCGCGTCAACCAGCGCGCTGATGGTTCAGATTGCTATTGTTTCGCATCAGGAGGACGCCGATGTGCTGGTCGGCGCGCTGCGCAAGCGGGGCTATGTGGCTGCTGTCCGCCGCGATGCCGCCGACGGGCAGTTCCACGTGCGGATAGGCCCCTTCAGCAGCCGCAACGACGCATACGCAACGCGCCAGAAGCTGCTCAACGACGGCTATAACGCAGTCGTGCAATAGTAGGTCCTTAGTTCCGCATCCACTCCGGCAACCCCGAATTGATGGCCGCGCGCACGGCCTGCGATAACTCCTCGCGCGTCGCATAATCGCACGGGTTGATCGGCTCGTGGAAAACGATGTGCGCCGTGCCCGGCTTGATGCGCATGCTGCCCTTGGCCATCATGGTTTCAGTGCCATGGATGGAAACCGGAAGGCACTGCGCGCCGCTCTCCATTGCCAGGTAGAACGGGCCTTTCTTGAAGGGCAGCATGCGGCCGTCCTTCGAGCGCGTGCCCTCCACAAACGTAGTGATGTGAATGCCTTTGGCCAGCACTGCTTTGGCGGCGTCAACGCTTCTCTTGGCGTTTGCCGTGCTACCGGCGCGATCCACTGGGATAAATTCAGCCAGCTTCATCGCGTATCCCAGCGCGGGAAGGCTCATCAGCGAGCGCTTGAGAAAAGATGAAATGCGGCCGGGAATCATGGGAATCAGCACCGGCGGATCAAGATTCGAGACGTGGTTGGCCATGAAGATGCAGGCCGTGTTTGCAGGGATGCGCTCCCGGCCCACAACCACCACGCGAACCCCGGCCATCCACAAACCGGCGCGTGCAATCCGATTGCCGACGCGATAGAGCGGCATGATGTCGCCCGTGATCATGGCCAGCGGGATGAAGATCACCGCCGAGGGAATGCTGAGCGCGACAATTGTAACGAGCGCGAATAGAGAAGAAATCATAGAACCTTTGAACCTTCAGCCCTGGCGTTCCCTGAGGCGCGCGGGCAGTTTTTCATAGATGCCGTCGAAGCCGCCATTGGAGAGGATGGCCACCACGTCGCCGGCTTCGAGTTGCGGCACTACTTCCTTCAAAATCGCTTCCACATCCGGGCAGAGCGCGGCTTTGGTTCCGGCCACATTTAGCGCGCTCACCACCTCTTCCGGGTTCAGCCGCTCGGCCTCCGGGATGCGCTGCTGCTGATAAACAGCGGCCAGCACCACGCGGTCGGCCAGGCGCAAACTCTCGATCAGATCCGATTCGAGCACTTTGCGCCGGAGCGTGTTCGAGCGCGGCTCCAGGATTGCCCACAGACGCGATTGCGGATAAGCGGAACGCAGCGCCCTGAGCGTTTCGCGAATGGCCGTGGGGTGATGCGCAAAGTCCTCGATCACCGTGACGCCGCCGATCTGGGCGCGCACCTCCAGCCGCCGCTTCACATTTTTGAAGGTCGCCAGCGCCGCCACGATTGCATCCTTGGCGATTCCCTGCCCCGTGGCCAGCGCCGCCGCCGCGGTCGCGTTCAGCGCGTTGTGCTCGCCGGCGAGGCTCATCTCCAACTCCGCCCACAATGCGCCCGCGCGCCAAACCTCCCAGCGCGTCAGGCCGCCCTCGTGGCGCAAGTTCCGGATGCGCCACTCTGCGCCCTCGCTGAATCCGTAACGCTCGACGCGGCACAGCGCGTGCTCCACGCATTCGCTCACGTTCGCGTTGCCGTCAAAGGCCACAATCAGGCCCCTGCGCGGCACCAGGTTCACCAGCCGCTTGAAGGCCGTCTTCACTGCTTCCAGATCCGCGTAAATGTCGGCGTGGTCGAACTCCACGTGGGTCAGAATCAGCGCGTCGGGAAAATAATGCAAGAACTTCGGTCCCTTGTCGAAGAAGGCCGTATCGTATTCGTCGCCCTCCACGATGAAGGTGCGCGTGGGCCGGAGCTGGAAACTTGAGCCGAAATTTTCCGCCACGCCGCCAATCAAAAATGATGGCTCCAGCGCAGAATTCTCGCGCGCGGCGACCTGATAGATCCAAGCCAACATGCTGGTGGTCGTCGTCTTGCCGTGCGTGCCGGCAACAACGAGCGACTCGCGCCCGACGAGAAACTCCTCGTGCAAGAGAGCCGCCATCGAGGTGAACGGGATGCGCTCGTCAAGCACGCGCTCGATCTCCGGATTGCCGCGCGAGAGAGCGTTGCCGATCACGACCAGGTCGGGCGCGGGATCGAGATTCACCTCGGCGTAAGGCTCGAAGACCGGAATTCCCAGCCCTTCGAGCAAGCCGCTCATGGGAGGATAGGCCGCCTTGTCGGAGCCCGTGATACGATGGCCTTCCAACTGCAAAAGCCCCGCCAGCGAGGCCATGGCGGTGCCGCAGATGCCGCTCAAATGAATGTGCCGGGGCTGTTTCGTCATGCAATCACCGCCGGCTCGATCAATTGCAGTTGGGCTTCTTTCTGAACGAGCAATTCAGCCTCCACGCCAAAAGTCAGCGTCACGTTCTGGCGGGAAACGTGGCCGCTGCGCAGGCCGATGGCGATCGGCCCGGTGAAGTCTTCAAGGGCGCGCAGAATCGCCTGATTGAGCAGTTCGGGCGGCGCGCCGGGCGAAACGCAATCCAGCATCTCGCCGAAAACGATGCCGCGGACGCCATCCAGCTTGCCCGCCTCGGACAGTTGCCACAACATGCGGTCAATCTGGTAAGGCTTGACGTTCACATCCTCCAGGAAGAGGAGTTTGCCCTCGGTCTGCGGCTCAAAGGGCGTGCCCAGCAGAGACACCAGAATGCTGAGGCAGCCGCCATAAAGCGTGCCTCGCGCGCGGCCGGGATGCAAGGGCCGCAAGCCCTCTGGCGCGCCAACTTTATAGGGTTTGCCGCCGAGCGCCGCCTGCAGGCTGGCTAGATGAACTCCGTCCTCGCGCGCAAAATCCGCCGAAAGCATGGGACCGTGAAAGGCCGGCAGATGAATCTGATCGAGCAGCCACAATTGCAGCGCGGTCAGATCGCTGAAGCCGATGAGCGGCTTGGCGTTTTCGGCTATCAGATCAAGGTCCAGTTCGTCGAGCAGCATGTTCGATCCGTAGCCGCCTCGCGTCGCAAAGATGGCGCGCAACTGATCGTCTTCAAAGGCATGGTGCAGGTCGCTGAGCCGCATCTCGGATTTTCCCGCAAAGTAAAGCGGCCCGCGAGCGAGAAGGTACTCGGAGGCCTGCGGCGCAAATCCCAGCGCGCGCAAGGCCGCGAATCCGCGCTCCACGCGCTCGGGCTGCGGCGAGGAGGCCGGAGAAACCACGGCTACTTGAGCGTCGCTCGGAACAATATGCGGCTTCAGCAAGGCGGTCATGCGTCCCAGGCCTCTCCGCGGGCAATCATCGCCGCCGGTCCGGTGAGCTTCAACTCCGTCTCCGGTCCACGCCACTCGATGGTCTGCGCGCCGCCGGGAGCAACGACCGTGAGCGGCGAACTGCAACCATGCACGCCGATGGCTGCAGTGGCGCAGGCTGAGCTTCCTGTGCCGGAAGAGGTGGTCGGCCCCACGCCGCGCTCGAAGATGCGAATCTCAATCTCTGTTGGGCTCACGATGCGCAGGAATTCGACGTTCGTCTGATGAGGGAAATCAGGATGAACGCAAATCTCCTCGCCAATTTCCAGCCAGGTCTTCCGGCCCACGGCAAACTCGGCGTTGTCCACCAGAATGACGAAGTGCGGATTTCCTGTCGAGACCGTGACGCCCGCGACCCACATCTCATTGGCCAGCCTGACGCTGTGCTGCTCGAACGAGGGAATGCCCATTCCTGCGGTCACCTGCACTGTGAATCTGCCGTCGGTCTTCAACTCATTCACGTGGCAAATGCGCAGCCCCGCATCGGTCTCAATGTGCAACTCGTCGCCCGGCTTGAAGCCGCGCTCCTGTGCCATCCACGCCGCCACGCAGCGCGTGCCGTTGCCGCTGATCTCGGCGATGGAGCCGTCGGCGTTGTGCAGGGTAATGCGGCCGGAACTGGGGCCGGTCCATTTGAAAAACTCGATGCCGTCGGCGCCGATGCCGGTATTGCGCGCGCAGAGCCGCCGCGTCAATTCCGGCCAGTCTCGGCCCGCTGCGGCCTCTTCGGTCACAATCAAAAAGTCGTTGCCACAGGCGTGAGCCTTTGCAAAGGGAATCAATCTTCCTCCGTATCGCGGAAAGTGATGAGCGCGTTGATGACTGGCTTGGAGAACAGCTTTCCGCGCAACCATTCAAAACTCAAATATGCGCGAACCGCGCCAGCTTCCCGCTCATTCACTTCCAAAAACGATGCTATCACCGCTCCACCTGGGCGGGTGAGGCTGGCGGCGCTTGACCAGCAGCAGGAGTACCGGAGACGTAAAGCGTTCCCGGCGCCTGCCCGGCCTGTGTGAAGCGTCGAACCGCCGTCAAACCTTCGGGATGCGCCTTCACCGCCTGGTCGATCTCATCGCCGTCGAAGGCCAGCACGATGGCTGCGTGAGCGGCCGGCGCGGCCAGCGCATCGTGATAGATCCAGAGATCGCTCTCGTTGATCGTCTGGCGAAACGGAATTCCCGTCAACGCGACGAGAGTTGGGTAGACCGACGTTCCCATCAGCACCGTGGCTCCCGGCCTCTCGGCCAGCAGCGCCCGGAGCGCCGGAGGAATCTCCTTCTCGAAGTCCCGCCGCGAAGCAAGGTTCTTCGTACCCTCGACATAAACCAGCGGACGCTCGCGCACCATTTGCGCTGCGTTCAGGACGAGGACCGCAAAGAGCGCGCCTGCCGCGGTTCGCACCCAGCGCGGATCAAACTCGCGCGGCTTGAACTCATTGACCGCGGCCAGCGCGAACTGCGCTGCAAAACCCAGCCCCAGAGCAAAGGCTGGCAGCATCTCCATCCCGTAGCGCGTGTTGTACCAGGAGTGCGGCCACCACGGCGGCAGAAAAATTGGTACCGCCCCATAGGCCACCGAATACGCATAGAACGGAACCGGAAACCACAAAAGCAGCGCCCACGCGAGCCCGCGCCGCCGCGCCGTTAGCCAGGCCCAGACCATTCCCAGAAAGCTCACGGCCAGCAGCACGTTGCCCCATGCCGCGGCGACCGCATCCATCTCCGCAACCTTGATGAAGAAGAGCTCGGCGACCCAGGGATTGTGCCACCCCGGATGCGGCGGCCCCGCGCCATGCGAGGCCGTGCGTATTTCAATAGCATTGGCCGAATACGGCCCGCGCGCAAAGTAGAGCCAATCGCCGAAAGATACGGCGTTGTAAACGAACCACGTCACCGGCGCGGCCACCACGAGCATGCTTGCCAGCCAGAAACTCCAGGAACGCAGCCTGCCACGGCGGAGGAGAACCAGGCCCATGCACGCCCAGACCACAAGAGCCATCACCCAGCCGTCGTAGCGCGTAAACACCGCGGCCGCCAGCACCACCGCAATCAGCCAGAGCAGGCGATGGGCTTTTCCTTGGTCCGCATCAAGACTCGTGCGCCACTTCACCAGCCAGACCACAACCCACACCATCTCGCACAAAAACAGCGGCTCGGTCATGGCCGTGGTTTGCAGGTAGAGCAGGTTGGGATTCAGCGCGAAAAAGGCCAGCGCAAGCGCAGAGGGCGCAGGCCGCAACCAGTGCCGCGCCAGCCGGTAAACGCCCGCACACGCGGCCATGTAAGCCAGCGCCGACGGAATCACGCCAGCCCATCCGCTGGCCCACCAGCTATAAACCTGAACGAAGGGCAGCAGCAGCAGATGCGGCAGGGGTAGCCACACCGAGCCCAATTCGCTCAGACGCGGCAGACGCGCATCGAGGACCCGCCGCGCAATGTGCAGATGGGCCACCGCGTCGCCGTAGTTGAGCATGGCGCCGTTGCGCCAGCTCCACACCACTGCGGCAAGCGAAGCCGCGGCGCAGGAGGCCAGAACAGCTAGCCACTCAGGACCATTCACGCGGCAATTGGGTTTCTCAATCAAGGTGCGTCAACTCGCGGAAGAGAATGAAACGTTCGTCAATTTCCTTGCGCGTGAGCTTCTGGAGCCGCTCGGTGCCGAAGCGCTCGCACGCGAACGAGCCCATCACGCCGCCGTAGAACATGGCGCGGCGGAAGGCGGCCGGAGTCTGCTCGGGCTGCGAGGCCAGGTAACCGAAGAAGCCGCCGGCAAAGCTGTCGCCCGCGCCGGTCGGGTCCACCACCTCTTCCATCGGCAGCGCCGGGGCTCTGAAGCACTTCGTGCCGTGGTCCTTTGGATCAGCTCCGTGGAACAACGTCGCTCCATACTCGCCGTGCTTTACCACCAACGCCTTCGGCCCCAGGGCCAGCACCGCTTGCGCCGCCTTGACCAAGTTGTCATCACCGGCAAGCATGCGGACCTCGGTGTCGTTGATGAGCAGAATATCCAGCCCCTTCAGAACTTCAAGCAGCGCCGCGCGATGATCCTTGATCCAGTAGTTCATCGTGTCGCCGGCCACCAGTTTCACATCCGGCATCTCGTCGCGCACGCGCCGTTGCAAGACGGGATCGATGTTGGCCAGAAACAGGAATTTCGAGTCCCGGTATAAACCGGGGATCTTCGGCTCGAAGGCCGCAAAAACGTTGAGATCAGTCGCGTGGGTCTTGGCCTCGTTCAGATTGTCCAGGTAAGAGCCTTCCCAAAAGAAGCTCTTGCCCGCGGCCCGTTCAATGCCCCGCGTGTCGATCTTGCGCGCATCGAAGACTGCTTCTTCCTGTGCGCCAAAATCTTCGCCCACCACGGCGATTACCCGCACATCGGTAAAGAAACTGGCGGCCAGCGAAAAATACGTTGCTGCGCCGCCCAGGCAGCGTTCCCTGCGCCCCGCCGGGGTTTCTATGGAATCAAAAGCCACGCTGCCTACTACGGTAATCGCCATGAATCTTCCTTTTCTAACTTATTTGTGCTGACCTGCTTGCGGCGCGGCCGCGCTAACTCCGCTACCAGCCCTGATACTTCCCGAACAGCAACTTCAGCTTCTCCTTGGCCGCCGCCGGAATCGCGTCCGGCTGGGTCATCACGGCGTACTTGGCAGCCGAGGCGCAAGCACAGGTGCGCTCGGCGGGAATCGCGGCCACCGCGGCCTTCACCACCCTGGCGGCGTTTTCGGCGTTATGGTGCGAGACGGCAATAACCTCCTCGATGGTCACCGCGTCATGCCCTTCGCGCCAGCAGTCGTAATCGGTCACCATGGCGATGGTCGCGTAGCAGATTTCCGCCTCGCGCGCCAGCTTGGCCTCCTGCAGGTTGGTCATGCCGATCACATCCGCGCCCCAACTGCGATAGAGCTTCGACTCTGCGCGGGTCGAGAACTGCGGCCCTTCCATGCACACATAGGTCCCGCCCAAATGGCCTGCCACGCCCACCGTCGCGCAGGCTTCTGCGGCGGCCTTCGCCACCGTGGCGCACACCGGATCGGCAAAGCCCACGTGGCCCACGATCCCCTCGCCAAAAAAAGTGGAAATGCGCTTGGAGGTGCGGTCGATGAACTGATCAGGAATCACAAAATCGCCCGGCTTGTGCTCTTCCTTGAGCGAGCCGACAGCCGAGATGGACAGGATGCGCTCGACGCCCAGCTTCTTCATGGCGAAGATGTTGGCCCTGAAATTCAGCTCCGAGGGCAGGATGCGATGACCGCGCCCATGCCGCGCCAGAAAGGCCACCTTGCGCCCCCCCATCTCACCCAGCACAAAAGCCTCCGAAGGGTCGCCAAAGGGCGTCTCCACGCGCTCCTCATGTGCATTCGTAAATCCCGGCATCGAGTAAAGCCCGCTGCCGCCGATGATGCCAATCTCCGCCTGAGCCAAAGCCAGCTCCCTCTCGGTGCGCCGTTTAACGGCCCGCCGCTCTAAATTCTGCAAACACCTAAGTATAAAGGTTACCCATCCTCCTCTTCGCGGCCCATGTGCGGGAGAATAGAACGAAGCGAAAAGGATGATCGCTGAAACCTGCATGGCTCACCTTCTGATCAGCATCGCAAGGCCGTTCCGGCGAGTCCGGTAGAAGATTGCGCGGCAGTTTTCGCTTGATTTCGGTTTGGCCGCTTAACGCTTTTCGTGTTACGATAAGCGTTAAGCATGATTCGCTCGTTCGCAGACGCAGTTACCGAGCAGGTCTTCCACCATCGTCACAGCCGGCGGTATGCGGCCTTTGAGCGAGTGGCGTTCCGCAAGTTGCGGCAGATTCACCGGGTTTCGAGGGTCGAAGAGCTGTTTGAACCGCCCGCCAACCATCTCGAACGCTTGCAAGGCAACCGGGAGAGACAGTGGAGTCTGCGCATCAATAGCCTGTGGCGGATTTGCTTTGAGTGGAGGGATGGGGATGCCTACAAGGTCCAGATTGTCGACTATCACTGAGCCGGCGCTTGGGGGCGCGGAGCTGGATGAGGGCGCGCGGATGCCCGCTCTGCATCCGGGCGAAATGCTGCGCGAGGAATTCATGAAGCCGCTGGGGCTTTCGTCCAATGCACTGGCGATGGAACTGCGCGTGCCGGTGACGCGGATTTCGGAGATTGTGCGGGAACGGCGCGGAATTACGGCGGATACAGCGCTCAGGCTGGCCCGGTACTTCAATATGTCGCCAGAGTTCTGGATGCGCTTGCAGATGGATTTCGATCTGGAGTCTGCCGCGGATGCGGGAGAGAGTGCCATTCACGAGGGAATTCGCCCGCGCGCGCCGCACTTTGCAGTTGAGGATGCGGCGCAACGGGTGGTTGCTTGATTGATCTTCCAAGATCAGCATTGCCGATTTTCAGATTGCGAAATAGCCAGCGACATTCGATATGCCTGGCCGAACAACTTAACCGAATCAGATTTCAAAGGCGACCATGCCCACGACCACGAACAAAGACTATTACGCCACGCTCGGCGTGAAGAAGACAGCAACGGCGACGGAGATTCGCAAGGCCTTCCGCAAGTTGGCGCGGCGGTATCATCCCGACGTCAACCCGGGGGACAAGCGGGCCGAGGAGAAGTTCAAAGAGATATCCGAGGCCAACGACGTTATCAGCGACGAGAAGAAGCGCAAGATCTATGACCAGGTTGGTTTCTACTCCGACCAGATCGACCCGGCGCAGGCCGCGGCGTATGCGCGGCAAGGGGGCGCTGGGCGCGGCACTCCGGTGGACTTTGGCGGCTTCGACTTCACGGGCTTCCAGAGCGGTCCGGGGCAGCATCCAGGCCAGCAGGCGGGAGCGGGCTCACAGTCGTGGGGCAACTTCAAGGACATTTTTTCCGGCATCTTCTCCGGTGCGCAACAGCCGCAGCAGCCGCGCGGACCGCAGCCGGGCACCGACCTTGAATATCAGGCCACGGCAGACTTCTGGACGGCCATCCGCGGCGGCCAGGCGCGGCTGCAGGTGCATCGCCAGGAAGCCTGCCCCACCTGCCACGGCCAGGCGCACACCGGCGGGCTCACGCAGTGCCCGGAGTGCAACGGCACGGGCCAGGTGACGCAGATGGGCGGGCGCATGAAGTTCAATATTAACTGCCCGCAGTGCAACGGAACGGGACACACAACCAATGCCTGTCATACCTGCCACGGCGAGGGCGTGGTCAGCAGCACCGAGCCAATCGAGTTTCGCATCAAGGCTGGCACCCGCGACGGGCAGCGCATTCGCCTGCAAGGGAAAGGCAACGCAGGGCTGAACGGCGGCCCGGCCGGCGACCTCTACCTCATCGTCCGAACCGGCACGCACCCGGTCTTCACACGAGAGGGCGACGACATTCATCTGACGGTTCCGGTAACCGTCCCCGAGGCCTCTTTGGGAGCCAAAGTGGACGTGCCCACCATCGACGTCCGCGCGCAGTTGAAGATTCCTCCCGGCACCCAGAGCGGGCAAAAGCTGCGCATGAGGGGGCGGGGCGTGGAGAACGCGCAGCACCCCGGTCAGCGCGGCGACCAGATTGTGACCGTCGAGGTCGTGGTGCCGCACCTCAACGACGAGCGCAGCCGCGAGATCATGCGCGAGCTGGCCAAGCTGAACGCCCAGGACCCGCGGGCGGCGCTGTTTGAGAAGCTATGAGGCTGTTCGAAGGAGCATGGCGCACGGCGCCAGCAGATTAGGGTAAGCTGATTCGGGAAAGACAATGGCTGCAAAACGTAAAACCAAAGGCGCGTACATGATCTCGGCGGTGGCCGAGATGTACGAGATTCATCCGCAGACGCTGCGTCTCTACGAGCGCGAGGGCCTGCTGAAGCCGTCGCGCACGGAGGGCAACACGCGCCTCTACACCGACGAGGACCTGGAACGGCTGGAGTTCATTCTGAACCTGGCGCGCGATCTGGGCGTCAACATCGCCGGCATCGGCATCATCCTGCAGATGCGCGAGCGCATGGAAGAGATGAACCGCCAGATGCAAAGCTTTGTGGAATATGTGCGCACGGAAATGCTTACGCACTTCCAGCAGGTCGCCCCCCGCTCAGACGGAGCGATTGTGCCGATACGCAAGCCGTTGGTGGTGGCCAAGTCCCCCGCCAACGGCCGCAAGTCCTAAGGCCTGAATCTGGCCTTTGTGTTGGATTTTCCGAAGTAATTCAAGCCCGTTTTTCGGCATGCATGCTGATTCGGGGCCATGCTCCTGCCTGTTTGCAGGTATTCTTAAATGCGTATGTCTTACGTCCTTCTGGCATTGGCCGTCTTCGGCCTGATTACGTCTACCGTTTTTGCAGGCATGGTGTTGGCCGCCGTCCCTGGCTACCTGTGGAAGCGTGGGCGGACACGCGCCCGTCAGAACGCGCAGCCGGGGTTTACGCCGCCCTTGACCCTTTTGAAGCCGGTAAACGGGGATGAACCGGGCCTTGAAGCGCACCTGACCACGTTTTTCGAGCAGGATTATCCCGAGTACGAGATTCTGTTCTGCGCCCGCTCGGCTGACGACGCCGGTCTGCAAACTGCGCGGCAGGTAGCCCTGCGCTATCCGCACATTCCGGTTCTGTTTCTCTCGACTGGCGGCCAACCGGCTTACGTCAACGCCAAAGTGGCCTCGATGGAAGCCATGGAGTCTGCGGCAACGCACGAGATTCTGGTTGTCAGCGACAGCGATGTGCGCGTGACGCCGGATTATCTGCGGGCCGTCGCCCTGCCCTTTGCCGATGAAAAGGTGGGCGCAATGTGCTGCCCGTATCGGGGCGTGGCGGCTGAGGGTGGGTTGTGGGCGCGGCTGGAAGCCGTGGGCATGAGCGTGGAAATGACCTCCGGCGTTCTGGTGGCGCGTTCCATGGAAGGAATGCAATTTGTGCTGGGGCCGACGATGGCCTTTCGCCGGGAGACGATCCGCCGCATGGGCGGCTTCGGGGTGGCGGCCGACTATTGCGCCGACGACTTCGTGCTGGGCAACGAAACCTTCAAACTGGGTCAGACTGTGGTGCTGAGCCATCACGCCATCGACCACATGGTCATCAATTCAAGCTTTGTGGCCTCGCTGAAACATCAGGTTCGCTGGATGAAGTCCACGCGCTTTTCGCGGCCCAAGGGACACCTGGGAACGGGGCTGACCTTCGGTCTGCCCTATGGCCTGCTGGCATGGGCGGCAGCGGCGGCGCTGGGCCATCCGTGGTGGGGGCTGGCGCTGTTCGGCTGGAGCGTGGCGACACAACTGGCTCTCTCGATTTCGGTGGGTGGCCTGGTGGTGCGCGATAAGGACTGGTTCGGCTTGCTGGTGCTTTACCCGATCCGCGATCTGATGGGTTTCGGCTTCTGGGTAGCCAGTTACGGGGACAACCGGATTCTGTGGCGGAATCGGATTTTCCAACTGCTGCCCGGCGGCAAGATGCGCGTGGCGGAGTAGAGTGGTTCTTCAACGCGGACACATCTTTGATCGATCCGGCACATAACCAGATGTATGACAGCATGAATTCGTTTCGTTAAGTTTGTTGTTCCCAAGTGTCAAATCTAGGCTTGGGACACCCAGGACCTTGCCCAATCCATGAAAATGCGCTACTTCAGCGGCCTGTCGGTCCACAGGGCCTTGTCGGCGATGGATTGGACCGGATAGAGCCGGCCGGCCAGCAACTGCTCGGCTTTGGACTGGTTGACGTCCTGCGCGAAGAGCCATTTCCGCTCGCCAGTGCCCCAGTTCCTGGAAAGCTGATCCTCGCTCAGGAAGATCTTCGGCGCGTCGGGGTAACAGGAGCCCCACAACAGCGACGAGCCTTCACCGTGCGGTGAGCAGCGCTCCCCGACCAGCAGCGCCGGCTTGCCTTGGAAGAAGCTGTGCGCATAGAAGACGACCGAGGAGGCGTCCGACTGGTCGCCGAAGATGATGAAGGAGTCGGCAGGCGAGCCTTTCTGGACAATGGTGTCAGCCAACTGCTTGGAACTGAGCATGGGCGCGAAGCGGGCGAAGGCGATGTGCGCTGCAATCAGGAAGACTGCCGAGGTAAGAGCCACGCTGACAGTAGCGGCCATGTGTTTGCCCTTGAGCCGAAGCAGCCAGCCCACGGCCGGACCCACCAGCAGAACCACGGCGGCCAGTGCAGCGGGCAGCCGCAGCGCGGCAAACGAAGGACCGGTAAGGTCGAAGATGTGCGACATCGAGAGTGTGTAGTCGCCCACGCCGCGGTGCGCCAGCAGCGTGCCGATGTCGTCCACGAATGGCAGATTCCGCGACTCCCACAGCCCCCATCCCAGGGCCGCGGCGCTCAGCACGCCTATTACGGCAAAGACGCCCTGCGCGCCCGTAAGCCAGGCAGTGGAGAGCAGCGGCTTGCTGCCGGGCGGGTTGCCGCTCGGGACGCGATGCTCCTCAACCCCAGCCAGCACGCCGGCAATCAAAATGATGAGCGGCGGCCAGGCCGGAAAGGTGTAGTACTCCTGGTTGGTCGAGAGAGAAAAGAACAGCAGAATGGCGCCAGCAAAAAGGCTCAGCAGCCAGGTTGTGCGCACACGGAACTTGAGGCGGAGAACATAGGCGGCGGCATTTTCGCGCTCGGCGTTGTCCAGATAGAAGTCCAGCGTCTGGCCCCCCTCGCGGCGCAGGTGCTGCATCCAGTAGCGTCGGGTCTTCCAGGCAACCGCAATCAGCGCCGGTAAAAACAGGCTCCACGGAAAGAGCCAGACCAGGTGCAACAGCCAGTACCAGACAAACGGCAGCTTGTTGAAGTCGTGCGGAAAGCGCGCTCCGGTGAAGCGGAAGAGGTGTTCGTTGATGAAGTAGAAATACCAGAAGCCGTGGACGTTGCCCACTGTGGGGTGGTTGCCGATCGGGTGCCCCTGGTCGGGATTGGCCAGGCCGGCCAGAATGTGCCAGGGCGCGGCGATAGCCAGGAACAGCAGCAGGCCGGTGACCGGCCTCAACTCCCGCCAGCGCCGCCATTGGCCGCTGACCAGCAGCAGCGGAATGGCCGCGGCGGCAAAGAAGATAGGCGCAATCAACCCCTTGGTCAGCACCGCCAGCGCCAGCGCCATCCACATGCCATAAAAACGCAGAGGGCGGATCGATTCGAAGCCGCTCAGCAGGCAGTAGAGGGCCAGCAGCAACAGGAAACTGAGCAGCGCCTCGGGAATGGCGAAGCGGGTAAAGAGAAATGGCCCGATGGAGGTAAGCACACCGAGGGCGGCGTAGAAACCCGCGCGGCGGCCCCATGCGCGGCCAGCCCAGAGCCATGCCAGCAAGGCACAGCCAAGCATGGCCAGCGCGTTGGGCAGGTGCGTGGCAAAGGCATTCTGGCCGAAAACGCGATAGAACGCAGCGTCGAGCCAGTAAGGCAGCGGCGGCTTCTCCAGATAGCGGATGCCGTTGACCTTCATCGTCACCCAGTCGCCGCTCTCGGCCATGTGCTGCGCGGCCTGGGCGTGGCTGGCGTCCACGTCGTCCAGCAGGGGCGGCGTAGACAGCGAGGCCAGGAGCACTGCGGCAAAGATCGCGATCAAAAGCGCCCAGATTGCCACCGTGGAGGGATTCTTTTGCGAGCGATCGAGAGTGTTTGTCTGGCTTGTCATTGTGGAAAATACACCAAGTAAAGGATAACAGCCATGGGTGAGGCGTTTGCGTTACAGCATGGGTCAAGCGCAAGCGAATCTGTTTGGAAGTGGCGCAGACGGGGTGGAACTGGAGTTATATCCGCATGCGAGGCCGGCTACTTCCGCGAGGACTTCGAACGCGAACCTTTTGGCATGCTGTCATAGATGGCACGGGCCGAGCGCGGATCGATGAGCCACTGAAGCAGAGGCGGATGGCGGTCCAGATCGATGCGGGCCACAGATCCCTTCCTCATGCGAATGGCCGCCGTGCCGTGGCTGGAAATGAGCCGCCCCAGAAACTGGAAGATGCTGGGATTGTGCCCCACGGCCAGCACGCCATCGAGGTCGCTGTAACTGGACAGCATCTCCAGGAAGTCGGCGAAATCAGCATCCGGCGCGAGCGCCGGGCTGATCTCCACTTTTGCATCGTAGCCCAGTTCCGTGCCCACAAACTGCGCGGTTTGCAGGGCGCGCTTCAGTGGGCTGGAAACAATCACATCCACCTGCACCTTGAGCGCATTCAAGGTCCGCGCCATCAACATGCACTGCTCTTTCCCCTCTGTAATCAGGGATCTCTTCTCGTCGAGAAGCGGATTCCCGCGGCGAAGTCCGGCACTGGCGTGGCGCATCAGATACAGATACATGGGGATCGATCCGGCAGGGGCGCGCAGGGGCCTGCCAGCTCCTTGATGTCCGATACTATCACGGCTGCAACATTTCAAATGGGAATTACACCCTGGTTGCTGGCCGGCAGGGCGCATATCTTCGAGACTTTTTCTCCCGTTGCGTGTCTATTATTCCAGAGAGACGAATTTCACCGGACCGACCCAGTTGACATACTCGGCCCACTCACATCGAGAGGCAGGGAGTTCCATGAAGAATCCTGGAATGGCAGTTTGGATGGTGTTGGCAGCAGCGCTGGCGGTTGCGCCGGCGTTTTCACAGGGCTTGAGCAATCACGGTCAGGCAGTCGTAACGGTTCTCCCCAAGAAAGCCGCCGATGCCCCTTCGGCCTTCAATATGCAGGATTTGTCACTGAAAGTGGCTGGCAAAGACGCCAAGGTCACGAAGTGGGAGCTATATAAAAGCCCTGAAAACACTCTGGAACTGGTCTTGTTCTTTGACGATTCGGCCCGCACGAGCATCGGAACCCAGCAAAGCGAGATCAAGAATTTCATCAACAACCTGCCTCCGGGCACTAAGGCGGCCATCGCTTACATGGAGCATGGAAACGCTGACTTTTCTGGACCGCTGACCGCTGACCATGCTGCTGTTCTGCGCGGACTTCGCTTGCCCACGGGTTTCCCAGGTTCCTCTGACAGCGCTTATTTTTGCCTCTCCGACCTGGCAAAACACTGGCCATCGAAGGATACCCAGGCGCGGCGCGAGGTGGTGATGATCACCGGCGGCTCAAGTTATTACCAGGCGCGCTTCGATCCCTCCGCCCCTGATGTGAGTGCCGCAATCACTGACTCTGCCCGCGTGGGGCTGGTCGTCTACTCGATCTACTGGAACGATCAAGGCCGCTTCGGCCGCAGAACCGGCGGAGGCTTTTCCGGCCTGAATCTGCTCAATTACGTGACCGAAGCAACCGGCGGCAAGAGCTTCTCGCTGGGAACTGGCAATCCCATCTCCCTGGCTCCGTATTTTGACGAGATCCTCCGCCGCTTCCAGAATCAGTACGAACTCGGGTTTGTAAGCGCGGCTGGCGCCAAGCCGGAAGTGGAAACCTTGAAGCTGAATCTCAACGTTCCTGGAGCGGAAGTCGATGCGCCAAAGCAGGTTCTCGTCGTCCCTGCTTCTCTCGTTGGACGTTAGGGCCGGCGAGCTGCGCTGGCCTTTCTGTTTGAGAGCTTCTGAGGGCTCTTGGCGGCAGCGGCGCCGATTTCGGGGATCGCATCCAGATCCACCTTGCCTTCGGCCAACTGCATGAGAAAGTCCTGGGCGTCAAAGGGTATTGCGTTTTTGAGGACTTTGCTGGCGCGAATGTAGCTGCCGTCAGGCTGTTGCAGGCGGGCCTTGACGGTGTCGGCAAGATAAGCGGGCAGAATCTCGTCGTGGATGCGAGCCCGCACAGCCGGGTCGCGCACCGGGAAGGCCACCTCGCAGCGCTCGAAAAGGTTGCGCGGCATCCAGTCGGCCGAGCCTAGATAGATTTCGTCATTGCCGCCGTTGGCGAAGTGGAAGACGCGCGAGTGCTCCAGGAAGCGGCCCACGATGGAGCGCACCCTGATTCGTTCCGACAGCCCCTTTACGCCGGGGCGCAGAATCGAAAGGCCGCGAACAATCAGGTCAATCTCGACGCCGGCTTGTGAAGCCTGGTAGAGAGCCTCAATGACCGAGGGCTCGAGCAGTGCGTTCATCTTGGCAATAATGTGGGCGGGCCGCCCGGCCTGGGCGTGCTCCTGCTCGCGGCGGATGAGGCGCAAAAAGCTCTCGGCCATGGTCAGCGGCGCCACCAGCAGCGGGCTGTAGTCGTCGATCTCGGCGTGAGCGGTCAGGTAGTTGAAGACCATGTGCACCCGCTCAGTGATCTGCGGATCGCTGGTGAGCAGACTTATGTCGGTGTAGAAGCGGGCTGTGACGGGGTTGTAGTTGCCGGTGCCCAGGTGGCAGTAGCGGCGGGTAACGCCGTCCTCGTCGCGGCGCACCAGCATGGCCAGCTTGCAATGCGTCTTCAGGCCGACAACGCCGTGAAAGACCTGCACGCCGGCATCCTCCATACTGCGCGCCCAGCGGATATTGGAGGCCTCGTCAAAGCGGGCCATCAGCTCAACCACCAGCGTAGTTTCCTTGGTGGCCGCGGCCTCAATCAGCGCCTTGAAAATAGGCGAATCGTGGCTGGTGCGATAGAGGGTCTGCTTCATGCTCAGCACGGCTGGGTCCTGCGCGCCCTGCTGGATGAAAGACACCACCGGGTCGTACGAGTCGTAGGGGTGGTGGAGCAACACGTCGTGTTGCCGCAGTTCCTCAAAGATGTTGCCACACTTGCGGCTCAGCTTGAAAACTCTGGGAGTGGAGGGCGGAAACTTGAGGTCAGGCCGGACAACATCGTCATAGAAGGACATTACACGCGAGAGGTTCACCGGGCCATCGTCGCGAAAGACCTGCTCCTCCTCCAGTTCGAAGTTGACGCGCAGCCGCTCCACAATTTCAGGATCGGCGCCAGTTTCGATTTCGAGGCGCACCGCTGCGCCCTTGCGCCGGTTGTGCAGCTCCACGCGGATGGTCTCCAGCAGCGAACGCGCTTCTTCTTCCTCGAAGTAGAGGTTGGAGTTGCGCGTGACGCGGAAGGCGGCGCGGGCCAGCACTTCGTAGCCGCGATACATGCCGGCCAGATTCTGCGCGATCAGGTCCTGCAGCAGCAGGTAATCGAACTTGCCCTCGGCGCTCGGAAGGCGGACAAAGCGCGGCAGCGCCCTCGGCACCGTGACCACCCCCAGCACATGCGGGCCAGAGCTGCGCCGCTTCAGCCGGAGCAACAGCGCCAGGCAAAGAGCCTTGTTGAGCACGCGGGGAAAGGGATGGGCCGGATCGATGGCAATGGGTGTCAGCAGCGGATCGACATCGCGCTGAAAATAGCTCTGGGCAAAGGCGCGGGCCTCTGCATCCAATTCCTTCCACTCCAGCAGCCGGACGCCCTGCTTGCGCAGCTCCGGCAGCAGGTCCTCGTTCCAGCAGCGATATTGCGCGGACACAAAGCTGTGAATGTCTGCGGTCAGCTCGGCCAGCGATTCGGCGGGGCGCAGGCCGTCGTAGCCCGGCTCCCGAGAGCCGTCCTCTATGCGCTGCATCAGCCCGGCCTGGCGAACTTCTACGTACTCGTCTAGGTTCGAGCCAGTGATGGCCAGGAATTTGACCCGCTCCAGCAGTGGGTTGGCCGGGTCTTCGGCTTCTTCGAGCACACGCCTGTTGAACTGCATCCAGGAGTGGTCCCGGCCGTTGAAAAGCTTTTGCTTTTGTGTCGTTCTTGCCATCGAATCCGTTCTGTGCGCCGTGTTGGAAGTCTACAGCGTTTCAGCGGGAAACTAAAGGCAGTGCCTCCGGAAAGAGCGAAAATGCCCATCAAATCAGGAACGCAGGATGCGCGTTTTCCTCGCTATGCGCAGATCGCCGAAGGTGCTCGCTCACGCCATTTCCAGGCATTGGCCCGCGCGCAATGCGCCCGCATTGACCCACCCGGCCCAGCGGATTGATAATATAGACTAATATTGTCCACTTTCACAAGAAGAGGAACTGTTTCTATGCCCGATGCTCCGATCCTGCCGAACGAACAGCCATGGGGCGAGGCCACCGCAGTCAGAGCCCCCGATAGCATCGACGAGATGGTCGAGTTGATTGCAGCTCACCTCTATAGCCTGGCCTCGATGCTAGTGGGCGAAGGCAAGGAGAGCGAGCGGCTGGTGGAGATGGCAGTTTCCAGTGCGGAGGTTTCCGTATGCCACGATCCCGAAAGTGCGCGCCAGAGCAGACAGCAGGCGCTCTCGATAGCGGCCATCGACCTGCTTGCCGAGCGCAATTCCGACAGTCTGGAAGCGCCGGAGGGCCTGGAACCGGCCGCAACCTGCATCGAGAAAGATGACCTGGCTTCAGCCGGCATTTCAACGAAGGAACTGGAAAGCATGATCTCCGGGCCAGACCGCGGCCGGGTGCGAAAGTGGCTGGCAAGCCTGCCCACAGCAATGCGCATTGTCTTCGTGCTGCGCGCGGTGGCCGGGTTTTCCGCCGAGGAAACAGCCGCGCTACTGAAGGCGCACGGCGGCCCGCAAGCCGCCGGATGGACTCCGGGAACGGCGCGTGAGCTCTTCCGCCAGGGACTTTGCTCACTGGCTTCGCAACTGCTTCAAGCTTCCGCTGTATTGTAGCCGGACGAGGAAATCGAGAAGATCCCGCAGACGGCGCGCTCGCAGCGAAGCACTACGCCAGCGCGATCAGGCCGTGGCGCTTGCTGCCAGCCGGATGTCCTTGGTTTCCAGAATCCGTTTTTCATACCCCCGCCGCGCCACAGCCAGCATGGCCTAACCAATGTCGCGCGTCGACAAGACCTGATTCGGCATCGCCCAGCGGAGCAACGGCAACAGTGGTTTGGCGAACTTGTAGAAGACGCGATAAGCTGGCGTCTTCGATTGAATTCCATCCAGCGGCTCAATGATTCCTGGGCGGAACATGTAGCCCTTCAGCGGCAGCCGCAGCAGTGCATTTTCCGTTCGTCCCTTGACGCGCGCCCACATCACGCGCCCCTGCTCCGAGCTATCGGTCCCCGCGCCAGAGACATAGATGAACGTCATCCCCGGATTCAGGCGGCTGAGCGTCTCGGCGGTTGCCATCGTGAACCCATAGTTGATGCGCTCGTAATCGGCCTCCTTCATTCCGCTCGCCGAGACGCCCAGCGAAAAGAAACAGGCGTCAAAGCCGGCCAGTTCGGCCTCAACGGCGCGAAGATCGCCCATGTCCACACAGAGTATCTCGCGCAACTTCGGGTCGCGCGCGCCAATCCTGCTGCGGCCAACAGCGGCCACGACTTCCACATCCGCGGAGCGCAAGCACTCCCGCAAGACACCCTGCCCCACCATGCCCGTCGCGCCAAAGATCAGCACCTTCATTGCGAACCTCTTCTCTTTCTGCTCCTGCTGGAAGCCAAGTATAGGCTTGGAACAATCTTTTCTGAAGATATGTAGCAGTTCCGCAGGTTTATGACGTTCAACTCTGCCATCGAGTTTCTTTTTACTGAGCCTTCAACTTCCGCCTCCGGCAGGGAACGATTTCGTTGTCAATGCGCTGCGGAACGGATAGTTTAGTGACATGTGGAAGATAGATTGCAGGCGAGCCGCAATGGCGCTGATTGCTCTTTGCGCAATTGGGCTTGGCGTGTGCGCGGCGCAACAGAAGGCAGCAATGCCGGACGTGACAATTGCGCCCAAGTCGAGCGCGGCGGTAAGCGCGCATGTCATCGACCCGGCCAAAGAGCCTGCCGTCTCGCAGGAAGAGAAGCTGCGGCTGATCCGCGGCCGGATCAAATACGTCTTTGTCCTCTTCCAGGAAAACCGCTCCTTCGATTTTTACTTTGGCAGCTATCCCGGCGCGGATGGCCTCTATGCGGGGCCGGGCGGGCCAATTACCGCCGGACAGGTGGCGGGATTCAAACAGGCGATTGTGAATACCGATGGAACGGTGGGGACGATCACGCCGTTCAGGATTCCGGCAACAATCCTCGATGCCAAAGGCAAGACTGTGCCGCTCTACCCGGCGGACATCGCCTCTGTGAATCACTCGCATGTGGGCATTGCGCGCAAGATTGCGCTGAACTCAAACGGCATGGCGCAAAACTCGGAATATGCTCTGACCGAAGAGAGCGTGACGCTGAAGAACGGCAAGCCCTCCAAAGTTCCAACGCTGGAGCGCAAGCAATTCGGCGAGCTGGCGATGGCTCACGTGGACTGCGACACGGCGCCCTTCCTCTGGCGCTACGCGGATCGCTTCACGCTCTTCGACCACTTCATGGACACAATCATCGGGCCATCGACGCCCAATGCGATTGCCATGATCAGCGGCCAGGGCGGCGAAACGCAGTGGATGCTGCATCCGGAGCAGGCGTCGTCCGGCGGCCAGGGCAAGGATGCGACGGTGCCGATGCTTGCCGACCCCCAGCCCTATTGGGGCTCGCCCCTTGACAAGGCCGACCGGCTCAAACAGCCGCAGGCGGTGAAGCCCTTTGGAGGCGTATCGAAGAATCTGACCTTCGCCACTCTGCCGCTCTCCTTCATGGGCAGCGAAATCAAGAAGACAACGGCTGCGGACTATGATCCCGTCTTCGATCTACCCGACGTGCGCGAGGACATCGAGAAGATCGCCGGTCACGGCGTAAGCGCGGTGAACTGGGGCTGGTATCAGCAGGGATATGACCACGAGGTCAACGACGCCCAGGGCAAGGCTTCGCACGAAGGCTACGTGGCGCATCACAACGCGCCGCAGTACTTCGGCTACGTGGCCAACAATCCCGTGGCCAGCACACATCTGCATGGGCTGAGCGAGTTCTTCAGCGATATGGCGGCCAGGCGGCTACCCTCGTCGGGAGTCTTTTACGTGCGCGGCGGCTACGGCAACATCGAAGGCTGGCGGCCGCAGGACCCCAACCCGAAGCTGGCCAAGGTCTTCAACGGAAACGACGATCATCCCGGCTACTCTGACACGCAGATCAGCGAGGGCCTGCTGGCAGAGGAGATCAACGCCATCGCCAACAGCCCCTACTGGGGCCAGAGCGCCATCATCATCGCCTACGACGAGTCGGACGGGCTCTATGACCACGCCCGGCCGCGCATCCGCTCTCATGACGCGGCGGGGTTGCCGCTGGAGCAGGGACCACGCATTCCAGCGATTGTCATTTCGCCTTACGCGGTGGCGCATGGCGTCTCGCATGTGCCCTCGGAGCATAGCTCGATCATCAAGTTCGTGGATGAGATCTTCGGCCTGGTGCCACTGGCCGATCTGCCGGATGAAGAGCGCGCGCGGCAAATCGGCGCGCAGAAATTCGGCCAGCCAAACCTGGGTCCGGCGGACGATAAAGTGCCAGGCGTGGGCGACATGAGTTCGGCCTTCGACACGCTGCGGCTCGAGGGCAGGCGCGCGCCGCTGAGCGCGGAGTACGCAACCATTCCGCAGGCGGAAATCGCCAGCTTCCCTCATGCGGGCGGCGCGGGTTGCAGGCAACTCGAGATCAAGCCGACAGACAGCGGGCTTCCCAATCCCGTTCCATGGGACTTCAATCCCCGGCCCGACACAACGCCTGGAATTCCGGCGGCGGGCGGGTGGAAGCCATAGATTTTTGACAGCTTGCTGTTGTACTAGCGAGTGCTTAGCCCCACGGAAAGTCTCCACATCGAGCACGCTCTTGAAAGTACGGGCTTCACAGGCTGCGGAAAACTCATCCGCAAGGCACGAAGTGTCAGGGCACGACTTTAGTCGTGCCGAAATGTCGCAAAATAATCTTGGGGCTTTAGCCCCTGAGGAATTATTTGCTATACAACAAACACAACTTCAGGCGTCTTGCCCTCCGATCCTTGACCGTCTGCTCACGACTGGCGATGTTTGCAACAATCGCCTGCGGTCTCGCATTTGCTGCCGCTCCTCCTGTGGCCGATACAGCCGCAACCCAGGCAGCCGGCATTTCTCCAACCTTGGCCCATGTGCGCGCGGCCGGTGTGCTCCGCTGCGGCATCGACCAGGAGGAAGCGGAGTATTCGACCTCCGGCGACCATGGCAATCGCGAAGCCTTTGACGCCGATCTCTGCCGCGCGGTCGCTGTGGCGACACTCGGCAAGAATGCGCTGGTTCAAGTCACGCATTATCCGGACGACCACACTGCCATGAACGGACTACAGGCTGGCGAAGTGGAGATGGTGGCCACGCTCAGCGACGACTTCACTCATTCGGCAGAAACTCGCTTGCGATTTACGCGGCCAATTCTGTGGGATGGAGTCGGGTTTCTTGTGCCGGGCGGAAGCCCCGTCCAGCGCGCGCGTCAGTTGAGCGGGAAGAAAATCTGCTTTCTGGCGGAGACCGCAGTTGAAGAGAGCGTCCGCGCCTGGTTTGCCCGCGAGCATCTGGACTTTGTGCCCTTTCCCTTTCAGGAAGAAGGCGAGATGCAAGCGGCCTTCGCCACCGGCAACTGCGGCGCTCTGGCTGGCGACCGGACGCGCCTAGCCGAGACGCGCGCCGCTCTGGAGCAACATGGAAAACGGGCGCGTCTGCTGCAGGAAATCATCTCTCAAGACCCGCTGGCGGCGGCGGTGCGCAACGATGATCCTCAGTGGGCGGTAATTGTGAACTGGGTGATGGAAGCGCTGGTCCAGGCCGAAGAGAGCGGAGTAACGCGGGCGAATGTACAGGCAGTACGCCTGCGTTCCGCACAGGCCAATGGCGGCGATCCGGTGCTGCGATTTCTGCTGGGCGCATCAGGCGAAATGGGCGGCCCGCTGGGGCTTGACGACGATTGGGCCGTGCGCGTGATTGAAGCGACGGGAAATTATGGTGAGATTTATGAGCGCGATCTTGGCAGTGCTTCGCCCATGAAGCTGCCGCGCGGCGAGAACAACTTGCGCGAGCATGGCGGCGCACTCACGGCGTTGCCCTTCAAGTAGTTTTCTCAGAATGAAGCAGCCGGTGCGTCATTCCTGGGCGTGAACGGGATTGCCGATCAGCGCTCGAACTTTACGGGCAAGCGAAGGAATTTCAGCTAATCGGCATTTCAGGAATCAAATTCGAGATCGTCAAACCTACGCCATTTGTAAAATGCAATCGATAAGATCCAGCTCGCGCCAAAGAGAGCGACGATGCAGTAGCCAAGCACGCCAAAGTTATCATTCAGCTTGAGGACCACCCTCCACAATCCGCCCGTCAGGTGGAGCTGGCCTGCCAGCAACCCCAGCGCCTCGATCCCGCCAACCGCGAAGGCAATGACAACCGAAACAGAAGTAATCGTGATGTTGTAATACAGCTTGCGGACGGGTTTCAGAAAGGCCCAGCCGTAAGCTCCCAGCATCAGAATATTGTCTGTCGAATCGATCAGCGACATGCCCGCTGCGAAGAGGACCGGAAATACCAGAACCGACCAGAGCGACAACCCCTTTGCGGCCTCCGCTGCGGCAATCCCCAGCAGCCCGATCTCGGTCGCTGTATCAAAGCCAAGGCCAAACACGAAGCCCAGCGGATACATGTGCCAACTGGACCGGATCAGGTTGAACATGGGGCGGAAGAGGCGGGAAAGAAAGCCGCGATTGGCCAGCAGCAGGTCAAAGTCCTCTTCGACATAGGGTTCTCCGCGCCGCACCCGCATGAAGCTGCGATAGACCGACCGGAGGATGATCAAATTGACAATCGCGATGGCGAACAGGAAGAAGGTCGACACCAGGGTGCCGATCACTCCGCCAATTGCTCTGACCCCATCAAAGCGATGCTGCAGCGCCAGCGCAGTAGCCGCGATTGCAATGGATCCCAGGATAACGACCGTGGAATGGCCAAGCGAAAACATCAGTCCCACAGCAACCGGCCGCTTCCCTTGCTGCATCAGTTTTCGGGTTACGTTGTCTATCGCTGCAATGTGATCCGCGTCGACTGCATGGCTAAGCCCGAAACTGTAAGCAAGAAACGCCGTGCCCAGAAGCATCGGAAACCGCTGGAAAGCCACGAATGCCCAGCACCATGCCGCCAAATTGAACAAGAACAAAATGGCGTAAATGACGATGACCTTGGCTTTGGTGCTGCCGGGTTCGTCATTGAGCAGGGTTAGCAGGAGGCGTCGCATCGGGTTCCTTCAGGTTGCATGCGCCATCTCGGATCGGCCCGGACGGTGCGCGTAGCACGTATACATGAAATGTATCACTTTAGGCTTCGCCAGGCCAGGAAGAAGCTGCTGCGGCTTCGTCGGAGCGGCGGCATACACATACTCCAGCGGTTCTGTTCCAGTATTTTGCGCGTTCCCTAGCCGCGCATGATGACCAGCGATTCCTCGTTCTTGCCGGTCGTATGCCAGCCAACCGTACAAAGTCTCCTTCCGTTCGGCAGACGCTTATAAATTATACATACTGTTTACTTTTTCGTGCTACGTATGCGACAATAATCCCCAGACAATCCATGCATGCCGATTTGTCCTGGTACTTGCGGAGGGGCGCTGGCACCCTGGCAGGGAACCCAGGCCATTTTCAGGCGCAATAAATTGTCCAATCCTTTCAGGAGCCAGCGCAGATGCTTTTCCGCAGATTTGTTCTCTTTGCCCTGTTCACCGTGTCCTCGCTGATTACCGCGCAGCAGTCCGCGATCAGCGGGCATGTGCTCGATCATCAGGGTCACCAGGTCGCCACGAGTGATAAGGCTTATCCGTCTCAGCTATCAGGAACTGTCGTTGACACGTCTGGCGCGGTGATTGCCGGGGCTACCGTGCAGGTTCAAAGCACGAACGGTACTGTGCAAAGAACGACGCAGTCGGACACGAACGGCTCCTTCATTATTTCTGGACTCGTGGCAGGGGTTTATCGACTCGTTGTGTCGAATCCCGGTTTTGAAACCGAAGAAATCCTTGTCACGATTGGGACCATCGGGGCGCCGGCCCCGCTGCGCATCTCTCTGGTAGTGGGCTCCGTGAGCACCACCATCAACGTGCAGGGCCGGAAGGATGACCTTATCGGAATCGCCGAATCCGGCACTCAGGGAACGGTGGGCGCAACGGAAATCGAAGATCGTCCGATTCTTCGTTCGGGAGAAGTTCTGGAGACGGTTCCTGGCCTCATCATCACGCAGCACGCCGGCGGCGGCAAGGCCAACCAATATTATCTTCGCGGCTTCAATCTCGACCACGGCACGGACATCGCCATTTTCCTCAACGATATGCCGCTTAACCTGCCATCGCACGCGCACGGCGAGGGTTACTCGGACATGAACACCGTCATCCCGGAGTTTGTGAAGCGTGTGGATTTCGAGAAAGGTCCGTATTACGCGAATGTCGGCGACTTTGGCTCGGCTGCATCGACCCGTATGGAATTTTTCAAGACGCTGCCTGAGAACTTCTTCAAAGTGGAAGGCGGGGCGCATACATACGGACGGGCCGTTTTCGGCGCATCGCATAAGCTCGGTCCGGGCAATTTGCTGTACGGCGCAGAAGAGACTTACTATGACGGCCCGTGGACGCATCCGGATGCTTATAACAAAATCAACGGCTTGCTAACCTACAGCCGGGGCGACGACACCAATGGCGCCAGCGTCACGGCCCACGCTTACCACGGAAAATGGAACTCGAGCGATCAAATCCCCGTTACCGCCCAGGTCAACCCCACGCCATCTACGCCATACGGAGTTGGTTACTTCGGCACAATAAACCCGACGGACGGCGGCCACAGCCAGCGTTATAGCTTGCAGGGCGAGGCGCATCGCCAAGGCACAAATTTCGAGTCGAGAATCGCGGCCTACCTGTTCTATTATGATATGGATTTATTTTCCGATTTCACTTACTACCTGGTGGAGCACAACAGAGGCGACCAGTTTGAACAGCAGGATAGGCGCTGGGTAGGTGGGTTTGACGCGCATCACACGGTCTTCAGCATATGGTCTGGCCGCAATATGTCCAATACCTTCGGCCTGCAACTCCGCACCGATTGGATCAACAACGGCCTTTACGGGACGGAAAATCGCAAGCGCACGGCCAAAACTGATTATTCCGCCACCGGCATCTCTTTCAACGACACCATCTGTAACACCTACACATCCACTGTCAGTATCAGTGTGGATGGTAGTACCCCTACCACTTTTCCCAGCGCCTGCCCCACGTTGCCAGCGACCAGGGAGCGGGATCGCTTTACGGACATGATTGGCAGTGCTTATGTGGAAAATAAACTCCAGTGGGCCAACAAATTCCGCTCGGTCGTGGCGCTGCGCGGCGACGACGAGAAATTTGTCGTAACCAGCCTGGATTACCCGAGCCGGACCATGACTACTTTGTCCGACGGCGCCACCAGCACGGTTAACGCGGCCAATTCCGGCTCGGCCAGCAAGTTTTTGCCCAGCCCCAAAGCCAGTTTGATCTTCGGCCCGTGGGCCAATACTGAGTTCTATTTGCAGGGCGGATTCAGTTTTCACTCGAACGACGGGCGCGGCACAACACAAACGATAGAACCAATTTCGGCGGACAATCCAACCCCCAATACGCCTGGCCCTAAAACTCCTCCCCTGGTCCAAACCAAAGGCGGGGAAATCGGCGTGCGCTCTGTGGCCGTCCCGCATCTGCAAAGCACCCTTGCGCTCTGGTATCTCCGCAGTAATTCCGAATTGTTGCAGGATGGCGACACCGGAGGCACGTCTGCTTCAGAACAGTCGAGCAACCGCTATGGCCTCGAATGGGCGAACTACTACACGCCAACGGAACATTTGGCTGTTGATTTTGACATCTCGGATTCCAGAGCCCAATTTACCCAAATAGACCCGGATGATGCGGCACAGTACGTCACAAATAGCTCTATCTCAATCAATGGCAACCCAGTTGGCTCCTTCTATGCTCTACAGAGCGGTCCGGGGGGCAAGCTTGTGCCCGAAGCGGTCAGGACGGTGATTTCCTCGGGCATCACACTGCACGATTACCAAGGCTTTTCTTCGAGTTTGCGCCTGCGCTACTTTGGCCCGCGCGATTTGACCTCCGACGGACTTTATCAGTCAAGTAAAACGGTGTTGCTCAATGGGGAGGTCGGCTATCACTTTTTCAAGAAATGGCATGTTACGGCCGAATTATTGAATATGCTTGACCGCAAGGATGCCGACATTGACTATGCCTATGCCTACCAAATCGCTCCAACAGCAGCGCCGGGATTCGGACGCGTTAACCACCCCACCGAACCGTTTCTGCTGCGATTCTCATTAGGAAGAAACTTTTGACAGATGCCGCGGTGATCCACTGAAAGGCCGGGTTGATTGAAAAACGGCTGAAGAGTATTCACTCCTCAGCCGTTTTCGTTTTGACGGGCGCTCAATGCTTATGCGAGTGCTTATGCGCTTTCGCGGAGGGCGGCGTCAACGCATGCGCTGGGACGGTCATCACCAGCCGCCCATGCTCCACGCCCTTGAGGCCGATCAGGCTGTCGGCAAAATGGGCTACGTGGGCCGATTTGCCATGCACGATCAGCACCTCCAGGCAGGAGTCGTGGTCCAGGTGCGCATGGCTGTTCGAGACGACCAGTTCGTGATGAGCGTGCTGCAACTCGGTCAGCTTTTCGGTAATGCCGCTGGCATGGTGGTCATAAATCAGCGTGATCGTGCCCACCACGGGCGACTCCGGCGCCGCGGTCTGCTCGGTCACCAGCCGGTCGCGAATCAAATCCCGAAACGCTTCCGACCGGTTGGTATACCCCCGCCGCTCGATCGAGCGGTCAAACCGCTTGAGAAGGTCGGAATCCAGCGCAATGCCAATTCTGCTCAGAACGCCCACACGCACTCCCTCAACAAAAAGCTACTCTTCAAAAGAGGTTTCAGGGTAGCACAAAGATGAAGTTCATGCTACCAAAGTCCCGATTCACCTAAAATGCGATTTGCCGAAGCGCGGCTTCCCTGCGGCCGTCTCCTCATGCGGCACCCTCGGCCGTCAATCCCTGCCCGCCTACTTCTTCTTCGTCTCCGGAACAGCTATCGCGGGCGCCGGCGGCTCGCCGCTCAGCAGATTCAACGCCTCAGGGGGCAGCGGCTTGTCGGCGTTAGCAAGGAGCAGGCTCACCTGCCACATCTCGGTCTCGGTGAGCAAGCCCTTGAAGGACGGCATACCCGTCAGCCGGATGCCGTTGGCCACCTTCCAAAACGTCTCGCCCGGCGGGTCGTCGCTCACCCCGACCGCCGCGCTATCGTGGTGTTTCTCCCACAACGGCGGCGCGGGTGGAAACATATGCGCGCCAAAAACAGAAGGCTTGCCGTGATACCCGTGGCAGACAGCGCATTTCTCGCTGTAAACATGCGCGCCCAGCATCAAGTTGTCCTCATCGGCCCGGACAGGCGGGGTCTTCACCAATTCGCGCTCGATGCGCGCATCGAGCAGCAGCCCGGTCAAGTGCTTCTCATGAGGCAACGGCGGGTCGGCCACTGCCACCGGTGGCTTGCCAATCCACAGCCACCCCAGCAGGGCAACCGGCAGCAGCACCATCCCCAAAATGATTCCCAGCAGGAAACGTCCCATCTTCGTTCCCTCCCCTGTAGCTCTTCATCCTACTCAAAACGGAATGTCGTCGTCGGAGATCATGGTCTCGTCCTGGCCATTGGCTGCTGCCGGGGGACGCTGGTCGAAGTTTGCCGCCGAGCTGGAGGGGCTTGCCGCGTGGCTGTATCCGCCCGCGCCTTCGTCGCGACTGGAGAGCAGAATCAGTTCATTAACAATAATTTCCGTGCGATAGCGCTTGGCTCCGGTCTCTTTGTCATCCCAACTGCGGGTCTGAATCTTGCCCTCGATGAAGAGCTTGGAGCCCTTTTTCACGTAGTCGCGGACGATTTCGGCGGTACGGTTGAAGGCTACCAGGTTGTGCCATTCGGTGCGGTCCTGCCAATTGCCCTGCGCGTCCTTCTGACGGTCGCTGGTGGCCAGTGTGAGGTTGGCAACCATCACGCCGCTGGCGCTGGAACGAATCTCTGGGTCCTTGCCCACATTGCCCAAAAGGGTGACCTTGTTCACGCTTCTTGCCATGTCATGTACTCCTGTAATTGACAAGAATAACAGAGCGTCAGCGCTGGCGGGAATTTGCGCAGTTAGGGAGGGCTTTGGCCCGGCCAGGCGACCCCGGCAGGCCGCCAAAGGGAATGCACTTGGGATGGCTGCCTGATGTCAGCCATCCCTGTCCCTTACTGCTTGCCAAAGCGAATGGCGAGGCCGGTCGTAAAGCCCAAACTGTTCTGCTGGGTCGAGCCGAAACCGGTGAGGAAGTACTCGGGAGCAACGCGCACTGAGACGCGCGGGGTCAGGTTGTACTCCACGGGAATACTGGCGCTGGCCGCAAACGTGTTCCCATCCGGCCAGAGGCCGAACAAAGTGGACTGGCCGCTATAGTTGGTTCCCATGTCGCCGGAGAACTTTCCATGGATGAATCCGCCCATGACACGGCCGGAGACGGAGAACTTTGGCTGCAGGTAGAAGCGGTAGACCGGTCCAGCCAAAACCGCATATTCACTGATGGCCGGGTTCGTTATCTCGTTGCCGGACACATTGGTGAAACTACCCACGTAGGCGGTGCCATAATAGCCGCGGCCATCGACGGTCACACCCAGCCGCTCGTCGAAATAGCGGGTGACGCCGGTGTCCCATGCGTACTCGTGCGCGCGCTCCAGCGTGGAGCCGGGAGTAAAGCGCAGGTAGGCCATCCCGGTATACACCTCATAGCGGTGATCGAAAGCCTCGTGAATGGCCGCGGCGCGGCGCTGTGCGCGGCGGGCGCGGATGCGGGCCTGGACACTGATCTGGCCCTGGGTTGGGGCTTGCGCTGTGTCCGTGGAAGCAGCCGCGGGGTTGCTGCTTGATGTTGAGCTTTGGGCCAGAGCAGTGGCTACGGCAGCGAAACCCAGCGCCAGCAGAAGGGCAAGACGGCGAAAAGAAGACATCGGTATCGGGTTACCTCCACGGAGTACGGAAGCACACAGCCAACTTGTGCGGACAGGGCTCCCCCATAAGGTATTAAACCACCTCGGGGGGAGCTTACGGGCGAGCCCGCACCGGATTGGACGCGCAGAAGCGCGATTCGCGCCAAATGCACTACTTGATTGCCGCCAGATCAGCCTGCAAATGGACTGGTCGAAGCCGGCCGGGGAGCCTTTCACGGTATGCCAGTTCTGGCCGAGCAGGGTATGGGCCTCGTCGCAGTACTTCTTCCAGAAGGCCAGGGTCATGGTCTTCTGCTGGCCCCAGGTGATGCAGGTGAAGCCGTTGGCGTCGTACTTGGGCACAAAGACTTCGTGTGCCGGAAGCCTCGGTGCGGCATGGCGAAACTGTGTCAAATTCGGACACTTTTCTCCAGTAAATCTTTGTATTCGTTCATAGAGTCACCCAGGGGGCACGAACAATGGCAGCTCCCTCGGCTCCGCTGCGCTGTAAAAGATGAGTGCCCCGGCAATGCAGTCCTCTATGGCTGGATCAATCAGCTTCTTTTCATTTCCTCGGCTTCTTCCAGCGGATCATTGTCCCGGTCGGTCACTTCGATCAACGCGGCCAGCCGTGCGGCCAGTTCAGGCGTCCAGCTTGACTCAGGGGCGCGCCAGCTCCAGTTGCCCGCAGCCACGGCCGGAGTGTTCATGCGGGCCTCCGCACCGAGTTCAAGCAAATCCTGCGCGGGAACCACCGCCATTTGGGCCACACTTGCCTCCACGGCGCGGATCAGCGGTCGGACCGGGCTGTCGCCCACCGGCCCCACATAGGCCTCGACAGCGCGACGCTCCACCTGGCCGGCCGTCTGCCACCAGCCCAGCGTGGTGTTGTTGTCGTGCGTGCCCGTGTAGACGACAGTGGCGGGGGTGAGGCGGTGAGGCAGGTGGATGTGCGCACCCTTGTCGCCAAAGCCGAACTGGAGGACCTTCATCCCGGGTAGACCGAGGGCCAGCCGCAGCGCGTCCACTTCGGGCGTAATGAGGCCCAGGTCCTCGGCCACCAGCGGCAGCGGGCCCAGAGCCGCCTCCAAAGTGCGAAAGAGAGTCAGGCCCGGCGCCTTGACCCACTCGCCGTTGACCGCCGTCTTCTCTTCGGCGGGAATCGCCCAGTAAGCCTCGAAGCCGCGGAAGTGGTCGAGGCGAACAACGTCATACAGCTTACAAGCCCGGCGGATGCGCTCGACCCACCAGTCGAAGCCCCTTGCAGCGAGCACATCCCAACGATAGAGCGGGTTGCCCCAGCGCTGGCCGGTAGGCGAAAAGTAGTCGGGGGGAACGCCGGCGATGCGAATAGGCCTCAGATCCTTATCCAGCTCGAAAACTTCCGGGTGAACCCAGACGTCGGCCGAATCCATGCTGACAAAGATGGCCACGTCGCCCATGATTCTGATTGCATGGCCTGCCGCAGCCTCGCGGAGTTGATTCCACTGAAGCGAGAAGGCAAACTGCAACACCTGCTCCTGGGCCAACTCGCGGGCGTGCTGAGCGGCTGCCTGGGCCAGGGCCTCCGGCTCACGGCGGCGCAGCGGCTCAGGCCATTCGACCCAGGCGCCTGTTTTGAACTGGCGGCGCAAGACGGCATAAAGAGCGTAGTCGGCAAGCCAGCCTGCTTGGGCCTGGCAAAACTCCCGATACTGCCGCCACTGCGCGGCAAGCTTTGGGTCATGCGGTCCGTGGTCGAGGAAGTTGCCAGCCGCTTCGTGGAGGAGCGGAAGTTTCCGCTCCTCTACCTCGCCAAAGTCCACAGGACCGCTGCGGCCAGCAAGGCCCGCGATGCGCTCGGAAGCGATCCACCCCCAGTCGGAAAGGAATTCGAGGCTGATAAGAGAGGGATTGCCCGCAAAGGCCGATGTACCCGCATAAGGCGAGTTGCCGTAGCCAGTGGGACAGAGCGGGAGAACCTGCCAGACGTGCTGTTTGGCCTGGGCGAGAAAGGCGACGAACTCATGGGCGGCAGGGCCCAGGTCGCCGCTGCCGCCATAGGACGGCAGCGAACTGACGTGCAGCAAAACACCGGAGGAACGCTGAAATTCCATCTCTCTATTATCGGCTGGATGGCGCAAAGGACAATTCGATGCAACCGCCAGCAACTATAATCCGTCTGTCTGACAGGTAAAGGCATCCAACTTCGAGGAGTCCGTTACAAAGAACGCGGAGACGGATGCCGGATGCATTCGCTCGGGGACTCAACCCCTTTGTTTTAGGAACCCTATCGGCACGGCTGAAGTCGTGCCCTGACACAAAATTGCTTTTGGAAACACGCTCACGAAAAATATTCCGAGGAATCAATCCCGTGCAACTACGTTTCAGCCATTCAATCATTTCGGTTCTGGCATTATCAGCTTTCACATTGGCGTTTGGCGTTGTGGCAAATGCCGCAGCAGCGAAATCAGCCGCTCCCCAGCCCATTGTTATCGCCGCGGGCTGGCAGTTGCAGGACGTTGCCAAAGTGCCGCAAGCGGGCGCTGAAGTTGCGTCTGCGGCCTTCACCCCCGCAGGCTGGTACAACGCCACGGTTCCGGGCACGGTGCTCACCACTCTCGTGAACAACCACGTCTATCCCGAGCCTCTTTATGGAGAGAACAACCGGCCCGAGACGATTCCCGAGAGCCTCGCGCGCACTTCGTACTGGTACCGGACCGTAATCGAGATTCCCAAGTCCTATGCCGGAGAGCACGTCTGGCTCAACTTCGACGGCATCAACTACGCGGCAACCGTCTGGGTAAACGGCGCGCAGGTGGGCACGATGCGCGGCGCATTCATCCGCGGCGTCTTCGACATCACGGCCAACGTGAAGCCGGGCAAGCAGGCCGTGGTGGCCGTGCTGGTCGAGCCGCAGCCACATCCCGGAGTCCCGCATGAACATACCATCCACAACGGCACGGGAAAGAACGGCGGCATTACCGCTGTCGACGGGCCGACATTTCTTTCGACCATCGGATGGGACTGGATTCCGGCTATTCGCGACCGCGATACCGGCATCTGGCAGAAGGTCTTCGTCTCCGCCACCGGTCCGGTGCTGGTGAAGAATCCGCTGGTTACCACCGACCTCCCGCTGCCCCGCACGGACTCGACCGATGTTGCCGTTCAGGCCACCGTGGAAAACGTCAGCGACAAGCCGGTGAAGGGCGTCGTCACAGGCAGCATCGAAGAGATTACGTTTGAGCGGCAGGTCGAACTGGCCCCGCACAGCAAGCAAATCGTCAGCTTTGACTCGAAAAACACACCGGCTCTGCACATCGAGCATCCGCGGCTATGGTGGCCGAACGGCTACGGCGCGCAAAATCTCTACAAACTGCATCTCAGCTTCAAGCTGGGAAATACCATTTCTGACGGCCAGGATGTCGCATTCGGCGTTCGCAAAATCACCTACAGCGTTCCCGGAACCGACACCCTCACCATCTCCGTCAATGGCGTCCCCGTCTTCATTCGCGGCGGCAACTGGGGGCTGGATGAAGCCCTCAAGCGCATCCCTCGCGAGCGGCTCGAAGCCCAAATCCGCATGCACCAGATGGCCAATCTGAACCTGATCCGCAACTGGGTAGGCCAGAGCACTGGCGAGGACTTCTACGAACTCTGCGACAAATACGGCATCCTGGTGTGGGACGAGTTCTTCCAGCCCAATCCCTTCGACGGCCCCAATCCCACCGATATCGACACCTATGTCGCCAACGTGCGCGAGAAGATTCTGCGCTTCCGCAATCATCCTTCGATCGCCGTCTGGTGCGCGCGCAACGAGGGCTTTCCGCCGCCTGAGATCGACGCGCAGTTGCGCAAGCTGATGGCCGAACTGGAGCCCACCCGCCGCTACCAGCCGAGTTCAACCGACGGCGCCGGCGTCCGCTCTCATGGCCCTTACTTCTGGCAGGCTCCGCGCGAGTTTTATACCATCTCCGACGACCTCTTCAAGACGGAAGCCGGCAGTGTCTCCGTGCCAACGCTGGAGTCCATTCACGGCATGATGCCCAGGAAGGACTGGGAGACAATCAACGACGACTGGGCCGAGCATGACATGGCCAAGGGCGCGCAGCGCGGAAATCTTTACCCCGGTGTGCTGGCCAGCCGCTATGGCAAGATCGCCAACCTCGCCGACTTCGTCCGCAAGGCGCAGTTGATGAACTACGAAGCCTTCCGCGCCTTGTACGAGGGACGCAATGCGCTGCTCTTCCATCCTGCCACCGCCGTCATTACCTGGATGAGCGATCCTGCGCAGCCCAGCTTCGTGTGGCAGATCTACCACTACGATCTGGAACCCAACTCGTCGCTTTTTGCCGTCAAGAGCGCGGGCGAGATGGTGCACATTCAGTTCAACGAATCCAACGGCACGTTGCAGGTGATCAACAACCTGCCCACGCCGGTGAAGGATGCGGTTGCGCGCGTCTCCATCTACCACCTTGACGGGTCGCTGGCTTCGCAGTACGACACGAAGGTGACGGCTGAGCCCAGCTCCGCCACCAGCCTTGGCGAAGTCAAGTTTCCCCCGGTGCTGACTTCGACTCACTTCCTGAAGCTGGAACTCCTAGACGCCCAGGGGAAACTTCTCTCGTCAAACTTCTACTGGCGCGGCGAGCCTGGCTACCAGGATGTTCTTATGGATCTGAACATAATGCCGAACGTGGCGCTGGAAGCGCAGATCGAGCGCAAGGACGCAGACGGCAAGCGCGTGGTGACGGTCACGCTGCACAATCCAACCGCCAACATTGCCCTCATGGCTCATCTGCAGTTGCGCCGCGCGGCTTCCGGCGAGCGCGTGCTGCCGGCCTATGCCAGCGACAACTACATATCGCTCATCCCCAACGAGAGCCGGAGCATCACCATCGAAGCGGATGCGAAGGATTTCAACGGGGAGGACGCATTGGTGGTGGTCGATGGCTGGAATGTCACCGTCGCACCGGCCTCGGCGGCGGGCGTTTCCATCGCGCCCAACATCGACGCCCAGCCTGAGCATTCGCCCGTCACCGGGTTGCCCTTCCAGACGGTCGGCCTGCGCTAGGTCTCTGACAGCTTGAAGTTGTGCCAACGATGGGTGCCCCAGGTCCCGATTTTGGGATCTGGGAAAGCACGAACTTGAGGTACAGAATTATGCTGTCAGAGAACTAGAGTGTCCCACCTCCAATGCAAAAGGCCCGCAACCGTTATGGCTGCGGGCCTTTTCCATTGCTTCCAGAAGAATCTCACTACTACATCGCTGGAGCCTCTTCACCATTCCTGGCTTTGGGGATCCGGATGCGATTGTGCTTCTTGTAGTCGTCCATGATTGTGCTCAGGAAGACGTTGAATGCCTCCGAACGGCGCTGCTCCAGAATTCCATCGCGGGTCTGGTCAAAGTTCTTCGCAATCTCGTCGGCGGAGGGCTCCTGCTTGTCGAGAATCTTCGCCACGACGCCGGTTCTCCCCGTATTGATTGCCCCGCTTATATTGCCGGGATTCAAGTCAAAGAGCTGCGGAGCAACCTGGCCCACCTGGCCAAAATCTGGCGCCTGGCCGGTCTCACTGATCAGGTCACTGGTCTTCACGGTTGCGCCCACTGCCTTCGCGGCCTTGTCCAGATCGTTCATCGACCTGGCCTTATCCGCCAGATCCTTGGTCTTCTGGCTCAGCAGGCCGGGAAGCTGCTCATTGCGATAGTCTTCAGCAACCTGGCTCTTCCAGTCGGCAAAGTCGGGCGCGTGCGCCGCAGCGATGCCAGCAACCTGAAAGATTGCATAGCCCTCGCCGGTAGGCGCGAACTGCGCTGGATCGCTCTGCTTGGACTCAAAGGCTTTCCCAATGATCTGGGATGAGTCGGGCAACGCGGCGATCACGCCCCGCGCGCCGACGAGCGGAGTCGTTGTCAGTTGCAGATGATGGGCCGCTGCGGTCTTCGCCAGACCATTCTTGATAGCCTCGGAGGTCAAAGTCCGCGCGAAATTCTCTTCCACCGCGGCCGCCTTCTGGCGGATCAGAGTGGCCTGGATGGTCGGCAGCACCTCGTTCAAAGACTCGGTGTGCGCCAGTTGCCGCTCTTCGACCTGCACAATGTGATAGCCGAACTGGGTCTTCACAATCTTGGTGTCGCCGATCTTCTGGCTGAAGATTGCGTTGTCGAACTCTGGCACCATGGTGCCGCGACGGGCAAAGTCCAACTCGCCGCCCCTGTCCTTGCTGCCGGGGTCATCGGAGTTCTTCTTGGCCAAATCCGCAAAGTTCGCGCCTCCCTGAATCTGCTTGAGCAGCCCCTCGGCCTTGGCCTTGGCCGCGGCATCGGTCTTGGCGTCGGCGCCGGACATCACCTTGATGAGAATGTGGCGCGAACGAGCCTGCTCCGGAATCGAGTAGTCGGACTGGTGCGCGGTGAAGTACTGCTTGATCTCCTGCTGGCTGGGTTGCGGCACCCCGCCGGGCAGGTCGCTGGGAGTGAAAGCAAAATACGAAATCTTGCGCTGCTCGGGCACTGCCGTAGCGTAGCGCGCGCTGTTTTTCTTGAAGAAGCTCTCGAGTTCGCTGTCCGATGGGTTGATGGTCTTGCGCAGGTCGTCCGATGCAATTACCGCGTACTCGAACTTGATCTTGACGCTTTCCTTGCGATAACTGTCGCGCACTTCCTGGCCGCTCACCGTAACCCCGGCGGTGACCAGCGCCTGCAGCCGCCGGACAATAATATCCTGCTTCACTTCCTGCTCAAACTGCGCGACAGACAGATTGAACTGCCTGGCGACAAAGTCGGAATACCGGTCAGTGCCGATGAACTGGCCGTTGGGGAAAAGGAGTTCGCCAAACTGGCCCTTGTGCAGGAAACTGCTCACATCGTCGTCCGAGGCGCTGATGCCGACCTTTTCGGCCTCGGCCAGCAAAACCTGCTGTTGGACCAATTGCTGGCCAACCCGCTGCTCCACCAGGCGCATGATCATCGGATTGTCAGCGTATTGCGGATTCTGCCGCTGCAACTGCTGACGGGCCATCTCGGTGACCCGCTGCTGGCTCACCGTCACGCCCGTAGAAAGGAAATGGCTGTACCAGGTGGGGTAAATCGTGGCATAGGTGTCAGCGGTCGAGGCTCCCATGCCGGTAAGGCCGGGAATCAGGTAGATCACCATGCCCACCGAAGCGGCGGCAATGACGATAACGAAGAATGCCTTGACTACACGGTTGTCTCTCTGCAGGAAACGAATCATGGATGGACTTGGACCTTCAACTCTCTATGCGCAGACTGCTCATGCCCATCTCGCCAGCACAACTGCCGCTGGCATAGGCGTCGGACCGCGTGCGCAATTCTCGCTCGATGCGATTCTTTGCCATTATAGACGACAGAGAACCGGCGAGGACATTCTCAAAATCACAGTGGGCGCCCCAGGGATGCCGGGGTGCCCACTGTTCGTCTGCAAATTGTCTGGTCGTTATCTCCAGTAGTAGTACCCGCCTACGAAATAGTACGGACGGTAATACACGGGCGGATAGGCGGAATACGGACGGCCATAGGGGGCATAGCCGCGCCGGTAGAGGGCCGGGCCGCCTGGATAAAGTCCCTGCGCCAGCCGGGCCGCCTCTTGCGCGTTTACCGGCGTGACCGTCAGCGCGGTATTCAGGTGAAAGTCCACCCGCGCCTCGGAGGGAATCCAGATGCCCGGTCCGGAAG
>Ga0255356_1000240_pt1 | contig 38720 bp, 29 predicted proteins | sample HBST100metaG_FD_189944 | JGI IMG/M metagenome (GOLD analysis project Ga0255356, IMG submission 189944) | Peat soil microbial communities from Stordalen Mire, Sweden - H.B.S.T100 | ecosystem: Environmental > Terrestrial > Soil > Wetlands > Peat | place: Sweden: Norrbotten County, Stordalen Mire...
GCCGGTCGGCCCCGGCGGCCGCGTCAACATCATCTCCACCGGCCCCTTCGCGGATGCGATTCCACTCTTCTGGTCGTATTCGAATTCGTCGCCCGCAATCTTGTCGGTCTGGGCGCCATCCTCGCCGTAGATCTCGATCACCACGTCGTGCAGCTCCACGTGATCGTTCTTGAGATGGATTTCTTTCGCGGCATGAATCTTGTACTTGGAATGCGCACCGAGATTATGAGAGTAGCTGTATCCGTTCGACTCTTCCGTGATACCCAGGCCCAGCCGCTGCGGCAGATCGCGCCGGCTCAGCAGGTTCTTCCACTTGGCGCGAACCAGGAACGCTCCCAGCGCGGCCAGCAGCAACACCGCCGCCACCACCACCAGCGTCCGGATTCGCTCGATCGTGAAGCGCACGGCTTAGTTCCTCATTCCCAGCCGTTCGGCCAGCCGCTGCGCAAGGCTCTCGCCCAGCTCGCTCCACAACAAGCGCGCCGTTGCGCCCGAGGCCTTCTCCACCCCGCCGGCCAACTCCACCAGTTGCCGCACGTTCTCTTCCACGTGCCGCGCGCCCACCTGGTCCAGGTCGGCGTCCTCTTCAAGAAACGGCGTGTCCGAACCGAAGTCGATGCGAATGTGCCCATCCTGCTCGTAGGCGCCCTCATCGAACAGCGGCCCATAGCCCGTGACGCGCACCAGCCGCGGCCCCCGCGCCCAACGGCCTATGACATTCTTTTCCTCAGCTGAAGTTGTTTCGGCTGCCAGAGCTGCGGAATCTGCGTCTTCCCACTCCCACAGATTCCACCCCACCTGAAACTCATACGCATAGTCGTCGTGGAGCAGCTCGAGAGCTTCTTCAACCGCCTGCCGCGGCTCAACTCCGGGACTCGTGCCGGGAGCGCCGCCCATGCGCCCATACACACGTTGAAATACCGGCGCCTCGCTCCAGTTCACCGGCCACACCGTAGCGGCGTACACCTTCTCCTCGCCGCCGTGCGCGGCAAAAGCGCCCAGCACCGCCGTCAGCTTGTCGGGGAGCGCCTCCAGGCGCAGATTCGGGTACCACAGGCTCAAATAAAGAGTGTCAGACATCTCTATCGATTTTAGACGTCCAACCACCCCTCACCGTGCCGTCTCCGCGTCTGCGCGAAGCCAGTTCTGCCTAGCGTCGATCCAGGAGACAATACGTCTTGCATATAATTTCGCCCCACACGCGTATCATTTTTTATGGTGTCTGAACCACTTGGCAGGGCGACACCGGGGCCGGGAAGGCGCTTTCCGGCCCTCTTGGGGAAAATAAATAATTATTTTGCTTAGCCTATACCCCGGTATGGTATACAGCCCGAGCGCTAATCTGCGAGCTAACAGGTTTGCAATCTGCTAATTAGGAGCGGAATGCATGTAGGAACGCCAATCCAAGCCGTAGCCTGAAATGCACCAATCTCTGTGCAAAAATGGCCAATTTCGGGCCTAAATTCGGCGGTTTTCGGCCCAATTTTCCAGCGCAGCTAACCCACGGCGGCTCAGCCTCTTAGGCGCATTTCCCCGCACCCTACCCCGCCACAATTTCGCTGAAGTCGGCAATCCCCGAGAAGCTCCGCTGCACCCCGTCAATCAGGCCCAGGTGCGCGCCGCGCAGCGCCGGGTCGGGATCGAGCACCATCACCTTGTTGAAGAACGCGTCCACCGCGGGCCGCAGAGTGGCAATCGCGGCCAGCGCCTCGCCGTATTTCCGCTGCTCGCGTAGCTTCGTAACTTGCTCCGCCAGCTCGTTGGTCCGCTGCCACAGGTCGATTGCCTCCAGCCCGGAATTGCCGAGCCTCGGCTCCGCCGATTGATAGCCCTTCTCCTCGGCCTGCTTCAGGATGTTCTTGATGCGCTTGAACGCCGCGGAAACTGCAATAAAATCCTCCGACCCGCGCGCCGCGGTCAGCGCCTCGGCCCGCGCAATGGCGTCGCGCAGGTCGTCGAAGCTCACGGCCATAACAGCGTTCACCACGTCGTAGGCGAATCCGCGCACGTCCTTGAGATAGAACTGCACCCGCTCGCGCAGGAAGGCGGAGACGGCATCTGCATTCGCCTTGTTCGCTTCCTCACCTGTGGTCTGTTCGGTACTGGCTTCAATCAACTCGGAAAAGGTAAGTGGCAGCGATGACTCAGCCAGTATCTTCACTATGGCGTTAGCCGCGCGGCGGAGGGCGAAGGGATCCTTGGAGCCCGTGGGCGCAGCGCCAATCCGGAACATCGAGGTAATCGTTTGAATGCGGTCAACAAGTCCAATCAGCTGCCCCTCTATTGTCGAGGGAATCGCATCTTCAGTTGAGGCGGGCTTGTATTGGTCATAAATAGCCTGCGCCACTTTATCACCGTGGCCCTGAGACTTGGCGTATAGGCCGCCGATGACGCCCTGAAGCTCCGTGAATTCCTTAACGAGTTCGCAGGTCAGGTCTGTCTTGGATAGATTGAGCGCAATCCCCATTGCTGAATAGTCAAGCGCGCAAAAAGACTTAGACTCAAGTACCTTTTGCAGTCTCTGCGCAACCCAGGCGTTCTGGACTGATTTGTCTGCGTAGCTGCCCAGCTCTTTCTGGAATGTAACCGCCTTGAGGCTCTCAACGCGATCCACCAGCGGCGTCTTCTGGTCCACGTTCCAAAAGAACCGCGCGTCCTTGAACCGCGCTCGCAGCACGCGCGCATTGCCGTGCCGGATAATCGCCGCGCCCTCTGCGTCCGCCTGGGTGTTCAGCACTGCCAGAAAGTGCGGCGCAAGTTTTCCGTTCGCGTCTTCCACCGCGAAATACTTCTGGTGGTCGCGCATCACCGTGACCAGAACTTCCTCCGGAAGCTCCAGATATTCCGCCTCAAAGTCGCCCAGGATCACGCTAGGCCACTCGGTGAGGTGCGTGACCGTCTCCACCAGCGCCTCATCCTCGCGCCAACGCGCATCGGGAACTGTCCGCGTGGCCGCGTCCAGCGCTTTGCGAATGATCTCCCGCCGCTCCGCCACATCGCAAACGACGTACGCTGCACGCAGCGCCTCTTTGTATGCGTTGGCCTCGCCGATGACCACCGGCGCGTCTCCATGCAGCACGCGATGCCCTCGGCTCGCATTGCCCGCGGCAATGCCGGCAATTTCCAGCGGCACAACTGCCGCATCGATCAGCGCCACCACCCAGCGCACCGGCCTGACGAAGCGCTCCGGCTTGCCCGCGCGCCAGTACATGTTCTTGGCCCAGTAAATCGCCAGCACCTGCTTCGGCAATTCATCCGCCAGGATCTCGTTCGCAGTCCGGCCCAGCCGCTTCACCGTGGCGCCGACGTACTCGCCCTTCGGTGAAATCACTTTTTTCAGTTCGGCCACGGCCACGCCGGCCTTTTTCGCAAAGGCCTGTGCGGCAGCCGTCGGATCGCCGTCCTTGAAGGCCACCTTCCATGACGGGCCGGTCAACACCTCCTCGATGTCGGCCTGCTTTGCCAGTACGCCCTCGGCCAGCACGGCCAGCCGCCGCGGCGTGGAGTACGTCGTAACCTTCGCGCCAATATGCCCCTCGGGATTCGTGTCGGGATGCGTCTCAGGCGCAAGCAGCCGCTCGCGCTTCAGCAGATCGCTCACGCGGCGTCCCAGTTCGGCCTCGGCCCCGGCCATCATCCGCGCCGGAACCTCTTCAAGACCGATTTCCAATAAAAAGTCAGCCATTCGCTTTGTTCTCAGTTACTGCAACATGTTGCAAAAAACGGTTTCGTGAAAGGGCACGACTTTTAGCCTGCCCTGAGCTTGCCGAAGGGTGCCGAAAAAGCTCCCTTAAAATGTCGGGCTTTAGCCCCCGCGGGATCCTTTCCTAGCTCCGCTAACCCCGCTAACTCCACTAGCACCGCTAACGCGCTTCCTGCTGTACCGCCCACGCCTTCGCCACACCCACCGCCAGGTTGCGAATCCGTCCAATCACGCCCACGCGCTCGGTCACGCTGATCGCCCCGCGCGCATCCAGCAAATTGAACAGGTTTGAACACTTCAGCGCCAGCTCGTACGTCGGCAGCAGCGGATATCTTTTCTTTGCTTCCGGACCGGCAATTTCGTCGCTCAAAAGCGCGTTTGCCGTCTCCAGCAGTGCCTGCGCCTCAGCCTCGTAGCTATTGAAGTGCTCCCACAGCCGCTGCACGTCAGCCATTTCAAAGTTGTAAACGGAGAACTGCAACTCCTCGGCCAGGCGCACGTCGCCGTAAGTCACGGTCGCGCCCGTTTCCGGATCGCGCGCCCACACAATGTCATAAATCGAGTCCACATCTTGCAGAAACGCCGCGATGCGCTCCATTCCATACGTGAGCTCAGCGCAAATAGGATCGAGATCCATCCCGCCGCATTGCTGAAAGTAAGTGAACTGCGTAATCTCCAGGCCATCCAGCATTACCTGCCAGCCCACGCCCCACGCCCCGCCCGCCGGCCACTCCCAGTTGTCTTCTTCGAACTTCAGGTCGTGATGTTTCAGGTCGATGCCCATGGCCTCGAGCGATTCGAGATAAAGCTCCTGCACGTTCACCGGAGGCGGCTTCAGGATCAACTGGAACTGGGTGTGCTTGAAGAGCCGGTTAGGATTCTCGCCGTAGCGCCCGTCGGCCGGCCGCCGCGAGGGCTGCGCGTAGCCCACCCGGTAGGGCTTCGGCCCCAGCACGCGCAAAAACGTCTCTGGACACATGGTTCCCGCGCCCACTTCCACGTCGTAGGGCTGCTGGATCACGCATCCCCGCTCCGCCCAGAAGCGCAGCAAGCGGAACAGCAAATCCTGAAAGGTAAGCGAGGTGGGCGTTAGACGCGGTACAGCTTCGGCTGCGGACACGGGCTTTTCTCTCTCATTCGGAACTAAAGGTTGATTTTAGCAGCCGGAATGGTGCAAGCCGGAACCGAGGTAACAACTATCCGCCGAAAGTAATTCTACTTATTGGTTATAGAAAGCGCTGCGCAACTACCCGCCCCGTTTGCTATTCAGATTCAAACAGAGATTTCGCCAGCCCCGATTGCCGAATGATGCTTTGGAGAGTGCCGCGCCTGAGTGGACCATGAAGCGGCACAGGGACAGTGACTGTAGTCCCTTCTTTCTTGATCTGCATGATGCAATGGCTTCCGCGCTGGAGAACCGCGACAAATCCGTGCTGTTCGAGAATCCGGCAAACTTCCGAGCCTGAGAGAACTCGCAGTTTACCCAACCGGCACCTCGACCTGCGTCACAAACACCTCACCGTGCAGCCGGCGTGCGACCTCTGAAGGGGACGCGGTCTCGAAGAAAAGTGTGAGGGCCTCGATGAGATTGGCGCGCGCTTCCTCAATCGTTGAGCCTTGGCTTGCAATGTCGAGCTCCGGGCACAATGAGACGAACCCGTCGTCTTCGCGCTCAATAATGGCCGTCATTCGCTGTGCATTAGGCATACTCAAATTCTAAGCGATAAGAAAGCGCCGCAGCCGCTCGCCAACCTGCTCGTGAGTCAGCGATTCGCCCCGCGCCAAAGCGGCTTCTCCGCGTTGCACGGCTTCCACAAAGCGGTCTTCCTCCTGAAAGTAGCGCGTGACCACATCCCGCACCGCCTCATCGGGGCTGAGGCATTGCCGTGTCGCGCGCTCAGCCAGCCGGGCTTCGATATCGGGATCGAACTGTACTTCCATGGATACAGTGTAGGAGCATCCGAAGTTCGGGGCAAGAAGGCCGCCTGTTTCTCACCCGCCCAGCCGCGCCAGCGCCTCTGCGCTTTTGAGCTTCCGCTCCAAATGCCGCTCCAGCGTCTGCAAAGTGAAGCGCCGCAGATCCTGCCCGCGTTTGCGCGGCCAGGGCTCGGCGGCAAAAGCAGACGCCGGCGCGCGCAGCATGCGTTGCGCGATTTGCCAGCTATCGGCCGAGAGCCCGCTCGCCGAACCGTTCGCGTGCAACCCGCAAAAAAGCCCGTCGGCGGAACTGCTGAACGAAATCTCTGCTGCACCTAATGCCTCGCCGCAAACCATGCAGTGGCCCGTGTCGGGCAGCAGGCCCATCAGGCGCGTCATCCACAGCGAAAAATAGGTGAGCGCCATCCAAGGCTGTTTAACTTCGGACTCGACGGCTGAAGTCTGCTCCAGCACCGAAACCAGCAGCCGAAACACCGCGTCCTGCGGGTCGCGCTCAGGCAGGATTTCGTCCAGCACCTCGGCATAAAAACTCAGCACCGCCATGCGCGTATGATCCACTGGCGCTGAAAGCGGCGAACGCACAATCTCCAGTTGATCGAGCCGCACCAATTCCTGACGCGGCCGTTCGGCAAACCACGCCCGCGCCAGCGTCATCGGCTCCAGCGCCCCGCCGAAGCGTTTGCGGCTCTTGAGCGCCGCCTTAGCCACCCCGCGCAAGCGTCCGTAATCGCGCGTAAAAAAGCTCACAATCAGGTCCGCCTCATGCACCGGCCAGGTGCGCAGAACCACCGCTTCTGAGGAGAGAACGGACATGCCTCATCATCATCGCACCGCAGGCAGTGGCGCTTCACGCACAAACGCGCGCCCCGCTTAATGCAGGACGCGCGTTGAGCCACACTTCGGGTGAATTGGGATGGGACGCGTCTGCTAACGGCCGAAGTGCTTGGCGTTTTTCTCGGTAAAGTGGGCCCACTTCTCCGGCAGATCGTCCTGCGCAAAGATTGCCGATACCGGGCAGACCGGAACGCAGGCGCCGCAGTCGATGCACTCGACCGGGTCGATGAAGAGCTGATCGGCGTCTGCATGACCGTCTTCATCTTTCTTGGGGTGGATGCAATCGACGGGACAGGCGTCCACGCAGGCGGTGTCCTTGGTGCCGATACAGGGTTCTGCAATGACGTATGCCATTTCTGCTCTCTCCGGGGGTCTCCGGCGGCCTCACTTGCGCGTGCCGCACTGAACTTCTCGACGCTGATAGTAGCAGAAAGGCGGGGAGCAAGGGAACAAGGCAGCAAGGAAACGAGGGAGCGATGGAGCAAGGGAGCGAGGGAGGGAAACCGCCCATTCGCGGCGGACACCTTTGGCAGCGCCGGCCAACGCGTGAAACAGGACAACGAATGCAAGCCTGCCGTCCCCGAACCGAGTGCGTTCAGGCGCGGCTTTCTTGCTCCCCTGCTCCCTCGCGCCCTTGCTCCCCCGTCTTTCTCCCTCGCTCCCTGTTTCTCGCGAATTCCTCGGGCGTGGGGATGGGCGAAAGATTCCGTCCGGCGAACATATCGCGGAAAAATCCGATCAGTTCTTCATGAATTAATCCATTCGAGGCCAGAATCTCATCGCTCGCCAGCCGGTAATGCGCGCCGGCAAAATCCGTCACGCGCCCACCCGCCTCCTCCACCAGCAGAATCCCCGCAGCCGTGTCCCAGGGGTTCAGGTTGAACTCCCAAAAGCCGTCCATGCGGCCGCAGGCCACGTACGCAAGGTCGAGCGCGGCCGAGCCAGCCCTTCGCACCCCGTGCGAGCGCAGCGTGAACTCCTGATAAAAGTGGATGTTCGGGCTGGCGTGGCGCTTGCGGCTGGGAAATCCCGTCGCCAGCAGTGCTTCGGCCAGCTCCGGCACCCGCGAAACCCGCGCCGGCTTCCCGTTCACCTGGGCTCCGCGCCCGCGCTCGGCCACAAAGAGTTCGTCTCGCATGGGATCGTAAATCACTCCGGCCACCAGCGTTCCGTCCTTATCCGGCCGCGTGCCCTCGGGCCGGTGCTCCAGTCCCAGCGAAACGCAGAACTGCGGGAATCCATGAGCGAAGTTGGTCGTTCCATCCAGCGGGTCCACGTACCAGCGGTACTCGCTCTCCATGCGCTCACGGGTGCCTTCTTCGCCGTAGATGCCGTGCTCCGGAAAGACTTCGCCCAACCGCCCGCGGATCAGCTTCTCCACGGTGCGATCCGCCACCGTCACCAGGTCCACGTCGCCCTTGTACTCGGTTTCCACGCCTGCAATGAAGTACTCGCGCAGTCGTGCACCCGCCTCGCGCGCAATCTCTGCCGCTCTGGGAACAAAAACAAAATCGCTTTGGACTGGATCCTTCGCCGTGTCCATCACAGGCCCGCCTCGCCTGAGCCTGCCCCGCCGGGGCCCGGCCCCTCAACGCTCTCGTAGCGTGTTACACGTCGCCGCCCCACTTCGCTGATGCTGCGGATCTGGTGCTTGTAAATAAACAAATTGGGCAGATTCTCACGCGTCAAGCGCAGCATCGAGTCGTCGAAGTACTCGATCCAGCCGCGCACCGTCTCGCCGTCGCGCAGTTTGATGTTCACAACCACCTGGCGATCGCTCAACGAGCGCAGGTAAAGCCCTTCCTGGCCGGTTTCACCCGGCGGCGGCGTCTTGGAGCGGCGGCGCGACGAAAGTGGGGAAGTCATACCGTCATTTTAGATGCAAGGCGGGGAAAGCCGCTGCGGTTTTGCGGGAAGATTCGCGCACTTCCCTCCCGAATCCCTCCCGAATAGATGATCGGCATCCGTGAATTTGCCTTAACTAGATTGCTAATTCGCAGTATCGGCTCGGCCGGCTCTTGTTTTCCCTGCGTCCGCCGATGTCAAGATCAGCTTCCCATTCAGGAGGAAGTCGCCCATGCGTGGACCGGCCTACGGGGCCTAGATCGCGCTGGTCGGGGCAAGCGGCCACGGTTCGGAGAGCGACCCCATGCAATGCGCGGCCATTTGGAGGAGGCGGAGTCCTTGAGCGAAAAGAGGCCGTGTGTCGACGACGAAGGGCCGGCACTGGCAGGCCTCCAGCAGACCTGCGACCGCACGACTGCCCAGCTCAGGACCGAACTCAACAACGCGGAGACTGCACTGCGAGAAAATCGCGAGAAGTTCCTGGCCGTCTTCGATGGCGTGGAGACCGGAATCCTGGTGATCGATCCGGAAACCCACCAAATCGTCGACGCTAATCCTGTCGCAATGCAACTGGTAGGGACCTCACGCGACAAAATCATAGGCGCGGTGTGTCATAAGTTTGTTTGTCCGGCGGAGCAGGGGCGGTGCCCGGTGACGGACCTTGGGCAAATGGTCGACAACTCAGAGCGCGTTCTGCTTACCGTCCGGGGAGAGAGGCTCTCGATCATCAAGACCGTGAAGCCGGTCGAAATCGAGGGCCACCGGTATCTGCTGGAAAGCTTTCTCGATATTACGCCCCGCAAGTGCGCGGAGAAGGCGCTCGAAGAGCGCACCGCATACCTCCACACCGTGGTCGAAACCAGCCCGCTGGGAATTGTGGTGCTGGACAAAGAAGAGCGCATTCAGTTATCGAATACTGCGTTCCAGCGGATCTTTCAGTGCTCGCGCCAGGAAGCGCAGGGCTCCCACTTCAACGATCTGTCGATTGTCCCGGTTAGCCTGGCCGCCGATGCCGATTACTTTACCTGCGAGTGTCTGCGTGGCAAGAGCGTACACTTCACGACCCGCCGCCGTCGCCGGGATGGTGCACTCATTGACGTCGAAGTCTACGGAGTGCCTCTCGTGATCGCAGGACAGCTCGAAGGAATTCTGGCGCTTTACCAGGACGTCAGCGTTCGCGTACAGATTGAAGCGGAAATGGCGGAGCGCCATCGCCTGGCCACGCTGGCGGCCGATGTCAGTCAGGCCCTGACGGGCGCGGAAAGCCTCGGCCAGGGCTTGCAGAATTGCGCGGATGCTTTGGTTCGAAATACGGACGTGGTATTTACGCAGCTCTGGGTCATGAACGATCGGCAACACCGCCTGGAGATGCTGGCCAGCTCCGATATGCAGCTCGATGGCGGCCGTGACCGCAAGCGGATCGACCCTGCGAGGCTGGAGCGCATCGCGGAAACCGGCGCGGCGGAGGTGGACCGCGAGGTGGGGCACGATGCCTCGCCCGATGACGCGGACTGCCAGCCAAAAGTGGCCTTTGCAGGCTACCCGATAAAGGTTCGGAACCAGGTGCTGGGAGTGGCGGCAGTGTACGCCACTGAGTCCCTGACCGACACTGCGCTGCAGTCCTTCGAGTCCGTGGTCCACAGCATCGCGCAGTTCGTCGAGAGCAAGCGGGCAGAGGAATCGCTGCGCGAAAGCGAAGATCGATTCCGAACCGCCTTTGAAGCGGCTCCCTTCGGCATGTGCATGACGGGGCCGGAGGGCCGCTTCCTGCATGCCAACGCGGCGCTGTGCCAGATGTTGGGCTATTCATCGGAAGAGTTGCTGACTGGGGTGTGGCAGCAGATCACGCATCCCGACGATCTCGAACGTTCGCGCCAAGTAGGCGCGCAATTTAGCCGCAGCGGCGTCACAACCATCGAGATCGAAAAACGCTACGTGCACAAGCAGGGAAGCATCATTTGGGCGCGGGTGAAGATCTCTGTCGTGAAGGACAACCTTGGCGCTGCTTCTCATTACATTACTCAGATCGAAGACATCACGCTGCGCAAGCAGGCCGAGCAAGCGCTCGAAAGCAGTGAGGAGCGATATCGCGACCTGTTCGAAAACGCCAGCGACCAGGTTTACACGTTTGACCTCGAAATGGGCATCACCTCTCTCAATCGCCTGGCAGAGCAGACGATCGGATATGCCCGAGAAGAAGCGATGCGGTTGACCCTGCGGCAACTGGTCGATGCGGAGCACTGGGATCGCATCGGGCTTGTGGTTGGCCGGCTGGTGGCAGGCCATCCTCCCGAAAAATTCGAGCTGGAAATCAAAGCCAGGGATGGCCGGCGGGTCATGCTGGAGATTAACCCGCGCCTCATTTATAGAGACGGCAAGGCAGTGGAGATCCAGGCAATTGCGCGCGACATAACCGGCCGCGACGCTGCAGAAGTTGAGTTACGCCAGGCTCAAAAGCTCGAATCCGTTGGCCGCCTGGCCGCCGGCATTGCGCACGAAATCAATACTCCGATGCAGTTTGTCGGAGACAATGTGCGCTTTCTCGAGAATGCTTTCGCAGAATTGCAGGCTTTTCTGGGCAAGCTGCGCTCGCTCTGCGATCCTTCATCCGGTATTGCCCCTCCGCCGGCCTTTTGCGCCGAGTTTCGCCGCCTTGAAACCGAGATGGACGCGGCCGGCATGATGCAAGAAATTCCCGAAGCCATTTCCCAGACACTCGAAGGCATCGAAAGAGTCGTGACCATTGTGCAGGCCATGAAAGAGTTTGCGCATCCCGAGGCTAAGGGGATGGCTCACGCCGACGTCAATAAAGCTCTGCTGAACACTCTCACCGTCGCACGCAATGAACTGAAATATGTCGCGGAGGTCCAGACCGATTTCGGCGACCTGCCTCTAGTCGTCTGCAGCATTAGCGACATCAATCAGGTCTTCCTGAATCTTCTGGTGAATGCGGCGCATGCCATTGGCGACGTGGTCAAGGGAACAGGCCAGAAGGGCACGATCAGGATCGAGACCAGGTTGGAAGGCACGATGGCGCTCATTACGATCGCCGATACAGGTGCTGGAATCCCCGAAAACATTCACGGCCGGATCTTCGATCCGTTCTTCACCACCAAAGAAGTGGGGCGAGGTACCGGTCAAGGACTGGCTATTGCGCGCTCGGTGGTGGACCGTCACAAAGGCAGCCTGACATTTGTGAGCGAGGTGGGCAAGGGGACAACGTTTCGCATTTGCCTGCCCATCAACGGCGACGAGCTGAAGGCGCGGTCATAACAACTTGCTGAAAGATACTGTCGAACGTGCCTTGTAACAAGGGCATGGCTTTAGCCAGGCCAATAAGTTCATCAGAATGTGTCGGGCTTCAGCCCCTGCTAATTCATCCTTTGACGAATTCGCTCTTCGTTCAGAGTTTTTCCGCAACGCAATAAGACCGGCCCGCAATGCTCACCAACTCCGCAATCAGTTCCCCTTCAGCGCCGGGTCCGCGTAATAGCCGGTCTTGTTGCGGACATTGAACTCATCGGGTGCGGCGCGCGGGACGGTCACCGTCAAGCGGTGGAAGTTCGTGCCCGGCGCCTGGTGGCGCGGATAGTAGCCAATCAGGTATTGCGTGCGCAGATCGTCGCTCACTTTGGCAAAAGCTTTGTCCAGGCCGCCATCGCTCACGTAGAAATACTTGCCGCCGGTTTGTTCTGCGATCGTGATGAGCGCGTGTTCGCCGCCCAGGTCGCGGCCGGCGCTGGCTTCAATGGGCACATCGATGAGCGAGTAAATCATCACCTCGTTGCGCAACGCCGCTTCCAATGCCTGCGCGTAGGTGGAGCTCTTGGCCGTGTCGTCGCCGTCGGAGATCACCACCAGCACCTTCCGCCCTGGGTTTCCGCCGAGCTTTTCCGAGCCCAGGCAGATGGCGTCATAGAGCGCGGTCGCCCAATCGCCATGCAACTCGCTCAGGCCCCGGTCGATCTGCGCAATCTTGTTGGTGAAGGGCGTAAGCTCGCGCACCTCGGTGGCGAACTGTAGCACGCTCATCTTGTCCTGCGGACGCAAAATGGCGTGCACGAACCGCCGTGCCGCGGCCGCCTCCTCGCTCATGTCCTTGCGCACACTGCCTGACGTGTCGATGGCCAGCGTCAGATTCAACGGTAGCTCCGACTGCCGCTCGAAGACTGCAATCTGTTGCGGCCGTCCATCCTCGTATACCGCAAAATCGCCCTGCGTCAGGCCGCCCACCAATGCGCCGTTCTTATCGGTCACGTTGACGAAAATGCTTACCAGCTTCACGTCCACGCGAAAGGTGGCTACTGAATCCTGCGCGGCGAGCGCAACCGCCGCCAGCGCCAGAAGCATACCCAGGCCCATGCGCCTTGTGATTCCGGAGCCGTGGCCGCAATTAGGTTTCATGCGGTCCCTCCCCAGACTCTATGGCAATCTCTTTCGGAAACGGCTCGCCCGGCGCCCACACCGCGCCATCGGCAAAGGTCTCCTTCTTCCAGATGGGCACAGTCTGCTTGAGTGTATCGATAAGCCAGCGGCAAGCCTCGAAGGCAGCAGTGCGATGCGCTGAAGCCACCACGATCAACACGCTGGTCTCGCCGATCTCCAGGCGGCCCAGCCGGTGCAGCATCGTCACCTGTCTCACGCCGAATCGCTCCCGCGCCATCAATCCCAGCTCCCGCATCTGCCGGAGCGCCATCTCTTCATAGGCCTCGTAATCCAGATGCAGGGTCCGGCGCCCGCGTGTGTGGTTACGCACAATGCCGTCGAAAACCACCACCGCGCCGTCTTCGCCGCTCTTGGCTCCAGTAACAGTACTTTCCGCGTCGATACGATCGCGGGTCAACGCAACAAGGATGCTTTCGTCTTCGCGACTCTCGTCCAAAGCGTTCGCTGTGCGCGCAGTACCGCCGGAGACCGGTGGCAGCAGGCCCACCTCGTCGCCGTCGTGCAGGATGTGCGCGGCCTGGGCGTACTCGGCATTCACGCTCACCGCGATGCTGCCCAGGATTTCAGCCGCAGCACCAGGGGGCAAGGTGTCGCGCAGGCGCTCCAGCAGCACGGCCACTGAGGCGCCGTCCGGCAGCTCCATGCTCATCACGGGGGTGGTCGCGGAGGCTCCCAGCCAATCCTTCAATACCCCAAAAGGGATTACTTGCACACGCATCACTCGGAAAAGAATACCGCCTATCGATTAGACGTGGCATGCCGAAATGTAGCGCCGGCTTCCTAGCCGGCTGTAGCGTGGGTCTCCTGACCCACGCTCTGCGATTCTCGCAAACGCAGATGTCTTATTCCTCGAGTCGTCCATGAACCGCGTGAGAGACCCAGGCCCTAGGCCAGCTTGTAGAGGAACCCGGTGGGCGTGCCCCACAGGTTGCGGGCGCGGTCCTCGTAAAAAATGCTGAACTCGATTCCCGAGAGATCGAAGTCGAAGAGAGGGACGCGGTCGAAGTTGCGGTCGGCTCGGGGAGAGTACTCATCCCCTCCGCAATCGACCATCAGGGATTCGCCAGTGGAGAGGCGTTCGGGGTGCGTGAGCAAAATGCTCGCAATAGCAAAAACCCCCAGGCAGTACTCATTGCCGGCCAGAGCGGCGCGCGTGCGCCGGGCCGAGCAGCCGCGATGCAGCCTGCCGGCTTGCGCGGCAACAACCAGGATGTCGCTCCCCTGCTGCTGCTCGGCAAGAATGGCCCGCGCAAGCCGGCTGCGCTCGGTCTGGCGCAGGTATTCCTGGCCCAGGCGTCCGGCAATCCGGTTCGAAATCCGGCGCTTTTTGGCCAAAACCTCGATAATCTTCTCCACCGCTTCGTTGTAAGTGGGCGCCACGGCCTCCCAGCGGGGAATGGCAAACCAGGCCTCGGCTCCTTCGGGGAGGGGCAGTCGGCCCAGCTTTTCCTGGCACGCGCCGAGTGCGGGGAAGGCCTTTCTCAGCTCCGTCACCTGCGCCTCCACGGGGCGCACGCAATAGGTCGGCGGATAGCCGCGATCCGAACCCACCTCCTCTTCTAAATACTTGTTGCTGATTGTGTAGCTGTGCACGATTTCCGTCACGGCTTCGGCGATATCGGCCTTGACTTGGCGCTCCGCCTCAAGCACGGCCTGCGCGCTTTGCTTGTCGAGCTGCTCGATCGCCGTGAGATATGCATTGTGCACGGCGTCGCCCAGGCAACTCTGCAACTGCTGGTTCTGCTGGTCCGTGGTGTTGCCCGAAAGATGCAGCGGAACGATCGTGTGTGTGGCTGCCATGATCCTGCTCTCCGCGTCAATCTGCAACGCTGCCGGGATTTCCTCGAGTAGGCGCTGCGACGATCGCAGAAAAGTGCCACCCAGCAGTGGCGGGTTCAGCACACGGCCATTAAGGAACCGCACTGGCATCGAGAAGCGCTATGCTCTGTCCGGCCTATCGGCAGGATTCTGGCCCTCTCTACCTCGCGCCGCCGATTTCCGCGAAGCGTAGCCGCAGAGCGGGCCGTCCCCAAGACGCGCCCGATGCGGGAATCCGGCGCCAAAGAACTCGCGAATGAGGATCCGCACAGAAAAAGAAAGGGCCGGCAGATTCGCCAGCCCTTTTTCTTGCAGGAAGCCGCGTTTACGCCGCTGCGCCCACCGGGAGCTCGGTCGCGGCCGGCAGCAGTTGCGGCCGCATGACCAATTTCGGCAGAGCCACGGCCAGCACGTCTTCAATCTGGCTGGCATAATGCACATCCACACCCGCCATCATCTCCGGCGCCAGGTCCTCTTCCACGCTCTGGCGGTTCTCCGCAGGCAGGATGATGGTGTCCACCCCGGCCCGTCGCGCTGCCAGAAACTTTTCCTTGATCCCGCCCACCGGAAGCACGTTGCCGCTGAGCGTGATCTCGCCGGTCATGGCCGTCAGCGGCCGCACCGGCGTATCGGTGAGCAACGACACCAGCACCGTGGCCATGGTGACACCCGCCGAAGGGCCGTCCTTGGGTATAGCGCCCGCCGGCACGTGGATGTGGATGTCGAGATCCTTGGTAAAGTCCTCGGCAAGCCCCAGCCGCGTGGCGTTCGAGCGCACCCAGGTCAGCGCGGCCTGCATCGATTCCTGCATCACCTCGCCGATCTGGCCGGTCATCGTAAAGCCGCCCTTGCCCTTCATCTTGTTGGCCTCGATGAAGAGAATGTCGCCGCCGGCCGGCGTCCATGCCAGACCTACGGCCACGCCCGGCCGCTTCACGCGTTCCGCAACCTCGGTCTCCACGCGCACCTGGATTCCCCCCAGGAATTCCTTGAGCATCTCGCGTGTGACCACGAGCTTCTCCGTGTGCCCTTCCACTACGCGCCGCGCTTCTTTTCTGCATACTGTCCCGATGGTCTGTTCCAGTTTTCGCACCCCGGCTTCGCGCGTGTAGTGGCGGATGATGTGCCGCACCGCTTCTTCCGGAAACTCAATCTGTTCCGTCGTGATCCCGTTTTCCTTGATCTGGCGCGGAATCAGGTAACGATTGGCGATGTGCACCTTCTCTTCTTCGCTGTAACCCTGCAATGGGATGATCTCCATGCGGTCGATCAGCGGTGCCGGCACCGTGTCCAGCATGTTCGCTGTGCAGATAAACAGAACTTTAGACAGATCAAAGGGCACGTCAAGGTAGTTATCGCGAAACGTGTTGTTCTGCTCCGGATCCAATGTCTCCAGCAGCGCCGAGGCCGGATCGCCGCGGAAGTCGCGGCCCAGCTTGTCCACCTCGTCCAGCATGATCACCGGATCGTTGGTTTCTGCCCGGCGAATGCACTGAATGATCTGTCCCGGCAAGGCGCCGATGTAGGTCCGGCGATGGCCGCGGATTTCCGCCTCGTCGTGCATGCCGCCCAGCGAGACGCGTTGGAACTTGCGGCCCAGCGCCCGCGCAATCGACCGCCCCAGGCTGGTTTTGCCTACTCCCGGCGGGCCCACGAAGCAAAGGATGGGCCCCTTCATATCCGGCTTCAGCTCCAGCACGCTCAGGTAATCGAGGACGCGGTCCTTCACCTTCTTCAGCTCGTAGTGATCCTCGTCCAGAATTTCCTTGGCTTTGACGATATCGATTTTCGAGCCCGAACTCTTGTTCCACGGCAGCACTGCCAGCCACTCGATGTAGTTCCGAGTGAGCCCGTAATCCGCAGCCATGGGAGACATGCGCTGCAACCGCGCCAGCTCCTTCAGGGCCTCTTTCTTTACGTCGTCCGGCATGCCCGCGGCTTCAATCTTCTGGCGCAGGTCCTCTACGTCGCGCTGGCCATCGTCTTGTTCGCCCAGTTCCTTCTGGATGGCCTTGAGCTGCTCGCGCAGGTAGTAGTCGCGCTGCGATTGCTGCACCTGGTCCTGCACCTCGGTCTGGATCTTGGTGCGCAACTGCTGCACCTCGATCTCCTTCACCAGCAGTTTGTTCAGCAGTTCCAGCCGGTCGACAACGCTCGGCGCTTCCAGCAACAACTGCTTGTCGTCCGTGGTCAGGAAGGGCAGAGAAGACGCCACAAAGTCCACCAGGCGAGAGGGTTCTTCAATGTTCGCCGCGATGGTCCGCAACTCGTCGGAGAGCGTGGGCGACTCGGCGACAATTTGCTGGAACTGGCCGATCACGTTGCGCACCAGCGCCTCGAACTCGGCAGAGGTTGGCGGCGTCACGTCCTCCAGCGTCTCTACCTCGGCGACCATAAACGGCTCGGACTGAATAAAGCGCACTAGCCGGACGCGGCTCACGCCTTCGGTAAACACAAAACGGCTCTGGTTGGGCATGCGCACAACCTTGTGCACGGTGGCCAGGGTGCCGACATTATGCAGATCGGCGGGTTTGGGCGAGTCCAGGCGCGCATCCAATTGCGCCGCCACCACAATCGCCCGCTCCTCGCCTAGCGACTCGATCAGTTGGATCGAGCTTTCCCGGCCTACCGTCAATGGCAGGACAGCATGAGGAAACAGAACCGTATCGCGAACCGGCAAAATCGGAATGATGCGCGTTCCCGGTGCGCTCTTGGGTGTGGATTCCTGAGAGTTTGAAGCTGGATCATTTGACATTGAGTGTCCCCGTATCAACTTTTCTATCATTAGATAGTGCAGAAAGGGAAAAGTTGCAAATTCGACCCTCCGCGGTGCATCTCCTTTGCTGCCCCCTGAACTTGTGCTACGTTCTCGCCTCTTCCGGGGTTCCATGCCCTCTTAACTGGCTGTAATTCTAGGGGCTTACGAGATGCGGAAACGCGGCCGATATCCCTTGAAACCGACCAGTGCACCACGCCGCCGGTTTTGGCTCAACGCGGCCATCCCACCGGTCTATCGGCTGAAAATCCATGAGGGTGAGGGGTAGGGGGGCGTGCGAAGGCCATGGGATGGGAGCAGGTCTGATCTGAGTTCGGGAACAGGACGGGCGGCTAATCGACGGGCGCAGCAAACCCCGCAGCAACCCAACAACGGCGCAACGTTTGCCCGCCTTGGATGCCGCTCTAGTCGCCCCGCTTGATGGCCGACTCGATGTGTTCCCACACCTCGTCCGGCGGCTCCACGCTCGGGAACAACTGCCGGGCTGCGTCGGCGATGGTTTCCAGATCGGCCAGCAGGGCGCGGCAATCTGCGCAATCTTTCAGGTGAGGATGGGCGCTGAGATCTTCTCCTGAACCGATAAATCCGGCCATTTGATCTTGAAATTCCGCGCAGCTCATCTTGCTGAAGTCATCGTTCATGGCCGCGCCTCCTGGCGGTTTTGGGCGCGCAGGGCGTCGCGCAGCTTCAAACGCGCCTTGTGCAGTTGCGACTTGCTGTTACCAATCGAACAATCCAGCATGGATGCAATCTCATTATGCTCAAAACCCTCCACATCGTGAAGGATAAAAATGAGCCGGTAGCCGGCCGGGAGATCGGCAATCGCGTGCTCCAACACCAGGCGGTCGATAGTTCCCGTCAGCGTCAGATCGGGAGCCCCGAAGCTGCGGCTGGGGCCCTCCTCCGGGTTCGGCTCCATTGCTTCGTCCAGAGAAATCAGAGACAGACCCTTCTTGCGCAGTTGCATCAAAACCACATTGATGGCCAGGCGATGCAGCCAGGTGGAAAAGGCCGAATCCCCGCGAAAGGTCGCAATCTTACGATGCAACTGCAGGAAAGCTTCCTGCGTCAAGTCCTCGGCTTCGGCCACGTTGCCCACCATGCGCAGGCAAAGCGAGTAGATGCGCCGCTTGTGCAGGGCATAGAGCTGGGCAAAGGCGTGGTGATCGCCAGCCTGTGCCCGCGCCAGCACCTCGGCGTCGGTTGCGTTGGGAGTCGTCGGTCTGCTGGCTGCCGCTCCCCCGCCGCCGTTCGCACGGCTGGGCTGGGGCGATTGCGTCGGGGTGGGGACATCAGACATAGGCTTCCTTCTGGCTGCTGCTTTTGAGTTAGATGCACGATTACGACGCCGGAGTTGACCAACTTTTGAAACTATATCCCCATTCCAGGGCGGCGGCCTTTGGAGAAATCGGCGCCTGCCATCGCTGGGTAGCGCGTCAGTTTGAATTTGAATCTGCCGTGAAAGTGCACGACTTCAATCGTGACGTGAAGGCTCCAAAACTGATTGGGGTTTTAGCCCCTGGGGGATCAGCCTTTTTCAAACCGGCCCAGCACCTATCATTGCTCAGGTTTTGCCTTGGCTTCTTTCCTCGTTAGTATAAGGGAAGTATCTTGGATTGACTGACCATGGACAACAATCGACCGCAGCCGACACCCTGCAACATCGCGTGGTGAGCCCCGTTGGCCTTGATTTGACATTCGATTACCCCGCGTTTTTTAAAGATATGGTCTTGCGGACAAAGCCGGAAGAACGGCGTGGTGCTTACCTGGCCCCCCGATGCAGGCTCTGTCCTACCTCAAAGGAGCGGCAAGATTTGGCATTCCGCCGGTCGCGCGCCGGAGTTCTGTTCATCTCCATCCTTCTGGTTGCCGGTGGCGCATCGCTCCGCACTTGGTGCCAGGCGCCTGCCGCCGCTGCGTCTTCTGAGGCCGCTCCCGTAGCCGGCAGCGCGCAGAGCGCAACGTCTGCCGGGCCCTCGAAACCTCCCGTTCAAACGCCCAACTCCGTTCTCCAGTGGGAGGGCCTGCCCGTTCGCAGCATTTCGTTCGAGGGCGTTCCGGCCGATCAGTTGCTGCCGCTCGCCGGCCATCTGCCCCAGGCTGAAGGAGCGCCGCTGACGGAGGAGAACCTGAAAAACAGCTTGCGCCAACTGTATGCCACGGGCCTCTACGACACCATCGAGGCTCGGGGCACGCGCCTGACCGACGGCGTGGCTCTGGTTTTTGCCGGCACTCCGCGCACTTTTATCGGAAGCGTAGGCGTGGACGGAGCCACCGGCGCCACCATGAATATGCAATTGCAGCGGGCCACCCAACTGGATACGGGAACCCGCCTGACCCAGGAAAAAATGGTGCGCGCTGCACAACAGATGCGATCCATGCTCGAGCAAAACGGCTATTTCGAAGCGGTCATCACGCAAAATATCACCGCCCGTCCCCGGCAACAGCTCGCCGACATCTCGTTTCGCGTGGTCTCGGGGCCGCGTGCGCGCGTCGGCAAAGTCACGGTCACGGGCGATTCCGGCATGACGGTAGATGAATTCCGCACCCACGCGCATCTCTGGAAGATCGCGCACGTCGATCACGACACCGTGAACCGGGCTCTCGATGGCGTGCTCCGCAACTATCAGAAACAAGATCGCCTCGAGGCCGAGGTCAAGCTCGAATCCGCGGCCTACGACCATACCTCTAAGGCGGTCAACTACCAGTTCTCGGCTAACCGCGGACCGGTGGTGCGCGTCGAGGTGCACGGTGCAAGCATCAGTGCCGAGCGCGTCAAGCGCCTCATCCCCATCTTTCAGGAGGGCAGCGTCGACGAAGACCTGCTCAACGAAGGCAATCGCCGCTTGCGCGATTACTATCAGCGCCTGGGCTACTTCGATGCGCGGGTCGATCACGAGCGGCAATCTGCCGGTGCCGAGGAAGTGAGCATCCTCTACACCGTGCAGTTGGGACAGCGGCGTCGCGTGGAGCAGGTCTCCGTTACCGGGAATCATTATTTTTCCAAGGCTACGCTCATGGATCTGATCGGCGTTCATGCCGCCGACGCGCTGGACCGTCATGGCCTCTACAGCCAGGCGTTGGTCTCCGCCGACGTCAGCGTGCTGGAGAGCGTGTATCGCAACAACGGCTTTTCTCAAGTAAAGGTCGCGCCTGAAACCAGCACTCCCGAGACCGCTGACAATTCCGGCGCGTCGCCGCAACAGATCGGAGACCGCTCCGCGCCGCTCAAGGTCATCTATCGCATCGCGGAGGGCCAGCAGCTTCGCGTTGGCGCCATGCAGTTGCAGGGTAACGATCACATCCCCACGTCAACATTGACCGCGATGCTGAACACCGCGCCGGGCCAGATGCTTTCGCCCCGCAATCTGGCAGGCGACCACGATGCATTGGTCACAGCGTACTTGAGCCGCGGCTTTGATCAGGCGACCGTGAACGTGGCGCAGCAGCCCGAGCCCGCCGATCCCGGCAAGGTCGATGTCGTCTTCCACATTGAAGAAGGACCGCAGACCTTTGTCCGTGACGTACTTTTGACGGGCCTGGAAAACACGCGCCCGCAAACTGTGGCGCGGGCCATCACCGTACATCCCGGCGATGCGCTCGACCAGAACGCGCTCGCCACCACGCAAAGTAATTTGTACGCCTTTGCGCTCTTTAATGAGGTGAACACCGCGGTCGTGAATCCCTCCGGCGACGCGCCCCGGAAAACCGTGCTGATCCAGGCTACCGAAGCGCGGCGCTGGACGTTGACCTACGGCTTCGGCTTTGAGGTGCAAACCGGTCAGCCACAGAACCATTGCTCGGGCGCGACCGCGGCCGGAGTCGCTTGCAATCCTAACGGAAAAACCGGCGTCAGCCCGCGCGTGCTGGCCGCTATCTCGCGCAACGGACTCTTCGGCCGCGATCAATCGGCCTCGCTTCGCGGCACTTACGGCTTGCTCGAGCAAAGTTTCGGCCTGCTCTATCAGGTTCCGCACATTGAAGGCAACCCGAACTTCGGCCTCGCCTTCTCCGGCGGCTACGCCAACAGCGAAGACGTATCGACCTACGTTGCGTCCCGCCTGGAAGGCGCATTTCGCGGAACCGAGAATTTCAACCATCCCGGCTCCTGGCTCTCCCGGGCCAACACCTTCATCTTCGAAATCGATTTCCGTAGAGTGAAAGTGGCAGCCAGCAGCTTGCAGGTTTTTCCGGGAGAAATCTCCGAGCTTTCGACGGCGACGCGCGTGGGAGGGCCGGCATTTACCTGGATTCGCGACACGCGCGATGTGCCCCTGGATGCGCACCGCGGAACCTACACCAGCTTTCAGGAGTTCCTTTCCGATCGGCTCGCAGGCGCACAGGCCGAGTTCAACCGCATCGACGTCTCGAATTCCAGCTATTACAGCTTCGACAAAAACCGCTTCGTGGTGGCGCGCAACACGCGCTATGGGCAGATTCGCGCCTTCGGCAATGGATCGAGCGAACTGATTCCGCTGCCCGAGCGGCTCTATGCCGGCGGTCCCGTTTCGCTGCGCGGTTTTTCGCAGAACGCTGCCGGACCGCGCGATCCTGAAACCGGCTACCAGATCGGTGGCGCGGGAGCCTTGATCAACAGCACGGAATTGCGCCTGCCGCCTCCTACTCTGCCTTGGTTCGCCAATACCATTAGCTTCGTCATCTTTCACGACATGGGCAACGTTTTTACCAATGCCGGCGATGCATGGGCCAGCATTCTCCGCACGCGCCAGCCCGATGCCACCGCATGCAAAAACGCAGTCGTAACCGACCCAACCACGGCATACCCTGACGGCTACGATCCCACCAAGGGTCCGAATCCGAGCCCGCCGACGTCGACCGGCCAGCAAGGCCCGTGCAGCTTCAACGATTTCTCGCACGCGCTGGGCGCCGGTTTGCGCTACCATACGCCGATCGGTCCTATTCGCTTCGATTTCAGCTATAACCTCAATCCGCCCATCTACCCGGTGAATATCAACTACTCGATCCCCACGACAACCACGAGCACGATTCCCGGTTGGGCGACGGGTCCGTATCTCGGTCAGGCGCCGCACATCAACTTCTTTTTCAGTCTGGGGCAGGCCTTCTGATGCGCAGATTGGCTCCAATCCGATTCAGCTTCGTTCGCGAAATGGTCTTCGATCGCGCCCACTACTCAGATGTCATCCAGAGCGGAGGGTGGCGCGCTTTTGCGCCAGGCGGAGTCGAAGGACCTGCGGTTGTTTTTCGGAGGAGCGCAGCGGCAAAATTTCTCGTCCTCGCACTGCTACTTTTCGCACCACCAATTTTCGCCTCTCAACAACCGGACTCCTCAGCGTCGCCCCTCGTCCTAGACCGCGCGGTCGCCGTCGTCAACAAGCAAGTCATCCTGGCCAGCGACCTCGACGACGAGATCCGGCTCTCGGTTCTCGATCCCACCACGGTCATCCAGGTCGAGATCACCAGACAGCAGGCGCTTGAGCAGTTGATCAGCCGGGCCTTGATCGAGCAGCAGATCCGCCAGCAGGACATCGAAGCCATCGAGCCCTCGCGCCAGGAGGTCAATGCGCGCCTGCATGAGATCCGATCGGAACTGCCCATCTGCGTCCGCCAGAACTGCGCCTCCGATGCCGGATGGAAGGCATTTCTGGCTTCGAACGGGCTCACGGCGGAGCGCGTCGAAGCCTATCTCCGCTATCGCCTGGAGATTTTGCGCTTTATTGAGCAGCGCTTCCGGCAAGGCATTCAAATCTCTCCCCAGCAAATTGAAACCTACTACCACGACAAACTGCTGCCGCAATACGCGCCCGGCGAAGCCGTTCCGTCGCTCGATCAGGTAGCGCCGCGCCTTCAGGAAATCCTGCTCCAGCAACAAGTCAACGAACTGTTCGACAATTGGCTCACCGACTTGCGCCGGCAGGGCGACGTGGAAGTGCTCGATCCCGAGCTTGCCCCACAACCTGCGCCGGCAACGCCTGCCAGCCCGGCCGGCGCGAAAGGGGGGAGCCGATGAGCGAGCACGAAGACAAGCCAGTTGCCGGCGAAGAATCCTCCCCGCCGCCGCCGCGCGGCGTCCGCAGCCGGCTGCGCCGCTTCTTCCTGCGCCATCTTCCCCTCGCCGTTGCGAGCATCGCGGTCCTTCTCATGGTTTTGGCCATCAGCCTGTATTTCGTGGCCAGCTCTTCTGCGTTTGAAAATGCTGTGCGCAGGCGACTCATCACGTCCCTCGAAGAAATGACCGGCGGCCGGGCCGAGATTGCATCCTTCCACTGGCGCCTGCTCCATTTTGAAGCTGAAGCCGATGGCGTCGTCATTCACGGTCTTGAAGATCCCGGCGAAGCTCCCTACGCAAAAATCGATCACCTGCGCGTGGTTTTCAGCTTGCGCAATCTTTTCAGTCCCACCGTTCGCCTGCGCAGCCTGGAGATTGACCGGCCCAGCCTGCACTTCATCGTCTATCCCAACGGATCGACGAATCAGCCACAGCCGCGCCAGCGGCACACCTCGTCAAATTCAGTGGTTGACACTCTGTTCGCAATGCATGCCGGTCATATCACGGTGGAACAGGGCAGCCTGGACTACGACTGCCGCAACGCCAGCTTCGATTATCAGAACCGGAACGCGCCGCTAGACTTTTCCGCCAACGATGCATCGCTCGTCATGCTTTATGTCCCCGCGACGTTCCGTACGGCCGCGTCGTATCGCATCGAAGTTGGCGTAACCGATCTCAATCTCGCCCGCACGGTGCCGCGTAGCCCGCTGCCGGTGCACGGGGCCCTACAGGCCACGCTCGATCTGGGGCGCGCGCATGTGTTTCTGCGTTCCCTGCGCATCACGGCGGAGCGGCGCGGCGGCCCGAGTCACTCTCTTGAAGTCACCGGAGACCTCGAGGATTTCACGCATCCCCGCTGGCACGCGCATGTGCAGGGCGATCTGGACATGCGTCTCCTCGATCCCATCACCGGCTACGGCGATGCGCCCGAGGGTCTGGCTCGCCTCGATCTCAGCGCTGCCGGCCAGCAAGACGCGTTTCAAATCGACGGCGCCGTGCACATTGACGACGGTTCATACATCGGAGAGGGCGTCATCGCCAAAGGCATCACATTCGACACCCACATCCACGCCGACAGCAAGCAACTGCTCATCACCGGGATCGTCGCCCGCTTGCGTCAGGGCGGCCAAATCGAGGGCACGGTCGCGCTTGAGCCCTGGCTCCCCACGGATGCCTCTGCGCAACCGCAGCAGGCCCCTCAAGGAACCGAAGAGTCTCGCGCCAACCGGAATACTCTCGTCCGCACCCCACCCTCGATCATCCCTGTCAACGGCAAAGTGACCGCCGAGTTCAAAGACGTCGCGCTCGATACGGTGCTCGACATGGTCAGCCCCGCACCCTACCGGCGTCTTGGGCTGGACGCCCGCGTGAATGGCCCCGCTGTCGCCGTCTGGACGCACGGTGATGGCAACACCGTCTCAGTCGATGCGCAGTTCGGCCTCAGCCCCTCCCGGCAAACTCCCCCCGGCGAAGTGCCCGCGACGGGAGCGATCGATGCCACTTACGCGCAGCACAACGGCTCGGTCGCGCTACGCAAGCTGGAGATTCACCTCCCCCAAAGCGATCTTGAAGCGCATGGCGTGCTGGGCGCGTACCCAACCGCGAGTCCTTCTGCGCTCACCATCGATTTTCATTCGCATGACCTGGCTGAATTTGACACAGCGCTGCGCAGTCTCGGCTACAAGCGCAATGGCAAAACCGGAGCCGCGGCCCTGCCGGTGTCGTTGGCGGGGCAGGCCGACTTTCACGGAATGTGGACCGGCTCACTGGTCCGGCCGCACATTTCGGGCACCGTCCAAGCCACGCAACTTGCCGTCGAGTTGCCTGCCGGCAGCTCCGGCGCACCGCAGATTGTGCGCTTCGATTCTGTCTCGGCTACAGGCATGGTTGCGCCGTCGCAGATCGCCATCCAGCGTGCGCAGCTCCAGCGTGGCAACACGCGCATCGCGCTGGGCGGCACACTTGAAGCCTCGCCCGGGGCCGCGCCGGGCCGCGATCCGGGATTTGACGCGAACGCCGTGCTGCATGCGCACGTCGACGCGGCCAATCTCGAAGTTGCCGACGTGCAGCCGCTTGTTACTGCGGAGGGCGGCCCCAATCTCCCACTCACTGGTGCGTTCAACGCGCGCATCACGGCCGACGGGCCGCTCCATGCGCTCTCCGCATCCGGTTCCGTACAAATGGAGCGAGGTTCCCTCTATGGCGATCCGATCTCAGGTCTGCGCGTCCAGGCCGCGCTCGCCAGCCAAGTACTCAAGCTGACGTCGGCCTCCTTCAACGATGCCGGCGGGAACATCTCCGGGTCTGGAACATATGATTTCAAGGCGGATCGTTTCCAAGTGGACGCGCGGGCCCAGAACATCGATATCGCCCGCCTCGACTTCGTCCACAGCCGCAATATCGACGCCACCGGCAAGCTTTCGTTTGCCATTTCCGGTTCAGGTACGTTGCACGATCCGCGCCTTGAGGGCCACGCCACGCTCGCCGCGCTCACCTTTGGCGGGCAGCAATTCGGAACCCTCCAGGTCGCTGCGCATTCCACGGGGCCGACCATCGAATACAACGCCATTACGCAATTGGAGCAGGCCGGACTCACGCTGCACGGGCAAACTACTCTCAATGGCGACTATCCGACCCACGCCCAGCTCGAATTCTCGCGCTTCAATCTCGGCACTCTGCTACGCATGGCGCACGTGGCGGAATTCAATGGCGAGTCGGCACTGGCCGGTACAGTTTCGGTTGACGGTCCTCTCGCCCGTCCCCGGCAGCTTCGGGGTGAGGCGCAGCTCCGACAACTGGCGTTCACCATCTCCGGCGTTCAACTCCAGGGCGACGGCGGATTGCACGCCACGCTGTCTGACGGCCGCATTCATCTCGATCCTTTGCACGTGACCGGTGAAAACACCGATCTGCATGTGCAGGGCGATCTGTCGATCGAGGGCGCCCAACAACTCGATCTCGCCGCCAGCGGCTCCATCAACCTCAAGCTGGCAGAGACACTCGACTCAGATTTGACCGCCAGTGGATCCACGACCTTCAAGGTGGAGGCGCACGGTCCGTTGCTGCACCCCGAGCTTCAGGGGCGAATCGATTTCCAGGACGGCGCGCTTTCGCTGGAGGATCTGCCCAATGGCCTAAGTCAATTGCACGGGACCCTCGAGTTCAATCAAAACCGGCTGGAAGTGAAAAGTCTGACTGCGATGAGCGGCGGCGGCCTGTTGACTGTGGAAGGTTATCTTGCGTACCAGCACGGCATCTATGCTGACCTGTCGGTCACGGGCAAACAGGTGCACATTCGTTACCCCGAAGGAGTCAGCTCACTCGCCGATGCCACGTTCCACCTGCAAGGACAGCAAAGCAACCTGTTCCTGAGCGGCAACGTCCTGATCACGCGTTTCTCCGTCAGTCCCGATCTCGACCTGGCGGCTCTCGCCACCCAGGCCAATGCCTCGATCGAGACCATTGCGCCGCCCGACGCTCCGTCGAATCACGTGCGCCTCGATGTGCACATCGTCTCGTCTCCCCAGTTGAGTTTCCAGAATGCCTTCGCCAAGCTGGCTGGGGACGTGGATCTGAGCCTTCACGGCACGCTGGCTTCGCCCTCGCTCCTGGGCCGCGTTTCGGTCACCCAGGGCAGCGCCTTGATCGCCGGAACCCGCTACGACCTTGAGCGCGGCGACATCACCTTCACCAACCCGGTGCGCATCGAGCCCATCATCGACCTCAGCGCCACGGCGCACGTTGAAGACTACGACATCTCCCTCGGCCTGCACGGTTCGCCGCAAAAGCTCTCCGTCAGTTACCGCAGCGACCCTCCGTTGCCCGAAGCCGACGTGGTCTCGCTCTTGGCCCTGGGCCACACCGCCAGCCAGCAACGTCTCTATACGCAACAGCAGGAGCAGGCCATTACCAATCCCACTGACGCCTTGCTCGGCGGAGCCCTCAACGCCACCGTCAGCAGTCGCGTGCAAAAGCTCTTTGGCGCCGGTTCGGTCAAGGTCGATCCCAATTATCTGGGCGCGTTCGGCAACTCCACCTCGCGCATCACGGTGCAGGAGCAGTTTGGCCGCAGCGTCACCCTGACCTACGCTACCGACGTGAATACCACCAGCCAGCAGTTGCTCCAGGCTGAAGTGGCCATCAACCGCCACGTCTCGGTGGTCGTTGCCCGCGACGAGTCCGGCGTCTTCTCCATGGTCATCAAGGCTACCCGCCGTTTTCGATAGAGCATTTCGGCCTCGTTTACGCCTTCCCGTTCGTCACGCGTCGGGCGCTAAAAGAAGTTCTCTTTGTAATACAGTGGAATACGCTGTAATCTTCTGTACTATGGGCTCGCCGCGCATCATCAGCTTCCGAATTCAACCCGACAGGGTCGCCGAACTCGACGCGATTGCCAAATCGCTGGATCGGGATCGTAGCCACCTGCTCAACGAAGCCGTGGAATCCTATTTGAACCAGCAGCGCCGTCTCGTCGACATGGTCAAGAAGGGTCTGCGCGCCTCAAGGAGCGGGAAAACGATTGCCGATGAGGATCTCGACGATCTGATCGGCTCGTGGGTCAAGGCGAAACTACCCAAAAAGAAAGAAGAGAAAGCCCGGACGAGAGCGTGAAGCTACGGTGGACCCTTCCGGCAGTCGAGCAGCTCCGTGAAATCTTCGATTACATCGCGGACGATAACCCAGCCGCTGCCGAACAGATGGTCGAGCGCATTCGACTCTCCATCCGTCAATCTACCCGCATGCCCTATGCCGGAAGAATAGGCCGTGTCGGTGGCACGCGGGAGGCGATAGTACCGGGAACGGCCTATATCGTCGCTTATCGCATTCTGGAAGACGCGATTCACGTTCTCGCCATTCTGCACGGCGCGCAGCAGTGGCCTGAATCTTTCTAGTTCTCTAACTGCTTGATTTTGCACTAATTTCGTACCCCATCGACCCGCATTTCTGAGCAGAGGCGCAGTCCCCACGCAACCTAATCGCGGTCTTCTGTGTCTAAAAGGAGGCGTGCGGAGGACGAGCCGCCTATGAATCCCCAGATCCAGCCGGCTGCCCCGCAAGCTTAAAAATCGTGAAATGAAAGTGGAGGATTCCCCTATGACAAGAACCATGGATTCCCGCAAGTTCCTGGTATTGGCTGCGGCCCTGTTTGCAGCCCTTCTCACCCTCTCGAACGTTGCATCGGCGGCCCAGGCGCAGGATGTGTCTGCCGCTGTCCATTCCAAGCTCAATAAGTCGCAATACAAAGATGTCCAGGTCAACGTGGACGCCAACGGCGTTGCGACCCTCACAGGCACAGTCAGCTTGTACGAGTACAAGGCCGATGCCGACAAGAATGTGCACAAGGTGAAGGGCGTCACGGCAGTGCGCAACGACATTCAGGTCGCCGGCCCCTCGGTGTCCGACAGCCAGTTGGAAAAAAGCCTCGGAGAAAAGCTGGCCTACGATCGCGTCGGCTACGGAAATGTTTTCGACGCCATCACATTGCAGGTGCAAGATGGCGTGGTCACGCTGGGCGGTTCCGCGCTTGATTACCCAAGCCGCGACTCTGCGCTCGGCGTCGTCTCTACCACGCCCGGAGTCAAAGACGTGGTCGACCAGATCACCGTGGATCCGCTTTCGCCCATGGACAACCAAATCCGCATCGATGTGGCGCGTGCGGTCTATGGCTTCCCCTCGCTCAACAGGTACGCCATCGACCCCGCCAAACCCATTCGCATTGCGGTCCAGAACGGCAATGTGGCGCTTTACGGCGTAGTCGACTCGGAGGCCGACAAGGACGCCGCCTTCATTCGCGCCAATGGCGTTCCCGGCGTGTTTAGCGTAAAGAACTACCTGCAAGTAGCCAACCAGCCGACCGAAAGCAAGAAATAAGGCTTCGCTGGCGGCACAACCTGTTCCTTTTCCTCGCGGCCCTGGAGATGGCCTCATCTCCAGGGCCGTCTTGCGTTCCGCGCAACCGCCCCTCCGGTTAACGCTATCGATATCCCTGAAACCAATCCGGCCCCGTCTGCGTAGAATGCCCATGTAGGCCCTATAAAAAAACTGAGTGCATCAGATCTCTGCAACGAGGAGACTCCATGGAGCCGGAGTACCAGCCCCCTTCCACAGCCACGCCCCTCGCAAGTCACGCTGAACCGGTTCTAAGCTCGCCGACTGCAAATCTTGTCCCTCTTGAACCCACTCCCGCCGAGGAGCCCTACCACGGCCTGCGCTGGATCTTCATTGGCTCCCAGGGTTTGCGCGCCGGGTGGTCGGTCGTTGTGTTCTTCGTCCTCCTCAGGTATCTCACCGAAGGGATTGGCACCGTGCTATTCAGTGCCCATCTGATCGGCGGCAGCGCAGACGATTTCTCGCCTGTGCCTGTGTTCTTCGGCGAAGCGGGAGGCCTGCTCGCGTTGCTCATCGCAATCGCCATCGTGGGCTTCCTTGAGGGCCGCCGGATTCCGGCGTATAACCTCACCGGTCTCCGGCGGCCCCAGCATTTTCTCTTCGGCCTCGCGGCCGGATTTGTTGGTCTTTCCGCGCTGGTTGGAACCCTGGCCGCCGGTGGATGGCTGCACTTCGGTCCCGTTGCACTCACCGGCTCGGCCGTCTTCCGCTTTGGCCTGTTATGGGGCTGCATTTTTCTCGTTGGGGCCTGCTACGAAGAGGGCATGTGCCGCTGTTTTTTGCTCTTCACTCTCACCCGCGGAATCAACTACTGGTGGGCGCTGGCCGCTTGCGCGTACCTCTGCGCGCGCCTGGCGATGAGACATCACCTCGGTGGCAATGCATGGGGTGTGTACGCTGCCATTCTCATCGGCCTCATCCCGTGCTTCATCCTTTACCAAAAGGCTGCCCAACGCAGTGGCTTCTGGTGTGCCGCATGGGTTACGTCGGCCTATTTCGGTTATATGCACGTCTCCAATCCGGGCGAAACATGGATCGGCATCTTTGCCGCCGCCTTTATCGGCTTCGTTTTTTGCGTGAGCGTGCGCCTTACAGGTTCGGCCTGGTGGGCCATCGGATGCCATGCCGGCTGGGACTGGGCCGAGACGTATTTTTACGGAACCGCCGATAGCGGACTCACTCCGCAAGGCTGCTACCTGACCAGCACACCGGCGGGCAATCCCTTGTGGAGCGGCGGCGCAGTCGGGCCGGAAGGCAGTTTGCTGGTGCTAGGCGCAATTCTGTTTCTCCTGGCTTTGGTTCTGGTCTACAGCCGCTTAAGCGCCCGCGGCACTCCCACCGCCGCGTAGTATACGAATCGTGGAACGTGTCTCGTGAATCGTGAACTGTAGGCTGTAAACTACGAATCACAAACTACGAGTCACAAACCACGATCCACGAACTGAAACCTGACACCTGAAACCTGACATGCGCCTTTGGCTCAACCGCAGCGCCGAAGTCTCCCTCCGTGAGCAGTTGAACACCCAGGTTGTGCTCGGCATCCTCACGCGAGAGATTCTTCCCGGCCAAAAACTGCCCAGCACGCGCGAGCTGGCGCGCCGCTTCGGCATTCATCCCAACACCGCCAGCGCCTGCTATCGCGAACTGGAACGCGACGGCTGGCTTGAGTTCCGCCACGGCAGCGGCGTCTTCGTCGCCAACACGCGCCCCTCCGTCTCTCTCAGTCCCGAGATGGCCGTCGATCAACTCATCGGCGAGCTCGCGGCCAGAGCCCGAAAGATCGGCGCGTCTGATTCACTGTTACGCGCGCGCCTGCGCCGCTGGCTTTCGCTGGCCCCGCTGGCGCGCTGGCTCGTCATCGAACCCGACCCCGAGCTGCGCAAAATTGTCACCGTCGAAATGGAATCGAGCCTCGCCCTCCCCGTGGCCTCTTGCACGCCCGATGAGTGCAGCGAAGAAACCCAAATTGCCCGGTCGATTCCTGCCTGTCTGCCCAGCAAGGCCGCCGCGGTGCGCAAACTCCTACCCGCCGGAACCGTGCTTACCGTCTTCCAAGTCAACCCCGTGGCCTCAGCGCTCGAAGCCAATTTGCAGCGCTACCTTCCCGAGCACTCCGCCGATCTTGTCGGCATCGCGTCACGTTGGGGAGAATTCCAGCGCATCGGCCGCACCATGATCGTGGCCGCGGGCCTCAATCCGGAAAACCTTCTGGTGCGCGATGCCACTCGCCCCGGATGGAAGCGCGGCCTGGAATCGACCTCAGGCGTTATCTGCGACATCGTGACCGCGCAGCAGTTGCCGAAGCCATGCTTCCCCATCGTCTTCCGCCTGCTCGACGAAGCCTCCATCGCCCAACTCCGCGCCCTCGAAGCCGAGCTTTCCGCCGCCTCAACCACCGATTCCTAGCGCCGGCCGCCAACCCCCGTGTAACGCCGGTCGCCCAATCTCAAGCGCCGCCTCGCCCTTCCGCTCCTGAGGAGCGGTCGAGAATAGCCCAGGGTGAAGTCCGCGCTAGCGGACGAGAACCCTGGGAAAGCGATCCGGCGACAGTCTCCGCCCCGGAGGGCCGGCCGAATCATCGGCGTTTGCTGCCCCGGTTTCTGCAATCAGCTTCTAGCTAGGCCTCCGCCCAGTCGCCACTGTGACACTTCAAAAACTGTCCCAATTGCCTCCCACACACGCGTCCGTTCGTCCTACTCTCGCTCTTGTCAGTCCCAAAGGAGTTCCCATGAACCGTCCGATGATGCAAGCCTTTCTCTTCGTCAGCCTCTGCCCGCTGCTGGTGGCACAGCAGCCCCAGCCAGCCGCCTCGCCCTCCACAACCACTGCCGCCGGGCAGCAGGCGGCCAACGCTCCGCAGCCCAGCGCCGTCACCGACCACAACCAGATCCTCAAAAACGCTCGCATGATCTGCGTCGAATCGAGTACGGATTTTCTGACCGTTAGCACGATGGACCGTGCACTGTTGAACCAAAAGAACTGGGGGAAGCTGAGCCTGAACATCGTCGAGTCTCCGCGCCAGGCCGATCTCCAACTCCAGATCGACCGGTTGATCTTCACCCACATCCACACCTACGTCCTCACGGACCGGAAGACGGGCATCGTTCTCGCCTCGGGCAGGATCACGGCCCTCGACGGAATCGTCGCCTCCGGTCCCATGGCCGAGCAGATTGTGAGAATCCTCGCCGCAGCCCGGCTCCCGGCGCAGCCAGCGGCCGCCGATCGCGGAATGTGAGCGCGTGCCGGGCTGACGCCGGCAAGCTGCGCCAATCCACTCTCCGGATTCGCTTAGAAGCGCATGCAAGCTGGGAGACAATGAAAGAACGGCACCCGAGGAAACAGCCATGAGAAAGACCATCGTATTTGCGGCGCTCTTCTGCGCGCTGCTCGTCACGGGATGGACCCACGCTCAGCCCCAAACCACTCGCAAATCCCTCCCCCAGCCAACCATCGTCCAGGGCATTCCCTGCGACAAGGGCTACGCTTGGTTCTTCGCAAGCGGCCAACTCGAAAAATGCACCGTCACGCGCGAGATTCCCTTCGGCGAAATCACCATCCCCGCCGGATCCTGGATCACTCTCACCGAAAACGGCAAGCCGAACTTTGTGCAGATGAGCCACGACGCGCCCGTGCTTGGATTGCAGTGTCAGGGAGGAGGTTTGCTGGGCGCGGGCGAAGGCCCGGTCGTCGCCTTCTACCCCAACGGCAAAGTCAAAGTCTGCTTCCAGGCCGGCGACCAGGCGGTACAGGGCGTTCCATGCAGCCACGGCGGCTTCTTCAGCACTCTCTCCGGCCCCGATCCCGGCGTGTACTTTTACGAAAGCGGCAAGCTGCGCCAATGCCGCCTCACCGCCGATTTTGCCGGAAAGCGCAAAGGAGAACTCTTCAAGCAGACGCCATGATCCCGCCCATCCTAGTCACGCGGCCAGCGTATCCTGAATCTGGCCAATGTCCGATTCGTCTTCATCCATCATGCCTGCGTCTCATGCCGCTTCGCGCCGGGGCCGCAAACGCCGCTGGCCGCGGATTCTGCTCTATGTTGCCGGCAGCTTGCTTCTGCTGCTTCTCGTCGCCGCCGGTGCCGCCGTACTTTGGCTCCGCTCGGCAGCCAGAGCCGCGCTGCCCCAACTCGACGGCGACATCCATCTTGACGCCTTCTCCGCGCCCGTCTTGTCCGCCCCGGTGATCGTCCGCCGCGACGCGCACGGCGTGCCCCACATCGAGGCCGCCACCGAAGATGATCTCTTTGTCGCGCAGGGCTACGTCACCGCGCAGGATCGCCTGTGGCAGATGGACGCTTCGCGCCGCGCCGCCAACGGCAACCTGGCAGAAATTCTGGGCCCGAAGCTCGTCACAAACGACAAGACGCAGCGTGTGTTACAGATTCGCGCTACTGCCCAGCGCATCTACGCCCATCTCTCGCCCGCCGACCGCGCGCGTGTTGACGACTACGCCCGCGGCGTGAACCTCTACATCTCTCAGTGCGAAAAATCCCATGCGCTTCCCCCTGAATTCCGGCTGCTGGGGTACCATCCGCAGGCCTGGACCGGCGAGGATTCCGTAAGCGTGGGGCTGATGATGGTCGAAACCCTCGACTCCCACGTGACCACCAAGCTCACGCGCGCCCACGTTGAGGCCAAAATGAACGACCCGCAGCTCATCGCAGATTTATATCCGGTTGGTTCTTGGCGCGATCATCCGCCCACCGGCATCAAGGTCGATCTCAGCGCCCCGCAACCGCAGTCGCTGCCCTCCAAAAAGGGTGACGAGGACGACGACGAAAACACCGAAGCTCGCATCGTGCCCAGTCAGCCCTTATCGCAGTTCTCATCCGACGCGCCGGAAGATCCAGCTGCGATGCTGGCCCTCAGGGGAAATGCCGGTTGTGAAAACTGTGCCGTTGGCTCCAACAACTGGGTCATCGCCGGCAGCCGCACAGCAAGCGGCAAGCCGCTGCTCTCAAACGACATGCACCTCACGCTCCGCGTGCCCGACACCTGGTACATGGCCGACTTGCGCGCGCCCGGCTTCCACGTCGCAGGCGTCTCGCTCCCCGGAATGCCCTTCATCGTTGCCGGGCACAACGAGCATGTTGCGTGGGGCTACACCGCGCTGCTGGCCGATGTGCAGGATCTCTATACGGAGAAGCTCGATGGCAAAGGCAACTACGAGGGGCTTGATGCCGACTGGCATCCGCTTGCTGTCGACCGCGAAGTCATCCACGTGCGTGGCGGCCGCGATGTGGTCGTCGACGTCCAGTCCACCGAGCATGGGCCGCTCTTGAATCCGCTTCTGGCCGCCGGCGATCCGCCGCTCGCTCTCAAGTGGACCCTCTACGATCCATCGCTCAACGCGCTTCCGCTCTACGAGATGAACGTCGCGTCGAACTGGACGGAGTTCTCGGCCGCACTTGCGCAATGGAACTGGCCCACGCAGAACCTCGTCTACGCCGACGATCAGGGCCACACCGCCTACCACGCCATCGGCAAAGTGCCGATCCGCGCTTCCGGCCTGCACGATGTGCCCGTGCCCCACGAGTCCTATGCCTCGCACGACGTAACCGACGTGTGGTCGGAATGGGGGAGCCACGGCTGCATGAAGGTTTGCCCGGTCTACATCCCCTTCGATCGGTTGCCCAACGCCCTCGACCCGCCCTCTGGATTTCTGGCCACGGCCAACTCCCGCGTCACCACCGACAAGTCGCCTTACCCCATCACCGACGACTGGATCGATCCCTACCGCGTCGAGCGCATTTACAAATCTCTCGACGGCCGCGATCAACTCACGCCCGCCGACATGCTGGCCGTGCAGACCGATATCTACAGCGAGGTCGATCAGGAGATGGGCCATCGCTTTGCCTACGCCATCGACCACACGCCCGGTCCCGATGGCAAAGGCGATCCGGAGCTGCGTAAGGCCGCCGACCTGATGCGCAGTTGGGACGGCCGCCTCACCACCGATTCCGCGGCGGCTTCCATCGTCACCCAGACCCGCGCCGCATTGTGGCCCATGATTCTTGAGCCCAAACTGGGCAAGCTAGCCTCCGACTATCACTGGAGCGAGTCGAATTTTGCCTTGGAAGAGATCGTGATGCACGCCAAGCCGGAGTGGCTTCCCATGGTCTATAAAGACTGGGACGCGCTGCTCACCGCGGCCGTGAGCAAAGGCATGCGCAACGGAAAAGCGCCCGCCGATCTGAACCAATGGACCTACGGAAGCTGGCACGTAGTCGATGTCGAGCATCCGCTCGCCGCGCTTCTCCCCATCGAGAGCCGCATCGCCGGAACCGGGCCCCAGCCGCAAAGCGGCGACGGCACCACCGTGAAGCAGGTCGGCCGCACCCTGGGCTCGTCGCAGCGCTTCACCATGGACTGGAGCAACATCGACGGCTCGACTGAGAACATCGTGATGGGCGAGAGCGGCAACCCGCTCAGCCCGTACTTCCGCGACCAGTGGAACGACTGGTATGGAGGAACCACTTTCGCGCTGCCCTTCACTCCGGCCGCAGTCGCGGCCCAAACCCGCCACACGTTGCGTTTGCTGCCATGAAAAAACAGGGAGCAAGGGAGCAAGTGAGCGAGGGAGCAAGGGTCGTGTGCCCGCCGCGTTTGCGCTACTTCGCCGGCCCCGCGATCGTTCTTCTCGCCGCATTCGTCGCCATCGTGCCGCAACTCATTCGCGGCAACTCCTGCGGCCACGACTTTGACGTCCACCTCGTCTCCTGGCTTGACTGCGTCAATGCGTGGCATCACGGCATTCCGTATCCGCACTGGGCGCCCAGCCCCAACTACGGCGCGGGTGAGCCCCGCTTCGTCTTCTATCCGCCGTTGACCTGGATGCTGGGCGCAGCGCTCGGTCTCATCTTCGGCTGGCACTTCGCGCCTATCGCGCTCACGTTTCTCACCCTGGCCGCAACCGGCCTGGCTACGCGCGCCCTCGCACTTGAAGTCCTGGACGATCTCCCCGCTACGCTTGCCGGTTGCGCCTCGCTCTTCTCGTTATTCACGCTCTTCACGGCGTACGAGCGCTCCTCTTTCCCTGAATTCGCCGGCGGATTCTGGCTTCCGCTCATCATCCTGTTCGTCCTACGTGATCGCAACGCATCTCCGTGCCCCATCCTTTCGCGTTTTATGCGAAAGGGTGGGAAACCACAAATCTCGATCGATGGGGTGCCCCCGGTCCCTCGCATTTGGGGACCGGGGAACGTAGCGCCCCTGGCCATCGCACTCGCCGGCGCGTGGCTCTCGAACCTTCCTCTCGGCGTGATGGCCGGTTATCTCATGGCCGGCGTCGCGCTGCTCTGGGCCGTGGCCAACAAATCCTGGGCCCCAATCCTTCGCGCCGCGGTCGCCGGTGTCCTCGGTCTCAGCCTCGCCGCCATCTATTGGCTACCCGCGGCATTCGAGCGCAACTGGGTCGACATCAAGCAGGCCACCGAAGATCCTGGCTACAACTTCGAGAACAACTGGCTCTTCGCGCACAGCGCCAATCCACTGCTCGCATTGCACGACGCCATCCTGCATCAGGTTTCCTGGATTGCCGTCTCCATGATCGCTCTCGCAGTCGCCGGCATTGCGATCAGTTTGCGTCGCGGCACGCTCCCCACAGCCAAATCCGCCACCTCCCGCCTCTGGTGGGTTCCGCTCGCCGCCATCCCGGTGGTGGTCTTCTTCTTCTTGTTTCCAGTCTCGCGGCCGTTGTGGTACCTGCTGCCCGAGATGCGATTCCTGCAGTATCCCTGGCGCTGGCTTGAAGCGGTGGAAGCGCCCATGGCGATTTTTGTCGTCACCGCAATCTGGCCCTCCGGCCGGCGCGCTCGCATCACCGTGCTCGTCGTCTGCGCCGCGATTTTCCTGACGTCTACCGTCTATGCTGCGAAGGCCTTCTTCCAGGTCTGCTACCCCGAAGACTCTGTCGCTTCAGTCGTCTTCGATCACCGCACCGGCGCGGGCTTTGAAGGCATGTACGAGTACGAGCCCCCTGGCGGCGACGACTCCACCATCGCGACTAGCCTTCCCGATGCCTGTCTGGTCAGCGATCCTTCCCTGGTTCTGGGCAAGCCCGATCCCGATGACCCCGACGCCAGTCCTGTATGGAGTCCCGATCAGGGCAGTTGCCAAGCCACATTCGTCACCCTTCGCGGCAATCAGACCAATCCCGAGCACCGCGAGATCCGCGCCACTACTGCTCACGCTGGCTATCTGATTCTGCGCCTCGTCAGCTACCCCGCATGGCGCATTCGCGTCAACGGCCAGCTCCAGACCGCCTTGCCGAAGCGCACCGACGGCCTCATCGTCGTGCCCGTCCCGCAAGGCGCGGTGGATGTGACCGTGGACTGGGCTCGCTCGCCCGACGTCCTGGCCGGCCGTTGGGTGAGCGGCTTCAGCCTGCTCCTGCTCGCCGGCCTGGTCTGGGTTGAACGTCGCCGCGTCCCCGTTCGTCTAACATAAAAAGAGTATGCACGCAGACGTAAAATCGCTGATCCAGGAGGGCGCCGACCTCACCGACCACGCGTTGGAGTCGCTGATTCCATCCGTTGATACGGTTCCGGCCTCGATCCACGGCGCCATGCGCCATTCTGTCTTTGCCGGCGGCAAGCGCCTGCGCCCGGTGTTGGCCATGCAGGCCGGCGTTACCATTGCGGGCGTATTACCAACGGGCATCGAACGCCTGGGCGCGGCCTTGGAGATGCTCCATACCTATTCGCTCATCCACGACGACCTGCCCGCCCTCGACAACGACGATCTCCGCCGCGGCAAGCCCACCTGCCACAAGGCCTTTGGCGAAGCCATTGCCATCCTGGCCGGCGACGCTCTGCAAACCCGCGCCTTCGAAGTGCTGGCTGGGCTTGACTGTCCGCCCGCCGCTACCGTCAAAATCATCGGCCTCATCGCCAACGCCGTAGGCACGGTCGATGGAATGATCGGCGGCCAGGTGCTCGATATCGAAAGCGAACATCTCAAGCCCACGCCGGAACTCGTCGAAGCCATCCATCGCGCCAAAACCGGCGCGCTCATCCGCGTCAGCGTGGTCTCGGGCGGCGTCTATGCGGGGGCGACGGCCGATGACGTTGCGCGTCTCGATCGCTTTGGCCGCAAAGCCGGTCTCGCCTTCCAGATTGCTGATGACGTGCTGGACGTAACCGCCGACTCTGCGACTTTGGGCAAAACCGCGGGCAAGGATCAGGCCACGGAAAAGGCCACCTGGCCGGCGGTCTACGGCATCGAGCAGAGCCTCCGCGACGCAGCGCAGATCATTGATGAGGCCTTCGCGGCGCTCGAGCCCTACGGTAGCCAAGCAGACGGCCTCAAAGCCGTCGCCCGCTACCTCGTCGATCGCAAAAACTAGAGCAGTTTCATCATAGCTGTACCCAGTTAAGGGTCAGCCGGAACCAGGCTTGTGCGTTTTCTGCGGATATTTCCTGAAGTGCTTCTGTGATTGCT
>Ga0255356_1000242_pt1 | contig 38599 bp, 55 predicted proteins | sample HBST100metaG_FD_189944 | JGI IMG/M metagenome (GOLD analysis project Ga0255356, IMG submission 189944) | Peat soil microbial communities from Stordalen Mire, Sweden - H.B.S.T100 | ecosystem: Environmental > Terrestrial > Soil > Wetlands > Peat | place: Sweden: Norrbotten County, Stordalen Mire...
GCAATGGCTCTGGACGTATAACAACGAACGTCCCAATATGGGGATCGGCGGGATCACACCCGCCCAGAAGCTGAAACTCGCCGCGTGAATTCTACGAATAAGCCCCGTTAAAAACGGGGGGATTACCACCGGCATTGGCGCCGATGGCTTCGTTTACAACCAGAATGGACCGCGCAGTGGCTTCTAATCCATGATGCGTACGCCTTTGGATTCTACTTTTTTTCAGTCTGAATTACCTCAAACCCCTCAAATTCTGGCGGCCCCACGTAAACCGGCGCGCCGCCATGCGCACCCGCTCCTGCATTACGATGAGCTAAGCGAAAGGCTTCTGACTTCGTCCAGCCGATAAATGCATCGTGGCTAGACCAAAGGGAATGGCTCGCATATAGGGTATATGCCTCCTGCCGCGGGCCGCGCAGCAAGTGAAACTCCTGAAAACCTGGAACTTCTTTCAAGTGCGTTTCACGACTGGCCCATATCTGCTCAAATGCTGCCTCTGATCCTGGCGAGACCTTAAAGCGATTCATGGCTATATACATAACATTACTTACCCATTATGATTTACGTGATACTTGACTGTTGCAGCGCGCTTCCAGATAGCAGCTTTGCAACGGCCTGATTTTCCGCATTAAAGTGGGATATCGACGCACGCCGTGCAAGCTCCGCATCACGCCGCTCCAAGGCTGTGATGATAGCGCAAAACTCCATGACAACCAACTTCCCCCTGTCTCCACTCTTCATTGCACAGCTGCGCAAAAACCCAATACGCGCACAAAGCTTTTCGACAATTTCAGAGGTCAAGACGTGTTCACTGCACCTCACAATTAGGCCATAACAATACGACAAGACAGTACAAATTTCCAATATTTCGGAGGCCAAGGCAGCCGCTTTCAACTTCGCCTGCGCATCGTAGATCAGCGCCATGAAATGGTTGTTTCTGGTACTTGCGAGGTTTGCAATTGCCTCACTTACAAGCAACCCCAGTAGCCGGTAGATCGCGGCTACTTCATCTTGCCTAACAACAGTTACATACATACGGCGATTCCGGCGGATCGTTATCAATCTCTCGGATTCAAGATATCGTACGGCCTCGCGGATCGATGTGCGACTGGCATCAAATATCTTGCCTAATTTCGCCTCGCTGAGCTCCTCACCTGGGAGGAAAGCACCAGATAATATTCCGGATCGTAATGAAGTAACAATTCTCTCGCGAATATTCCACGAATATTCTTTCTCAAGCGGAAGCCACGAAAAAGCAGACAACGGAGAATTGATTCGACAATCAGGATCATGGCTTAATGCGACCTCCATTTCAACCTCCAAACCCAATCGCGATATGTCTGATTGACTATAACGCCACGCGTGCTCAACGTCATCCTTATTCAGATAAAAATCCGCCTAAATTTTACTTGCTACGTTTGAAATATACGCGCCTAGCATAGGGTACGAACCTGCCCCTTCCTGCCCATACCCGCTTCGCATTGGCGGATGCTCAGAGCAACCCTAGCTCAAGCTGAGCTTCGTCAGTCATGCGGTCACGTGTCCATACCGGGGTCCAAACGAGATCCACGAGTACGACATTAACACCCGGAACAAGCGAGACAATGTGCTGAACCTGACCTGGCAACGAGCCGGCCACAGGGCAAGCCGGCGTAGTCAACGTCATCTCAATATGAACGACACCTGCCTGATTAAGTTTAAGACTGTAGATAAGTCCTAGATCAACCAGATTGACCGGGATCTCCGGATCGCGAACGGTCTTCAGGGATTCCATGACTTCCGCCCTCAGGGCAGGATCGCCATCATCTGCCATCTCGGGAAATGGCGCTTTTGGCTGGAGTTCCATGAGGGTCAATTCCTGATCTGACACGGCGCTACTCCGTTTCAACGGTTGCAACAGGGCCTACGACCTGCACTGCGGCCTCGAATGCTTGCCAGGCGGGCGTTGTATATTTCACGTTGGCGGAAAATGTTTTAATACCCACCATCTGGTCAGGCCGCTCGTTGTCCTCCACCAGATACGTGGGATCGGCGATTGAGCCTCTACCCATGAATTGGGCCTGGAAGGCAGGGAACAAAGTAAGTATCTCTGCCATCAACAATGGTGACGTGATGGGAATCGCGCGTCCACGACCTTCTAAACTCGAATCACCAATAAGATTGCCGTTGCATTTTAGGCAAATGCTTATTCTCTCATCGCCAAGCAGATTGCGCCCACGCGCCAAATGGCTAGGCAGGGCTATGGCGTGGAAATTGCGCGAACGGCCGTCATATCCAAAAATAATATCCTGACAAAGCTCGCGCAACTCCAATGGGCCCGGCTCCGCACTTGGGGTGGCACGAAGCAAGGCTTCCAACATTATCCTAAACCCCCCAGCCATGTGGAGAGATGGTTGTGCAGATAAGCACTCAGATCTTCGCTGACATTCGCGGTGTCAATAATATCGGCGGCGAAGGCCTCCACGAGCATTTGCCGGGCCGTATGTGGATCTATGCCTCGGGCCTGGAGGTAGAAGAAGGCGGCATCGTCAAGATCGCCAACTGTGGCGCCGTGACTGCATTTTACGTCGTCAGCATAAATTTCAAGTTCCGGCCTCGTATCAACGGTTGCACCTGCATCAAGCAAAAGATTACGGTTGGTTTGCTTCGCATCTGTCTGATCCGCACCGGGGTGGACAGCGATGGTGCCCAGGAATACGCCATGTGCCCGCTCTGCGACAACGGCTTTAACGGTCTGGCGGCTGGTGCAGCCTGCAACTTGGTGCTCCACGAACGGGGCAAACGTGGTCTCTTGCTGATCACGAAGCAAATTCGCGGCGTTAAGGGTATAATCCGCCCCCTGCCCAGATAGCGCGACGTGAATATCCTCCCGCGTCAGGCGCCCGCCGAGACTCAGAATGAGGTCGCTATAGGTAGCGGCACTTGCCAGCACCGCTCGAGTGACGGAAAGATGAATTGACTCAGCCGCCTCGCTCTGAATTTTGATGTGGCGAAGGTTTGCGCCGTCCCCAAGTTCAACCTGGGCAACAACATTGCTCCAGCCGGCACCAACGCCCGAGAACATTTCAACTACAGTGGCACTGGCGCCCTCACCCACCAAAATGGCGCATCGCGTGTGGGTAGCCGTGCCGCTGTTAAAATGAATAATTTCAACCGGCGCTTCCAATTTTACACCCGGTTCGAGCGTGAGCACAAACCCGCCCCGGAACATAGCGGCGTTAAGGGCCGCAAATGGCTGGTTGCCCGCAAAGTCGCTGGAAACAAAAGCCGATTTCAGAAGTTCAGGGCGCACATTCAACACCTCCGCAACGGTGCCGAACCATACACCAGCGGGGAGCGCCTGAGTGGAGGACAAGGCCGGAACAGGAATGCCGTTGTGAAGCACAAGGCGGTAAGTTGGAACGCCGAGCGCGATACCATCAATGGCAGGGTTAGGCAAGCTCGCCGCTGCGAGCGGCAGTGCGGCACCGGCGAGGGGCCGCAGATTCGTGAAGCGCCAGGCTTCGTCGTTGCGTGTGGGGAAGCCGAGCGTAGCAAATTGCTCAATGGCGGCTTCCCGCCTCGCCCGCAGCCAATCTGGCTCGGCCGTGTCCACCCCGGCACGATATGCGGCGATGTAGGGAGCCGCCTCCGGCTTGATGACAGTCATGCTGCGCTCGCAAGGTGAGCGTAGCCACGCGCCTCAAGATCCGTGGCCAGAGTCTTATCGCCGGATGCAACAATTTTGCCGTCGGCCAGAACATGCACGAAATCCGGCTCGATATAATCGAGTAGCCGCTGGTAATGGGTGATCATGACAATGGCACGTCCCGGATCACGCAGACGGTTAACGCCGTTTGCAACGGCCCGCAGAGCATCGATATCGAGGCCGCTATCCGTTTCATCGAGGATTGCAAGTTTGGGTTCAAGCATCGCCATCTGGAAAATCTCATTGCGCTTTTTCTCGCCGCCCGAGAAACCAACATTGACCGGACGCTTGAGCAGATCATCACTTATATCGAGCAAGCTGAGCTTAGCTTTCACGGCCTTCATGAATTGTGCGGCGTCAAGTTCAGCTTCCCCGCGCTGCTTGCGTACAGCATTAAGCGCAGCCCGCAGGAAGTACATGTTGTTTACACCCGGGATCTCGACCGGATATTGGAAGGCAAGGAAGATACCCTCGCGAGCACGCTCATCCGGGCCAAGCCCCTGCAACTCGTTGCCCTGGTAGAGCACACTGCCGACAGTAACCTCATAACCAGGTTTACCGGCCAACACACTGGAGAGTGTGCTTTTACCTGCACCATTTGGCCCCATGATGGCATGAACTTCACCCGCCTTCACTGTAAGATCGATACCTTTTAAAATATCGCGACCGCCCGAAATACGAGCATGCAGATTTTCGATGGTAAGAAGATTGGTCATGCAGCATCTCCAGGCATTGAGGGGAAAATCATCCGACGCTTCCTTCTAGGCTTAGGGCCAGAAGCTTCTGCGCCTCGACTGCGAACTCCATCGGCAACTCCTTCAACACCTCCTTGCAGAAGCCATTGATGATGAGGGAGAGCGCGTCCTCCTGCGTCAAACCACGCTGCTGGCAGTAGAACATCTGCTCGTCGCTGACTTTTGAGGCCGTGGCTTCATGTTCAATACGCGCGGTGGGATTACGCGAATCGATGTAGGGGATTGCGTGTGCGCCGCAGCTTTTCCCGATCAGCAGAGAGTCGCATTGCGTATAATTGCGCGCATTTTCAGCCTTAGGCATAATTTTGACAGCGCCACGATAAGTGTTCTGGCCACGCCCGGCGGAGATACCTTTGGAGATAATCGTCGAACGCGTGTTACGGCCAAGATGAATCATCTTTGTGCCCGTATCTGCCTGCTGCAAATTGTTGGTGATGGCAACCGAATAGAATTCACCGACCGAATTATCGCCCTCAAGCAGGCAACTCGGATATTTCCAGGTAATGGCGGAGCCAGTCTCGACCTGTGTCCAGGAAATTTTAGCGTTATCGCCGCGGCAGGCGCCACGTTTGGTGACGAAGTTATAAATGCCGCCCTTGCCTTCAGCGTCCCCCGGATACCAGTTCTGAACTGTGGAATATTTGATCTCGGCACCCTCAAGAGCGATGAGCTCAACGACAGCCGCATGCAACTGGTTTTCATCTCGTTGCGGCGCCGTGCAACCTTCCAGGTAGGAGACATATGCGTTTTTATCCGCGATAATCAGCGTTCTTTCAAACTGTCCTGATTTCGCCGCATTAATCCGGAAATAGGTCGAAAGCTCCATCGGGCAGCGCACGCCTGGGGGAATATAGGCAAAGGAACCGTCGCTGAATACGGCGCAGTTTAAGGCCGAGAAGAAGTTATCTCCAGGCGGGACAACCGAGCCAAGATATTTTTGTACCAGCTCAGGGTGTTCACGTACTGCCTCACCAAATGAGCAGAAGATAATGCCCTGCGCGGCCAGTGTGCCCTTAAACGTCGTGGCAACGGAGACGGAGTCGAACACCGCGTCTACCGCGATGCCCGCGAGCGCGGCACGCTCACCCAGGGGAATCCCAAGTTTCTCATAGGTTTTCAGAAGCTCGGGATCGACCTCGTCGAGCGATTTTGGACCCGATCCGGCTTTCGGCGCAGAATAATAGGTCGATGCTTGATAATCTATGGGGGCAATGTTTAGCTTGGCCCAATCCGGGGCCTCTAGCGTCTGCCAACGGCGAAAGGCCTTCAGGCGCCACTCCAGCAGCCAAGCGGGCTCCTGCTTCTTAGCGGAGATGAAGCGTACCGTGTCCTCATTGAGACCAGGCGGCAGCTCATCGACTTCGATATCCGTGACGAAGCCATATTTGTAGCCCTCCTCGCCAGCAGAGATTACGGTTTCAACGGTATCCAGATTGGCACTCATGACAATAATCGGGCTCCGTTCATGGTAAGGTCCGGTGCGACGCGGGCTTGCTCGTCAATCAACTTGAAGTCATTAGAGCAACTGCCGTGCCAGATTAAAAACCCATGAAAACGGCTAATTTTCTTCTGTCCTCCCCCCATTGACGGAGGATTGTCGTAATACTGACAGTAAGTTTTCGGACGAGTGCCATGTTTACATGGCACGTCTAAGGAGATGCCGCGTGTGCACGGCCTGATCGGTCCGGCAAGGATTTTGCTTCTGCTTAAAGAGCTTTGCTTTTATGGTGGAGGTTATCTTGCAGGTTGCAGCCGGTTTTTTCGTCGATTGGGATGGCAATGCCCGTAGCACGCTCGATCCTGGTGGCGGCTATTTATGCGATATAGACACGGTATCCCGCTATGTCGCCGTGACCACGAAAAACGGGGCCGTGATGCATGAGGCGACCTTTTATAAAAGTCTCGTGGATATTGAAAAAGCCGGAATCAAAGCAGCGCTTGTGCCAGGTAGCCACCCTTGGGGCCGGCCTAGTGAGGGGTTTTGAGCTAATGGGGGAGACGCGCCATGTTGCCAACAACAATTCTGGTTGACGAGGCGCCGCGCTGCGTCGTACGGCCAAATGACAATAAAGGCCTCATGCGCTTCGTACGAAACGGCAAAAACTATCTGCTAATGAATAATCCGCAAGGCCATATCACCCATCGTTGCGCCGATAGTACCGAGATGGCTAAATGGCACGACGCATTAGCGCTACATATGGTATCTGGCGGTACAGAAGAGGATTTCTTTGGGACCCCGCTATGAACCCATATTTTTAGATGTAGATGAAAATATTGTCCGTGAATCATGCGGATTACCGATCTTGTTGCGCATCCAATCCGCAAGTTTAGCAAGTGCATCATAGATTTCCTGGGCGGCAACCTCATCTTTGACGGTCTCCGCCAGTGCGCGGTGCATGCAGAGCAACCAGGAATCACGCTCTTCTTCACCGATTGGAAATCCCAGATGCCGCTGGCGTAGTCTTGGATGGCCCTTTTCGGCGGAATAGAGTTTTGGGCCACCCATCCATTCAGCGAGGTACTGTTTTAAAATCTGCTTAGTTTGACCAAGGTCTACTGCGTGCATGGCACGTAACTCCGTCACCTCTGGCAGCTCATCCATGTTTCTATAGAAGGATTCAACCAGACGATCGACTGTAATAGAACCACCAATTCGTTCGTAAATTGAAGATTCAGCCATAGCATCCGTCCTTCGGTGTCTGCGGCCCGGCGTGAGCGGGACAATTACAATTCGAGGCTTACGTCTATTCTATGGCTCTCAGTGATCGACCGGCAATGGCAGACCTGCTTCATGCGCTGCGATCCATTTCAGCAATTCGTTGACATGGCCGCTTTCCTCTTCAGAAAACTCACCCGCCAGCGCACGGATCTCTGGATCAGAGGTGGTTTCAAAAATACCTTTATAATATTCGTAACCTGCTGTTTCGGCGTCAAGAGCAATCCTGAGCGCCTCGCCGCGACCGATGAACGGATCAGTCGCCCAGATCGCGGCAGTTTCTGGACTTTCCGTGTCCGGCCAGATGAAGTCCCGCGCATTCATCTGTGGCACATCACGAAATCCCGCGCGTGCCTGGGCGTCACCCAGATGTAACCTTGAATATTCAGCCAGCCGGCGGAACAGCTTACCTACTTCACGATTGCCACATGAGTCCATCGCATCGGCCAACTGCCCAAAACGATCTGCGGCTTCACGTTCCAAATTAATGGCGTAAGCAAGAAACTCTTCGACGGTCTGCATTATCTGCTTCTCCATAGGTCGGCGATCCGACGCGTTAGAATGACAGCGGTATAAAATACCACTGCCATTCTTTACATAATTCAAATCTACCTTAATCAGGCATTCGTAGGAAGCGCGGCACTGGTTATCATCCATTCCTCACGAGTAATCCAGGCTTCCAAAACCTTGACGTGCTCTGCCTCCTCTTTGACGAATTCACTCGCCATTTTTGCAACCTCAGGAGACTTTGTCGTTGACGCAACAGCAAGGTAGAATTCATAGCCACGCTTCTCGCCCTGCAATGCAGCTTTGAGCGCATCAACCCTGGTAAGCGATGCATCTCCTGCCCACAAGGCCGTGCGCTCGGGCGTTGCATGATCGGGCCACACATAATCAGGAGGAATTTGGGCCGAGAGATCAAGCGATCCGGCACGCGATTTTGCCTCGGCAAGATGTAGGCGAGAGAAACCTGCGAGCTGACGGAAGAGTTTTGCAACTTCTTCATTACCGCAACTTTCCATTTCCGATGCAATCTCATCGAAATGAATGGCTGCGTCCTCTTCAACCTTCACCGCGTAACCCAAGAACTGGTCAAGTGTGGAAATCTCCATGCCACCCGTAAAGTGCTTCGCGGCTGGCGTGACATATGGCTTCTGCGGCGGCAGAGTCTGGTCACCCTCGAACTCAACAACAATATCCTCGTTGCGTACGAAACACTGGCAGGCCAATCGATAATGCGGAGGCATGTCATTAACTTCAGCATTTTGGATTTCAGCCTTGCTGATTTTGCCCAACTGCTTGAGCAACTCCTTTTCCTTCTCGGTCAAGGAAATCGCATATCGTGTCATAGGGCTCAGATGCGTGATCTTGACAAGACAAGAGGCGCATTCACCGTCCTGGCAATCAAACGGAATGGGAATCTTATGTGCTTTGGCAAGCGCCAAGATGGTTCCACGATCACCCGCGACGGCATAGACTGTTACATCCTTTGTTAGGACGGGCGATGAAAATGTTACGTTAGCCACTCTACTCTCCTGATTCGTGTTCATGGCTGCCGCGATCACTCAGACTACTCAGCCGCCCAATGGTACAATGCAAAAGCCAGGCCATCTTACGGTAAAATTATACTCAAATTTTAGCGCGCATCGGCCAGCGCCATACCTTTTACCTGCGCAAATACCTTGCTGCCTTTGCGTAGGCCAAGCATATCCCATGATTTGCGCGTGACGCTTGAAAGCATGCATGCATTATCTCCTGCTTCATCAAGCCCAAGGAGGATAAGCACTTGATTGGCACCGGCTTCCTCAAACGAAATGATTCGTGCCGGCAGGATATTGAGCACGCTGGTATCTTGCGGCTCCGATTTGGCCAAGCTTACATCGCTGGCACGAATGCGGAGACGGCGAATACTCGCAGCTGGACCGAGATCGCCGGGAACAAGAAACCTTGCGCCACCGACGCTACAACTTGTGAGGCCATAGTCAGGATCATAGCCCTCGATTGTAACGGAAAGCACCATTGCCGCTTCCGGAAGCCGTGCAATCGGTAGTGAAATATCCGAGAGAAGAATTTGCAATGCCCCAGATGCCAGCGCCCGACCATTCTTGCCGAAGAGCACGAGGTGATCAGCAAGCCGCTCGACTTCCGCAAAATCATGCGTGACGTAGATGATTGGAATCGCCAATGTCTGCGTAAGGGTTTCCAGATAGGGAAGAATTTCATTCTTCGCATCGCGGTCGAGCGCTGAAATTGGCTCGTCCATGAGCAACAAGCGTGGTTGAGACAGCACGGCTCGGCCAATGGCCACCCGCTGACGCTCTCCGCCGGAAAGTGCCACTGGAGAACGGCTTAATAAGGTGCTGATACCCATGAGATCGACAATCGAATCTAACGTCAAGGCAGATAAGGCAGGGCCCGCACGACGCAACCCGTATTTTAAATTATCCAATACGGAGAGATGCGGAAAAAGCCGCGGCTCCTGAAACACGTAGCCGACCGGCCGCTTATATGGCGGACGGAACTGCTTGCTATCCTGCCAGATTACGCCGCCGACGTTGAGGTAACCGCCGGGCAACTCGACAAGCCCGGCGAGGCAACGTAGCACGGTTGTTTTACCGCAACCAGAAGGACCGAACAGGCACGTCACACCGTTGGCCGGTATAATAAAATTAGTATCAAGCGCAAAGCTACCAAGCATGCCCTTGAACCGGGCATCAATAACACTCATGCGCGCTGCCTTGCAGACCGCCGCTCAATCAGCATCGTTATGAAAATGACAACGAAGGCAAAACCAGCCATAGAGGCCGAAAGGATAAAGGCAGAATGCCATTGCATAGTCTCAACGTCATTAAAGATAACGATTGACAGGACCTCGGTTTTTCCGGGGATATCCCCGCCGATCATCAGCACCACGCCAAACTCGCCAATTGTATGCGCGAAGGTGAGGATCGCGCCCGTGAGAATGCCCCCCTGCGCCAGCGGCAGCGCTACCGAGAAAAATGCATCACGCGGCGATGCACGCAAGGTGGCCGCAGCCTCCAGAGGTGCATTACCTACAGCCTGGAAAGCGTTACGGGCCGGTTGCACCATGAATGGAAGCGCATAGACAACCGAGCCGACAACCAAGCCAGGAAAACTGAAAGCCAATGTCCGCATGCCGGTAAACGGCAATAAGGCCGCCAACGGCCCATTTGGGCCAAGTAGAATAAGAAGATAGAAACCCATGACGGTTGGCGGCAATACAACCGGCAATGCAACAATGGCGGCCACTATCTCCGCCACCCAACTCCCGTTACGGGCAAGCCACCAAGCAAGAGGTACGCCGACAACAACCAGCACTGCGGTGGTGACCACCGCAAGTTCTATCGTGAGTGTTATTGCCGGCCACATTATTACCCAACCCTAGCTTGCCGGCTTGGTATCGTATCCGTAGTTCTTAATGATTTTTAGTGCCGCTGGGCTCTGCAGAAATGTCAGAAATGCTTTTGCACCAGGATCTTGCGCCCCGGTTTTGAGCAGAACAGCGTCCTGAAGGATCGGCGAATACAACGTCTGCGGAACAATCCATTCAGACCCCTTCTTGTCATGCACCACTTGCGACAATGATACGAAACCAAGCTCCGCATTGCCGCTCGCAACAAATTGATAAGCCTGCGTGATGCTTTGCCCGGTCACGATCTTCGGTGCAAGTTGATCATAGACTTTCAGGGCCTTCATGGTCTGAATCGCGGCTGTGCCAAATGGTGCGGATTTTGGATCGCCGATAGCCACATGAGTGAAGCCACCATCATGCAGCACCATGCCATTTGCATCTACCAGATGCGGATTGGCACTCCAAAGCACAAGCTTGCCAACCGCATAGGTAAATACGCTCCCCGGCACCGCCAATCCATCCGCGTCAATCTTTTTGGGGCGAGCCTCGTCCGCCGACAGGAAAACTTCAAACGGAGCACCCTGCGTGATCTGCGCGTAAAACTGCCCGGATGCACCAAAGCTGAGCGCCACAGTGTAACCCGTTTTTGCGCGGAACGCCGTGGCGATTTCTTTGGCAGGGGCCGTGAAATTCGCCGCCACGGCAACCGGAATATCGGCTGCCCGTGCCGCGGCACTTGCCATCATCGCAAAACCCGCAGCCAAAAAGACAGCTTTACCCACATAGCGCGCTAAGCAGGTAGAGTGCTTGGCGGCGGTCTTCACATGCCCGTATATCATCCAATACCCCTTTATCTTACTGTAGGGCCGCATCTCTTACAGCGTCGATCTCCTGCGGCTCCATCCGAAACAAGCCACGACCGCCCGCGAATGCCTGATAATGCATTCCGGCGTTATCGCTCAGGCAATTGAACCATTCCTGCGGGCTCAACGCAACTGGCCGCTCGCCAATTTCGGTGACTTCGCCATTCGCTGCGAAGCGGACATGAATAAGCTTTTTCTCGATTGCCATTTTCAACTCCTTTAAATTTACAGACCTGAACCGAAGCCCAGCAATTCAATCTTGACGTCTTCGGTGCCGAGGACCGTGGCTTGGCACGCAAGGCGCGATTTTGAACCGATCCCAACAATCGTATCGAGTCTTTCATTTTCCTCACGCCCAATCCTGGAAACGCCTTTCCGGCCTTCCTGGATATAGATATGGCAGGTACCGCAGGCGGCCTTGCCATCGCACTTATGAGCGATGGCCTCTTCCACCGCGAGAATCGCCGCCAGCAGCGTGGTGCCTGCCGCGACATCGATAGATTTGCCGGATGGCAGGATGGTAACGAGAGACATAGTAAAACTCCTTTAATAGCTTCGCGACGTAGTGAGGGTTCAGTAAATGGCGGCGCCTGCGCCGACATTGATCGAGGCGTCCTTCATGGTGGATACAATGAAGGCAATCTGATCTTCAGTAAGATGCGTGTGGAAAGGAAGCGCTACCGAGCGATCTGCGACTTTTTCCGTAACAAAATAGTCGCCCCGGCGATAGCCCGAATCCAGGTAATAACGCTGGAGATGCAACGGAACGGAGTATGCAACGGACTCAATCTGCTCGACCCGCAAATCCTCGATGATTGCATCGCGACTGGAGCGCGAAAAGCGCGTCCCTAGATGCACAACGTAAAGGAACCAATTCACCTCAGTGACCTCAGGACCAACATAAGGATCCTTTATGCCTTCAAATGACTGCAGATATTTGTAGTAAAGTTCCTCAACCAGATGACGCCTCGCGATGATCTCGTCGAGACGGTTGAGCTGAGCCAACCCCAACGCGGCCGAGATATCACTCATGCCTGCCTGATAGGGCGGGGTACCGGTGATAACCACCGATGCACGCTCTTGCGGGCGGTGCGCGCGGTGACGGCGCAGGGCAACAGCAATATCAATGTCATCCGTAACCACCATGCCGCCTTCACCACAGGTCAGCAGTGATGGTTGCGAAAAGTCAAAAATAGCCGTATCGCCAAATGTTCCGACTAGAGCACCACGGTATTTCGAACCTATCGCTTCGGTAGAATCCTCAATCAAAGTGAGGTTATGCTCCATGGCCAGCGCACGTAGATCAACCCAGGCCGCTGGGTGCCCATTCGTGTTGCCCCCTATGATTGCCTTCGTTTTTTCCGTAATTTTTCCTGCGACTTTGTCGGCAACAAGCGTGCCCGCCCAGTAGTCGATATCAGCAAATACGGGCTTTGCGCCTGCAAGCACGATCGCATGTGCGGTTTCGCGGAAAGCATAGGGGGATGTTATGACCTCGTGCCCCGCGCCGATGCCATGAGCCGCCAACGCAATCAACAAGCCAATTGTGCCGCTCGGCACGGCAACCGCATATTTGCGTCCCAGATATTGCGCGAATGCCGTCTCGAAGGCCTCCATAACAGGCCCCGTGGATAGCCGCGCCGAACGCAGAACCGTGTCGACCGCGGCGAGCTCAGCTTCCGTTATATCCGGATCAGAAAGGGCGATGAAGGTGTCATCAGCCTCTTCCATGTCGAGTTCAGCCATATCTTGATTGCTCATGTTAATGTCACCCGCCGTGCGAGAACGATGCCAGTGGCGCATGCGGGATCAGACGTGATTTCTGCGCAATGCTCGGCACTATTCAGCAGATACATGTCAAATGCATCGTATACCTTGAACGGCATTTCATCGATATCTGAAGCATCGCAACTGCTCCAGGAGATATGGGGGAAGTTCTGGCGCAAGGTGGCCACCATGGAAACCGTCCCTTGCGAGGCCGCCAAAACTGCATCGATTGCTGCCAAGTCGGCGGAATTCAAAGCCATGATGATTTCACCTATTCCAAGAAGAGCGACGGCGATTCTTACTATGCAAATTCACTGCCAAAATAGTCTGTCCGGATCCTCCTTGAGCTTATCCAATGCCTCGTGCAGCCGGCCATAGGACGACTCAAGTATCCATTCGGCTTGCACATGATCCTTCCTGTACAGATGCCATGTCTTCAATGGGGCATGATACTCAATAAGCGCGACATCAATGATGCCCCCTTCCGCATCCACATTTCGCGAACAGCACGGGCTTTCAATCCGGTATCCGTCCTCAATGGCGACGACACAGGGCGCCACATACCGGTAGCGCTGCCGCGCTTCCAGTGCGCGCTCAATCCGCTTTCGATCAAACTCATTCGGATGCAGTTGCGTTGTTAATCCACTGTTGGCTGATGCAGACTTTGTCATTCCCAACCTCCGTTAGAGCGGGCTAATCTCCTCTTCCAGGCAGCCGATGACACGGCGATCTGCGAACTCAACCAGGTAGACGGGGATATTCAACTCAACATGAGCGCCAATTTGCACGATCTCGCCGGTGTCACCGCTACTCACGAGCAATGCCTCGACCGGGGCATCTGGAAACGTGCCATCATTATGAAGGTCGGTAAGGGCGCGGACACGTTGGCCCCATTGAAATTTCGGCAGTCTAGGTTCAATCATGCCACGGCTCCAGGCAGGGGAATATCATCGTCATCGTCCGGCCCCCGAACCGGATCGAGTTCCTTCCGTTTCATGCCCACACGATTGCCACTCTCCAGAAACTCAACACCATAAATGTAGAATTGTTGGAGAAATGTCCCGATGCTGACAACATAGCCCTCCTCGCCTTTCTTCGCGAGCAGTTCGCCAATTTCCTTGCCAGCGTAGGTGCCGTCATTGCGTATTGTGCGGCGGGCTTTTACCTTTTCACCAAACTTGAAATAGGGCGGCTGAGAGAGCTCAACAACATCGCTATCGCGTACAATATTGCTCATGAAACCTCCTCCTCTCTCTGTACGGGGTGCGGGTGCAGCCGGGACTCCGCCATCTCGCAAACCAGCGGGTCCAGATCATTCGCAAAGACCTGCAACTGCGCGAGCGGTATGCGCCGCGCAACCTCAAAGCGAACGCGCCAATCGGGATCATCTTGCATGCGAAGCAGCAGATCGGGGGCCAAGCGTTGTGCCACCTGCCAGCGCACTGATGCGTCCTCATCCTTTGCCAGTTGCAATAACCAGCCAACGGGCGCGCGGTCAGCCACGACGCGGCGAACCTCTACTTCCTCATCATGAATGAAACGTGCCAATAAGGACGGCTCAATGCGACGAGCAATAACCAGACGGACGTAATAGTCTGAATCTCCCATCATGGGAATCAATTCCGCATCATCAAGGCGGGAGGCAATGCGGATTCTAACTTCACGGTGCGGGTCAAAGCGTAGCTTTAAAATATAGCGATGCGGCAGGCGGCGGGCCGCGTTCCAGCGCACTGTTTCATCGGGGTCATCGAGCAGTGCCGGCAAGACGAAGACATCGGCATACTTGGCGGCAATGGCGCGCACCTCGAAATGCGGATGGTGGATATAGCCGCTCGCCAATTTCTTGTTCCAATCAAAAAACCGATCTATGCGCCGGGCATATCGGTCGTTGACGCAGGCCCGCTGCGGCCGGCACGCACCAGTTGCGAGAAAAGCCTGATGCACGCAGGACGCACAATCGATCTCATTACCAAGCCAGTCGCGTGCCTCCTGAATGTCGTCACTCATCATCCTCTCCCGCGCGTTGAATGATTTCGAGCAAGACCCGTGCACCGATCTTGTCGCTGGCATCAAGCTCCAGCAGCTTTAAAACTGCCTCAAGTCCTTCTTCCATATTTCCAAGCCGCAATTGGAGATATGCATAGCCCTTAAGCGTAAAGAGAAAAAAGCGCGGGGCGATGTCCTCATAGCGGCAGAATATAGCGTCATCCGCCTTCGTATCTCGCCAATTGGGCGGCAGATTATTTTCTTGCGCTGCCTTTGTTAGGCAGATTCTTGCAATATCCAGCGCCTCGTCAAGCCGCCCCTTATAGAAATAAAAACGGTAAAGGCTGATCAGAACGGCGACATGCCCCGGGGCAAGAGCCTGCGCCTCATGTAGGTGAGTTTCCGCGACATCATCCAGATGATAGGCGCGGCCAGCCGCCTTTATATGGCGTTCAGCTTCAGGCGGCATACCTTCACCCAAAAGGGCTTCTGAAAATCCACCCTCATCCGCTGGGATTTGTCCGGGCATACCGGCCCTGGCCGTACCAATCATATGGTAATGTTCCATTTCCTACGCGTGCTTGACGCCACCTGTGCCGCAGGAGACGGCCTTGGGATCGCGGAACACCAACCCAGTCTGCGCTGCGGTATCGGCAAAATCGATAGTGACTCCGTCAAGCAAAATCCGGCTTTCTGCAGGTAGAAAAAGCTTAATTCCATTGCGCTCCACCACGGCCTCCCCCGGGGCGGGCTCCGGCTTCACGCTGATATCCGCTGACAAACCTGAACAGCCGCCCGGGGAGACAGCGAGCCGGAAGCCACTCTGAGGCGTGCCATCCGCGCGCAGCATAAGGCGAATAAACTTTTCGGCCGCTGGCGTTATTTCGAAGTTCATTTCATTCGCTCCTAAGCCGTCGGCTGATATCGCGGATAGGAGGTGTCGATGACGCAGGTATTATCGACAGGGCACACTGCCGCACATTGCGGCGAGTCGAAATGACCGATGCACTCAGTGCATTTCTTGGGGTTGATGACGAAGGTACCGCCTTTTTCCGAAATCGCCATATTGGGGCATTCAGCCTCACAGGCGGAGCAGCCGGTGCATTGCGATGCGATGATCTTTAACGTCATGATATTTATCTCCTATTGCAATTCGTGGGATCAGGCGGCCGCCGTTAGCGCGCCCTGGCGGATTTCCGCATCGCCCCGTTCAATGTGTTCAATCTCGCCGCTCTTTACTTTGTCGAGATAAGCTTTGAACCAAGCGATTGCGGACTTCTCGATAAACTCATGTGCGAACTGATCCACCGGATCAATGCCCGCCTTCTCCAGATCAGCCTTCGGGCAACCGCCAATTTTAGCAACGAAAACAGCATGGCAATCGTTGATCGCGCGGATCACGGTTTCCAGACTATCCTCATCGCCATAGCCGCCCTGGCAATAGAGGTCGACACGGCGATGCCCGACAAATTTCGCGCCCGCGGTGGAAAGCTCGTAAACCTGAAACTCCTTGGCATGACCGAAATGCTCATTGATCAGGCCAGAGCCTTTCGTTGCTACGGCAACAAGAAGCTTGATGTCGCTAACTTCGCCAGCGAGTGTCTCCAGCTCTTCCTGCTTCGCGATAACCTTGGCTTGCCGCTCACCTTCAACCTGCGCCTGATACGCCTTGCGGGATTCAAGATCGTAATTGACCTCCATCGCCATGATCTTATCGGTGGTGAATTCGGCACTACGATCCTCACCCAACAATCCCACTGCATCGGCCCGGCACTGGCGGCAATGCCTCATCATATTCATTTCGCCCTCACAGCTATCCTGCAGGGCTTTCAGCTCCTGCGCCGTAGGACCACGCTGGCCGGTGAGGCCGAATACCGTACCATGCTCAGGCGCGGAAATGAGCGGCATGATATTGTGCAGGAAGGCACCGCGAGATTTCACGGCGCGGTTGACCTCAACGAGATGCTTGTCGTTGACACCTGGGATCATAACCGAGTTGACCTTGCAGAGAATGCCACGCTCGGTGAGCATCTCTAGCCCCAACAGCTGACGATCGGTCAGCAGCTTGGCGGCCTCGATTCCGGTGTAGCGATGATGCTTCCAGAATACCCAAGGATAGATTTTTGCACCGATCTCCGGGTCCACCATATTGATGGTAATCGTGACATGATCAACATTATAGCTAGCGATGGTGTCGACATGATCAGGCAAGGCCAGACCATTGGTCGATAGACATAGCTTTATGTCGGGCGCGGAGCGCATGATCAGGTCGAAGGTCTTGAAAGTTTTCTCAGGATTGGCAAGCGGATCGCCAGGACCGGCAATGCCAAGCACCGTCATTTGCGGAATAGTGGAGGCTACCGCTAGCACTTTCTTGGCGGCTTGCTCAGGCGTCAGTTTTTCGCTGACTACACCCGGGCGGGATTCATTAGCGCAATCATATTTGCGGTTGCAGTAATTGCACTGAATATTACAAGCCGGCGCGACCGCCACATGCATGCGTGCATAGTGGTGATGCGCCTCTTCACTATAACAGGGATGGTTCTTCACCTTCTCCCAGATTTCAGTCGGCAGATCGTTCTGACCGGCCGCCGAACCACAGCTGGCTTTGCCCCCTTCACTGGAGGTTCCACAGCCTTTGTGGTCGGCGACCTTCTGCATGATATCGGCAAGCTGATCGACCGGTCCGACATCCGAAATGGCATGTTCTGTTGACGCGTGCATATCCGCTCCTTGAGCTGTGCTGGAAGACGAAGATTTTAAAATGTCTCAACCGTGTATGAGCAACTTGCGTGCCATTATGAATATTGCCATATTTTACCTGGGAGTTAGTGATTCTTTCGGACTTCAATGTCGCATTTTCAACAGCTCACCGCTTGGCATGTTGGCATGTTGGAAACACGACATCCCGGAAATTAGGCCGCACCTGTGATGATCTCAATGGCGCGCGCATTGGAGATGGCAAGCGGCGTAATTCCCTGTTCGGCAAGGAACCAGGATTCATTCCGCGTCAAACTGTCTGGCTCAATGATCGCATAATGCTTCGTACCTGACCGCTTCATGATCTGCCGCGCATAAGTGCGCAACAGTTGGTCGTTGAAGCGGCAGCCAATGAACAGGAAGTCGCGGGCGGTACGCCGGTCTTTCACTGCATCTGGAATTGGCGTCTGAATGTCGATCTCCGTCAGGACTTCAACATAATCAGCATCCGATATCAGGAAGTTCTTTGCCGGAACAATACCGCCATGCGGCTTATAGAGGATGGTTTGCCACCCCTCAGCAGCGTCCCGCGTCGCCTCGGCGCCCGCGGCATCATAGAATCGGTACCAGCGGTCCTCGCCAATTCCGGCTCGTGTTATGCCCTGAATCTCACCCCAATCACTACGGGCGGCAAGTGCTGCACGCATCGCGCCATCGTACCATACGTCGACGATCAGCTTCAGGCCGAGCGAAGCCAGATAATGATGCAAGGCCGTCGGTGCCACAGCTGGCGAAAAAGCTTCATTCATCAAGGCTGTGACAGTTGAGCGATGCTTCATGCTCTCAATATGCTGCGCGGCCGCCCAGGCATTGCCCTTGGCACGCCGCGGGAGTGCTACCTTTGCACCAAAAAACGCCGCCAGCGCTTCCGGTGTCATTGGAACAGATGGGTTGGAAAGTTCTGCAGCCAGGCACGGCCCCAAATAGGGAACAACTAACCCTGCGCGCAGTTGCACGGCGATACCGGCAAGAACCTCTTCCGCCTCGGCCTTTGCGGGAACTACGATGGCGTCCATCTGCTACTCCTCTTCACCACGTTTGCGGGCATTGACCGTGATCGGGAGCCGCGTTTCCGGCGGCATCTCCGGCAGATCGAGGACCCAGCCATTGGCGATACGAATCCAGCCACCCCAGAGCCCCTCATGCTCGGTTTCGACAACGGGCTCCTCGAGGTCCTTTTTAGGAACATAAATCGACAACCCGGTATCCGGCGCACGACGGAGCATGATTTTCATAAAGCTGATTCCATTGTTGAACTAAGCAGGCACGCAGGTACCGGCGACGGGACAGACCTCGGCGCATTTTGGTGTGTCAAAATGTCCCTCGCATTCGGTGCATTTTTTGGGGTTAATCACAAATGTACCGCCCTTCATGGAAATCGCGGCATTTGGACATTCAAACTCGCAAATGCTGCAACCAGTGCATTGTGAGGCAATGATTTTATAGGCCATGAAAACTCTCCGCCGAGGACATGGGTAGTGTCCAGGACATAAGAGCAATTGGCGTGCCATGTCGGCAACGTGCTGATTTATCTAAAGTTTACAAAGAATGGCCGGGGAATGGTGGGAATCCCGACAAAGATTGTGCCCTTCACTGCACCATGGCACAGTCGTTGCTTTTGTAGTTGACTGGCCGCCTCTTGGCGCGCCAGCATATACTTCGGCTAAGGGGGTTGTATGCGCTTCAGTTATACCGAAAACCTGCTCAATCTTGCCGCCGTGATTTATCGTCCCGGTGATGATGTTGATGGCCTGCTGGTGTCACTTGCCGGCCGTTTGCAGAATGAAGGCTACCGGCTGGGCGGTATCGTGCAGCGGAATCAATGGGAAGCATGTGGCCGCATCAAGCTGATGGAGGTTGTTGACCTAATGACCGGACAGGTTATCCCGATTTCCCAGAATCTTGGCTCAGGATCAACAGGCTGTAAACTCGATCAATCTGCCCTCGCCGATGCCGCACAGGCTGTACGCCGCGCCATCGACGAAAATGTGGAGCTTGTCATTATCAATAAGTTTGGCCGGCTAGAAGCCTCGGGGCAAGGTTTGCGCAGTGAAATCGCCGATGCCATTATGTCTGGCCAGCCCACGCTCACCGCAGTCTCTGAACGAGTTTACCCGGCCTGGCAGGAGTTCACTGGAGGTTTTGGCACGACACTACTATGCGACGAAGACATCACCTCTGCGTGGTGGCATGATGTCGTACACCGGAGCGCCAGCAGACGCCGTGCTCATATACAACGCCCATGAGCACGGCCAGATCAACGTCTACTTCCCGATAATCACATCCGAAGATTTGACGATGACGGAGACGACATCGCCAATCGCAAGCGCCAGATCTTCCACCGACTCATTCGTGATCGATGAAGTGATTGTCTCGCCAGGAGCGATTTCTATTTTAACATGAGCTGTCGTTGCACCTTTTGTAATAGCAACAACTTTGCCAGGGATAATATTGCGCGCACTAAGCTTCATAATTCTATACCTTTTCTAAGGAATCACCAGTCAAAATTAGCCCCGGTCCGAAGCATGAAGAGCCTCCAGCAAGCTGAAGCGAACTCATAACACATAATCAAATTATCAAAAATTTAGCCAAAGGTCAAAGAGACCGCCCCAAAATCAGAATTTTTTAATAGGAATATTGTACTTATGCAACGCATAACCAATTTGCCGCGGCGTAAGATGCAACAAACGCGCCGCCTTTGCCTGAACCCACCCCGCTGCTTGCATTGCCTCCAGCAAACTCTCCCGCTCCAGCTGCGCCTCACCGTTCAACGTCTTGCAGCTATCAGATTGCGGACATGAATTAGGTACCGCGGGCGCGGCCTCGCCCTCCGGTTCCACGACTGTTGCAGCAGGATGCGATGCCTTCGCGGGAGTGTTTGGGATGATGTTGAATGGCTCAGATGTGGCAACGACACCTCGCCATAGCGTCGAAGATAGGCACTCATCATGCCGGCAGGCAAAATCATCTGCTGTAATCTTCTGCGTCTTAGCTAAAGTTGCGGTCCGACGCACGCAATTTTCCAGCTCACGGACATTGCCCGGGAAATAACATTCCTGCAGCACATGATCTGCCGTTGCCGTCAACGACATTTGCGTACCATGCTCACTATTGAACCGGCGGAGAAATTCACGTGCCAGAAGCGTTATGTCATCCGGCCGGTCACGCAAAGGCGGCAGCGCAATCGAAACCACATTTATACGATAATATAAATCCGCACGGAAATCGCCACGACTGACCGCATCCTCAAGATTCTTATTGGTGGCGGTTACAAGCCGAACGTCGACTTTAAGTGTGCGCATGCCGCCAACGCGCTCAAACTCACCTTCCTGCAACACACGGAGCAGCTTGGCCTGGAAGGCAGGAGATATTTCACCAATCTCATCGAGAAATAACGTGCCGCCATGGGCAAGCTCAAACCGCCCCTTACGTTGTGCTAGCGCGCCCGTAAACGCCCCCTTCTCATGGCCGAAAAGCTCCGACTCCAGCATCGTTTCAGGCAAGGCAGCACAATTGAGTTTGATGAACGGCCCTTTTTTGCGTGACGAAAGATCGTGCGTCGCACGGGCGAATAACTCCTTGCCGGTTCCGGACTCTCCGCGAAGAAGCACAGTGGAGTTGCTTCGCGCAACGATCGTGATCTTGTCAATGACCGCACGGATTGCCCGGCTGGAGCCAATAATATGCCGCGGACCTTCCTCATGATCGCTCCTGGAGGTCTCTGACAGCTCCTTTTCAAGGCGCCGTTGTTCGGTCATCAACCGTTCACGATCCCGCCCCACGACGTCATGCAGACGTATCGTCTGGCCCACAAGATTGGCGATCATCGCCAAAAACCGCACATCGTGGTCCAGACCAAAATTCGACTTCACATCGGAAACACGATCAAGCGTCAATGTACCAATGACCTTATCGCGTACTTTTATGGGAACGCCAATAAACGACACGCCAGACACGGCATGGCCCCACTCGGCCTCCCACCATCCGGTGAATAGCGGATTGGTGGCAACGTTTTCTACAACCACGGGCATTTTGGTTGTAACAATCTGGCCAATCGCCCGCTCGGGCAACCGGTTGAAATGCTGCTTCGCGTTTTCCTCATTCCAGCCGACGCCAACGACAACATCAGGAAGCCCTTCGTTATCCAAAAGCGCGATAAGCCCATGATGCATGTCAAGAAAACTCGAAAGCAAGCTCAGCACGTTCGACAATGTCGTTTCAAGACGCGCCGGCGACGCGAGAACTTTTGAGATCTCGTAAACACCATGTAGAGCGATTTCAGCGCGCGAGGAAAAATCCCCACCCTTGGCTGCCAGCGCCATACCGTCATCGGCCCGGCTTTGCTCGGAACTCAACGAGCCCTGTGGCAATTTAACAACTTGCATCGCACCACCCCTTCACAGTAGGGCGCGCCTCCCGGCTGTCCACATAATGAGACCAAGATTCGACTCATTTCCAGAGAAAACTTTTGCAGATAGAAAAAGCCAATGCAAGATTAATATGTCCGTTGACAAAAACTTTAAGATTGCAAGATATTCATAGCACGCTTCCACCCATGCAAAGCATGAATGGCCGGTCTAACTTGGCTCAATATGAACCTGAATATCGATCGGTTTCGCATAAAAGGGGGCCGATGTAACAAGCGTATCCACACCAGACTGCGCGTACTGCGCAGCATTTGCCGCATTTATGCCGCCTGCCGCAGCAATCACTGGCCGTCCATCTTCTCTTTTGCGAATGCTTAGCATTACGCTTAGTGCTGCCTCAGGCGTGAATTTTTCCAGCTGGATAACATCTGCCGTAACTGCAGCCCGCGCCTCTGCCTCGCTTGTCACCTCGACCATAATCATCCGCTCCGGCAAACGCCGCTTTAATCTGCCGATCGTGGTGGCTAGGTCTTCAAATACTCTGGAAAACCCGCGATGTTCCGAAAATAGCATGACCGTGTCGGAAAGCCCAAAACGATGTACCTCCCCTCCGCCGGCGAATGCTGCCTTCAAAGCCAGCTTCCTCGTATAGGGAACCGATTTTCGAGTCACGCTGACGGCTATGTCCGGCACTACCACCCGCGCCGCGGCAACAATTTCGGCTGTCGCTGTCGCAACACCCGAGGCCCACTCCATGAGTGTTTGCGCGATTTTCCAGCCGGCATGAAGTGCTGCGGCACTGCCCTGAGCTTCAAGCACAAGTTCACCCGCGCGTATCTGAGATCCGCTCCTGCTCTGAAACACGACTTCAGCACCAAGCATCGAAAGCAGCCGCGCGGCCTCATCAACACCGCAAAGCACCATATCCCGCCGAGGCTTGAAGCTCATGCTGCCCTGAAAATCGGCAATCCCCAAAGCGCGCGTTGTCAAATCGCCGAAGCGAATATCATCATCGAGAAGCTGTTCGATTTCGGAATCAGACAGCCTGATTGCGCCACTCCAGCAATCTGCGCCCAGCATTCTCCTCAACCGAACTTATAGAGCACGCCGAATCCGCCGCGGGGATAATTCCACTCAATCTCACCAGTCTTGGCTGTCACCACACGGCATGTGCCGCACTCCACACAACCATCCACGGCAACTTCCACTTGGCTCTTATCATTCAGGCTATAACAGCCCGCCGGGCATGTATGGATCATGGACAAAAGCGCCTTCGATGGCCGCTCATGCGGGTGGATTGAGATATGCGGCCGCCCCGCATCCACCAAATAGCGGTTCTGGAAAAGCTTTTCCTCGACCTTGGCGCCAGAACCCAACTCAGCATTATTTGTCATCGCCATGCCCTCACCAGCTTGAATGCATCCCCAACCAATCCCGGCAATGTTCTTGCCTTACGGAAGGAGCGCAGGATTTCCTTTTCCTTGCTCCGCTTATCCGTACCATCCACGCGGAACCATGTCTGCGCTGCCTGGCTAATGAGCTGCGGATACAGCCCGAAAACCTGCTTGGTGCCGTGCAGAAATTGCGGAATCTTGCGATATTTCTTCATGTCCTTCATAACGAAGGTTGCATCCAGACGGCGCTTGTATTCCGAGAGATTGGCCTTGGTGGGCGCATCGCGCCGCCGCTTCAGCCACGTAATCGTCTCACCGGCGATCCGCCCCGTGGTCATCGCCAAGTTCGAACCTTCCCGGTGTACGGCATTCACGAATTGCCCGGCATCACCGACTACAACCCAGCCATCGCCATAGAGCTCCGGTATTGCGGAATATCCGCCCTCGGGGATCAGATGCGCCGCATATTCCTTGCATTCCGAACCTTCCAGCAGCGGCTTGATGGTAGGATGACTTTTAAACGCCTCAAGGAGACCATAAGGCGTCTGATCAGTCCCTTCGAAATCAGACACGATGCAGCCAATGCCGACAGAAATCGATTCCTGATTGGTATATAGGAAGGCCGTCCCCGTCATCCCGGCGGTAATCGTGCCCATCGCCTCGATCACCACGCCCTCATTGCCTTGCAGGTTGAATCGGGCTTCAATGACCTCGCGCGGCAGAAAGTGCATTTCCTTGACCGCGAGCGCAACGCTATCAGAGGAAACAACAGGACGCAGACCGGAGCGCTCGCCAACGAGCCCATTCACCCCTTCCGCCAGCACCACCACATCGGCAAACACGGTGCCATCCGCGCGATCAGTGCGAACCCCAATGACGCGGCCGTGGGAATCACGCAACAGCTCCTTCACTGTCGTCTCACACAGCAAAATGGCGCCAGCCTCACGCACCTTACGGCTGAACCATTTGTCGAACTGCGCGCGAATAATGGTGTAGCGGTTCGGCTGCTCCTCGTTGAAATCATTGGAGCGGTAATGCATACCGACATAGGAGCTATCATCCATCGTCCAGATACGCTGCTCGATCACATGGCGCTCCAGCGGCGCATCATCCCGGAAATCCGGGATGATTTTTTCCAGGGCATTGGCATAGAGAATGGCCCCCTGGACATTCTTCGAACCCGGATATTCCCCGCGTTCCAGTTGCAGGACCTTCAAGCCCTCCTTTGCCATCGTATAGGCTGCGGCGTTGCCAGAAGGACCAGCCCCCACCACGATCGCGTCGAAACGGTCTTCAATCATGCGAACCTCCTTCAACCGGCTAGACGGTTTACCGATAGATGTTTGCTGAATGCCTCCGTCAGCGCCGGCAGCAGCTCAATCGCATCCGCGACAATGCCGAGATGCGCGAACTCGAAAATCTGTGCCTTCGGGTCCGTGTTGATCGCGACGATCAGATCCGAGCCTTCGACACCAACCCGATGCTGAATCGCACCAGAGATTCCTGCGGCGATATAGAGTTTGGGGCGGATAGTCTTCCCCGTCTGGCCGATCTGCCGGTCAGCCGTGATCCACCCCTTCTGCACGAGCGGGCGGGAGCCGCCATATTCTGCCCCCAACACCTCCGCCAGCGCCTTTACGAGTTGGAAATTCTCCGCCGAGCGTAAGCCAAGCCCGCCCGCGACCACGATATCCGCATAAGCAAGCTGCGGCTTGTCAGAATCTCTATCAGCAACAAATTTCAGAATTTTTGTGACGACGTCATCTTCGGCCAACCCAAGCGCATGGGGGACAATCCGCCCCGTGCGGCCAACCTCGCGCATGGGCATTGAGAGCACGCGAGGGCGAACCGTCGCCATTTGCGGGCGGTAATTGAGGGTCATGATCGTGCATAACAACGAGCCGCCGAAGGTCGGCCGGGTCGCCGCGAGAGAACCTTCATCGTCAATCGCAAGCTCGGTGCAATCGGCGGTAAGGCCCGTGCGCAGCGTGGTCGCCACTGAGCCTGCGAGATCACGCCCAAGTGTCGTCGCGCCCAGCAGCAGAATTTCCGGCTGATAGGTGTTAACCAAATCCGTAAGCCCCTTAGTATAGGCTTCATTACGGTAATGCGTGAGAACCGGATCAGTAACCGTGTAAACAAGGTCTGCGCCATATTCGAAGCATGCGGCAGCTGCCGCGCTTACCGCAGCCTCGTCGCCCCCCATCACAACACCGGCGAGTTCCGCACCGCGCTTGTCGGCAAGTTTGCGGCCTTCCCCCAGTAATTCAAAAGAAACCGGGTGAACGACCCCATACTCGCACTCCACCGCGACCCAAACATGCTTATAGGCCTTGAAATGCTCGGGAAGTTCTTTCTTGGTACCGGCGCGGCTGTTTGCTGCCGGGGTTGGTTTTGGTGCTTCGGTCATGGCAGTGCCTTCCTTCAACAGCCGGCGGAATAGCGCATCAACTCGCCCTCAAGGGCTGGCTGGCGCGCGAAAATTGCATTCATGGCAGCTTGCGCGGTTGCGGCGGGCGATTGTTCCACAGGAACCATCTGGACTTTCTCGGCACGCTGCGATGGCGCAAAGACTTTCTTGACGATGGTTGGCGACCCGCGCAGGCCACATTTTGAGAGATCGGTAATGCCAGCATCCGCCGCACTCCATGTCACGATTGCTTCGCCAGCTGCGCGGTAGGCGCTGGCAAGCGAGCCGCGGCGGATCTCATTCACACCTTCGAGCATGGTGATCAAAACCGGCAAGCGTGTCGACAAAAGCTGAATTCCGCCTTCGGCGCGGCGCTCCACGGTAATGCTACCAGCCGCCGGGTCAAGCTCCGCGATTTTAGCTACGTAGGTGAGCTGATTCAGCCCCAGGCGCTTGGCAATGCCTGGACCGACCTGCGCCGTATCACCGTCGATCGTCTGCTTACCGGTAAAAATGATCTCCGGCGCGCCAAACTCCTGGCTAATTTTTGCCAGCGCCACGGAGAGCGCATAGCTCGTGGCCAATGTATCAGAGCCCGCGAAAGAACGGTCCGTCAGCAGCACCGCGCGGTCCGCGCCGAAGGTCAGAGCCTTCCGCAGGGAGTCTTCGGCCATTGGCGGCCCCATCGTCAGCACCGTCACTTCACCGCCAATCTGATCGCGCAGGCGCAAAGCCTCTTCCAACGCAAACAGATCGTATGGGTTGATGATGGTCGGGACACCCTGGCGCATGATGGTATTCGTGACCGGGTGGACACGAATCTGCGCGCTATCGGGAACCTGCTTCATGCAGACGACAATATGCATCGCTTGTTACTTTCACTCTAAAACGCCGGGAACCAAATTATCTTCCCGCAGGCAACACAACCATGTTCGCAAACATCATGCCAAAGAACAGAAGGAGCATTGGCCTTGCAAAAGCCATAGTTACTGAGCACCCCTGTCGGTTAGCCGACATTTGTCATGTTCACTTGGTCACCAGTGTCAGAGATTCCAACGGCACGAATGGTTTCTCCGGCTCCGGCTTCGGCTGTACCGCATCCTTATGCACCTTAAATATCCTCTCCTGAATCGGCGAGGATTTCACGAAATCCTGGTACGCCTGTTCAAGATGCGCACGGCAGATGACGCGTATCTCGGCATCGTTCAATCCGTTAAAGCTGTCATCGGCGTCACTCTGCTTCAAATACTGCCCCATCCGGCGCAGGATATGCAGCCGCGCGACCCGTACAACCGCAGGATCGTATGGAACATCCAGATAATCAAAAAACTCCTCGGCCGAGGAAAGTCTTCCAATCTCAGCAAGTATCGTCATGATGCAGCATTCCTTTCCATGTCCATGCAAGCGGCCCTGGCGGCCTTTAACTCGGCCCGCAGCGCGCGGTCAGACCCTTGAAGATGTGTAACCCTGGCTTCAAGAAACTCAATCCGATCAAGCATCATCGTTAATGCCTCTCCCACCGGGTCCGGGATCAGATGGTGGTCAAGATCGATCCGCCCATCGCTCCGGCGCCGGTCGCGCGGATCGCGCACAATTTTTCCTGGAATGCCGACAACCGTCATTTCCGGCGGCACATCTTCCACAACCACCGAATTTGCGCCCACGCGCGCCCCAGCACATACTGTAATCGGCCCTAGAACTTTAGCGCCAGCGCCGATCAGCACACGATCCTCAATGGTCGGATGACGCTTGCCAACGCGCCAGCTTGTACCGCCGAGGGTGACACCGTGATAAAGCGTCACATCATCGCCAATCTCAGCCGTCTCGCCAATAACCACACCAGCGCCATGGTCAATAAAAAATCGCCTGCCTATTGTGGCACCGGGGTGAATGTCCACATTCGTCACCAAGCGCGCGAACCACGACAATAAGCGCGCCGGAAACCGTAATCCCTTGCGCCAAAGCCGATTGGCGAGCCGGTAGTAAACAATGGCGTGCACGCCAGGATAGGTGAGCACGATTTCCAGCGCGTGGCGCGCCGCCGGATCGCGCGCCTTCACGCAACCTATATCCTCGCGCAGCTGCCGCCAAAGCCCCTCCCCATCTGGTGCGGTCTTAAGCTTCACTTTGCCCCAGCCCGCACCGGCAACGCCGGACCGCCGCGCCCTGTCGCATGATAGAATTCCAGCAACTCGATTTCCGCGATTGGCCGCTTCATGGCGCTGGCGCGCGCGCGCACCTGCTGCAGCACAAGCTGCGCCTGCCCCTGGTCCACGGCAACTCCCAAGCTCGCCAGTGCATTGATAACCGCCGCCAAACCGGAATGCTTGCCCAGAACAATATGCCGCACCCGGCCGAACCTCGCGGGGTCGAGCGATTCATAGCATTGCGGATCGCGCAATAAACCCGAGACATGAATACCCGACTCATGGGCAAAAGCCGCCGAGCCGACAATGGATTTCGCCGCATGAATCGGCCTGCCCGCCGCACTGGCAACGAGCTCGGCAAGATCGGTCAGTTGTTTCAGGTCAACCCCAGTCTTCAGCCCCGCAACTGCGCCAAGCGCCGCAACCACCTCTTCCAGAGCCGCATTACCCGCGCGCTCGCCCAGGCCCAGCACGCACACACTCGCATGGGTGGCGCCACCACGCACGGCGGCAAGCGTATTGGCGGTGGCGAGCCCTAGATCGTCATGCCCATGAAACTCCAGCTCCATGTCGGTTTCCGCGCAAAGCTGTTGAAAGATGTCGTACGTTCCAAAAGGTTCAAGCACGCCGAGCGTATCGGCAAAGCGAAAGCGATGCGCCCCCGCCACTTCCGCAGCATCAAGCACACGCAGGATGAACTCCGGGTCGGCACGGCTGGCATCCTCGCCACCAACGGCAACGGCGAGGCCCTTATCCAGCGCATACGCCACCACCCGCCGGATGCGCGCCAGCACATCGTCCCGGCCGGTACGAAACTTTACCCAGATCTGCCGATCCGATACCGGAACGGATAGGTTAACCCGCTTAACCCCGGTCTTGAATGCCGCGTCGACATCCGCCTCCGTCATCCGGCACCAGGCAATAACCGCGGACCGGCTGATCGCCTGATTCACCGCGGCAATCGCCTCGATCTCAGCATCCCCCATCGCCGGCACGCCAGCCTCGATCTCGTCAACACCCGCCGCCTCCAGCTTGCGCGCAATGGCAAGTTTCTCAGCTACGGTAAAGGCAACACCTGGTGCCTGCTCGCCGTCGCGCAACGTCGTGTCGTTGATGACAATGGGGGGCGCTCCAGACAACATGAGTGGCACCTTTCCTTCAAACGTAATTGCAAACTTCGGCATCACTAGCGGGATATTTATCCCGCCATAATGGTGATTGCTCCCGTAGCTTGACGACAATCCCCGGCAACACATCCAGCACATGCTGCACCTCTTGCTCTGAGGTCTCGCGCGAGAGCGAAAACCGGAGAGCACCATGCAGGGCCGCGTACGGAACCCCCATAGCGCGCAACACATGTGAAGGCTCCATCGAACCGGACGTGCAAGCCGCGCCCGAGGCCGCGGCAATGCCAGCACGGCTCAGATGCAGAAGAATTGCCTCTCCATCGACAAATTCAAACGCAATATTGGAGGTATTCGGCAGCCTGGCTCCGGCGTCACCGTTAACAAGGCAATGGCCAATACTCTGCACTATACCTTGCTCAAGCCGATCACGGAGGCCGCGCACCTGCGTCTGCTCGCACCCCAGATTAGCAGCCGCCTGCTCAGCCGCTTGGCCAAGCCCGATAATTGCCGGAGCATTCTCGGTACCGCCGCGCCGGCCACGCTCTTGATGCCCGCCCTTGATCAACGGCTTGAACTTGATACCCTTACGGAGATAAAGCGCACCAATCCCCTTCGGCCCATGCAACTTATGGCCAGAGAGGGAAAGCATATCGATGCACGAGGCTTTGAGGTCAATCGGGATTTTCCCCACGGCCTGCACTGCATCGGTATGGAACAAGGCACCGGCACCATGCGCTTGCTCTGCGAGCGTCTCAACTGGGAATATCGTTCCTGTCTCGTTGTTTGCCCACATAATGGTGGCCAATGCCGTGCGCGGCCCAAGGGCGCGGCAATAGGCCTCAATATCCAGGCGCCCCTGCTTATCGACGCCGATATAATGGACCTTTATTCCGCGTGTTTTTTCAAGATACCCAAGCAGCGACAAAACCGCGGCATGTTCAACCGTGCTAGTGACAATCTCATCACGGCCATCCTGCGTTTCAAGCGCCGAGAGAATTGCCGTGTTGTCGGATTCCGTACCGCCAGAGGTATAGATAATCTCATGGTCGAAGGCCGCGCCAAGCAGAGCTTGCAACTGCCCGCGCGCCAGCTTCAGCGCGGTACTAACCTCCGCCCCAAATGCATGCGCCGACGATGCATTGCCGAACCGCTCGATAAAATACGGCAGCATGGCCGCAAGCACCTCGGGGTCCATGCGCGTCGTCGCATTATTGTCGAGGTAGATCGGCTCCACGGCAGGCTCCTTCTACAAATATTTAGTGACCGGCTTTGACTCCGCCCATAACCGGCACCACACGCACCAGCTCGCCCAGCTTCTCAACCATGCGCGTCTGAATACCTTCCAGCGTCGCACTGCTGAGCTTGCAGAAGACGCAAGCCCCGGAAAGCCGCACCATGACATTCTTGCCTTCAATGCCGAGCAACTCGCAGTCGCCGCCATCACGCTTCAAATTCGGCCTGATTTCCTCGATCACCATCTCGATGATCTTGCGGCGATCCCGCTCCGTGGCGGCTACCGCTTCAACCTGCTGGGATTCATTGAACATGGCGCAATCTCCAAGTCAGATTAAGGATCAACCGAACGATTTGCCACAGGAGCAGCTCTTCGTGGCATTTGGATTCTCAAAGGTAAAACCTGAACCCTGAAGCGCCACAACAAAATCGATCGTAGTGCCAACCAATAGCTCGTGGCTCTTGCTATCCACATATAATTTTATATCGTCACACTCGACGACGGTATCATCCGGATCGGCTTCGGCCACGAGACCCATGAGGTATTTATTTCCTGCACAGCCTCCGGTCTCGACCGTAACCCTCAAACCGCCAACGGGGCCAGCCGCCCCGGCAATGGCGGTCCGCACGGCATTCAAGGCGCTATCAGTTAGATTGATCATGGCTTACCCCACATGCTGCTGAGCGAGTATCTACCCAACCCCCAAAGCAAGAGCCGTGCCACACAGCAATCAACTGATAAACCTTGTTTTTGCGCCAGCCCTAAGCACGACACAGAACATGTAGGATTCTCGACAAACGTGTCCGTCATCCGGTACCAACCGCAGTTACACCTGCATTTTATTCCCGGCTGGCCTAGAAAAACCGGCGCGGCAGACTCCTTGCATTGCCGTTCCACTGCGCAGCCGCGCAGAGCATTCACACCCGAAGACAAGGATCTAATCATGACGACGCTTGAGACCACTGCCCTCAACCGACTGGAGCAGGAGCACCGGCTGCTGAATGCCGTTCTGAAGGCACCAACCACCAAACCCGGGCGCTTCGGGTTCCGCGGCGACATCGCGCTGAAATTTCAGGTTCAACTTGCCGACGAGAAGCGCCCGCCGGAGTATTCAATCGAGCAGGTCTTCACAGTTGCTGACGAAGGTGCCTCCACGATTCCAGTGCTCATCGGCTATTTGCACTCCTTCGCCTATCTCAAGGACGTCTCGGAAGTTCTGCACGGGTTGCTAACCCCATCCGGCGCCTATTTCATGTTCTGCAACAATATCGACCTGCTGGCCAAATATGACGTCACGATCGGCGACATTACTTTTCATGTCCTGCCCTGCGACGAGTCGACGGTATGGAAGGAAATGCAAGATCTTCTGAGCATCGACAAGAACGACATCAAAAAGCTCAGCGTCGCCGGCAAGCTCGATAACCTCATCGAGGTGGCAAGCAAATTCAATAGCAAATACGAGTCCATCTCTTACGAACAAGGGCTGGAACGGATGGAGCCGGTAAAAAACAGGAATGAAAACCGGCCCGTCTAGCCTGTTTACACCTCCTCCCCGTCCGGCTCAGCGTCCTCTTCGGCAAGCGTCACCCCAGTGACGCAGATATCCCCATCGAGAATGCTGAGCGCCACGGGTAGGAGGCTTTGCCCCTTGCAGGGACCATCAACACACAACCCCGTGCTGAGGTCGAACAACGCGCCATGCTTACCGCACATCAGGCGAGTGCCATTGGCGTCAAGAAAACTATTCCGCTCCCAATCCAGCGTAACGGCGCCATGCGGGCATTTATTGACATAGCCAAAAACATGGCGCCCCCAGCGGACAACGATAATCGGCCAGGGCCGCTCCAAACCTGTTTCCTCATCAACACGCATGAGCACAAACCCCTGGGCACGCTGGCTTGGAATATCGTTCATGGCACAAATGGCATAGGCGGACTCAGCTTGCATAATTCTTTTCCCTATTTCGTCAGCAGCAGTGCATTCGCCGACAATGAAAACTCCTGCCACGCAGCGGCGATATCCCGCAGGATTGTCTGCATGTACTCGTTTGACAGACGATCCTCACCGGGGAAATTGGACAGCGCACAGGATGTTTTGTTGAACGCGGTGACATCGTCCAGAAGCGTCTTCATGAATGCTCCGAACGGTGCCTGCACGAGCGGTGTCAAAGCCGAACGTCCGCGCTCCACGGTGGCGGCGCCGGCCTGAAAACCGAGGTCGTCGAGAAACGCCAAGGCATTGCAATAAACCTCCTCGACCGCACCGAGCAGCGCACGCTGCGTGAGCTGGTCGCGCTGTTGCGATGCAAGGCTCCGGTTCAAGCGTTGACGGTAGCTGTTCAAGGCTACATCGCCCTGCAATGCCACCCACGCGCCAAATCGCTCCAATGCCACAGCATTAGCGGCGTCAGCATCCCCTTGCGGCATGGCTGTGCGGCTCTGGGTTAGGGCACGCTCAATCCGCCGCGCCGCATCCAGCGCCCCCTCCATATAGCCTGAACCATGCGCGGCGGTCTCCGACCCGCCAAAGTAAACCTTCCCACCCCATAACGCAGCGCGCAGCAGGGGGGAGGCAAACTCCTCATGTCCCTTGTCAGGCTCATCCCGGTCCCTCGCCGCGCAGGTAAAGCCTTCCGTGGCCCAATCCTGATACAGCAACTCGCCATCCCCAAGCTCCGGGCCAAAAAGCTGCGCAATCTGATTGTCGATAAGCAGCGGTAAACCCACGCTGAAATCCTCACGCTGCACTGGCGACAACGCCAAAAAACCACCCAACGCGGCCTGCCCCGGCACGTTGCCACAAGCATCGAACACCTCACCGGCCACCGCCTGCTCATGGGTCACGAAGCCATTGCCGGAAAGCCCCGCCCCGCGCCAGAGCGGCTGTTCGTAGCCAACAGCAAACTTCGCGCGCGCCGCCATCCAGGTCGCGGTGTCGCGCAGCGCGTGCCGAACCGGCTCACCCAAAGCGGGCTCGAAGCTAATCGTCTCCTCGATAAGCCGTGGGGGCATGGCGAGAACCACCTGCCGAGCTGCCACAATCACCCATCTGCCAGCATGGCGGAAACGAAGCTCCACATGCTCACCACGGTCATGCACCGCCGTAAGTTCATGGCCTAAGCACATGAGGTCAGATGGGGTCCCCCGGACAATTTCCTCAACCAGACGGGCCATGCCGCCCTGAATGCGCCATGCGCCGCCATGCACGGAGTCACCCGTGATCGTATCGGGCCGTTTGTCCGGATCGCGCAGTACCAGCGCGCTGCCATCATCAGGCTGGGGAAAATCCTCCAGCCCAAGCTCGGCGACAAGGCGTGTGATCAGCGGCTGGCTCTCAGGCCAGAACCAGCTCGGGCCAAGATCGACGCGCAACCCAACCCGGCCGGACGGCACCGAGAGTATCCGCCCCCCAAGCCGCTCACGCGCTTCAAATACCATGCAGGACCGCCCCTGCTTCCAAAGACTTTTTGCCAAAACCAGGCCGGAAAGACCACCGCCCACAATCACGGTTTCAAACATCCATCACCTCTTAGCTTTGGTTTCCAAAAAGTGATGTGCAAGTTTCGTGCAAACCGGTCGCAGCATAGTTTGGCACGGAACTTGTTTATTATGGACTAAATCCGACTTGGGAGATTGCAATGAATATCGCGCTGGCCTTTGCCCATTACTGCACTGAAGACCTGCTGGCCCAACTCAGCGGCGGAACCTTGACGGTTTATTCAGTGGCCCGCCCCGTAAATGCCGACCTACCGGTCGACCGCAGCGTTGCGCTGGCAACTTTCACCTTCGCCTCCCCGGCTTTTGCCCCGGCGGCAGAAGGCGGCTACACGCCCCTGTTCACCACGTCCCCTGCCGCCATGGTCAGCGGCACACCCGGTTTCGCCCGCGCGCGCACGGCTGATGGCACAGTTGTCGCCGATTTTTCCGCCGGCCCAGGCAACCGAGAGATCAAATTCAGCGAGGTGTCCTTTTCCCAAGGGGTACCCGTCACCATCACCGCTTTCGAAATCAAAAATGGCGAAAGCTGGCCCGAACGCCTGGATTATTACGAGACCAAGCCACGCGTAGGTTACAAGATGCCGGCGACGCCCTGATCTGCTGCTTGTCCGGTTACTGACAGTCCGGTTCCCTACATGGAGTAACAACGAGATGATGACCGAACCGCTCCCCCCCCTCGTCAGCACCGCTTGGCTGGCTGAACATCTCACCGATCCTGACTTACGAATTCTTGACTGCACCTGGCACCACGTGAGTACCAATCTAGACGGTCGCACGCAATATCGCGGGCGCCATCTCCCGGGTTCCGTGCATTTCGATATTGACCATATCTCAGATAAAACCAATCCATTGCCGCACATGCTGCCCAGCGCTGTAGATTTCGCCAAAAAGGTCGGCCTGCTTGGCATCGGCGATGATGATCGTGTTGTCGTTTACGACCGGCACTGCGGCGGCGCCGCAGCGGCACGGGTATGGTGGATGTTCCGCATCTTCGGCTTTAAAAATGTCACGATGCTGGACGGTGGCTATGGCAAATGGAGCAAGGAAAACCTGCCCGCCGAGATGGCCGCCGTCCGGCCGGAGCCGCGCAGCTTCAGCGCGACATTCAATCCAGCGCTTGTGCGAAGCATGGCCGAAATGCAAGCGAATCTGGAGACCGGGGCAGAGCAAGTTGTCGATGCCCGCGGCCCCGCCAAATTCAACGGCACCCAGGCGGATTTGTTCCCCTATAAAACGCTCGGCCACATCCCGGGATCCATCAATATCCCCTGGGGCGATCTGATCGCCCCCGAGACAGGCGCCCTGCTCGAAGCTGATGCGTTGCAAGCGCGCTTTGAACGGGCTGGAATCAATCTCGACCGCCCGATCGTCGCCACATGCACATCGGGCACCACAGCCTGCGTCATCGCCCTGGCGTTATATACGCTCGGCCACCACAATGCCACCGTTTATGACGGCTCCTGGGCGGAGTGGGGCTTGGCTGCGGACATGCCAGCTGTCGCAATGGCTGATTGAATAAGGAGAGATACCCAATGGCAACACTCGTTAAAACGACTCAGGATGGCCGCAAGCTCGAAGTTAACGGACTGGCCATTTGTCTGGACGGCCAACTTGAAGCCTTTGAATTGATCGAGGTAAAGCTGCACCCAAACCAGCGCGCCATTCTTCAGCTTGTGCCGGACGCGACGCATATGGCCGGGCGCGTGGCCCTAACAAGGGATGAGGCGAATATCGTCGAAGCAGCCTTGAAAGATGTCGAGGCACAAATCCTCGCAAGCCCAACAGCCATCAATGAACGCTTCCGAATCGCCGCCATGCGCCGGGCACGCGACGAAGGTATCGAGTAGCACTAACTCTTTTAGGCGATGCTCGCCTCGAATCCGTTTCGGACCCTCGCCAGCATCGCCTCACCATCCTCAGCACCGAAGCAATTCTCAAAATCATCGCAGTCGGAACAAACCGGAGCAACACAAAGGGAAAACCCTTCCGACCGGCACACCAGGCGATAGAGAAATTTCTTCCATTTCATGTCGCCGCTATTGCGCTCAGCAAGCGTTGTAAAATGCCGGCCCATGAGCCGGGAAAGCTCTCCCCTGTTACGCAAGCCGAGATCTTGCCAAAGATGATGCGGTGCCTTACAGCGCCTCGCAATCATCGCCGCCAGATATGGCGTGAGTCCGGCCGGGCCCGACGCGTACATGCACAAAATATCCCGCAACGCCACCTCCTCATCATCCACCATTACAGTGGAATCAGAGGTGCTCTTGGCAAGTATCCCGCTATTGCCCGGAAACAACTGCTCCGCCAACGCATGCAGCTGCGCTGCGGCTAAACCAGTTCCTTGGGACAGCCCTTGTTCATCTGCGTGCCCCTCCGCCATCACCATCGCCAATATCGAAGCAATGACATGAACATCGAAGGAATCACACAGAGACCCAGAAGACGCCTCAATCAGTCCTAAATATGCCGCATTAGCGTTCATCAGCGCCTAACTCACAGAGTTTCCGAAATCTGTGCCGCATGAGTCTGGCAATTGGTCGGGCAAACACGAGCACATGCGCTGCAACCTATGCAAGCACCAACATCGTTCATGACCATCACCTTCTTCTCGATCTCGTCATCTTCATCGTCATCCAGCGCGACGAGATCACCGTCCTCGGTAATGCCTTTCAACGTCATCACATCACGGCCGCACACCTTAAAGCAACGGCCACAACCAATGCATTTTTCCGGGTCAATAGCCTGCAGAAACGCAGGCTCCCAAGCCCGGCCGTCACGCGTTGCATAGCTCACATCAAAACTCCTTCCATAGACTCAAGCGGCTTCAAGTTGTTTCAGCTTTGCACGCTTCTGTTCCAGCTCTTCAAACGCCTCATGCGCTTTTCGCGCCACTTCCAGAATCGACTGCCAGTTAATGGGCAGCTCCTCAGAGAGATCATGCAAATCCATCTTGGCCTGCATCGCCCGTGCCGAGAGTTTCTTGAGCTCTGCCTTCAATGTCTCGATGTCACTCATCTTACGGCTCTCCGCTCAGTATTTCGCCACATCAGGAAATTTCTCGATCATCTCGATTCCGGATTTGACGTATTTGGTACCTTCCTCGGCAAGCTTATCTAGACTATCAAAACCAAACCTGTGCACATCGCGCAATTGCTTGTTAACGGTAATCAGCCGCCCACCAATAAGCACCATTCGGCCAAAGCCCTCATGGCTCATTTTCAACATTGGCGATACCATTACGCCCGTTGCATGCTCAATCGACAGCGCAACTGCATTGAAGAAAAGTTCCAGCCGCCAGATGGTCTCCGGTTCCGGATCACCCATTAGCGGCATTGCCCGGCGCTTCTCCTTATCGACGATATACGGCTCCAGCAGATCAAGATCCGCCTTGCTTTCCCATGTGCCATGCGAATCCTGCGCGCGCCAAACCCTTATGAGCTGTTTGATAAAGGGCGAGTCAGCCGCGGACGCTACCTGCACTACTTCTGCTGCTTCAGACATGATATCCTCACTCTTCAAAATTTAATACGGCCTCACGGTCTTTCGCAAGCGCCTTGCGCAGCCAGGGGGGCGGCGTGCCCTTCAGAACCTCAACTAGCTTACCAAGAAGATCAACAATATCCTCCGGCTGGTTCACCTTCATCGGGTGAATATTGCTTGCCACGACACGCGCAGCCCCCGAGCCGCCAATGGCCGCCACGTAAAGAATCGCGCAATCCTTGATCGCCTCAAGTTTCGGCTGCAGCTTGTCCTCGTTGCCATCCTCCTTGAGATCACCATCAAATTGCACGGCATTCAAGAACTCATAGCCATGAGGACTAATCTCATAGATCGCGATATTTTTGGCCCACCCAAAATGCGCATCCACGCGCTTCAGGTCCTGCGTTGCAAATGCGACTTTCATATGGCCTCCACTATGGTATTGGTGTTCAGGTTACCCGGCTCGACCCCCGTGCGCCACGTATCAGGGGTTACGTCATGATGCAGTTCGGCATCAGCAATAATAAGATTACTAATGCTGAAAATGAGATTCCTCGTCCCCTTATACCCCACAGAGACCAAGTGACCGGCACCAAGGCGATCAAACATAGGCAAACCCATCCTAAAAAACGGAATCCCAAGCCGGTCCGCCGCCTGGCGCCCATGCGAATGGGTAATCAGCAGATCACACTCTTTCGCCTTCGTTTCCAGATCTTCAAGATCACCGATGATGACCTCATCCGCGTGAACCTTGGATAATACCGGCGACTGCGTCGTGGTGACAGCCGCACTAACATGCGCGCCCATTTCGTGCAGCATCGAGCTGATATCAAAGAGCAAGTCAGGTTCCGCGCCAATCGCCAGCTTGCGTCCGCCAATATGAAAATGCCCATCGAGCATGGCATCCACAAGTTGGCCACGTTGGCGCCGATATTTTGCCGGCACAGCCCGTCCACTGATCTCACTCAAAAACATAATGAATTCATCATTGGGACCAAGGCCACACAGGCGATCGAAGAGCCTGTAGGGTACCCC
>Ga0255356_1000248_pt1 | contig 37720 bp, 31 predicted proteins | sample HBST100metaG_FD_189944 | JGI IMG/M metagenome (GOLD analysis project Ga0255356, IMG submission 189944) | Peat soil microbial communities from Stordalen Mire, Sweden - H.B.S.T100 | ecosystem: Environmental > Terrestrial > Soil > Wetlands > Peat | place: Sweden: Norrbotten County, Stordalen Mire...
GTGCGCGAGCCCCTGCCCGCACGGCGCAGCGGCTATACGCAGAAGGTTAGCATAGGGGGGCATAAATTGTTCCTCTCGACCGGCGAATACGCCAATGGGAGGCTTGGTGAAATTTTTGTCGCTCTGCATAAAGAAGGTTCAGCCTTCCGCGGGCTTATGGACGCCTTTGCCATCGCCATCAGCATCGGGCTGCAGCATGGCGTGAACCTTGAAGACTATGTCGAGGCTTTCACCTTCACACGTTTTGGGCCTTCCGGTGCGGTTGAGGGCGATGCCGCCGTGCCGGCCGCAACCTCGATGCTGGATTACGTCTTCCGCAACTTGGCGGTGAACTATCTTGGCCAGACAAATCTGGCGCCCGCCACCGTGGACCCCGCCGACACGGTGGGCGACGGCGCTGCGGACCGCGCGCCGCTGCTGCCGCTCGACCTGCCGACTCCAGCGCCGCGCGAGCGCCGCAAAGCCCTTAAACTTGTGAGCTGAACAATGACCGTTATCGCACGTCTCGCCGAACTTGGAATCACGCTTCCGGTGCCCATGCCGCCCGTGGCGACCTATATGCCGGTCACCATTGCCGGCAATCTTGTCACGGTGAGCGGCCAGCTACCCGCCGTTGACGGCAAGGTGGCGGTAACGGGCAAGCTCGGTCTGAACGTCTCCATTGAGGAAGGCCAGCATGCGGCGCGGCTGTGCCTCATCAACGTGCTGGCGCAGCTCAACGCCGCTCTGCCTGGCGGTTTGGAGAGCATCACTAAAATCATCCGTCTCGGCGGGTTTATCGCCGCCACACCGGAGTTTTTCCAGCATGCCGTGGTGATGAACGGCGCCTCCGACCTCGCCGTGGCGGCGTTCGGTGATGCCGGGCGGCATGCGCGATCGACCATTGGCGTCGCCTCATTGCCACTCGACGCCGCCGTGGAGGTCGAAGGACTCTTCTGGATTGGCTGAACCAGCCATAGGCGGTTTCATCCGCTTATGGATCAAAGCCTTTTGACCCGGCTATAAGCCGGGATCATGAGCCAGCATCTCTCTTCGCAACTTTCCGTCCGCATGGCGGTGAATATCGCCCTGGACGGCCTCATGGCCGCGCTGGCCGTCGCGCTCAGCTTCTGGCTGGCCAATCCGGCGCACCCATGGCCCGAACCATATATCCTACCGCTCGCCGGCGCTGCGGCGGTCTGGCTGATCGGTATTCCGTTCGGCCTTTCCCGGCTGCATTGGCGGTTTATCTCCTTCCAAGATCTGGCGCTGCTGGCGGCGGCCTCGGTGGTGACCGCCATCATGCTGGTGCTGCTGATGGTCGGCGCTGGGCTGCCCCTGCCCTCTCCAGCCTTTCCGGCAATTCTCGCCTTGGTTCTGCTGGTATTCCTAACCGGACCCAAATTCTTATACCGTCTGGCACGGCAGCCCTCCGGCGAGTGCGAGGCCGCGCAGACGGCGATGCTCGTGGGCAATGGCGAGAGCGTGGAGTTGTTTCTGGCGGCGCATGCGCAGATGCCCACCCCACCCTACCGCGTGGTGGGGCTGATGGCATTGTCCAGCAAGCATGTCGGGCGCCGGGTACATGGGCTGGATGTCGTCGGCGCCGTGCCCGATGCCGCGAATGCCTTCGCCCGGCTCACGCAGAAGCCCGATCTGCTGATCATCACCACATTGGAACTTACAGGCGATGCGCTGGCGCAATTGCTGAACGCCGCCGAGCTGAACGGCATGCGCGTGCTGCGCACACCGAGCCTGACCAGACTCGCACCGGCAGAGCAGAAGGTGGAGTTGCAGCCCATCGCCATTGAGGATCTGCTGAACCGCCAGCAGGTGCGGCTGGACCGGGAGGGAATGGCGCTGCTGATCGCCGGCAAGCGCGTGATGGTGACCGGTGCCGGGGGGAGCATCGGCTCCGAATTGGCCCGGCAAGTGGCCGGGTGCGGCCCGAACGAGCTGTTGCTGCTGGACAGCAGCGAGTTCGCTCTCTGGCAGATCGACCTCGAAATCGCGGAAATTAAGCCCGGCCTGCGGCGGCACACCGTAATCGCGGATGTGCGAGATGCGGCGCGCATGCATGCCGTGGCACAAAAATTCCAGCCTGAGCTGGTATTCCACGCCGCCGCGCTGAAGCATGTGCCGATCGTGGAGGCAAACCGGCTGGAGGGGCTTCGCACCAATGTGCTGGGCACGCGCATCGTGGCCGATGCCGCCGCCGCCAGCGGTGCGAGCCTGATGGTACTGATCTCCACAGACAAGGCCGTGAATCCAAGCTCGGTCATGGGCGCCTCCAAGCGGCTCGCGGAGATGTATTGCCAGGCGCTGGACACCGAGGCGCGGCACGGCCACGGGCAAATGCGCTGCGTGACCGTGCGCTTCGGCAATGTGCTAGGCTCCACAGGCTCGGTTGTGCCGCTGTTCCGCCGGCAATTGGCCCAGGGCGGACCGCTGACCGTGACCGATCCGGAGATGCAGCGCTATTTCATGACCGTGCGAGAGGCGGTGGGCCTCGTGCTGCAAGCCTCCGTGGCGGGCAGCGGCGAAGTGGCCATCCCCGATGGCGGCATCTTTGTGCTGGATATGGGTGAGCCTGTGAAAATCGTCGATCTGGCGCGGCAGATGATCCGCCTAGCCGGACTAAGGCCGGACGAGGATATAAAAATCCACTTCACCGGGCTGCGCCCGGGGGAGAAGCTGTTCGAGGAGTTATTCCACGGCAATGAGAAGCCAACGCCGACCGGATATGAGGGGTTGCTCATGGCCAGCCCGCGAGTCATGGATTTGCGAGCGGTCACGATGGCGCTGGAATGCATCGGCGTGGCTTCGACCGCCGGAGACGAGGCGGGAGCCATGAAGATCGTCAGCCAGATGGTGCCGGAATTTTTACCGCCGCGCGGTCTCGCCGTTTCCCGCGCCGCGGAGTAGAGTCTGATTTCATGAACGCCGAGCATTTTCCGCCGATCCCGTTTCTGGACCTCAAAGCGCAGCAGGCGCGGCTGGGGCATAATTTACGGGCCAGGCTGGATGCCGTACTCGCGCATGGCCAGTTCATCCTTGGTCCCGAGGTAACGGAGCTGGAGAACCGGCTGGCGGCGTTTTGCGATGCCAGCCATTGCGTCACGGTCAGTTCCGGCACGGACGCGCTGCAAATCGCCCTTATGGCCGAGGATATCGGCCGTGGTGATGCGGTGTTCCTGCCCGCCTTCACCTATACCGCCACCGCCGAGGTGCCACTGCTTCTGGGCGCGACGCCGGTATTCGTGGATGTCGACCCACGAACATTCCAAATCGACTTGGCAAGCCTAGAAGCGCGGATCGATACCGTGGCGCGAAATGGGACACTGCGCCCCAGGGCGATCATCGGGGTGGATTTGTTCGGCCAGCCGGCGGACTGGCATGGGATCAGCAACATCGCCGCGCGGGAGGGCCTGTTCACGCTCGATGACTGCGCGCAGAGCTTCGGCGCCTCCCTTGGCGGACAGCGCCTGGGTTCAGCGGCGGATGCCACGGCGACGAGCTTCTTTCCCTCCAAGCCGCTTGGCGCTTACGGCGATGGCGGCGCGCTGTTCACCGAATCGGCTGAGCGAGCCGCCTTGTACCGCTCGCTGCGCACGCATGGCGAAGGTACAACCCGCTACGAGGTTATGCGCATCGGCATGAACGGGCGGCTGGATACGATGCAGGCGGCGGTGCTGCTGGCGAAGCTTGACGTCTTTGAGGACGAGATGGCGCGCCGGGAGCAGATTGCGGCGATTTACGACGCGGCCCTGGCCGACATGCTGGAAATTCCCGCCCGCGTGCCGGACAGCCAAAGCGCTTGGGCAGTGTACTCCGTGCTGCTGCCAGATGCCGCACTGCGCGAGGCGGCCAGAAGCGCAATGCAGGCGGCGAACATCGGCAATGCCGTGTATTACCCGCGCGCCCTGCACCAGCAGCCGGCTTACGAAGGATGCCACGATGGCACGCACCTCCCGGTAGCTGAGGCGTTGGGCAGCAGAATCCTCGCTTTGCCCATCCACCCGGATTTGACCGACGCGCAGGCCCACCGGGTAGCGGCAACACTCCGCGCGGCGCTGGGCGGCTAGACGATGCCACGGGGCGACCTATTTCCCGATATCGGACCATTTGAAACAGGGTATCTACCGCTCTCAGATGGGCATGTGATGTACTGGGAGCAGGTGGGCAACCCGCAAGGCAAGCCAGTATTGTTCCTGCATGGCGGCCCAGGCGCCGGGGCTGGGACTGTCCACCGGCGCTTTTTCGACCCCAGTGTCTGGCGCGTGATCATCTTTGATCAGCGCGGTTCTGGACGCTCCAGGCCGCTGGGCGAGTTGGTAGCAAACACCACGCCGCATCTGGTGGAAGACATTGAAACCCTGCGGACATTCCTGGGTATTGAGCGGATGCTGCTGTTCGGCGGCTCCTGGGGCTCAACTCTGGCTCTGGCCTATGCGCAGGCGCATCCCGAAACCGTGATCGGCGCGGTTTTACGGGGCATTTTTCTGGGACGCCCCTGCGAGGTGGAGTGGTTCCTGTATGGGATGCAGCGGGTGTTTCCCGATGTGCACGCGGCCTTCGCGCAGTTTCTGCCGCCGGAAGAGCGCGGTGATCTTCTGGCCGGGTATCTGAAGCGCCTGATCGACCCTGACCCGCTCGTCCACGGCCCGGCAGCACGCAGCTGGAGCATCTATGAGGGGTCATGCTCAACATTGCTCCCGAGCTTCGAGGCCGTTTCCGCCTTTGCCCAGGACCGTTCGTCCATCGGACTGGCGCGGATCGAGGCGCATTACTTCAACCACGATCTGTTTCTGCCACCTGGCGGGCTGCTCGCGCATATGGAAACGCTGCGCAACATCCCCGGAGAGATCGTGCAGGGCCGTTATGACATGATCTGCCCGGCGCAATCCGCCTTCGAGTTGGCCGCCGCGTGGCCGCTGGCCCGCCTGACCATAGTGCCAGATGCCGGCCACTCCGCCCTGGAGCCAGGGGCTCGCATGGCGCTGATCGCCGCCCTGGACAGATGCCGCAACTTGACATGAGGAGCCGCACTGCGGCCTTGTTTCGGCAAAAACTCGGAGGGGCGCAGTGAATCTTTCGCGACGCAGGCTACTTGGCGCCGGGCTGGTCTTGAGCGCCGGGCGCGCATGGGCGGATACCCCATGGTCTGGCGCGCTCGTCATGGGAACGGGCCGTCCCGGCGGAAATTACTCCGTCTATGGCCCGGCCTGGGGCCGGCTAGCCGCGATTCAGGCAGGCGTAGATATCGCGTACCGGGCCTCCGGGGGCGCCACGGCCAACATATTGCTGATCGACGAGGCCGTGGCCCAACTCGGTATGACGACCTTGACCGTGGCGAACGAGGCACGGACCGGCACCGGCGGCTGGACCGCTGGGGTCAAGTTCCAGTCATTCCGGGCGTTGTTCCCGATGTTTTCCTCGGTTCTGCAAATTGTCTCACCGCGCCCGACCGGCATTACGACAATCTCGGCCCTCGCCGGGCAGGTCATCGGCATCGGCCCGGATGGTGGCAGCGGCGCCGCGACCGTGCCCTCAATTCTGGCGAGCATCGGGGTTATCCCCAAGCGCACTGTAACGGGAGATTACCCGGCCCAGATCCACGACATGCTCGCAGGCAGACTTGATGCATGTGCCTTTATCGGTGCCCCGCCCCTGTCGGCCATAACCCATGCGGCACTAAGCCAGAAACTGTCGCTCATTGGCCTTTCCAGCGCCGAAAGCGCCCAAGTTGGGCGCGTGCTGCCGGGGATGACCCCCATGACGTTGAAGGCCGGTTCGTTCCCCGGCCAAAACGCCGCAGTATCAAGCGTGGGAATGGCGAACATCGCCATTGCCGCGGCGAGCCTGCCAGCCTCCCTGGCTACCGCCGTGACGCTGGCGGCGCTCCGCAATCAGGCGGCACTCGCCAATCTGATTGCCGCCGCTGCCGATATTCCCTCGATCAGCGCCGTCGGCAAGGCGGGGGTGAAATTCCACCCCGGCGCAGCCGCCGCCTTTCGCCAGTCCGGCCAGCATGTGCCGGACGAATATATCGAGAGTTAAACCAGCCTGCCGTCGCGCAGGGTGACCTGCCGGTCCATCCGCGCCGCCAGCTCCGGGTTATGGGTGGCGATCAGCGCCGCGACGTTCTCGGAACGCACGATGTGCAGCAATTCCTCGAACACAATGTTGGCGGTCGCGACATCCAGATTGCCGGTAGGCTCGTCCGCCAGCAGCAAAGCCGGATGGTTGGCGAGGGCGCGGGCAATAGCGACGCGCTGCTTCTCGCCGCCTGAGAGCTTGCCCGGAAGATGTTGGCTGCGCGCCGCGAGGCCGAGCCTGCCCAGCAGGTCCATGGAGCGGCGATCAGCCTCGGCCTGACTCTTGCCCGCGATCATCTGCGGCAGGGAGATATTCTCCAGCGCCGTGAATTCCGCCAGCAGGTGGTGAAACTGATAGACAAAGCCGATCTTGCGGAGGCGAATCGCGGTGCGGGCGGCGTCGGGCAACATCCCCGCATCTTCGCCGTCGATAATGACCGAACCGACATCCGGCTTTTCCAGCAGCCCCGCAAGATGCAAGAGCGTGGATTTGCCCGAACCTGACGGCGCCACGAGAGCAACGATCTCACCCGGACGCACGGAAAGCTCGGCGCCATTCAGCACGGTGAGCGATTCCTCCCCGGTCTTGTAGGTCCGGCCAATCCCCCGGAGCTGAAGCAGAAACTCACTCACTGCGCAGCGCCTCGATCGGATCGATGCGGGCGGCGCGCCAGCTTGGATAGATGGTGGCCAGCAGGGAAAGCGCGAAGGACATGAGAACGACTTCCGTCACCTGGTGCCAGTCAAGCTTGGCCGGCAGGGATTCGAGATAATAGACCGTGGGATCGAAAAGCGGCGTCCCGGTGAGCCTCTGAATGAGCAGTCGGATCTGGTCAATATACGCGCAGAACACCACGCCAAGCCCAAAACCGATGAGGGTGCCAAGTATCCCGACAGAAGCTCCGCACATGAGGAAGATGCGCAGCACGGCACCCGAGCTTGCCCCCATGGTGCGCAAAATCGCAATGTCCTTCGCCTTGTCCTTCACCATCATGATCAGCGAGGAGATGACGTTGAATGCCGCCACAAGAATGATGAGCGTGAGAATAAGGAACATCACATTCCCCTCCACCGTCACCGCGGCGAGAAAGGAATCGTTGTTCTGCCGCCAATCCTGCACGCTAACCGGCGTGTTGGGCAGGGCGTTGATGATCTCGCGCTTGATCGCCTCGTCATGGTCCGGGTCGATGACAAAAACCTGAATCTGGGTTGCGGCGCCGGTCTGCTGGAACAGAGTTTGGGCGGCGGCGAGTGGCAGGAACACGAAGCTCGAATCGTATTGCTGCATGCCCGTCTGGAAGATGGCGACAACCTTGAACGACTCGATGCTGGGGATGGTGCCGATGATGGTGGCCTTGCCCTGCGGCAGAATGAGCGTGATCTGCGAGCCGACAGACAGCCCGAACTGGCTAGCCAAGCTGCCGCCAATGGCGATGGTGTTGTCGCCGATGAGATCGGCCAGACTGCCGGCGGCGACATGGCTGCTCACGGTGGGGAGGTCGCGCAGCCCTTCCGGCGTGATGCCACGCGCAATGCCGCCGGTGGCGCCGCCTTGCGGCCCAGAGAGCAGCACCTCCCCCTGCGCGATGGGGAAGGCCGAGGTGACGCCGGGAATGGCGCGGATTTTCGCGGTGATGTCGTCATAATTCGTCAGCGGCACATTGGCGCCATAAACGCCAATGTCACCATTCAGGCCAAGAATTTGGGAGATCAGCTCCTGACGGAAGCCATTCATGACGCTCATCACGATGATGAGCGTGGCCACGCCCAGGGCAATGCCGATAAGCGAGAAAATCGCGATGACGGAGACGAAGCGCTCGCCACGCCGGGCGCGCAAATAGCGCGCCGCCACTTTTCGCTCAAAGGCGTTGAACATCAGCCCTGCACCTTGGCCAGAGCCTCTTCCACGGACAGCTCGAAGCGTTCGCCAGTGGCGCGGCGCTTCAGCTCCACCTGGCCGTTCGCGGCACCGCGCGGCCCGACGATGATCTGCCACGGGTGGCCCATGAGATCAGCCTCGGCGAACTTCGCGCCGGCGCGTTCCTCGCGGTCATCATAGAGCGCATCGGCGCCAAGCGCGGCGTAGAGCCGCTCGCACAGCGCATCAGTGGTGGCGTCGCCCTGGCGCAGGTTGAGAATGGCGGCGCGGAATGGCGCGACGGCATCTGGCCAGATGATCCCGGCCTCGTCGTGCCGAGCCTCGATGATCGCGCCGACAAGGCGGGAGACGCCGATGCCGTAGCTGCCCATCTCGGGGTATATCTTCTGGCCATCCGGACCGGTAACGGCGAAGCCCATCGCCTCGGAATATTTCTTGCCAAAATAAAAGATCTGGCCGACCTCAATACCCCTGCCCTCGCGGCGGCGGTCTTCGGGGATTTCATCCCAGGCGGCGGTGTCGTGCTTCTCATCCGTGGCGGCGTAAATGGTCGTTACCTGATCATAGAACGCATCGACATCCGTGACGCCAATCGCGTCCCCGGCCTCGAAAGCGGCATCGTAGAACACGCCGCTCTCGCCGGTGGGCGCCAGAATGTGGAATTCATGGCTGAGATCGCCGCCGATCTGCCCGGTATCGGCGCGCATGGGGATGGCGGTGATGCCGATACGCTGGAAGGTGCGCATATACGATAGCATCGTTTTTTTGTAGACCGCGACCGCTCCCTCGTAATCGAGATCGAAGCTGTAAGAATCCTTCATCAGGAATTCACGCCCGCGCAGCACACCGAAACGGGGACGCACCTCGTCGCGGAACTTCCACTGAATATGATAGGCCAATTGCGGCAGATCACGGTAGCTCTTGGTCGAGTCCCGCACGATGGCGGTGATCATCTCCTCATTGGTCGGGCCATAGAGCAGCTCGCGGTCATGCCGGTCGGTAATGCGCAGCATCTCCTTGCCGTAGGCATCGTAACGCCCGCTCTCGCGCCAGAGATCGGCGCTCTGGATCGTTGGCATGAGCAATTCCTGCGCGCCGATCGCATCCTGCTCCTCGCGCACGATTTGCGCGATTTTTGAGAGGACGCGTAGCCCCGTGGGCAACCAGGCATAGATGCCGGAGGCCATCTGGCGGATCATCCCGGCACGCAGCATCAGCCGGTGCGAGGCGATCTGCGCCTCGGCGGGGGTTTCTTTCAATGTTGGGATCAGGCTTTTGGAAAGACGCATCTGGAACCTTTGGGCAAAGACGAAAGCTGTTTAGTGCGGTTTGGGGATCAAGGCGAGACGGCGCGCGCCGCAAGCCTGCGATCCGCCATGCGGCGGCACGGCGTCTCTACGGCGAAATGCAGGACCGTGGCCAGAATGACCGTAATTCCCAGCATGCCGCCGGCAAACCAAATACCATGGCTTGCCGGCGGCCAATTCTCGCGCCGGAACCATTGGGACAGGAGCAGCTCGGAGACCGCAAAGCTCATATAAAAGGAATAGGACAATATGCCGAAGCGCCGCAGCAATGGCCTTTGCCCCAACATCGGCGGGTAATCCGCATCCGCCTGCATGAGAAAAGCAAAGAGGATGAGCCAGATGCCCAGCACGGCGGCAAGGTCAACACCTAAGGTGACAGACACGGCAGAAAGAATGAGACCGAGGATGAGGCTGCCCCGGCGGATTGGCTGGAAATCGGCATATAGATGCACAATCCTCGCCGTACACATACCGATCAGGAACTCAGGAAAAAACCTGACCAGACCAAGAGAAAAAGTCAGGTTAAGGTTGCCGCCATGCACTACGAAGATAAGCCCCATGACAACAAACCCGACAATGGCGACCTGAATGGCAACCACGGGAATGAAATAGGACAGCAAATACCAACAGATGGGAAACAGCAAATAGCCTGCCCATTCCGTGCTGACGGACCAGGACGGATAATTCCATGTACCTTGGTCCGCACCGCCCCAGCCCTGCACAAGAAACAGGTTTTGCAGAAACGATGAGGCATTGAAGCGCCCAGGGTCGCGCGGCGCCCAGCCATGCACCAAGCCGGCAAAAACGAGCCCGCCCAGAATTAGCATCGTGGCGAAGTGAACAGGGTAAATACGCGCGAGCCTTTTACCCCAGAACAGCAGCATTACCTTAAACGAAGGCAGCTTAAACGGCGGGTACTGCTTTTGCGAGTCTTTGCCGGCGATCTCAGGATGCACCCGCGCGAGGATGAGGCCCGATAAAATAAAAAACCCATCAACGCCCAGATAACCGCGGCGAATGAGATCGGCGAACGGCCCCAGCCATGCGGAAAAATTCAGATACAGGTCGACGTGATAGGTAAATACCCAGGCCGCGAACACGGCGCGGCAAATCGTCAGATCCGTTATTTCCTGTTTCGCGTTCATCTCCCTCTCGTCCTAACCAAATAGAAAGAAGCCCGCCAGCCCTCAGAGGGCGGCGGGCCAAGTTCAGGGAGGAAACGCCAGTCACACGGCAGGATGAAGAACCAAACCTCATCCTAGCTTTTATAATGCACCGCACAAAACCCACGGTCCAGAAAAAACACGTGAAATTTTGTGCGTATTTTAGCCTTCCATCACGTCAAAGGCTAAAATTTAAGCGATAAACGCCAAAATATAGTCACATGGATTGTTTTTCATTCACACCCTCAGTACATGCGCCTCAACAATCGGGCGTTTACCCAGGCGCTTGCCCACAACACGGCGCAAGCCAGCCCGCGCGGCATCAACAAAAGCAGCCTCATCGGCGCGTAGAGACTTGGGGAGAGCATTCAGCAAGCCCAGGAATTCCGACTCAAATTCCAGCCGAAGCTTGCCGTCAGCCTCTTCCAAAAGCCCCGGCGCCGAAATCCTCGGGCTGCCCAGAACCTGGCCCTTGGCATCCACGGCAAAGCTGCCGACGACAACGCCGTTGAACAGCATCCGCCGGCGCGCGGCCAGCGAGCCGCCCTTGAGCGGTACGATTCGGTCACCATCGACAGCGAGGCGGCCAGTGGGGACGGAATCCACAATCGCGGGCTTGCCTGGGGCAAATTGCAGCACATCGCCATTCTCGATCAGAACCGTGGCGATTCCCTCCTCCTGCGCAAGAGCGGCCTGAGTTGAGAGATGGCGCCACTCGCCATGCGTCGGGATAATGTATTGTGGCCGAACGAGCTTGTAGAGCTTCCGCAACTCGTCCCGCGCCGGGTGGCCGGAGACATGGGTGAACTCGTCGTTATCGGTAATGACATTGACGCCACGGCGGGCCAGGGCATCCTGAACCCCAAAGATGGCGCGTTCATTGCCAGGGATCATGCGCGAGGAGAAAATCACGGTATCTCCCTCCCCCAGCACGGCGTGGCGATGCGTGTCCGCCGCGATGCGGGACAAGGCCGAGCGCGGCTCGCCTTGGCTGCCGGTGACGAGCATGAGCAGGTTGTCGTGCGGGATTGAGCCGATTTCCTCCTCCGGCACGAAATCCGGCACATCTTTCAGATACCCGGCCTCCTGGGCAGCGGAGATGTAATTGTTCAGGCTCCGGCCTACCAGCGCGATGTGCCGCCCGGCCTCCTCGCCCGCCGCGATGACACTGGCGACACGCGCGACATTACTGGCGAAGCAGGTGATGGCGACACGGCCTGTCAAATCCGGCACCAGGGCTTCCAGGCTCTTCTGCACGTCCAGCTCCGAGCCGGAATGCCCCTCCACCGTGGCGTTGGTGGAATCGGAGACAATCGCCAGCACGCCGGCATCGCCCAGCGCCTTCAGCGCCGCCTCGTCGGACAACGCACCCACAACCGGCGAGGGGTCGAACTTCCAATCCCCAGTGTGCAGCACTGTGCCATAGCTGGTGGTAATCGCCAGCGACTGCGCCTCCGGCGTGGAGTGCGTCATGTTGATGTAGCGCAGGCTAAAAGGGCCAAGCTGCATGCTGCCGCCACAGGGTACCACATGCAGCTTCACCTCTCGCACCAGCCCAACTTCTGCCAGCTTGCGGCGAATGACCGCCGCCGCGAAGGGGGTTGCGTAGATGGGGCAACGCAATTGCGGCCAGAGCCGCGTGATGCCGCCGATATGGTCCTCATGCGCATGGGTGATGACGAGGCCCAGCAGCGCGTCCCGCTGCGCTGCGATAAAGGCCGGGTCGGGCAGTAGGATCTCGGCTTCCGGGGTCTCCGGGCTGGAAAACCCCATACCACAATCAACCGCGATCCAGGCGCCATCGCAACCATAGAGGTTGAAGTTCATCCCAATCTCGCCCGTTCCGCCGAGCGGCACGAAAATGAACGCGCCCTCCGCATCGCCCCGGACAGGGCCAGGGGCTTTGCCGGTGGATTTTGCCATTAGATTTTCAACTCCTGAGTATTTATTCGCTATCGATAAAGCGTGCGCGGTCGCGCGGTAGCGGCGGTGGTGCATTGCGCAAGGAAAGCAGGCGCAACCCATCCAGCGTCAGATCGGCATCAATTGCCGTAAATTTCTCCGTGCCTTCCGAAAACAGCGGCGCGAGGCCGCCAGTGGCAATGGCTTTCAAGGGCTCGCCGTATTCGCCCTCAATGCGGGCGATCAGCCCTTCAATGAGGCCTATATACCCCCAATACGTGCCGGATTGCATGGCCGGAACAGTCGCGCGGCCAATGACTGCGTGCGGACGGCCAATGCCGATGCGAGGCAGGCGCGCCGCCGCTTGGTGCAGGGCCTCAATGGAGAGGTTTATCCCTGGGGAGATGGCGCCGCCAAGATAGGCACCGTCAGCATCGACAACGTCGAAAGTCGTCGCCGTCCCGAAATCCACGACCACTAGCGGCCCGCGGTAATGATTATGCGCGGCAAGCGCGTTCAAGAGCCGGTCGGCACCAACCTCATCCGGATTTTCAGTCTTGATCTCGAAGCCCCAATCGAGCGAGGCTTTGGCCACCAGGGGCTCGACATCGAACCAGTCGCGGCACAGCCGGCGCAGGTGATACAGCGCCGCCGGGACAACCGTGCCGATAACCGCGCGGTCGATCTGATGGCACGCGATGCCACACCGGCGGAGCAGCGCCTCCAGCCACACGCCATATTCGTCGGACGTGCGTTGCGCCGATGTCGCCAGCCGCCATGTGCCAAGCCATTCCTCGCCATTATGCACAGCAAAGACGATATTCGTGTTGCCGGCATCGATCACCAACAGCATATTTTGCCTCCCTTACACATGGCCAAGCAAAACTTCACCTGTGCTGATGGTGTCGATACGATCTTCATGGGCCAACAGCAATTCGCCCCTGACGGACAACCCAGCGAAACGCCCCGAAACCTTGGCATTTTGCATACTAACGCCCAGCTTCGTGCCGACAGGATGCGCGAGATTTAGCCATGCCTCGCGGATATCACTGTCCGGTGCGTTCTGCCAATGCGCGAGACGCTGCAGCAGCACGTCAGCCATTTCCCGGGGCGAGACTTGCACTCCGTGCTCGGCGAGGGAGGTCGTCAACCGTCCGGGTATTTCCGGCGCATGGCGCAGATTAATGCCAATGCCGATCACCAACCAGTCCAGCCCGCCGTCGGCGGGGGCGGCATCGATAAGCACACCGGCGAGCTTGGCGGCGCCGAGCAATACGTCGTTAGGCCATTTGAGACATGCAGGTGTAGCGAAGAAGGATCGCAGCGCCTCGGCAATTGAAACGCCCGCCAGCAAGGCGAACATGCCCGCCTGAGCCGCCGGACGCTCCGGACGCAGCAGCACTGAGAGGTTCAAATTCCCCTCAGGCGCCTGCCAGCTCCGTCCGCGAGACCCGCGCCCGGCAGTTTGCCTAAGAGCCAGCACGGCAAGACCTTGCGGCTCGCCTGCACGGGCACGCGCCGTGCAGGTATCCGATGTTGAGCCTAGTTCGTCGAAAGCCTCAAGCCGCCAGGCAATCAACCAATCAATGCCTTTGCGGCGGCGCCCGCGGCCGCGAGCAGCGGTGCCGGGATAAAGACGAATAATGCGGTTACCACAGCGCCCAGCCCCATGACGAAGCGCACGCTGCCCGGGGTGGCATCAAAATCAGGCGTCCCGGCATCGAAGTACATCACCTTGATGACACGGAGATAATAGAAAGCGCCGATAACGCTGGTGACGACACCAATCACCGCGAGGGTAGTGAGGCCTGCGTTGAGCGTCGCGGAGAATACGTAGAGCTTACCGAAGAAGCCGGAGAGCGGCGGGATTCCGGCCATGGCCCACATGAAGATTGCCATGGCGAGCGCAAACCCCGGGCGCTGCCCCGCGAGACCGGCCAGATCGGCAATGGTCTCAACCGCTTGGCCACGGCGCCGCATGGCGATGATGCAGGCGAACGCGCCGAAGGACATGACAACATAGATCGCTATATAGATCAGCGTCCCCTGAATGCCCGCCCGCGTACCTGCCGCCAAGCCCATGAGGGCGTAACCCATGTGGCCAATGGCTGAATAAGCCATCAGACGCTTGATGTTGGTCTGACCAATGGCCGCGAGAGAACCAAGGGCCATAGAGAGCACCGCAAGCACCTCAATAATGAGCTGCCACTGCGCCAAGAGATGGCCAAACGGCCCGGTCATAACGGAGAGGAATAGCGCCATAGCGGCCGCTTTAGGCGCGGTGCCGAACAAGGCAGTTACCGGACTGGGGGAACCTTCATACACATCCGGCGTCCACATATGGAACGGGGCAGCGGAAATTTTGAAGGAAATCCCAACCAGCACAAACACCATGCCGACAATCGTGCCATACCCAGCGCCATTAACGAGGATACCGGCGAGAGAGGCAAAGTTCGTGGTGCCGGCAAAGCCGTACACGAGCGAAATGCCGTAAATCAGCAAGCCGGAAGCCAACGCGCCCAGGACGAAATATTTCAGGCCAGCCTCGGTGGAGCGGAGCGAATCACGCGCCAGCGCGGCAGAGATATATAGCGCCAGGGATTGCAGTTCGAAGCCTACGTACAGCGTCATCAGATCCGCCGCTGATATCATGACCACCATGCCCAGCACCGCAAACAGGACGAGAATGGGGAATTCGAAGCGGGCGATCTTCTCCTGGCGGTTATAATCCAGGGAGAGAATGAGAGACGCCGCTGCCCCCAGATAGACAAGGGCATCCGCATAGCGCGTGAACAGGCTGGTCTTCAGCAGGCCGCCAAACAGCAGCCCATCCGGTGCGCCGCAGGAGAAACCCGCCGCGAGCAGAAGCAGCACAACGGAGGCGTAAGTGCAGCCGGGTGTTGCATCGCGCTTAGAGAGCACGCCGGCGAGCAGCAGCACCATGCCGCCAGCACCAAGCAGGAGGCCGGGGATGAGAGGCGAAAAAGAGGTCATTTCGTTGTCACCATGGCCAATGCCGTGTGGGGAGTAAGAGCCGCGACATGCGCTTGCACCAATGCGGCGACAGGCGCGCCGAAAATATGAGTGAAGCTGCTGGGGTACACGCCAAGCCAGAGCACCAGCGCCGCCAGCGGCAACAGCATGGCATATTCGCCTGCCCTCAGATCCTTGATCTGGGCCAGCTCGGGACGCGTGAACTTATCGAATAGCACAGCCCGGAGCAGCACGAGCATATAAGCCGCTCCCAGAACCATGCCCGTTGCGCCAAGCAGGGACACCCAGAAATTAACCTTCAAGGCGCCAACGATGACCAGGATTTCACCGATGAAGCCCGAGGTTCCGGGAAGCCCCATATTCGCCAGGGAGAACAGCATGAGCAGCGTTGCATAGGCAGGCATCTTCACAGCCAGCCCACCCAGGCGGGAGAGGGTCAGCCCCTCACCACGCGCCAGCAAGACGCCCGTGCAGACGAACAGACCAGCGATGACAATGCCATGAGAGAGCATCTGGAACAGCGCGCCCTCAATACCTTCCACCGTGAAGGTGAAAATACCGATGATGATGACGCCCATATGCGCGACAGAGGAGTACGCGATCATGCGCTTCATATCTGTCTGCGCCAGCGCAACGAAGGAAATGTAGATCACCGCTACGACGCCAAGCGTGAACATCAGCGGTTCAGCCGCGGCCGAAGCGTTCGGCAGCATCGGAACGGCGAAGCGCAGGAAACCATATGCGCCCATCTTCGAAAGCACGGCGGCGAGCATGATGGTGCCTGGCAGTGGTGCCTCACCATAAGCATCCGGCAGCCAAGTGTGCAGCGGCCAAACGGCAGCCTTCACGCCGAAAGAGGCAAGGAAGGCTGCAAAAAGCCAGAGCTGCACCTGCGCCGGGATAGCAGTATGAGTCAGCACGGTGATATCCGTACTGCCAGCATTACGCCACATCCAGACCAGGGCCAGAAGCATGAAGAGCGAGCCGGCCAGGGTGAAGATGAAGAACTTCACGGCAGCATAAATACGCCGCTCACCACCCCACACGCCGATGATGAGGTACATCGGCAGCAGCACGGCCTCGAAGAAGATATAGAACAGGACGAAATCCGTTGCGGAGAACATTCCGACGGTCATCGTCTCCAGCAGCAGCAACGCCGCAAAGAACCCGCGCACCCGCTTGGTGATCGACCAACTTGAGATGATGGCAATGGGGGTCAGGAAGAGTGTCAGTAGGATGAGGAACAGGCTGATGCCGTCCACGCCCATGCGATACTGCACATCTAGCCCCGTGAGCCAGGGAACGGTCTCAACGAACTGATACCCTGCCTGGGCCGGGTTGAACTGCGTCCAGAGATAAACGCCCAGCGCCAGCACCAGCAAGCTGATGCCCAGTGAGGCATAGCGTGCCCGGCAGGCAACTGCCGCGTCCTCCCCCTTCAGGGTGGCGAGATAGAACACCCCCACCAACGGCAGAAAGGTGATGAGCGAAAGGATGGGAAAACCAGCTTGGTTCATTGTTTACCGCACCCACAGAAGGAGGCTGAGGAAGGCTAGCAGGCCGATCAGCATGATAAAGGCATAAAGCGCGATAGACCCGGTTTGCAGCTTCACAGTTTGTGTCGATGCATCGGCGGTCAGCGCCGCAAGACCATTTGGAACCCCGTCGATGACCTGCTCGTCACCGAAGCGCCAGGCGAATTTGGCCAAGCGAAGCGCGGGGCGCACGAGAAGTGCGTCGTATATCTCGTCGAAGTACCATTTGTTGAGCAGGAAGCGGTACAGCCCGCCGAATGTCTGCGATAGCGCCCCCGGCAAAGACGGCGCCAGGATGTAGAAGGTGATAGCGACGGCGATGCCGATGATGGCGGCGGCGAGAGGCGCCATTGCCGCCCATGCGGGCGCAGAATCGAGCAGCCCCATCGGGGATGTCGACAGCACTTGGATGCTGTTGCCCCAGAACGCGGCGAAACCGCCACCGATAAAGTCGTATTTCAACAGGTAACCACTACCCAGGGCGCCAAACGCCAGAACGACGAGTGGCAGAAGCATCACCAGCGGGCTTTCATGCACATGCTCCTGCACATGCTTCGGCGCGCGGGACGTGCCGTGGAAGGTGAGGAAGAACAGACGCGACACGTAGAACGCCGTCAGCCCAGCGGTGAACACGCCACAGAACCAACCGTACATCGCCACCGGCGTATGCGCGGCAAAGGCGGCGCCCAGAATCGCGTCCTTGGAGTAGTAGCCCGAGAAAGGCGGGATACCCGCCAGCGCCAGAGAACCGAACAGCATCATCAGCCACGTCACCGGCAACTTGCGCGCCAGCCCGCCCATCAGGCGGATATCCTGCTCGTCCGACATCGCATGAATGACAGAACCTGCGGCCAAGAACAGCAGCGCCTTAAAGAAGGCATGGTTGATGAGATGGAACATTGCCACCGGATATGCACCCAGGCCGGCGGCCAGGAACATGTAGCCTAGCTGAGAGCAGGTGGAATATGCAATGATACGCTTGATGTCATTCTGCACACAGCCAACGGTGCCGGCGAACAGCGCCGTGGTCGCGCCAATGACCGTTACGAACTCCAAGGCTACCGGAGCGGCATTCAACACCGGCGACATGCGCACGATCATGAACACACCCGCCGCCACCATGGTCGCGGCATGGATAAGCGCGGAGACCGGGGTGGGGCCTTCCATCGCGTCCGCCAACCATGTGTGAAGGAATATCTGGGCGGATTTACCCATGGCACCAATGAAGAGGAGGATTGCGATGACCTCCAGCACCGGGAAGGAGGTGCCAAACAGACTGTAGCGATCCCCCGTATGGGCCGCGACCGCGGCAAAGATCCCGTCAAACGAAATCGTGTGGAACACGAAGTAGGTCAGCGCGATGCCGACGGCGAAGCCGAGATCGCCAACGCGGTTGACAATGAACGCCTTGATGGCGGCTGCATTCGCCGAAGGACGCTCATACCAGTAGCCAATGAGCAGGTAGGAAACGAGACCGACGCCTTCCCAGCCAAAGAATAACTGGAGGAGGTTGTTGGCCGTCACCAGCATCAGCATGGCGAAGGTAAAGAGTGACAGATAGGCGAAGAAACGGGGCACGGTTTTGTCGTGCGCCATGTAGCCAGCGCTATAAATATGGATGAGCGTGGAGACGACGCTCACCATCGCGACCATGATCAGGCTAAGCATATCCTGCCGCAGCGACCAATCCGGCGTGAAGCTGGCGACGGAAATCCAGTTCAGCACATGCAGCGGTGCGGCAATGCCGACCTGAAGCGCGCTGACCAGGGTGGTGACACCGGCAATGGCGGAAACCACCATGAACAGGATGCTGGCCCCAATTGCCAGATTCTTGCCAATGAAGGGGCGCGCGATCCCCGCCAGAATGGCACCGACGAGGGGAGCTAAAACGGCAATTAACGTGAACATATCAACCCTTCATCAATGTCACGTCCTCGACCTCGATCGAGCCGCGGTTACGGAAGTAGATAACCAGAATGGCAAGGCCGATGGCGGACTCAGCTGCGGCAACGGTCAACACAAACATGGTGAAGACTTGGCCCACCATGTCGTGCAGCGCGCCAGAAAACGCGACGAAGTTGAGATTGGCCGCAAGCAGGATCAACTCGATCGACATCATTATAATGATGATGTTCTTGCGGTTCATGAAGATACCGAAGACGCCGATAACGAGCAGCAATCCGGCAACGAATAGATAATGTGAGAGGGGGATCAGCATCTTACAGCGTTTCCTTCTCATGATCCGGCAGAGGAGCACCAGCGCCCAATTCCGCACGTACCATGACGAGAGTATCAGCCGGCACGCGAGCATGCTGGAGGCTGATATTCTGGGTTTTGGCGCGCTTGCGTTCGCGATGTGTCAGCACGATAGCGCCGATCATGGCGACCAGAAGAATGACGCCCGAGAGTTGAAACAGTACAAGGTAGTTTGTGTAGATCAACGATCCGATGGCGACGGTGTTGGTAACATCCGCCGGCGTCGGGAAGAGACGGGCACTCTGCGCACCAGGAGCGATCACCCAACCGGCGAACACCATGGCCAGTTCGACGAGCAGGACCAGAGCCACCAGCGCCCCGATGGGCGCATAACGCTGGAAACCTTCACGCAACGCCACGAAGTCCACATCAAGCATCATGACAACGAATAGGAACAACACCGCGACGGCGCCGACATATACGATTGCCAGGATAAAGGCCAAGAACTCGGCGCCCGCCAGGAGGAACAGGATCGCGGCATTGACGAAAGCGAGGATGAGAAACAGCACCGCATGAACAGGATTACGGCTGCTGACCACCATCACCGCCGACGCCAGCAGGATGAAGGAAAAGAGGTAGAAAGCGAGGTTTACGATCATGATGAGCTTCTACCTGTAAGGGGCATCAAGTTCGAGCCGCTTTGCCAACTCAGGCTCCCACCGGTCGCCGTTATCAAGCAATTTGGCCTTATTGTAGAGCAGTTCTTCCCGCGTTTCAGCGGCGAACTCAAAGTTCGGACCTTCGACAATGGCATCCACGGGGCATGCTTCCTCGCACAGCCCGCAATAGATGCACTTGGTCATGTCGATGTCATAGCGAGTTGTCCGGCGCGAACCATCTTCACGGGGCTCAGCCTCAATCGTGATGGCCTGCGCGGGGCACACTGCCTCGCAAAGCTTACAGGCAATGCAGCGCTCCTCGCCGTTCGGATACCGGCGCAGAGCATGCTCACCCTTGAAGCGCGGGCTGATCGCGTTCTTCTCGTAAGGATAGTTAATGGTTGCCTTGGGTTTAAAAATATACCCTAGGGTCTGCGAGAGGCCGCCTAGGATTTCCCAGAGCACCAGCCCCCAAGCCATCCGGCCAAGACGATTCATTGCAAAACCTCAAGCATTGGGGAACCATCCAAAATATTCTATCACGCCAGCCACAGCCACGAGATAGACCAGGGAAATCGGCAGAAAGACTTTCCAGCCCAGCGCCATCAACTGGTCGTAACGCAGGCGCGGCAGCGTGGCGCGCACCCAGACGAAGACGAACAAGCAGATCAGTATCTTCAACAGGAACCAGAACACACCGGGGATAAGCGTGAACGGCACGAACGGGATAGGAGAAAGCCAACCACCGAGAAACAGCGTCGTTGTCATCGCGCTGATCAGGATCATATTCGCATATTCACCCAGGAAGAACAGCGCGAAGGACATCGCACTGTACTCCACGAAAAAGCCCGCGACGATCTCGGACTCCCCTTCGGCCAAATCGAACGGCGCACGGTTGGTTTCCGCCAGACCAGAGATGAAGAAAATAACAAAGAGAGGGAAGAGCGGAATGGCAAACCAGATATGCTTCTGCGCCAGCACGATATCGTTAAGGTTCAGGCTGCCCACGCAAATGAGCACGGTAACGATAACGAAGCCCATGGAGACTTCGTACGACACCATCTGCGCCGCGCTGCGCAGCGCGCCCAGGAAGGCGTATTTCGAGTTACTCGCCCACCCGGCGATAATGATGCCGTAAACCCCAAGGGAAGAAATGGCGAAGAGGTACAGAATACCCACATTGATATTGGCAATCGCCCAGTGATTATTCACCGGGATAACCGCCCAGGCGATAAGCGCTAGACCAAAGGTGAGCATTGGGGCGAGAATAAACAGCAGACGATCGGCCCCTGCTGGGATAACCGTCTCCTTGAACAACATCTTAATCGCGTCAGCAAAAGGCTGCCACAACCCGAACGGACCAACTGTATTCGGCCCTTTGCGGAGTTGGATCGCACCCATCACTTTGCGCTCAAAATACGTCAGATACGCAACGCCCAGCAGCAGCGGCACAAGAAGCGCAAGCGTCTCAACCAGAGTGAGAATTACAATACCAAGGTTGGTTTGAAAAAACGCAGTCATTCTGCGGCCTCCGCCTGCGCTGGATAATGCGCCGCGACGCAGGCAGCCATCGTCGGGCTGGCACGGCTGATCGGGTCAGTCTGGTAATAGTTCGGCAAGGCCGATGCGAATGCTTCGGTACCCATCGGGGCCGTGGCAGCAGGTGCCGCCGTATCCGTACCCGCGAGACGGCGAAATTCTGCATCATGCGCGAACAAGGGGTAAACTGCGGCAAGATGCGCGCGCAATTGCAGCAGCGTATCGTATGGCAACGCGTGCCCCAGATAGGCACTGACGGCGCGGATAATGCTCCAATCCTCGCGTGCATCACCAGGTGGCTTCACAGCAACAAAGCCCTGCTGCACCCGCCCTTCCGTGTTAACGTAGATCCCGTCTTTTTCGGTATAAGCGGCGCCAGGCAAAATCACGTCGGCACGCGCGGCACCGGCATCGCCGTGATGGCCCTGGTAAACAACGAACGTGCCCGCACCAATGGCTTTCGTATCCACGCCATCCGCGCCGAGCAGCCACAACACATCCACGCCGTTATTCAGCATCGCGTTGGTGGACTTCCCCCCTGCACCAGGCAGGAAGCCAATATCCAACCCGCCAACGCGTGAAGCGGCATGCTGCAGGACATTAAAACCATGCCAATCGGCACTGAGCATGCCGTACTGGCTAGCCAGTTGCCAAGCCGCAGCCTGGATCGCGACACCATCCGGGCGGGCCAGAACACCGGCGGCCAGGATAATCATTGGCTTCTTGGCGGCCTTCAAAACTTCAGCGAAAGGATGATTGCCCGCGAGCAGCGCCCCAATGGCGTCCGGCCCGTTGCCGACATGGTCAACGTCATAAGTCAGCTCGTGCGCCTCACCAATCAGCCCCACCGAGAAGCCGCCAGCTAGCCAGCGCTTGCGGATACGCGCGTTCAGCACCGGTGCTTCGTGCCGCGGGTTGCTGCCGATGATCAGCAGCGCATCCGCCTCTTCGATCCCTGCGATCGTGGTGTTAAAAATGTAGAAGCCGCGCTTGGAGGTATCGAAAAGAGCGCCATCCTGACGGCAGTCAAGATTCTGTGAACCAAGCGCCGTGAAAAACTCCTTCAGCGCAAACATGCTTTCGACATCACAGAGATCACCGGCAATGGCACCAAGTTTCTCAGGGGCCGTTGCCTTGACGCGGGCTGCAATGGCGGCAAACGCCTCTTCCCAGCTTGCGGCACGGAGCTTGCCGTTCTCACGCAGCCAGGGACGATCCAGCCGGCGGCGCTTCAGACCATCGACCGAGAAACGGGACTTGTCACCAAGCCATTCCTCATTCACGTCGTCATTGAGGCGCGGCAGGATGCGCAGCACTTCAGCGCCACGTGCATCCACACGGATATTCGCGCCTATAGCGTCCAGCACGTCAACGCTGTCCGTCTTGCGCAGTTCCCATGGGCGGGCCGTGAACGCGTAAGGCTTCGACGTCAGCGCGCCAACCGGGCAAAGATCAATGATATTTCCCGAAAGTTCCGAGCTAAGCGCCTTCTCCACATAAGTGCTGACCTGCGTGTTCTCGCCACGCAAAGTTGCCCCAATCTCGGCAACGCCCGCAACCTCGGTGGTGAAACGAACGCAGCGCGTGCAGTGAATGCAGCGCGTCATCGTGGTTTTAACCAGCGGACCCCAGTCAGGCTGTGCAACAGAGCGCTTATTTTCAGCGTAGCGGGAATGGTCGCGGCCGTAACTTACGGCCTCATCCTGCAAATCGCACTCGCCGCCCTGGTCGCAAATAGGGCAATCGAGCGGGTGATTGACGAGCAAAAACTCCATCACCCCACGACGCCCCTTACGGACCATCTCGGTATCCGTATGAACTACCATGCCATCAGATACTGGCATACCACAAGACGCCACCGGCTTCGGCGGCATCTTCTCAATCTCCACCAAGCACATGCGGCAATTACCCGCGATGGAGAGGCGCTCATGATAGCAGAAGCGGGGAATTTCGACGCCAGCGGCCTCTGCCGCCTGTATCACGGTCGAACCGTTGGGAACCTCGACCTCAATACCGTCAATAGTGACTTTTGCCATGGCTTACTCCGCCGCCTGCGCCACTTGCTGCGGCGGCTGATAATCAGTTGCCCGCGCCTCGACCGTAGGGCGAAAGGCGCGCATCATACCCTGGATCGGCCAGGAAGACGCTTCACCAAACGCGCAAATCGTATGGCCAGCCACCTGGGTGGTGACCTGCTCTAGCAGGTGGATGTCGGCCAGTGTCGCTTTATTCTGCACGATGCGGTCCATCTGGCGCATCATCCAGCCAGAGCCCTCGCGACACGGTGTGCACTGCCCGCAGCTCTCGTGCTTGAAGAACTTGGACAGCCGCCAGATCGCCTTCACCACGTCCACCGACTTATCCATGACGATGATGGCGCCAGAGCCCATACCGCTCTTCACTGCCGCGAGCGAATCAAAATCCATCAGCTGGGTGTCACACATTTCCTTGTTCAGGATCGGCATGGACGCGCCACCGGGGATGATCGCCTGCAGGTTATCCCAGCCGCCGCGCACGCCGCCAGCATGCTTCTCGATCAGCTCTTTCAGCGGAATGCCCAGTTCTTCCTCAACATTACACGGCCGGTTCACATGGCCGGAAATGCAGAAAATCTTGGTGCCGGAATTCTTCGGGCGCCCCAGCCCAGCGAACCACGCAGCACCACGGCGCATGATCGTCGGGACGCCAGCAATGGTCTCAACATTATTCACGGTGGTCGGGCAGCCATACAGCCCCATCGCCGCCGGGAAAGGCGGCTTCATCCGCGGCATACCCTTCTTGCCTTCAAGGCTTTCAAGTAGCGCGGATTCTTCACCACAGATATAAGCCCCGGCGCCACGATGCAGTACGAGGTCAAAATCCCACCCGCTATTCGCCGCATTCTTGCCCAGAAGACCAGCTTCATAGGCTTCGTCGATAGCCGCCTGGAGGCGCTGCGCTTCGTTGTAATATTCACCGCGGATATAAATGAACGCCGTGTGAGCGCCCATGGCAAATGCGGCGATCAGCGCACCCTCGACCAGCTTCTGTGGCTCGTGACGCATAATGTCACGGTCTTTGCAGGTGCCGGGCTCACTCTCATCGGCGTTGATAACAAGATAGCTCGGACGTCCATCACTCTGCTTAGGCATGAAGGACCACTTCATGCCCGTGGGAAACCCTGCCCCGCCACGGCCACGCATGCCAGAGGATTTCATTTCCTCGACCAGGGCATCACGGCCACGCGCGATGATCTCAGCCGTTCCGTCCCAATCACCCCGTTCACGGGCGCCTGCAAGGCGCCAATCCTGCTGGCCGTAGAGATTTTTGTAGATTCTGTCTGAATCGCTCAGCATGGCTATTCCGCCGCCCCCGTTGTTGGCAGCAGGGTTGTCTGGTCCGTCACCGGCGCCGAAGCCTGACGGCCAATCGTCGAACCGGCAGGCGGCAGAGGCTCACCCGCTTTCAGTTTATTCAGCAACGCCTCGGTGCGTTCACCGTCCATATCCTCGTAATAATCATCGTTGATCTGCAGAATCGGGGAGTTCACACACGCCCCCAGGCATTCAACTTCTGTCATCGTGAACAGGCCGTCGGCACTGGTATGCCCAAAATTCTCAATGCCGCTGGCCTTCTTGCAGGCCGCAACAACATCATCCGATCCACGCAGCCAGCACGGCGTCGTCGTACATACCTGCAAATGGTATTTGCCTACGGGCTTCGTGTTAAACATCGTATAGAAGGTTACGATCTCGTAGACGCGGATCGGTGCAACGCCGAGTCGCTTGGCGATGACATCCATCGCCACCCGCGGCACCCAGGCCGAACCTGTCTCGCGTGCGATCTGACGCTGCGCGATATCGAGCAGCGTCTTAACTGCGCTGACCTGTCTGCCTTCCGGATAATACGAGATCGCCTTGGCAACCGCCGCTTCCGCAATCGCGTCAAACGCGAAGTCTGTTGGCTCTACCTGCGTATTCACCGATCGATCTCACCAAAAACAATATCCAGTGACCCTAAAATCGCCACCATGTCAGCCAACATATGCCCCTTTGTCAGCATCTCCGTCGCCTGCAAATGCGCGAACCCTGTCGCGCGAATTTTGCACCGATACGGACGGTTCGTTCCATCCGCGACCAGATAGACACCAAACTCACCCTTCGGCGCTTCAACCGCTGTGTAAGTCGCCCCAGCTGGAACGTGATAACCCTCAGTATAAAGCTTGAAGTGATGGATCAACGCCTCCATCGAGTGCTTCATCTCCGCGCGCGTCGGCGGCGCGATTTTGCGATCTTGTATCTTGATTGGCCCAGGCTGCATCTTTGCCAAGCACTGCTTAATGATCTTCACGCTCTCCCGCATCTCAGCCATGCGCACGAGATAACGGTCATAACAATCACCGTGGCGGCCAACAGGAACGTCGAACTCAACTTCGGCATATTTATCATAGGGCTGCGCACGGCGCAGATCCCAAGCGATGCCGGAAGCGCGAAGGCACGGACCAGAGAAGCCCCAAGCTAAAGCATCCTCAGCGGAAATGACCCCAATATCAACAACGCGCTGCTTCCAGATACGGTTGCCGGTCAGCAGGTTCTCGATCTCATCGATGAACTTCGGAAAGGTCTCGGCCCAAGCAGCGATTTCCTCTGCCAGCCCAGCCGGCAGATCCTTCGCCACGCCACCAGGACGGAAGTAGTTTGCATGGAACCGCGAACCGGACGCCGCTTCATAAAACTGCAGCAGCTTCTCGCGCTCCTCATACCCCCAAAGCCCCGGCGTCAATGCACCGCAATCCAGGGCATAATGCGCAAGGCTAAGGATATGGTTGAGAACGCGGGTAATTTCGGCGAACATCACACGAATCCACTGTGCGCGGTCAGGTGCGGTTATGCCCAGCAGCTTCTCGGTCGCCAGCGCGAAGGCGTGCTCGCAGCCCATCGGAGACACATAATCCAGCCGGTCAAAATACGGCAGAGCCTGCAAATAGCTCTTATACTCGATGAGCTTTTCGGTACCGCGATGCAGCAGCCCGATATGCGGGTCCGCACGCTCGATAACCTCGCCGTCCATCTCCAAAATCAGTCGCAGCACACCGTGCGCTGACGGATGCTGCGGACCAAAATTGATCGTATGGCTATCGACTTCAAACGTCTTCGTGGCCAGCGCCGGCACGTCACTCATCGACGGTCTCCACGGGCTTTTTCATCGCCAGGCAAGGTCGTCATGCCTTCCCAGGGCGACAAGAAATCAAAATTACGGAATTCCTGCGTGAGCTTGACCTTGTCATAGACAACAGCCTTACGCTCATCATCATAATGAACTTCGACATAACCAGTCAGTGGGAAGTCCTTACGCAAAGGATGCCCCTCGAAACCGTAATCAGTCAAAATCCGGCGGTGATCGGCGAGACCTTCGAATTTAACTCCAAAAAGATCCCACGCTTCCCGTTCCCACCAGCCTGCACTCGGCCAAATCCCGGAAACCGAGTGAACGGGCGTAACATCATCGGTCTGGACAATCACACGCAGACGCTCATTCCGGGTAACGGACAGCAGGTTATAGACAATCTCAAAGCGCTCAACGCGATCAGGAAAGTCCACCCCGCAAACATCCATGGCCTGCGCAAATTCAAATTCATCGCGCAGCTGGCGGAACAGCGCCAAGGCCGCTTCACGGCCAACCGCGACAACAAGCTCACCATGCTCTCTCTGTGCCTTGATAACACCTGGAAGAGCAGCAATAGCCTCTAGGCCTGGATCGACCGCAATTGTTTCGTCAACCACGTAGAATTGTCCCTGTCCGGCGGATTTTCTTCTGCAACTGCATTATGCCATAGACCAGCGCTTCCGCCGTCGGCGGGCAGCCGGGAACATAAACGTCCACGGGGACAATCCTGTCGCAGCCGCGGACCACAGAATAAGAATAATGGTAGTAACCACCACCATTGGCACAGCTACCCATGGAGATAACCCAGCGTGGCTCTGGCATCTGGTCGTAGACCCGGCGCAGGGCCGGCGCCATCTTATTGGTCAGGGTGCCAGCAACGATCATCACATCGCTCTGCCGCGGGCTGGCGCGGGGAATAATACCAAACCGGTCCAAATCATAGCGCGGCATGTAAGCGTGAATCATCTCGACGGCGCAGCAGGCAAGGCCAAAAGTCATTGGCCACAGGCTACCGGTACGCGCCCAATTAACCACCTTATCGAGATTAGCGACAACAAAGCCCTTGCCAGCGATCTCGCCCGTAATTCCTTTAATTACCGCATCCTGCTCAGCGCCTGGGGGTAACTGCTCCCGGTTCCAGGCGAGCTGCGCGGTATCTGTGGCCGTATTCATCAGGCTACTCCCAATCCAATGCGCCCTTGTTCCACTCGTATATGAAGCCAACGGTTAAGATACCGAGAAAGCCCATCATCGAAAAAAAGCCAGTCAGGCCGATTTTCGACAGGCTGACGGCCCACGGAAACAAGAAAGCGACTTCGACGTCGAAAATGATGAAGAGGATGGCGACCAGATAAAACCGAACATCAAACCGGCGGCGCGCATCGCCAAAAGCATCGAAACCGCATTCGTACGCCGTAAGCTTTTCCGCGTAAGGCTTCTGGTGCGCCGCAAAATGCGAACCAACCACAAAGGCCAAACCCAGGAACGCCGCAATGGCGACAAAAACAAGGATGGGAAAATATTGCGAAAGGACCGGCTGCATCTGCTCGTCTCCTTATCCGTAAGGAAGCAGGAACACGCCCAACTTCCAAAAAACACCTGTCCGCCGTGTCGCACCGCGACACGCCGTGGTCAAGACTATTTCACGCAGAGCAGCCTGCCCGGAAAAAGCGGAAAATACTTTACTGGCGCGAGTGACGGGGCTCGAACCCGCGACCTCCGGCGTGACAGGCCGGCGCTCTAACCAACTGAGCTACACCCGCAAAGCAGTATGTGGGCCGTGTAATGTGCTATTCGTTCAGCGTCAAGCGCGCGACATGCACCAAACTATCTTTAAATTGCATACCAAGGTAGCGCTGCGACAAACACGGCCAAAAACAAAGAAAAAGCAAGGAAAACAAGGTATAGGCGGTGACGGGTTTGAACCGCCGACCCTCTCGGTGTAAACGAGACGCTCTACCGCTGAGCTAACCGCCCAAAAAAGGACGGCGAAACGCCGTCCTAAAAGCTTTAGTTGACCGCATCTTTCAGCGTCTTGCCCGGCTTGAAGCGGACAGAGGTGGAAGCCGGAATATCAATCTCTTCACCAGTGCGGGGATTGCGGCCCTTGGAGGCATCGCGCTCGCTGGTTGCAAAAGTGCCAAACCCAACTAGGCGCACTTCCTGCTTCTGCTTCAAGGTCTTCTCAATGGCGGAAAACACTGCATCGACAACTTCCGTGGCCTTGGCCTTGGAAAGATCCGTCTCATCAGCAACAGCAGCAATCAAGTCATTTTTATTCACAGGCAAAACTCCCTGTTATGTGGGTTTATAAAGTGTCGCTTCAGTAAGCGGCATGTAAAAAGCCAAGACGTGGCGGCGCGCGTAGATAGCTAAGTTGTGCGCCGCCCGTCAAACTAGTCGCTTAATGTGTCAGGGATTTCCCTACCGAATCGTCAGAAGCTTTGGCGATTTCATCCGGTGCGGCCTCCCATACGATAGGTTCGGGCTTGCGCACTAGTGCCAAGGCGATAACTTCATCGACATGGGAGACCGGAACAATTGTCAGGCCTTTCTTCACGTTAGCCGGAATCTCGACCAGATCCTTTTCGTTTTCCTTCGGAATCACCACGGTGGTGATTCCCGCCCGCAAAGCCGCCAGAAGTTTTTCCTTCAAGCCGCCAATCGGCAGAACACGACCGCGCAAAGTGATCTCGCCCGTCATCGCAATATCCCTGCGAATCGGGATGCCCGTGATCGCACTGACAATAGAGGTCGCCATGGCAATGCCGGCCGAAGGTCCATCCTTCGGAGTCGCACCTTCCGGAACATGCACATGGATATCGTGCTTGTCGAAGAAAGGCGGCTTGATGCCAAATTGCGGCGAGCGTGAGCGTATGTACGAATAAGCCGCTTGCACACTCTCCTGCATGACGTCACCCAGCTTGCCGGTCTGCTTAATCCCCCCCTTACCGGGCAGCAGCACGCTCTCAATCGTCAGGATTTCACCGCCCACCTCGGTCCAGGCAAGCCCCGTGACAACCCCCACCATGTCTTCCGACTCGGTCTCGCCATAGTGGAAGCGCGGCACGCCGGAGAACTTGTCGAGATTGCGCTTGGTGATGGTGACCTTCTTGGTCTTCGAGGTCACAATCTCCTTCACGGCCTTGCGGGCCAGATTCGCGATTTCCCGCTCAAGGTTACGGACACCAGCCTCGCGCGTGTATTTACGGATCAGCTCCATCAGAGCGTCATCAGAAACCGACCACTCCTCCTTCTTCAACCCATGCGCCTCGCCCTGCTTGGGCACCAGATGCCGCTTGGCGATCTCCACCTTCTCATCCTCGGTGTAGCCGGGGATGCGAATGATCTCCATGCGGTCCAGCAAAGGCTGCGGCATGCGCAGGCTGTTGGCCGTGGTCACGAACATCACGTCGGATAGATCGTAATCCACCTCCAGGTAGTGGTCCGCGAAGGTGGCGTTCTGCTCCGGGTCCAGAACCTCCAGCAGCGCCGAAGCTGGGTCCCCGCGCCAATCAGCGCCGAGCTTGTCGATCTCATCCAGCAGGAACAGCGGATTCGAGGTCTTCGCCTTCTTCATGCCCTGAATGATCTTGCCGGGCATGGAGCCGATATAAGTCCGGCGATGGCCGCGAATCTCCGATTCGTCACGCACGCCGCCCAACGACATCCGCACGAAGTTCCGCCCAGTCGCCTTGGCGATCGATTTACCCAGCGAGGTCTTGCCCACACCCGGCGGCCCGACAAGGCACAGAATCGGCCCACGCAGCTTCGGGCTACGCGCCTGCACGGCAAGATACTCGACGATGCGCTCCTTGATCTTCTCAAGGCCATAATGGTCGGCATTGAGAATACGCTCAGCCTCAAGCACGTCGTTCTTGATCTTGCTCCGTTTCTTCCAAGGGATGCCGACGATCCAGTCGAGATAGTTGCGCACTACCGTCGCTTCCGCGCTCATCGGGCTCATGCTGCGCAGCTTTTTCAACTCCGCCAACGCCTTTTCACTAGCTTCCTTGGAGAGCTTGGTGGCCTTGATCTTGGCTTCCAGCTCGGCGGTCTCGTCCTTACCATCCTCGCCCTCGCCAAGCTCCTTCTGGATCGCCTTCAGCTGCTCGTTGAGGTAGTACTCGCGCTGCGTCTTCTCCATCTGCCGCTTCACGCGGTTACGGATCTTCTTCTCAACCTGCAGAACGCCGATCTCGGCTTCCATGTGGTTAAAAACGCGCTCCAGCCGCTCGCTCGTGCTGTCGAGTTCGAGCAACTCCTGCCGCTCCGAAATCTTCAGGCCGAGATGGCTCGCAACCGTATCCGCCAGCTTGGATGGCGATTCGATCTGATTGACCGACACCAGAACTTCCGGCGCGATCTTCTTGTTCAGCTTGATATACTGCTCGAACTGGGTGACAACCGTCCGCCCCAGAGCCTCAACTTCCTTGGTGTCGTCGCCACGATCCTCAATCGGCGTCGCGAAAACCTCGAAGAAATCCTCAGTCTCCTTATAGCCGGTGATTTTCGCGCGTTTCAGCCCTTCGACCAGCACTTTCACCGTACCATCGGGCAGCTTCAGCAGTTGCAAAATCGTCGAGATCGTCCCAACAGTGTAGATATCCTCCACCGAAGGGTCGTCCTGCGCCGCGTTCTTCTGCGCGACGAGAAGGATCTGTTTATCCTCCTTCATCACGCTTTCCAGCGCGCGGACGGATTTTTCCCGCCCGACGAACAGAGGCACGATCATATGCGGAAAGACCACGATGTCACGCAGCGGCAGCACTGCCAGCGTGTCGACAGGGGCGTCCGTTTTCTGAATATCAGACATTATATTTTTCCTTAGGTCTCACCGGCTGCCCAAAAAGGCACAGCCGGAGGCGCCGGACATCCGGCCACACTTGACATATCGGCAGCGAAAGGCAGGCCCGCAAGCCCTGCCTTAAAATCTAGCGTCTTGCCCGCCGGGCTCAGGACGCCGTCTCCGCCAGTTTATCTGCATAGAGATAAAGTGGCTCGGCCCGTCCCTCGGCTACCTCACCGCTGATCACCACCTCGGCAACGCCATCCAGCCCCGGAAGATCGTACATGGTCGTCAACAGAATTGCTTCCATGATCGACCGCAAGCCGCGCGCACCGGTTTTACGCTTGATCGCCCGGCTCGCCACCACCTTCAGTGCCTCGTCCGTAAAGGTGAGCTTCACGCCCTCCATCTCGAACAACCGCGCATACTGCTTGACCAGAGCATTCTTGGGCTTGGTCAGAATCTCGATCAGCACCGTCTCATCAAGGTCATCAAGCGTGGCGACCACGGGCAGCCGCCCGATGAATTCCGGAATCAAGCCGAATTTCAAAAGATCTTCCGGCTCGACTTCGCGCAGAATCGCGCCTGTCCGGCGCTCCTCCTGGCTACGGACGTCAGCTCCGAAGCCAATGCCTGAGCCCTTACCCCGCTGAGAGATAATCCGCTCCAGCCCAGCAAAGGCACCGCCGCAGATAAACAGGATATTAGTGGTATCGACCTGCAGGAACTCCTGCTGCGGATGCTTGCGCCCGCCTTGAGGCGGTACGGAGGCCACTGTGCCCTCCATGATCTTCAGCAGCGCCTGCTGCACGCCCTCGCCACTCACATCCCGCGTAATCGACGGGTTGTCAGACTTACGGCTGATTTTATCGACCTCATCAATATAGACGATGCCGCGCTGCGCGCGTTCCACATTATAATCCGCCGCCTGCAACAGCTTCAGGATAATGTTTTCAACATCCTCGCCTACATAGCCGGCCTCGGTAAGAGTCGTCGCATCCGCCATGGTGAACGGCACGTCCAGAATCCGGGCCAGCGTCTGCGCCAGCAACGTCTTGCCGGAGCCCGTGGGGCCTATCAGCATGATGTTGGACTTTGCGATCTCGATGTCGTTGTTCTTCGTGGCGTGAGAAAGCCGCTTGTAGTGGTTATGCACCGCCACACTCAGCACTTTCTTGGCCTGACTCTGGCCGATCACATAATCGTCCAGCACCTTGCAGATCTCTCGCGGTGTCGGCACGCCATCCCGCGACCGGACGAGATGCGTTTTATGCTCCTCACGGATGATGTCCATGCAAAGCTCAACGCATTCATCACAGATGAACACCGTGGGGCCGGCAATAAGCTTCCGTACCTCATGCTGCGACTTACCGCAGAAGGAGCAATAAAGGGTGTTCTTCGTGTCGCTCGATTTGCTGCTCATAACCACTCCACAGCGCTCAATCCAAGATCAAAGACTAGCCCCCTGCGCCAGCCCAGACAAGCGTTGCTATCAGATGCGAAAAACCTTTTGTTTTCAACATACTTGTATGAGCACACCCAAAATTCAGGGCCGCCCCCCGAAGTTTTCTGTCAAAAAAACGCAAAAAGCCGGCCGAAGATGCAGCTCCGGCCGGCTTTTAATCACTCAACAGCGGAGATAAGACCGGTTAGCCAGCCTCTCCGGATGCCGCAGGCTTGCCGTCAACCGGTGTCGGCTGGCTTTTCACCACATCATCGACAATGCCGAATTCCTTGGCTTCCTGCGCCGACATATACGAGTCACGCTCCAGCTTCGCCTCAATCGCCTCCAGGGGCTGGCCGGTGTGGTCAACGTAAATTTGGTTCAGCCGCTTGCGTAGGTTAAGAATCTCACGCGCCTGGATTTCAATATCCGTCGCCTGCCCCTGCGCACCACCAGAAGGCTGATGCACCATAACCCGCGCGTTCGGCAGCGCGAATCGCTTACCCTTTTCACCGGCGCAGAGCAGCAAGCTGCCCATGGAGGCCGCTTGACCGATGCAGACCGTGCTCACCGGCGAGCGGATATATTGCATAGTATCGTAGATCGCCAGACCGGACGATACGACCCCGCCGGGGCTGTTGATGTAGAAGGAGATTTCCTTGTTGGGATTCTCGCTCTCAAGAAACAGCAACTGCGCGCAGATCAAAGAGCTGACCTGGTCATAGACCTGCCCGGTCAGAAAGATGATCCGCTCCTTTAACAAGCGGGAATAGATGTCATAGGACCGTTCGCCCCGCGCCGTCTGCTCAACCACCATCGGTACGAGGTTGTTGTTATAAACCTCGACAGGATCCCGATCCCACATATTCAACTTCCTCGTTTTGTATAACCGCCCGCCCCGGCCTCACACCGCACCAAGCAATGGCCGCGATGTGAGCGGGACAAGGCGTCATAGACCCAAGTTAGAGGATCATACGGCGGCGTCTAGTGCCGTATTAAGCTTCCGGGTCTGCCGCCAGCTCTTCGGCGGAGACGCTGACCTCTTCCTGCTTGACCTGGCCAAGCAGGAAGTCGACCACCTTATCCTCGAAAATCGGCCCGCGGAAACGCTCCAGCTGGTTGGGGTTCTTGCGGAAGAACTCCACCACCTGCATCGCCTGATCACGGTAACGCATGGCTTCGTTGAACATCGCCCGCTGCAATTCCTGCTCCGTGACGGTGATCTCGTTGGCGCGACCGATCTCGGCCACCAGCAGGCCCAGACGCACGCGGCGGTCGGCAATCGCCTTATACTCCGCCTTCAGCGTCGCTTCGTCTTTCGCCTCGTCCTCGGGGTCAGCATTGCCGGCAGCCTTCTCGGCCTCCACCTGGCGCCAAATCTCGTTGAACTCGGCATCCACCAGCGACTCCGGCGCGGTGAACTGAGCGCGCTCGGCCAGTACATCCAGCAGGCTGCGCTTCAGCTTCATGCGCGTCATCTGCTCGTACTCGCGGGAGATCTGCTCGGAGATCTTCTTCTTCAGGTCGTCCAGCCCTTCCAGGCCGGCAGCCTTGCCCAACTCGTCATCAACCGCCGGCACTTCCGGAACGGAGAGCGTCTTGGCGGTAATCTCGAACTCAGCGGTCTTACCGGCCAGTTCCTTGGCACCATACTCTTCCGGGAAGGTCACGGTGATGGTCTTGGTCTCACCGACGGACATGCCCTCCACCTGTTCGGTGAAGCCGGGGATGAAGCCGGGGCCGGCAACCGTCAGGTCAACATCTGAAGCCGTGCCGCCCTCGAACGCCACACCATCAACGCGGCCAATAAAATCAACCGTCAGACGCTCACCAGCAACCGCCGGGCGCACATCTTCCACAGGCTTGAACGCCTGACGCTGTTCGGCAATGCGCTTCAGCGCGTCGCCAACCGCCTCCTCGCTCACTGCGGCAACCGGCTTCTGCAACGTGATATCGCCCAGCTCCGGCATCGGAACTTCCGGAAGCAATTCCATCTCAACCGTGAATTCAAGGTCGGAACCCTTGTCCGCCTTGGTGACTTCCAGCTTCGGCTGCATCGCGGGCCGCAGGCCGCGCTCGCTCAGCAGAAGGCCGGAAGCGTCATTCACCGCGGCTTCCATGATTTCAGCCGCGACCGCATCCTCATAGCGCTTCCGCACCAGGGACATCGGCACCTTGCCCGGACGGAAGCCCGGCATCTGGATGGTCTTGCTCAGTTCGGCCAAACGCTTCTCACGCTTGGCGGCAAGTTCGGGTTCAGGAACCACGACTGTAAAGCCGCGCTTCAAGCCGTCAGAGAGCGTCTCGGTAACCTGCATGGACAAAAATATCCTCAAAAATCAAAAACAAAGCCATTTACTGGTGCGGGCGGAGGGACTTGAACCCCCATGACTTTCGTCACCAGAACCTAAATCTGGCGTGTCTACCAGTTTCACCACGCCCGCTTTAGTCCTACTCCAAGCCGCGCCGTCTAGCGCGAGTTTCAAGACTTCACAAGCTTGGCTCTCGTATAACACAGCAAAACCGATTATCTGCTCGACAATGAACTGGCCTGCAGACAACGCCGACACATCTCGGCAACGATCCCTGAGCCTGCGCCGGTGGGTCGCCGCTATCCTCCTCCTTATACTGGCGCTGCCGGTGGCGGCGGGGCTCGTCGTTATCTCCCGGTTCGACCCTAACCGCTATGCCCCCGCGCTTGTCGCTGCGGTCGACAAGGCCACAGGCCGCCAATTGACGCTCGGCGGGCCGATCACCATGCAGTTCTCGCTCGCGCCAAGCCTTGAGGCCAGCAATCTCAGCCTGTCCAACCCGCCTGGCTTCGCCGGCCAGAATCTGGTCACCCTCAGCCGGGTGGAAGCCAGGATCGCGCTTCTGCCACTGCTATCGCACCGCGTGGACATCCTGAAGCTCGTGCTGGTCGAGCCGAACATCGTTCTGGAGCGTCAGGCCAACGGAGCCGCCAACTGGGATTTCACAGCCGCGCCAACCGCTTCCACTACGCCGGCGCCCGCCGCCTCCCAGCCTCCCGCCGCGCGCACCGGCTATAGTTTCTCCCTGGAAGCGGTCGAGATCAAAAACGGCAGCCTGACGATCAACACTTCTGGCCATGAATCACCTTTCGTCGTCCAACTCACCAGCCTTACCGGCCAAGCGGATGCCCTGGGCGCGCCCCTGCACATCACCGCCCAGGCGGCGCTCGGCAGCGCTCCATTCAGCTTATCCGGCGTACTCGGTCCCATCGAGCGCTTCTCCGGCGTCGGCAACGCCCCTTGGCCCATCGATATGAAGCTAAACTTCGCCGGAGCGACAGCGAACATCCTCGGCACCATCGACCACCCACGCACAGCCAGCGGCTATGACCTCGCGGTTAACCTCACCATTCCGGCCCTGGAAGCCCTGGCGCAATCGCTTCCCCCCGGCCTGCTGGGCACCGCCCCCCTGCCCGCGCTGCATAATCTCACAGCCTCGGCCCGGATCGTGGACCAGAACTCCCCCGTCCCGGCCATCGACAACCTTTCGCTCAAGGCTGACGCATCCGATCTCTCAGCCCTGCGCCCAGGGCTGACGCTGACCACCTTCGATATGGAGATGGCGTCACTCGACCAACCCTTGTCGCTCAACGCGGCAGGCAAGCTTGGCAATGACGCCTTTACCCTACAAGGCAATTTCGGCGCGCCACAGGCCTTGCTGAACCCGGCATTGCTGCCGGCCTCTATGCCGCCGCAGGGCAGCTTCCCGGTTTCGATCCAGGCCCAACTTGGCGCCGCGAAAGCCAGCCTGAAAGGCGCCATCGCCACACCAGTGACGCTCTCCGGCGCGGCACTGGCCCTGGCCGCCACGGTCCCCGACCTCTCTGCCCTCAGCCCTGCCGCCGGCACGGCCCTGCCCGCCTGGAAGAACATCGCCATCCAGGGCACGCTGATCGACCCCGGCGGAGAAGGGCTACGTCACGCCATTGGCCTCGACAGTCTGGCCGTGACCATGGATAACGCCGCGTTCGGCGGTGTCGCCAGCCTGTATTTCGGGCCGCAGCCGCGCCTGCAACTGGCCCTGAAATTCTCCCAGGCCAATCTCGACGCCTTGCAAGCCGCAATGCCGCAGGCCGCCCTACCCGCAACAGCAACAGCGGCCGCGGCCGCAGCGCCACCAACCACCCCCGCGCCTCCCCTCCGAATCATCCCTGACACAAAACTGCCGCTTACCGTGCTGAAATCCACCAGTGCCGATATGCAGATCTCGGCCGACACGCTCGTGTGGAAGCATTCGACCTACACGGCCCTGCAAGGGCACGCGCAACTGGCAAACGGCATGCTCACCCTGGCACCCGTGACTGGCGAGCTGCCCGGCGGCAGCATCAGCGCCAACGCCACGGTTGATGTGACCAAGGCCCCCGCCACCGAAACCCTGCAACTGAGCGCCCCCGCCCTGGCGCTCTCGCCGTTCCTGCGCGCTCTTGGCCTGTCAGGTGCCGCCGAGGGCACCATCCAGGCCCGCATCACCGCCTCCAGCAGCGGCGACGACCTGCGCGCCATGGCGGCAAACCTGAACGGCCAGCTTGGCCTAGCCTCGGTCAACGATGTCATCGACGGCACCCTACTCAACCGCCTGTTCGGCACGGCGCTGAATACGGTGGGGCTGCCCGCGAATCTGGTCGGCGCGCAGGGGCCGGTGACGGTGCGTTGCGCCGGGCTGCGGATAGACGCCACAAACGGCATCGGCACCATCCGCGCCATGACCCTGGATTCCAGCCGCCTGCTAGCTCAGGGCGGCGGCACCATCGATTTCGGCCAGGAAAAGCTCGGCATCGTCCTGCGCCCGCAGGTGAAGGCCGGCGGCACCAATCTGAGCGTTCCCGTGCAGATCGGCGGCAGCTTCCTACAGCCCAGCTACTCCCTGGCCCCCGCTAATCTCCTCAAGGCTGCGGCGCAATCCGCCGCCGGCCTGCCCGCTGGTGGGTTGACGGGCAATTCCATCCTCGGCAAGGCCATCAACCTGCTGGGGCTGGACAGCAGCAGCGATGTCTGCCCCGCCGCGCTGAGCTTGGCGCGCATGGGCCAGCCCGGCCCTACGGCTCCCGCAAGCACCACG
>Ga0255356_1000249_pt1 | contig 37471 bp, 26 predicted proteins | sample HBST100metaG_FD_189944 | JGI IMG/M metagenome (GOLD analysis project Ga0255356, IMG submission 189944) | Peat soil microbial communities from Stordalen Mire, Sweden - H.B.S.T100 | ecosystem: Environmental > Terrestrial > Soil > Wetlands > Peat | place: Sweden: Norrbotten County, Stordalen Mire...
CGCGACCTCAGCAGAACTGCGCCGCCGCCGAACGATAGGAGAAGAAATCACTGACTGGTTCATGCCTCCAGTCAATCACCTTCAAGCCGCCAGGAAAAGGATGGCTTTGCCCGGAGCGATACGTCCAAACCACTCTGCCGCACCGCCGTCAAACGGGTTCACACTACACGCGCACCGATGGCCGCTTCACACTGCGCATCACCGATGTCGGGGGCGCAGGGCTGCCCTTTGGCAGCTATCCGCGGTTGATCCTGATCTGGATGACATCGGAGGCCATCCGCACTGCGAGCCGCGAGCTGGAACTCGGCGCGTCGCTTTCGCGATTCATGGCGGCGCTTGGACTCCACGCCACAGGTGGCCACTGGGGCACGATTCCACGCTTTCGCGACCAGATGCAGCGGCTTGTCGGTGCGGCCATTTCAACGCGTTGGGAGCAGGATGTTAATGGCCAGCATCTCACAACCGGCGAGAATCTTCTTCTCGCCGACCATTTTCAACTGTGGTGGACTCCGCAGATCCTTCCTGACGTGCCGCTGGCGAAATCCTCCATCACGCTTTCAGAAAACTTCTTCGAGCAGCTCGTCGCCGCGCCCGTTCCCCTCGATCTGCGGGCGGTCCGCGTACTCAAGCAATCGCCGCTGGCGCTCGATCTCTACGCCTGGGCGACAAGGCGCGTTAGCTATCTGGAACGCCCGACGCTGATCTCCTGGGAGGCGCTGCGCCGGAGCTTCGGGGCCGGATATGCCGACACACCGCAAGGCCGCGTCAAGTTCCGCGCAAGGGTCCTGGACGCCTTCGGGCGCGTTTGCCGGGTCTATTCCGCGCTACGCCTTGAGATTGAAGACGGCGGCGTGCTGCTCCTTCCATCGGCCCCACACATTCCCAGAATCACGCGCTAAGCGCCGTAGGCGCCTTTCCCCCGTGAGGGGGCGGAGGTTCTCGCCGGTCTTTGGCCAATCCATTTTTCCACAATGCGCGCTGCTACTACAGGCTATCCATATAGGGTTCTCATACAGGTATATAGGGGGAAGCGCATCCATTTCAATATCAGTGAGATGCGACCGCTTGGTAGACAATTTATGCGTAAATGTAGACCAAATATGCGTGGAAATCCTGCATTTGTAGACAAAATATGCGTGAACAGGTAGACCAAATATGCGTGGAAAACAACCACGATTCACACTGGCCTGTGGATCGTCGCCGGGGTACGGTGCTTATCTGACCAGATGCTCAAGTACCCAGAAATCAATTTCTGGCTCGGAAAGTGACTTGGCGATTATCACTATTCGAATAAGCAAATAATGCCTTCCGAGTTTCCGTAGGCTTGGTGAAGAAGAACGTATTTCATGTAACAAGGCACATATTGCCCCACGAAGTCGCCCGTATGACAATTCACAGAAAGTCCAAGCCGGTGCTGCATGAACTTCGACTTCCCGACCGCCGAAGGTGGACCTCCCTGCTGGATAATTTCTGCATCCGAGCTCAGTTCGGCAGCCGCGTCTATCGACCACAGATTGTTTACGTGCATGATGTGATAGTCTTCGGGGTTGCCTGCGGCATGACACTTCTTCATCTTTCTGGGCGCATGCACAACTTGAACTGGCGCAACATTGATTTCACGGTTTCCCCTCCGGTTTGAGCAACGTTCGCTCAACCGCAGCGTACCGTTCGGCGGCTTCGCGGATCACCCATGCCAGAGAAACTTTTTTGTACCGGGCGATCTCTTCCAAAGCCCGGTACAGGTCCGAAGGGAAACTCACGGACGCTCGGACTGCGGTCCCACCTTCTGCTGTGACGATTCCGCTTCTCTTGTTTTTCGAAGGTGACATTACCTCATCCGCCAATCGATTTCATGCACCACTTTACACCATAACGGTGTAGAATTCAATTCAGATTTATCGGAAGGCAGGACAGTGTTCGATGAGTTTCCGTCGAGTAATAGGGGCTGACGCTGTTGCCCTTGTCGCAAACCTGTTGCGGGGAGAAGATGACCGTTGGCCGATCTTCTTACTAGGAGCAGGGGCCTCATTCCGTTCGGGTGTCCCCACCGCGACGGACGCGGTCAAGCAGATCGCGAGAGTTGTATACTCCGAGCGCAAACTGCAAGGACAGCGCCCTCCAGAGCGTGTGCGGCCAACTGAGTGGGAGCCCTGGCTGCAAGAGCAACCTTGGTTCAATCGAGCCGCGACGAGTCTGGCCGAAAACTTTCCGGCAACTGTCGAACATCTACTAGTGCCTGCAGAGCTTCGCAAGCGCGTACTGCTTGATATCATGAACCCGCGTAATGGCATTTCGAGCGGCTATGCGACTCTGGCAGACCTCGTGATGCGCGGTCTTGTTCGTACTATTCTGACCACGAATTTCGACCCATGTCTTCCGGATGCCCTCCGATTCCGCCATCCGCATATAAAACACATCGCAGAAGTGAACCGCGGGACTGGAGACTATGGAGAGTTCGACGTCTTTAATAAATGTCAGATTGTTTGGCTGCACGGCAAGGCGGAGCAGTATTCGGACAAGAACAGCCGCGGCGAAATCGGTTCTCTTGATGACTCGTTGATTCAGTTACTGCGCCCACTACTCAAGGCCTCTCCGATCATCGTTATCGGATACCGAGGCTCGGAGCCTTCGATCATGGAAGGTCTCTTTGGGCAAAGCGATGCTGGCAGACTGGATTTTCGCAACGGAATCTATTGGTGCACCCGTGGCGGCGAAGAGCCGCATCCCAAAGTGCTTGAACTAGCGCAGCGCTTGTCGTCGAACTTTACCTTCGTCGAAATCGAAGGATTCGATGAAGTCCTCGGCGACGCCGCAAAGCAGCTCATCGGCAGAGACAGATTCTCAGAAACCCCGGCGCACAGTGATGTTAGTCAACGGTCATTCGACGAGAGCGTCTGCCTAGGAGCTACGCTCGATGACTTAGACATGGATCTTGCACTTGTGAGTCTGACCGCCTACTGCGAACAGCTGCGGCGGTCGCCTCTGACTCGCGACGCTCTTCTTCCCCTCATGCGGGAGCAGGGATTGTTGTTGAGAAATATACGGGGCGAAGATGACGTTACGTACGGCGCGATACTGCTGTTTGGAAAGAATACTCAGCAGTTTGTTCCCCAAGCGGTCGTGACTGTCACGGAACTAGGAAAGAAGCGTGAGGTCTATGACGGCAATCTTCTTTCGCAACGTCTGCGCCTGCTCGAAAAAATCGAATCTGCTGATGTCAATCCGGTTGTCAAGCTGAAGAAACGCAGGAGCCATGAGGACCAACCTGCTTATCAGCAACGCGCCTTAGTCGAGCTACTCGTGAATCTGCTCGTCCACAGGGACTATGAAGTCGAACGGTCGGCAAACATCGACATTCAGCCTAGTACCCAGATCGCCTTCAAGAACCCGGGGGGTCTCACGCCGAAGATGGCCAAGCTAGTGTCTGTCGATTCCGACGGAAAGATTGGCCTTGCGGCTGGAGCTACTGATCCCCGCAATGTCTCCCTCTGCGATATCTTCTTTGGGCTGCGGGCCATGGAACGGGCGGGAACAGGTCTTGTCGATGTGAATAAGTTCATGATTGAAGCGGGTGGCGAATCAGCATTCTTCCATAATCAGCAAGAAGGATCCTTCTCAGCGGTCGTCAGACAGGCTGCAACGACGGCGGGATCGAAACTCGTTGCGCACTCGATCCATCCCACTGGTGTCTACGTCCTCAATCTGCTTCCTGTTGCTTCGCTCCCAACGCACGTTTCGATGGTCCGGCTGACCGCTAGGTTCTGGAACAGTACAGCCTCCGTAGATTTAGCGGACTGTGGCGTCTTCACTGCGCGTTCTTTCGAAGGCGTTCATGAGTTTTGGAGCTTTGCGCCACTGGATAGACTCCTGCGCGTGCTGGCTCCGATCGCGGACGTCGAGGCGAGTGATTCGATTCCACGCTCTGAGGTTGAAGAAAACGAGGATAAGCGCCGCGTACTCTCTTGGCTACTACGCGAGCACCTTGAGGCGCATATCGAGGACTTTGAAGAAGAGGGGCTTCTTCTTGAAGGAGACAAGATCCATAGGGCATTTTTTACGGGAAAAGACGAGGTCAATCGGACGATCGTCTGGGATAGCCCCCAGAAGCGTGGGAATCGCAGAGAAGTCGTGAAGCTACGCAACGAGGAGAGGCCCTGGTTTGAAAATGAAGGCTTCGGTTACGCGTTGGTCTACATGAACGGTCGATGGTATATCCGGATCAAACCTTTCTACATGTTCACAGGAGCTGATGCGAAGACGCCACTGCCGTCGTTTGCGCGGACAGCGAAGGCAACCCGAAGAATGAAATTCGACAAGAACAAAAACGTCGAAACGGACCTCGTCTTCTGGGCGGTCTTCCTAGCCGACGGCGGTTCCACGATCAATCTTGGCATCCCCGATGAATACGACATCCTGGTGGATGCAAACTACCTCAGCGTGGAGGTCCTTGAAACGCGATGAAGACGAGCGTCGAGATCGAGATTCTTCCGGAGCCGGAGATCAGCTTTGCCGCTGGCAAGGCAGGTGTTGATCCCCGGGCGATGATGGCACGGTATGGAGCTGCGGACAAATCCCCAGGCAAAGATATCCGTCTCGGTTTGGTGGGAGCTCCCGCGGAGATCGAGATCGCAAAGAAGTGGCTGATCAATCTCAATCTAATGTCTGTTGCCTTCGAGAAGAACGGCCAGAGGTATAGAGATTGGCCCGGAGGTCCTCATGCCTTTGGCGTCAACTTCGTGATCGATGACCGTTTTGTCCGAGTTGTGGACCAGGCGCGGCTCGATTTGGCGTTTGCCGAGCCCGCTCAAATCAGGAGGTTCGATAGCCTTCTGGAGTTATATGACTCCCGCATTCAGAGCCTCTTTGGCGATGTTCGCCCCGACTGCATCCTCGTGTGCCTTCCTGATGAACTGGCAGACCTCCGCATCAGCAATCCGCGCTTGACGGAGGTAGAGCGATCCGCTTTGGAGCGCCTTCAGGAGGAAGAAGAGGGAGATCAGATGTCGCTCTTTCAGCCCAGTCCGGAGGAGTTGTCTGCGGCCGAGGAGTTGCGGACACAAGCCGAGGACCTGCTCTTTCGAACCTTCTATCGAGCGCTCAAAGCACGGGTGATCAGTCAGCCTAATGCGATTCCCATTCAGGTGATGCGTCGGGACACCTTCTTGCGGCCAGCGACAGAGGGGCACAGTAACGCGACGCGCGCATGGAATCTCAGCACCTCGCTTTTCTACAAAGCAGGCAGAGAGCCATGGCGGCCATCGGTCCTACCCAAGAACACATGTTTTATCGGAATATCTTTCCATCACTTGAAACGGCGTGACGGAGATATGGTCTACGCGAGCGTGGCCCAGGCTTTCTCCAACGAGATCGAGCCGTTTGCCTTGAAGGGCTCGACGATTCCGCGCCACCAGAAGCGCGACCGACAACCATATTTGAACGAAGCACAGGCAGCGGACCTGATCAAAGAAGTGGTTGACAAGTATGAAGCGATCTCGGGGCTGACGCCTTCCAGGATTGTGGTTCATAAAACCAGCTTGTACCAGCCGGAAGAGGAGATGGGGTTCCGGTCGATCGCGAACTCCCGTGTCCCTGCCTGTGAGCTCGTATGGATTCGACCGACGGCGCTCCGACTCGTCAGAAAAGGCATGCAAGAGCCTTGGCGCGGAACTCTCTGCTCGATCGGAGATGAGTTCTTCCTCTTCACGATGGGGTACGTTTCCTGGTGGCACGAATATCCCGGACCTTATATCCCCGCCCCTGTCCAGATCGGATCGTGCGGAGAGACGGATATCCGTCAACGCGCCGCGGAGATTCTTGCCCTTACAAAGATGAATTGGAACTCAAGCGAAGGCATCGGAAGATATCCGATCACTTTATCCTTTGCGAAGAAGGTGGGGATGCTGATGGCTGAGCTTCCAGAGGACCAAATTCCCAATCCCTCCTACCGGTTCTATATGTAGGAAGTTGATCAAGCTCTACGATGTTGGCAGGGGAATAAAAGTGGATTACTTCATCGACGAGAGCGGCCAGACAGGCGATGTCGCAAGACTGAATACTTTGTCAGATTTCAACGATCAGCCCATCTTCTGTCTAGCAGCGGTCGGCGTAGCGAATGAGTTTTCTCTAGAACAGAGAATCCACCGTCTCAGAGAGAAGCATGGTGTCCGGCTTAATGAGCTCAAGTCGTCGGCCCGCCGGGAGCGCCCGGAATTTACTTATGACGTCGTGAAGCTGATCTGCACTGAACGGTACCCGTTCTTCATGGAGATCATGGACAAGAAGTTTTTCCTGGCCACACACATCACATCATGTCAGTTGTTATCGCCCATCCGAGGCTTGGTGGCAGACCCGCGGACTCATTTCTTTCAGAACCTCGTCGCAGATTACCTCTTCGAACGATTGCCTAACGCTGTCTTTGCGAAGTTCATCGCGGCCTGCCTATCGCCGTCTCACGAAACCCTCAGCACTCAGCTTTCTGCGCTGATCGACTTTGCTCGCGCAGATGCCGGTGCGGGAGATGTTGCCGCTATTGTTGTGGACCTAGCCTCCACCGCCCTGAGCGACTATGAGGAAGCGCGTGCAGATGGGCACGACAATGCTTTCTTCGATTACCTCCCGATCCCCGACGATAACAAGCACCAAAAACGTGTGTGGATATTGCCCAACCTTTCAGCGTTCACGAACATCTATGCTCGGATCAATCTCAAACAAAAGGGCAACCTTGCGAATGTTTGTCTGATCCACGATGAACAGCTTCAGTTCGACGCCATTCTCGAAATCAGCAAGCAAACGGCTGAAACTCTTCGGGAGAGGGCGGACGAGATGTTTACGCCTCACTCCGACTTCAATTTCCGAAAGCCGGCCTCTCTCAGTTTTGCGAGTTCTACCAAGTCCATCGGAGTTCAGGTCGCAGATATTCTGGCTGGATTCTGCATGCGCTATGTAAGAGATTTTTTTGCCGACCGAGCGAATGTCAATCCTATTGATCACCAAACGTACGAATTGCTGCGCAGGTTCACCAACCCAGCTGATGCGGTAGGCGTGAATCTGGTTATGTCGTCGAGTTGGGCGCGCGCGCTCAGTGTTTTCACGACCCACGGCATGTAGATTTGCGAAACGGAACGATCGCAACAGAGGGGAGTCTCAGTCCATATGGTTGGCATTGAGTCTAGGCTGCAAGAGATAAGGAAAACAGCCGCTTCGAGGCAAGAAGTCTTGAAGCGGATATGGGAGACTCAAGGCCCGGACGCTCTGTTCAAAATCCTTGAGCACGAGCCGGCAGCTCGCGAAGATGGAATCGCCGTGGAACTGCGCAAAGAGGCAGCGGAGCTAGTCCTTTACCAAACTTCTTCTGTCGAGCGCTTGATCGAGATGGCAGAAGCGATCGAGGGTTGGCATGAAGATGTCGAGCGGTTCGCTCGCGTCGGAAGTGTGGGCGACTTGCTCGAAGCCTACAGGACACGTCCTCTATGCCATGGGAGCAACTTCAATCGTCTCGTGGGTGCGTTTTGGCTTGATGCAGTCTGGAATGGAGATGCCGAGAGACTCGCGGATCTGCGCCGAGCGGCGAAAGTGCTTAGCAAGGTCTATACGGCCATTCAAGAGATCGCGAAGTCGGGCCGACTGAGTAAGGAAGACTGGGCGCGAACAATCGTCGCGAGCGACATCCTCGGCGATCCCAAGTTTCATGAGTTCTTGGATTCGCGCGCCCATTTTCTGGCCAAGCAGAAAGATTCCAATGCTGAGATGTTCGCAAAATTGGCAGCTTATATTCGGACTTGTAGTAGAGTTGCCCCCAGCATCGTGAAGATTAGAGATCGCGACAACGGAGTGCCGATAGAGGGGCCGATCAAGGTTCATATCCCAGTGTCGCCGGATCAAGCCGAGCTATGGTTCCTTGTCAGTAGAAAATTTGGAGAGCTCGCAGAGGCGCTTTCGAACGACGTAGCTTCCGCTGCGCGCACGATTCAGAGTTCCATGGATGAAGCCGCACAATACCTGGCTCGGAACCCGTCCCCGCACCAACTCGACGCAGGAGATAATGAAAAGACGATAGAGGTCTTTCTCGCTTCAGCGTTTCTGGAATACCTAATGCGCCTTTCGAAGCCACCTGTGATTGTCGGTGCCCTCGAAGCATATGCCGGACTTTCTGAATCTGTGCATTGGCCCACTGCCGAGAAGCGCGGAATCTTCGTGCTGCACTATACGAAGGCCGTGCTCAACTACTGGCGCTACGTAAAGACACCCCTTGCTCTTCTGAAAGAATCCGCTGAACTCCTCCGAGAGACCCTCGGAACTGTGGACGAAAGTACTCCACGCCTGTTACGGGATCTATGGGCCACGCGCGCGCGTTTGCTGGAAAACGTTGGATTCTGGGAGCCCGAAGTGTATTACGAATCCATCGATGCTTACGAACGAGCGCTTGCAGTGACAAAGGTTAAGCATGAGGCAGAGGCACGAGGCCGCATATTGTCGGACTACGCCAATACGATGAGCCGACTTCGCTCTGTCAGCGATGAAGATCACGACAAGAAGATCATGGCTACGTACCAGGAAGCTCTTACGACCTTCGAGATGGAAAAGAGCGTTATCGGCAGAACTCTCGCACTGAATTCCTTCGCGATCTATCTCAATGAGCGACTGCACGGAGAGCGATCGGCCAATCAAGAACGGGCGTTGTCTTTTGTTCAACAAGCGATTGATCTGCTTGAGAACGACGAGCGTGCAGATCGCGAGAATGATCTAGTTGGGCGAACACTTGCGAGTGCCTACTTGGCGAAAAGCAATATTCTGCGCCACAGAAGGATCGGAGATGAGGTAGAGACCCTTAAGACAGCGATTGATTCGCTGCATACGGCTCAGGATCGACTCAGCAAGAACACCGCAGACAATCAACTGCGAGGCATCATCAGCATCAATCTCGGGCAACTCAATATTGAAATTCACGAGATAACAGGGGACGCCACGAACGCTCGCAACGCGATGTACGCCTACCAAGAGGCCGAGGCACTTCTCGAATACTATCCGAGCGAATACAGTCAAGCTTTGCTTGGCATTGCAATGCTTGCCTCCGAGATTGATGAGGAGCAGACAGCCGAGGCCGTCGAAGAGAGCATCGCGAAGGCAACCCAGGCTCTTAGCCTGCTGCAAGATAGCGAAGACCTGCAAGCTCGGGCACGCGCATATCTATGCGTTGGAGAGCTTTATTCTCTTCGCGCTCTTGCCGGCGACTTTCAGACGGCATTCGATTCGTATAGAGCCGCCTTGGCATATTTTCTTGAAGCCAAGCGTTACGACAATGCGATCTCCATGTCTCAACGGCTAGCTGGTCTCTGGATTCAAAGATTTATGAATGACGGTGACCCGTCGAACGTCGTTGAGGCGGAGCAAATCCTTCAGCAAGCGACCGGATGGATCGAGATCGTTTGGGCACAGGTGGACTCGGTCCAGTGGCGTTTCGAGGTTTCGGACCGCTATTCGAATGTATACGCCGAAATCGCCTGGTGTCAGGCGACACTCGGGAAAGCTCCTGATGTGATCGCCTTCGCATTGGCACGGTCAAAAGGTCGAGAATTCATGAGCCATTCCACCGAGTCGCGTCGCAGTCTGCAAATTGAGGGTGGACTGGGCGAGTTTATGGATCAACTGCGGGTGGAGTCTCGCGAAGCGGAGCGATCACGTTGGGAGGCTGCGAGGAGGTCGCAGTTGGATGTCGATGTCAACGAGGCTGTACAAACCTCCCGACAACAACTGCGGGACATCGAGTTAAGACGCCGATTACTTTTTCCTCCACCGTCGAACGAAGTCGATCAGCCTCCATTTGGCTCTGTTGAAGCATTCCTCGAAACTCACCCCAATTCACTGATCTTTGATCTCACCATTAGCCGTTGGGGAACAGTCATCCTTCTTGCCGGTGGAAGAGAGGCAGGCCCGTTTGCAGGCTATTCAATTCAAGTGCTTCCCGTTCCTTCAGCAGCAGCGAGCGTCTGGGTTGATCAATGGTCTTCGGCTTATTTCGAATATCTGCAAGCGCCAGTGCTGGAAAAAGACGAAGCTCGCGCTCGATGGGCAAAACAAACCGACGAGCTGCTTACCGAGTTGAGCCAGAATCTGATACAACCTTGTCTTTCAGCGGAAGTCGCTCCGGGCACAGAGCTCATCATCGTTGCGGGACGTTTGGCAGGTCTTCCGTTCCACGCAACTACGCTCACAGACGGAAGGTGCGCTGCGGAGGCTTTCGACTCAGTTACTTTTTGCCCCAACATCTCAGTTCTGTCCCCAGACACTCTCTCTTGGCAGAAACCTTCCTCTCCAATGTTCGTCGTGTCCGATCGTGAAGGAGACCTCATATCGGCAGCGAGAGAGTGTCAACTTGCGATAGAGAACATCGGATGCAACGGCGCAGGAACCAAGGTATTTGCGCAGGTTGGCCCAAGTGTGGGACGTGCAGCTTTCTCCGCGCGCGGGATCACGCTCGCTGCCGATGTAGATGTCATTGAGAGTGCACCGACACCTGAACGTCTTGCCGAGTTTATTCCCGGTGCTGATCACTTTTTCTATTCTGGTCATGGAGCGCGGCGCGCCGATCAGTCGGGATTGGTCGTTGTAGGAAGCAGCGGTGAATCTACGATGTTTTCAGAGAACGACATCCTTTCGATGCACGTCCTCCGCGGTCGCCCCATCGTTGTGCTGAGTGCGTGCGAAACAGCTATGGGAGGACACGGTTCCTCGGAGCTATTCGACACGGCATCAAGTTTTCTTAGGATAGGTGCTCGCTTCGTGGTCGGCAGCCTCTGGCTGGTTGTCGAAGACTGTGCGACAAAGTTCACTGCGGAATTCTACGGAGCGTTAGCGTCCGGCGAGAATCCCAGTAAAGCGCTCGGCAGCGCAATACGCGCAATACGACAACATCGCTCGACTATCGCTTCGAGCCGAGCTATACCAGCAGATCACCCGATCTACTGGGCTCCCTTCATGGCAATTCGCGGTAGTTAGACCTACTCACTCAGGAGAGGCATATCTTCCGCCACGAATGCTATGAGAGAACGCCATTGTATTCATCGATGCCTGTGCGGCGGATCCACTCACCGAGGACGAATAACCGAGAAAATAGTGCCCGCGCCGGTCGTTGCCAGCGCGGGCAGCCCAGCTAATATTCGCTGGGCAGGTGGATGACGTTGTTGGCGAAGTAGAGCTTCACTTCGTCCAGCGGGAAATCGGTGGACGGAATCTCCTGCGTGTAAACGACGTTGCCGTTGCCATCGTCGCAGAGGACGGTTGCACTGCGGTCGGCGCGAACCTGCAATTTCCAGACCTGAAATTCTTTCTGGGCAACGCGCGATACATGCTGCTGGGCGATTGCGATGATGTCGAGCAACCAGTAGGCACCGCCCTGTTCGGCAAGGAACTGAGCGCCGTCGGTGTAGAGCACCGAGCGATTGATGCCGTGGCGATACCAGTTTTCAGAGCCGGTGAACTGCCGGAGTTGCGATTCGGTGAGTGTAGCTGCGTTCGTCATGTTGTGCCTCTTTCGTTGAAGTGTCCCCCGCGGCGGGGGCGAGAGCAGGCACAATGCAGCCGTGACAAGCGCGGCAGTCATAGCTTTTTGGGGGTACCGCGACAACGGAGTGGGGGAGCCAAAACAGCGTCATTGACGGCAAGCGGCGGCAGCTAAAGTGACGGCTCCCCGCCAGCGAAATGGGACACACGAAAGAGGCAATCGAGAAAAGGCGCACACGAATCGAAGGCAGGCTCCTAGTAACCACTCAGCAACGAACTGGATCGCGCTCAGTCCACTTCTGGCCAGGAGCTATTGAGCCCAAGTCGCGGCGTGGCTGGCGCTCTTCTGCCATACGAAGTTATAGATTTCACTCGACGCTTCTTCAATCTCTTCATCGGTGTAGGGAGGACGCGGCAATGAACGGTAGAGATTATTGAGAATCAGAACCTTCACTTCTGCTTGAGTTGCTGCCTTCTGCGTCCAATCCTCTATCGGTCTGAGAAGCTCTTCCAAGGATGATAGGAGCCCTTTACTCGCTTGCTTCAGGCGTTCACGGTCAGTGCTTGCAATCTTGTCTTTGAACAGAAGATCGAAGAGTGCCAACTCATCATCGCTGAGCCCTTCCTGGGCAGCACGTCTTTGCTCGGCGTCGAGGCTCGCGGCCAACGCCACCAATTCGGCAAACGTGGCCTCCACCGTCACACGATCTTTTTCACGGTTATAGTCAGCGATGATCTCCTGATATTTCCGGTAGTAGTCCATCCGCAGTGGGTTTCTCCGCAACATCTCGGCCAGCTTCGCTTCGACGATCTCGCGAACATCCTGCACAACGGCGTTCTTCCTGGTAACTTTTGTTGCGAATTCGTCGCGAAGCTTCTCAAAATCGATTTGGCTCAAATCGATGGTCAAGCCATCGGCGTGATCGTCACCTTGTCCTGCGGCCCTGATGGCTTCATTGACGATGCGGTGCAACTCCTTGAGCAGTTCGGTCACGTCAGCGGTGTCGCGCTTGTCCTGCAACTTCTTGTAGATGGTCTCGATGTTGTCATGCCTCTCGGCAAACCTAAGTACGCTTGGTTCCATCAGAAGCGCCTTGAAGCGCGAGAACACTTCACGGGCCATGATCTCGTACCGGCGCTTGGCCTCGTCGGATGTGTAAACAGCATCAACGGCGTCGCGAAGTCCCTGGATTCGAGTAAAGCCTGATGCACCAATCAGTCGATTGGTGTCAAAGCCAAGTGTGAGCAGATGCTTCTCTGTGGCTTCGATCGCCTCTATCAAGGCTGCCACCAACTCTTCGATCGGCGCGACTATCCCGCCATCGGGTCCATTTTCTTCCCCGTCACCAACTGCGTATTGAGAGAGCGCCTTTCGCAGGCTCTTCAACATTCCGTTGTAATCGACAATTACGCCGCAATCCTTGCCAGGGTACACACGGTTCGCGCGGGCAATAGCCTGCATCAGGTTGTGGGCCTTCATAGGTTTATCGATGTAGAGCGTTGCAAGACATTCCACGTCGAATCCTGTCAACCACATTGCACATACGATTGCTATGCGGAACGGATGGGCAGGATTCTTGAATGCTTCCTCGACGGAGACGCGCTTACCATCAGGGGTTTGGAAGCCGGTCTTCATCGTCACGCGATGGGGTATGATGTCAAAGCCCCACTTCTGGAAATCCCTGACCTCATTCTGAGCTTCACTGATCACAATCTCGATCAGCGTACTGCTCATCCATGCGGCCTGGCCGCGAAGTGACTCCAACTCTTTCAGGAGCTTCTCTCGCACATCCGCGTCATTTGAACAAGATAGTGCTGCGTCGTTGGCTGCAATCTGTGATTGAATCGCAACGATCTTAGCTTTCCAGAGTGGTTCGATGCGCTGAAACATTCGGGCGCAGGTGATCTTATCAATGCAGACGAGCATCGACTTGCCGGTCTGCCAGCGAGTCGAGCAGTGTTCAACGAAATCGGCGGCCAGCTTGTCCAGGCGGTCGTCGGCAGTAATGACTTCGTAGTCCTTGCCAAGCAGCTTTTCCAAAAGCGCATTCTGATCAGGGTCAAGGTCGGCCTTTTCCACGGCATCTGCGATCCGGTCATTCAAGTCAAGGCGGGCGATGCCCAGCTTTTCACCGCGATTCTCGTAGATCAATTTCACGGTAGACCGGTCTTCCTCGGAACGCTTGAAGTCATAGCGGGAGACGTAGCCGCCGAAGATGCGCCGTGTCAGATGGTCATGCTTGAACAGTGGAGTGCCGGTGAATCCAATAAAAGATGCATTAGGCAGTGCGGCGCGCATGTTGCGGGCGAATTTTCCGGCTTGCGTGCGGTGGGCCTCGTCGGAAACGACGATGATGTCATCCCGTTCACTGTATGGCTCTTTTACCGGCTGATTAAACTTGTGAATCAGGCTGAAGACGAAGCGATGATTGCCCGTCAAGGTATCCTTCAACGCTTTCCCTGATGCAACGCGCGGTGTCTTGTCATCGGTTATGCCGCAGCCGATAAACGTCCGCCAGATCTGGTCATCGAGGTCTTCGCGGTCGGTCATTACCAGGAAGGTGAAGTTGCCGGGAACAACACGGCGAACTTTCTCCATGAAGAACGCCATGGAATAGGACTTCCCGCTTCCTTGGGTGTGCCAGAAGACACCCAGCCTGCCCAGGTCGTCATGAGCGCGCTTGACCAGCGGCAACATCTCTTTTGGAGTGCGCTTTGCGATTGAAATCTCAGGCCGGTCCCCCTCTTGCCCCTTGGATTCCTGCTCAAGCAGGCGCTCCGGCATCGGCGCAAGATATTCGATGATCCTCTCGCCGGCCGGGAACTCCCGCTTCAGCCTTTCCTGATACACAACAGAGTCCACCGCATTGTTGACGCCGAGAAACTGATGGTTGCGCGCGACGATTTTGCGGGTGCCACCTGCCCGGCTGTCATCAAACAAGATGAAGTTCTCAACCAGATCGAGCAGCTTGTCTTTGGCAAGCATTCCGTCAAGAAGCGCCTCCGCGTCCAGTCGCGCCTTGTCTTTCTCGTCATTCCGCTTCCACTCCGCGAAGTGGTCCCATTTACTTGTGATTGAGCCGTAGCGAGCCTGATCTCCATTGCTGACAACGAGAAAAACATTGTGGTGGAAGGCGTGTGCAATGCTGTGCTCGCTCAGGTAGTCGGTGAGGTTATCGTCGAAGCCTGCTCGGATATTGCGGTATACGGCTTTTAGCTCGAGAAAGACAAGAGGCAGGCCATTGATGAAGCAAACCAGATCGGCGCGTCGGTTGTAATTGGGAACCCGCGCTCCCTGAATCTTCAATTCGCGAACGGCCAGAAAGCGATTGTTCGCTGCCTTACGGAAGTCGATGACTTGGACACGGGCATAGCGAATGGTTCCTGACGGCTCACGCCAGTCAACCGGTACTCCGTCCCGAATGAAGCCGTAAAACTCGCGATTATGCTGAACAAGCGAGCGGGTGAAATCCAGGTGGGTGAGCTTCTCGACGGCCTGCTCTTGGGCCGATGCGGGGACACTCGGATTGAGCAGAGCGACGGCGGCGCGGAGATCGCGCACCAGTACAACCTCCCGTTCCGAAGAGCGACCGAGCAAGCTGTGCGGACCGAAGGTCTCGTCGTTGTAAGCGTAGACGCTCTCCCATCCGAGCACATTCTCAAGGTGCTCGGCAAAGGTCCGCTGAACGAGCCGGTCCTCACTGTTGATCCCCGTAATCATGGTGCGATCCCTTTCATCACACAGCGATTTCTCCACTCATCAGCCGCGGAAGGAGCAGGTCGCGAGCTGAGGAGAGTTTCTGGTTCATTGTGTCTAAAACATAAATCTGCTGGTAGGTCGATTGAGCAAATTCGGCAAATTGGTCGATCAATCGCTTTGTTGGGGCAAGAATCGGAATGCGGTGCAGCACGTTTCGATTGACGCCTGGGACGGCGGCTTTATCGCTTTGGGTTCCCGCAAGGACATGCTTCAGCAAGTGGGCGACGTAAGCAGGCGGGTTTCCCTTGAAATCGCAGACGTAAAGAGCGGTATTCAATGGCCAGTAGTCTTGCTGAACATAATAGACCTCTCCAATCGTTCCATATCGTCCAGTCACGACTCCCGGAGCGGTCGCCTTCTTCTCATTGTGAAAGCCGGTTATTCCAGAGGAGGAGACGATTGGAATCTCTCCATCAACTCGTTCAGCCGATGGCAGGTCATGACCTCTCTTCAGGGTCAGCATCTGACCGAGTTGGGTTTGACGCCATCCATCAGGAACACCGTTGGTTGTCGCGGTATGCTCGTAGCCGGGAAAAAGGAGATAAACGAACCATTCGCGGTAAAGATGCTTCGCAGCATCTTCAAGTAGGGCAATCCGGCGGTGATTGTTTTCGATTAGGTCATCGTATGCGGCCAGAAAACTGGCAATGGCTTTCTGTTCTCGCAACGGAGGGACTAATAGCTGTACTTCCTCGAATTTCGATTTGCTGACAATTGGCGTGGCAGCTCCGCCGCCGAGGGCCTTGACTATATCCACACTATGACAGAGAAGATAGTAGAGGAATGTCGAATCGGTCTCGTCGTTTGCAATAACAGAATTTATTTGTTGATTCGTCAGACATTCATCAACTGCAATTCCGCATTTTCCAATCGTTGCGCCAATGCAGGTGAACATGACGGAAGATGCAGGGATGAACTGGTTCGGTAGCTCGGACTTTGCCTCATCAGTCACTGTCCGCTCAGTTTGTTGGCAGCGATAGTGTTTGAAGTTTAGATCGCTTGGCGTTACGAACATGTAGTCGCCACCAAAATTGTGCTCTTGGTGAGTCGGGGGAGTCTTTCCGGTAACGATTCGCCCCAAATCTGCAATACGTTTGGGCTGGAGTTTCATACCGCCAGCTCCTCAAGATTAACTTGAATCTTTGCTGCCAACTCAACGGCTTCTTTGTTCAGGTCGGCAAGTTCCGTGTGAATATCCCGCATCGTTTGCTCGAAATCGAAATCATTGTCCACCTCTGCAGGAGCCGCACCAACATAGCTGCTTGGAGCTAGACTCCAAGCAGCCGCCTCGATCTCCTTCCTGTCAACCAGCTTGACCAGACCAGGCACAGCCGCGAGTTCAGCATTCGGGAAGCGATCCTGCAGCCATGCAACCTGGCGTTGGAAGTAAACGGCCTGCTTTAGCTGTTCGACCGCAGCTTTCCGCTCTTCCTCAAGTTGCTTCACTAGCCTACCGGTGGCGCGGCGGTCGTGGATCTCCGCGATTTTCTCTTCGGAGGCAACTGCGGCGCCCAACCCGGCAACCCGCGCCGCCAGCTTATAAAGCAGGTCGATCTGCTTTACGAGCCCGCGCATGGCTTCGACATTCGGTTCGAAGGCCTTCCGTGCTGAGTGCTGTTCGTCATTCCTGGCAGGAACGGCATCACTGTACTTGCGCACGAACTTCTCCAGGCTTCCGGTCAACTTCTTTCTGTCGCCGTGGTACAGTCCGGTTGCTTCGTTCAATTCGGTGACGGCGTCAGCGAAGCTCTGTTTCTGCTGGTCCTCGATCTCCGCACATTTGGAAACTGCGGAAGCGAGCGTGTGGAACCGGCTCTGAATATCCGCAAAGGTCGTCTCAAACTGGGCGAGTTCCGCTTCGACGGCAGAACTCTCCTCGACCACTCGCGCAAGGTATTGCTTCACCAATGCGAGGAAGCGCTTTTGCTGCCCGCGATAGAGCCACACGATGGCGGAGAGATTCTGCATCTGCTCAGGCGAGAAGTCGTTGATCTTACGAGTGACCTTGCGGTAGACGTTCCGCGCGTCGATCATCAGCACCTTGTCTTTACGCGCGGCAGGCTTGGCGCGGTCAAAGTGCCACAGCTCGCAGGGGACGGTGCGGGTATAGAAAAAGTTCTGGCGGATGGAGATCATCACATCCACATCACCCGTCTCGACAATCAGCCTACGTACATCCTTTTCGCTATGACCGGCACTCGACGATTGCGAGGACATGACGAAGCCTGCACGGCCCTTTTCGCTCAGGTAGCTCCAGAAGTAAGAGATCCAGAGGTAGTTGCCGTTGCTGACTTTATTTGCTTTGTTCACCCCCGGCAGACCAAAGGGCAAGCGAGGGTCGCCTTCGATCCTCTTGGCATCAACCAGATCGACGTTGAACGGCGGATTGGCCATCACGAAGTCGCATTTCCCATACAGCGTGTGCTCATCCTGGTAATACGTGATGGCGTCAGCGATTTTGCCTTCGAGGCCGTGAACTGCCAGATTCATCTTGGCGATGCGAATGGTATCGGGGTTTTTCTCCTGTCCGTAGAACACGACCTTCTGTGCCGTATCGCCGCCCTCATGCTCAATGAAGTGACTGGATTGCACAAACATTCCGCCTGAACCGCAGGCGGGGTCGAAGACTGTTCCATGGTCGGGTTCGATCACATTGACAATGGTCTGCACAATCGATGACGGAGTGAAGAACTCGCCGTTGTCATGGGCCTTCTGGATGGAGAACTTGGCCAGGAAGTACTCGTAGATGCGGCCGAAAACATCGCCGCTTGCCTGCTTGATGCGCTCGCTATTGAACAGGCGCATGAGGTCTTCGAGCACCTTGGGCTCAAAGATGCCGTAATCCTTCGGCAGAACACCAAGGAGAGGTTCAAAATCGGTTTCTATGGCGGTCATTGCGTCGGTGACGAGCGTCGAAAGACTGACACCGCCAACGGAAGCTTGGTCCATGATCCAATCGAACTGAGCGTTCTGTGGCAGGAAGAGGGACCGCCGAGAAATATAGTCGGCGGGGAGTACCTTCCGCCGGGGCATCTTGCCGCTTGCCTGGTCGGCTTCGATCTGCCGGTGTGCAGCTTCAAACCGATTGGCTGCGTGCCGGAGAAAGATCACACCGAGAACTGGCATGAAGTAGTCGCTGGAGGTGAGCTTCGAATTGGCGCGGAGATTGTCCGCTGCTTCCCAGAGATCTTTTTCGAGTTTTTCAATGTCCTTGAATGCATCCGTCGGTTTTGCCGTCGTCGCACCTTGCTTACCGTTTCCCATCAGTGCTCCATCTCGCTTGTGACCGTTCTAGCTTTTGTGCGGGTCCAAAAATCTTTTCGTCGTACTGGCGTGCATCTTCTCTTTGTCTCAGCGTAAAGGTTCAGTCCCCTCATTGAGGATGTCCAAGTATCGGCGATAGACGAAGAGGCGGTGGCGCTCGCGACCGGTGGTCTCTTCGAGGATACCGAGTTGGATCATGTGGCCTAACGATTTCGCGACGGTTGGGGCTGAGATGCCAATCTTCTTTGCTGCCGAAGGAATCGCGATGATGGGGTTGCGTTGCATGTGCTGGAACACTCTGAGAACCGAAGCTGCCGGTCTTCCGAGGGTCTCGATCTTCCTTTGGTCCTGGCTGAAGTGTTCCAGAATCTCTCGTGCCGCGCTGGCTGCTTGTTCGGCGGTGTCGCGCACGCCGATGAGAAAGAAGTCGAGCCATGCTTCCCAGTCGCCCTTGGTGCGCACGCGCTCAAGCAATTCGTAGTAGGCTGCACGATTCGTCTTAAAGTAAAGGCTGAGGTAAAGAATAGGCTCCCTCAGCGCACCCTGAGCACAGAGCAGGAACGTAATGAGCAGCCGTCCAAGTCTGCCGTTGCCATCTAGAAATGGATGGATGGTCTCAAACTGCACATGCACAAGGCCGGCGCGGATGAGCAACGGTAACCCCGTCTGCTCGTCGTGCAAGAAAAGCTCAAGCTGATTCAGACACTCATCCAGCAGCTCTGGCGGCGGAGGGACGAAGACAGCATTGCCGGGGCGGCTGCCGCCAATCCAGTTCTGGCTGCGGCGGAACTCGCCGGGCTGCTTGCCACTGCCGCGTCCCTTGGATAGCAAGATCTCGTGGATCTCCCGAATCAGACGCAGGCTCAGCGGAAAACCTGAGCGCATTCGCTCCAGGCCGTGGTTCATTGCCGCGACATAATTCGAGACCTCCTGCACATCCTCGATGGGCGCGCCCGGCGCCTCATCGTTCTCGTACAGCAAGAGATCAGAGAGCGACGACTGCGTGCCCTCGATCTGGGAAGAGAGCACAGCTTCTTTGCGAACGTAGGTATAGAGGAGCAACGAAAGATCTGGCAGCAGCGAAGCCAGCCCGTCGAGCCTGCCAATGGCCTGGTTAGCCTGTTCCAGTAGAATTTGGAAACGCGCTAGATCGACTGGAGGATCGGGCGGCAATGGCGGTGGCACGAAGGCGCGGACAGTTTCGCCGTGAAACTGCTTCAGGACGTAACGTCCTTGTCGGGCGTTGTGATCGGTGCCTGGCACAGTATCCTTTCGCTGATTTTTTTGTAACGAAAGGATAGTCTATTATCGTTTCGCTGAAAATCCTATTGAAAAAATTGATGGGTATAGATTATGGTATAGATTCGAATCCAGATTTTAGCATTATGTTCATTCTGTGGAGTTTAGCTATATATTCGAATCCCCCTCTCCCGCCAGACATATATCTATCTTTTTGATTCCCTTGGTAAACAGAAGTAAATTTGATTCGACGACTTCAGTGCCGCAAAAGTCGGCCGGCGTCCGGGATTCCAACTGCCCTCGCCTGTATCTGATTTCCGGCCGGATCGGCGATCCCGTTACTCATTCGGCCAGAGTTCCTTCTGTAGCCGCGACCTGGGCTGGAAGAGTGGGATGGCAGTTGGCATCCATCGTGGGCGCATCCCAACATTCCCTTCCTTTCCGGCGATGCGGCGAATGGTTGAGACCCGCCAATCTGCATGGAGTGAGAAGAGCGCGGGGCAGGTTACCGCTGGGTAAACGGTTTGCCGCGCACCATGGTGTATACGGCATCGAAAACTGTCAGGCTCTTGATGGCAGGGACGCCGCCAGCGGCGATTGGATCGCCGAGATACTGGACGTCGCTCGCTGCATTCGTGAATGCAGGCCACGGGGGCAGGCCCGGTCCGTTTGGATCGCCCGACCTGGCAAAGTTGACCCAATAGCTGGACATTTCGCCAGCCAATCTGCGATCTGCCGGGGTCCATTTCCAGGGCCACTGGTCCAGGTGGTCAAAGACATACCAGAGCTCGGCGAAGTGACTCGCGCCCCAGCCTGCATACACTGAGCCGGCAGGAAACGGTGGCTGCTGCTGGAACGAATAGTAGTAGACGGGATGCTGTCCTGTTGCAGCCTGCAACCTCGCCCAGGCCCACATGTCCCAGCCGAAGCGAAGGTCGCGCTCCAGACCTAGCCGCGCCTGGCGCGCTTCTTCGTCGGTAGCGTGTGGATAGGCTGCGAGCAGCGGAGGGGGCAGAGCGCCGAAGCTTTGCGCAATGTCGCTGTCGAAAGTGGCAGCCGTCTGGTGGGTGACATCGACCATCGCGCGCGCTTCCTCGGCGTTGGAGCCGATCAGGAGAGCGACATCGTTTTGCTGCCCCGCGTTGAAAGCATCATAGGGCGTGAGTGGCAGCACGTAAGGCTCGATCACCGCGTGAACCAATCCGCCAGCGTCGCCGGTAAGCTTGCTGGCGGGCAATCGGCGCAATTCCTTGAGCGTGGGGGCGCCCAGCGAAGCCGCGTACTTCTCCCCGTCGAGTTCCGCATTGGCCAGCAGAAACTTGGGGCCGAGCTGAAGCGGCTCGAACAGGCCGCCGCTCTCTCCAATGGCGCGATGAAACAAGCCCTTTGCAAGAGGCGAGGCCATGAGGATGCTCACTGATATGGAACCGGAGGACTGACCGGCGATGGTGACACAATGCGGGTCGCCGCCAAAGGCAGCAATGTTTTTTTGCACCCATTCGAGTGCCGCGATCTGGTCCATAAGGCCGTAGTTCCCGGAGGAGTGATGGGCAGACTCGCGCGTCAGTTCAGGCAGCGCCAAAAAGCCCAGCGGGCCAAGGCGATAGGCGATGGTAACGACGATGACGCCTTTTTTGGCCAGTTGGTCGCCCCAGTACAAGGGCATGGAAGCCGACCCATTGATGAGGCCTCCGCCATAGATCCAGACGATCACGGGAAGGCGTTTCTGCAGGCTCTTTGCCGGCGTCCAGATGTTGAGATAGAGGCAGTCCTCACTGACTGCCGGAGGTGTCTCCCCGGGCATGGACACACCCGTCTGCATGCACGCAGGAGCAAAAGCCTCGACCTTGTGCGTACCCGTCCAAGGTACGGCAGCAACCGGGGGGCGCCAGCGCAACTCTCCCACGGGCGGAGCGGCGAACGGGACTCCTCTGTAGATATTCAGCCCACTTTCGCGAACCCCGGATATCGCGCCAGAGTCTATTCGAATCATCGGACTTTGTGCCAGCGAGAAGCAGGACGCCGCTAGAAGCGCGATAACAAGAAGGGGTCTGATGGAATTCTTGGAAGGAACCATCCGCATTTGGGGCTCCAGGCTGGCAGATTGATAGCGAAAATATCTGCAGGGGGCTTCTTCTCCGATAGGTCAGGGAGCGAAGAAGGCGAGGGGAGTGCCGTGAATCGAGGGAAGACGATTCGAGGTTTCGTTCCGATTGCTGCTGAGAGATACGGCTTGCAGTATGGATTTGTTCCTTCAACTGAGAAGCGCCCAAGGGGGTCGATTCATTGCGAGCAGGACGTCCCATAGACGATCAACGCCGCCGCCTTACCCGATCAAGCTTCGTAATCACGCACGCCTCCAGTGCAGGACAACCGCATTGAGGCTCAACTCGATCCTGTCTCCGCCTTCAAGACAAGGCGGATATTGCGTAAATCGAGAGACACCAAAGCTACATCGGCGTATCCCAGGACCTATTCCGAGATGGCTTCCGTGTCGCGGTCGAGGCAGGAGTGCAAAGGAGGGCCGCAACAGCGCTTTTGCCATGGGCAGATTAGTATCGAAAGCAACCCACGATGTCAGCTCCGGCCGAAGCACGGTTCTTTTCAAGGCGATGGCTGGTCGCCATTGCCGTTATGTCCAGCGCGATCATGGAGGTGTTGGACACCTCGGTGGTCAATGTCAGCCTGCCCCATATCGCAGGGAGTCTCTCCTCTACGACCGACGAAGCCACCTGGGTCCTCACATCCTACATTGTTGCCAACGCAATCATCTGCCAATCACCGGCTGGCTATCGAACTATTTTGGACGCAAACGATTGTTGTTCACGGTCGTGACCGGGTTTACGCTGTCCAGCGTTCTCTGTGGACTGGCGCCCAGCCTGCCCTTCCTGATTTTCTTCCGGGTGGTTCAAGGCATCACCGGCGGAGGATTGCAGCCTCTTTCCCAATCCGTGATGCTCGAAGAATTTCCTGGAAGGGAACGCGGTAAAGGGATGGCATTTTGGAGCCTGGGCATTATCGCGGCCCCGGTCCTGGGGCCCACGTTGGGCGGCTGGATCACAGATAACTACTCGTGGCGCTGGGTCTTCTATATTAACCTGCCCATCGGAATCATCAGCCTGATCCTGATCTCTCTCTTTATTTATGACCCTGCGTATATCAAGCGCGGAACCATGCGGTTCGATGCGTGGGGCATGGGAATGCTGGCATCGGGATGGGAACCCTGCAGATCATGTTGGATAAAGGGCAGGAAGACGACTGGCTCAGCTCTCGCTTTATCAGAACGCTTGCCATCACGGCGGCCGTCATGCTGACGGCGTTCGTGATTCGGGAGCTGAATACAGCGCAGCCCCTCGTCAAGCTATCGCTTTTCCGGCACCGATCCTTTGCCGTCGGTATCCTGATCACAACGGTGCTGGGGTTTGTGCTTTATGGCAGCCTCGTGTCTCTGCCCCTGTTCATGCAGGAGTTGCTTGGCTGGACTGCCGAAACTGCCGGCTTTTGGACGAGCCAGCGGGGGATTGCCACGGCAGTTTGCATGCCGGTAGTCGGCTACCTGCTGGGTAAGCGTTGGAACTACCGATGGCTGGTGGTTCTCGGGTGCCTCACCGGAAGCATGGCGTTCTTCGGCTATTCGAGAATGGACCTGAACTCCGGAACATGGGATATTTTGATTCATCAGATCAATCAGGGGATAGGTCAAACGTTTATATTCCTGCCATTGACCCTACTTATCATGGGCCCTATTCCGAAGGAAGATACGCCCTACGCCACCAGCCTCTACAGCGTGATGCGCAATATTGGGGCCAGCATGGGAATTTCCTTCGTGACCACCTTGCTGGCTCGACGGTCTCAGTTCCATCAGGGCCGTCTTGCCGACAACATTGCGCTCTCCAATCTGCAGTTGCTGCAAGCGCGGAACCAGGCCGGGGCGATGTTCGCTCAGCACGGCTCCAGCGCGGTGACCTCCACGCACCAGGCGCTTGGATTCCTGTATGTCTCGTTACAGCAGCAAGCCACATTGCTCAGCTACATCGACGTGTTTCGTGTGATGGCGTGGCTGTTCCTGCTGACCGCCCCTTTGGTGCTGCTGATGGGGAAGCCGAAGCGGGACCCCGCCCCTTCAAAGGCAGTCCATTAGAACCAGTGCGACCCCTGCCACGCTTCCACCGATTCAACGCACTTCGCCTCTGTTCAAAAAGGCGTTGAATCATTTTCTGGCAAATATACTCTTATGCAGAGGGAGCGCGGAACTCCACGGGTCGCCATGACCCGGACGATTCTCATCTCTCCCAGGAGTCGCAGTGGACTACATCAATCTTGGCAAAACCGGACTAAAAGTCTCTCGCATTTGTCTCGGCTGCATGACCTACGGAGAGCCTGCCACAGGCGAACTGAAACCAGGCAGACAGGCCTGGGCTCTGAACGAAGAACAGAGCCGGCCGTTTCTTCGCCAGGCGCTCGATCTCGGGATCAATTTCTTCGACACTGCCAATGTTTATTCCAGCGGAGCCAGCGAAGAGGTGCTGGGCCGGTTCTTGAAGGCGAATGTACGCCGTGAAGCCGTCGTTATCGCCACCAAGGTTCAGGGCCTCATGCGCGACGAACCCAACGGCCATGGCCTTTCGCGCAAGGCCATCTTATTCGAAATCGATCAGAGCCTCCTCCGCCTTCAGACCGACTATGTGGATCTCTACCAGATTCACCGCTGGGACTACGAAACGCCGATCGAGGAAACTCTGGAGGCGTTGCACGATGTGGTGAAGTCCGGCAAGACGCGCTATATCGGCGCCTCTTCCATGTATGCCTGGCAATTCGCCAAAGCGCTCTATCTCGCCGACCTTCATGGCTGGACCCGTTTCGTCACCATGCAGAATCATTTGAACCTGCTTTATCGGGAAGAGGAGCGCGAGATGATCGGCCTTTGCCAGTCCGAAGGCATCGGCATCATTCCCTGGAGCCCTCTGGCGCGTGGCCGGCTGGCGCGCCCCTGGCAGAGTGAAAGCACCAAACGCTACGAGACCGACCAGTTCGGGAACAAGATGTACTCGCAAACCGAAGATGTTGACAGCAAAGTTGTGGACCGCCTGGTGCAGATTGCTGGCAAGCGTGAGGTCCCGCTTGCGCAGGTTGCACTCGCCTGGTTGCTCGGAAAGACGGCTATCACCGCGCCTATTGTGGGCGCATCCAAGCCGCATCATCTTGAAGACGCCGTGGCGGCGCTCTCATTGCATTTGACGCATGAGGAGGTCGCTTCTCTTGAGGAGCCGTATGTGCCTCATCCAGTACTCGGCTTTAGTTAGCTCGAAGTATTTGCAGGCCGTGTCCAGGAGTCCAAACCTGATGAAGTATCTGCCTCTCTCGAAGGTCTACGAGTTGCTCGAACCGGCCCGGTGGTTCTGCTGGCGACCTCCCGCAAGGGCGCCCAGATTCTCACTCGGAGTCCTAAAATGAATCGCGGAGCCTACTGTTATGCCAACAATGAAAGCGATTCAAATCAGTGCGCCAGGGTCCGATTTCCAACTGGTAAACCGCGACATTCCCGAGCCCAACGCCGGAGAACTGCTAATCAAGGTGCAAGCGTGCGGCGTCTGTCATGGCGAAGCGATTCTGAAGGGCGGACACTTTCCCGGCCTCACGTATCCGAGAATTCCCGGACACGAAGTTATCGGAACCATCAGCAAATGCGGCTCGGACGTAAGCGGATGGCAGGCCGGGCAGAGAGTGGGCGTGGGCTGGCACGGCGGCCATTGTTTCCAGTGTCCCGCTTGCCGGCGCGGGGATTTTTTTGCCTGTAGCAGTAACTTGGTAACCGGTATCACCATCGATGGCGGATACGCCGAGTATATGGTGGCTCGCAGCGAAGCCGTCGTGGATATTCCCCAGGAGCTTGATGCTATCGAGGGCGCGCCCCTGCTTTGCGCCGGTCGCACTGTATTTGGCGCTCTCAAGTCGAGCGGCGCCCGCGGCGGCGAGTTGGTTGCCATTCACGGCATCGGCGGATTGGGGCACCTGGCCATACAGTATTCCCGCAATCTCGGCTTCAAAACCATCGCCATATCGCGCGGCACAGATAAAAAGGAGCTGTCACTGAAATTAGGTGCACACTCTTACCTCGACGCCAGCTCTGGCGGGGCGGTCGAGGAACTTCAAAAAATGGGCGGGGCGCGGGTCATCCTCTGCACGGCTCCGAATAGCCGGGCCATTGCGGAGCTCATCGACGGCCTGGGCAGGGATGGCAAGATCATTATTGTTTCAGCCCCGCAGGACATGATGCAGTTTCATCCGGGACTCCTGTTGAAAGGCAACCGCTCCATCGGCGGCTGGGTCAGCGGCAATATCGAAGAGGCCATCCATTTCAGTCTGCTATCGGGCGCCATGCCGATGGTCGAAACGTTTCCTCTCGAACAGGCAGGGATTGCCTTCGACAAAATGATGGCAGCTAAAGTACTCTTCAGAGCAGTCCTGAAAATCGCTTGAGGAAAAACTATGCAAGAGCTTATGCGACTCATTGAAAACAGGCAGTCGGCAAGAGGGCTTTTCGACCCGGAACAAGCGATTCCCGCCGAAGACATGGGAAGATTCTGGAAGCGGCGCGGTGGACGCCCACGGCGCACAATATGCAGAATTTTGAGATCGTGGTGGTGGACGACAAACAACTCCTCGCTGCGATCGGTGAGATAAAAATCCCTGTCGATCCGACCTTCATCAAAGAGAATTATCCCCAATTGTCTTTCACCGAAGACGAATTGCGCCGCAGAAAAACCGGGATCATGGGCACGATGTTCCCGAAGTCATGGCAAACACCCGATCCTGACCTGGAAGAGATAAAGAAGGAAGACAGGGCCGCGTATATGGCCACGCAGATCGTATCGAGCTCGGCCGTTCTTTTCGTACTCTACGATCCGAGCCGACGGGCGCCGGCCTCGGAAGGCGATTTCCTGGGCATTATCAGTCTTGGTTGCGCGATGGAGAATATGTGGTTGATGGCCAACTCGCTCAAGATCGGCGTCCATATCGTAAGCTCGTTGTCTGGAAAGAAAGTGGCAACCGAAATTGCGAAGCTGCTTGATCTCCCGGAAAAGTTTTCCATAGCGTTCAGTATGCGATTGGGTTATCCCGTTGCGCCTGTTCATTATTTGCTGGTACGTCGCGACAGAGATGATTTTGTGCATCGCAATGGATTCAAGGAATAGAGTTTCAGGTCGGCCTGTCGCTCGCCAGGATATCGATTGGCTGTTACCTGCGTTCAGTTGCGCTTGAAAGTTGAATTGAGAAGATCGGTTAGTTTTTTGTAGGCGCGTTCGGCTTGGGGCTCGTTGTATGCGGGATTGTCGGGAACAGTCCAACCGTGGTGCGCTTCGTAAACTTCGCTCTCGTAATTTCCGCCCCACGCCGCAAGGGCGCGATTGAGCTTCTCGATGGCTTCCTGCGGCATCGAGCGATCCTCGGTGCCGTGGCCGAAATAGAGATGCGCCTTGACGCGAGAAAGGAGCGTGTGCGGGCTGGTCAGCGCGTCGGTGCAAAGACCGCCGCCGTGAAATGAAGCAGCGGCGGCAATCTGGTCCGATCGCGTGGCAGCGGCCCGCAACACCATTTGCCCAGAGAAACAGAAGCCGACGGCGCCAAAGGCCTTTCCACTGACACTCGGCTGCTTTGCGAGAAAATCGACGTACGCGGAAAGATCGTCGTCCATCGCGTCGGGCGTTAGCAGACCGCGAATCTCGTTCATGCGTTTTACGAAGCGCTCGTCGCCTGGCTTGAAAGGAAAATTGAAGATGGGCGGTTTGCCATTGCGATAGAAGATGTTTGGGAGAAGCACCGTGTAGCCCTCGGAGGCTAGACGACTGGCCATACCCCAACTGGCATCGCGAATACCGAAGATGTCCGTCAGGTAGAGGATGCCCGGCCAGCGGCCTTCCTTTTCCGGCTGAATAAGGAAGGCGTCTGCAGCGCCGTCCTGAGTTCGAATCTCGAGTGGTTTTTCGATCATGCCAGTTCCTCGATGAAGAGTGCGAAGACCGCACTCGGATTTTGCCCGAATGCGCCAGCGATCCATACTTTGCCACTGCGCTTCCGGAAGTGTATGCAAGCGAATAAAACTTCGGCCTTGAACCAGTTTTCCGGCACCGATTTGAATTTTACTCTTCACAGGTTGTTCGGAAGTTACCACCTGTGAACTGGCCAACACGCCTCCGGCGGGTAGCCGTGTGTTGGTTCCGCAGGACAGTCTTGGTAGCGCCTATTCACCCTACTGGGTGGCAGAATTGATTACAGCCAGAATCGTCCAACCAATGCATGCAGTAGAACAAGAATCTGAATAACGGCTATCATTGTTTCAGCGCAAGACTGCATGCCATCCTCTAATAGGGAGTGGCTACACCGAAAAGACCTGCGAGTTGTGTCGGGGTATAGATTGTCGGAAGTTTCTTCTCGTAGCGCGGTTTGGGCGGAAAGATTTGTGGATCGACTCCGGACCATCGCAGCATGGACTGAAGCCGCTGCTGCTTGTTGGAAATCGTACGATCCAACTTTTTTGCGATTTCAAAGAAACTGGTCGAAATCAAGAATACGGTTGCGGTCGATCTCATCTGCGTAAACGACAGAGACTGCGCTGAGGAATTCTTTCTTGACCAGAATGGCTTGGTCGCGAGCCTCCATCGCTCCGTGCTTTTCGGCATCGTTGATGTAGTCGTCAAACGCGTCCGTGAGTCGGACACGTTTCTTCTGTTCCTTCTCTGGAACGATCACGACTAGGCCAACAGCTTCAGCGGTCTTCTTGGCATCGAGGCGTGCAGAGATGCGCATGAGCATGGAAGGGCATCGGCCCCGTTGCGGCCGGTTGTCCCGATCGAGGCAGGCTTGAGCTTCCAGGAGGTGTCCGCTGGGCGTTTGAAGCGGACCATCAGGGTGGCTTTGGGCATCGCGGGGACCTCTGGAGCCATTCTGCACCCGACAATGCCCCGACAACGTCATTAACGTTTTTATTATCAATCTATATTTGGGAATCCCTCTCTCTCCGCCATAAATCTTCCGAAAAGCTCCCAAGACAACCAAGAGAATCACTCAAGTCCATGAAAAATCGGGGGCTTTCGTGATTTTATGCCCCAAGCGGTACGAGGGAAGCCACACGTTGAGGGGTGCTTTGGGGCATTTTCAGGGGGTATTTCATGCCTCTGACCGATACGGAAGTTCGTCTGCGGCTAGGGTTGAAGGCGGCGGAAGGAAGTTGCGTTTCGAGCTTGAATTGCTGCATTTTGCTGTCTCCCCGGGGATTGCGGCCCCTCAAAATTTATACTTGTTTTGATATGCAAGAGTTCTTACCTGTAGACCAACAGCTTGACCTGCTCCAGAAGGGCGCGGCGGAGATTATCCGAGTCAGCGACCTGCGCGAGCGCCTCGAAGAGAGCCGCAAAACCGGACGCCCGCTGCGCATCAAGGCCGGCTTTGACCCCACTGCGCCCGACCTGCACCTGGGGCATACCGTGCTGATGCGCAAACTGCGCCATTTTCAGCAGCTTGGGCACACGGTCATCTTCCTGGTGGGCGACTTTACCTCACTGATCGGCGACCCCACCGGCCGCAACGTCACCCGCAAGCCTCTCACCCGCGAGCAGATCGATCACAACGCCGAGACCTACAAGCAGCAGGTCTTCAAGATTCTGGACGAGAGCGCGACCGAGGTCCGCTACAACAGCGAGTGGCTGGGCAAGCTGGGCTACGAGGAGACGATCCGTCTAACGGCGCACTTTACCGTCTCGCAGATGCTGGAGCGCGACGACTTCAACAAGCGCTATAACGCCGAGCAGCCCATCAGTCTGCACGAGTTTCTGTATCCGGTGATGCAGGGCTACGACTCGGTGTGCCTGGAGTGCGACGTCGAACTGGGCGGCACCGACCAGAAGTTCAACCTGCTGTGCGGCCGTGAGCTGCAGCGGGTCTATGGCAAGAAGCCGCAGATTGTGCTGATGACGCCGATTCTGGAGGGCCTGGACGGGGTCCAGAAGATGTCCAAGTCGCTGGGCAACGCCATCGGCATCAACGAGCCTCCCGCCGAAATGTACGGCAAGCTCATGTCGATCTCCGACGACCTGATGTGGAAGTATTTTTTCTTGTTGACTGATCTTCGCGGCTCGGAGGTCGAATCGCTCAAGGATGAAGTCGCTGCCGGAAAGCTGCATCCAATGGAAGCGAAGAAGCGGCTGGCGCGGACCATTACTGCGGACTTCCACGGCGAGGAAGCGGCAGCGAGCGCCGCCGAAAATTGGGCCAGGATGTTCCAGCAGAAAGAAACGGCCGAGGACCTGGAAGAGGTAGCTGTCGCTTTTGCCGACGTGGCCGGGCCCGACGGTTCGCAGCAACTTCGCCTGCCCAAGCTGCTGGTGCATTTGGGGCTGGCAGCCTCAGGCGCCGAAGCCAACCGCAAGATCGCCGAAAAGGCCGTCAAGCTGGACGGGGAAAGCGCAGTTGGCGCTCTTGTCCCTGTGGCAGATCTGCCCGCACGAATCGTTGTGCGCCTGGGCAAGCGCGCCAAGATTGCCGTGGTGGCTTAAACGTGAGGCGCCGGATCTACTGCGCCGACCCCGCCGCCATGACCTCGATGTAATCGAGCGCGGCGGGGTCGGCTTGGTCTGGCACGCCTTCCACCCGCAGCACGTCGCCGGGTTTGAGGTCGATTCCCTGCACGGTGTGCCGTGTGGAGTTGTCGCCGTTCGGCCGGCTGGACGGCAGCACTGCCTCCGCGGACCAGGTCGCTGCCGCTGTCCCATTGACCTTGAGCGCGAACCTCGCCGCGCCGGGTTGCAGATCGAAGTACTGTACGGCGATGTTGAAGCGCCCGGCCTGTCCGCTGTACGTCCATTCCGCCGCGCAACCGCGTTGGGCGGCGCTTTCTGAAGCCAGTGCGCACGAGACAGCTTTGCCACCTGACGCATCTTCCCATGGCGTGACCTCGACGATCTTGTAGCCGGTAAGGCGCGCGTCCTCAGCTTCCAGCCGTCCGGGATGATGGCCGGCGCGGCCCTGCTCATCGGGAATCCCGCTCAGCTTGAAAAAGTACTCGACAATGGCGTTGCGCCACACAATCGCGTGCCCTGCCTGATACTCCAGCCGTGCGCGCATCTGCTCGTAGAGCGGGGCATCGATGCGCCCTTTCAGTGAAGCCCATTCCTCCACAAGTTGCGCGGCCTGCTGCGCTCCCTGGTAGTGGCTGTCGTAGATGTGCTGGATCACGGTTTTCCCGGAGCGCAGGCGATACGCATACGGCACGTGGTGGAAGAAGAGCAGCAACTCGTCGGGAGTCGCCGCGGCGGTCTCGTACCCCTTCGCCACTTCCGGCGGATACTGGCCGGCGTAGCCTGTGCCGGTGGCGACGCTGCGGTCCATCCCTACGCCTTCGCGGTCGGCCCTGTGCCACTGCCCCCAGCCGTTGTTTTCGCTGGATTCGATGTTGGGGCCGTAGTGGCTCCCGGTAATGTCGGTGAGGGTCTGCATCCCCAGCGGGCCGGTGTAGTTTTCATACGCCGGCCAGGATTGCATCAGCATCTTCACGACGGTGCGGACCACTTCCGGGTCGGCGCCGATGGTTTGGCGCGTCCATTCGGCGGCGATTTCGGCGGGGTCTAGATTCGGATTCCAGGCCAAACGGCCGAAGGCGTACAGGTTGGCCATTGCCAGCGGCGAGCCCAGCCAGGCGTCTCGGCCTACGCCGGCCACGGCCACCATGCCGCCCAGAGGGCGGTGAAACTCCGTTCCGGCAAGAATCTCCTTGACGGGTGTGGATTTGCTGTCGGCTCTGAGGTCGAAGTCCAAAACCTGCTTCCACATGGGGGCCAGATAGACCAGGTGGCGCTGCTGGCCGGTGTACTCCTGCGTCACCTGAATCTCCATGGCCTGGCCAGTCTGCGCAAGGCCGCCGAAGAGCGGAGAAACCGGCTCACGCGCCTGGAAGTCAATGGGGCCCTCCTTGGTCTGGACGATGACGTTGGGGGCGAATTTGCCGTCGAGGGGATGGAAGATGTCGTAGGCGGCGCGGGCGCGGTCGGCCTTGGGGTCGCGCCAGTCCAGGTGGTGGTTGTAGACGAAGGCGCGGTAGAGGACTACGCCACCATACGGCTGGAGCGCGGCGGCCAGCAGGTTGGCGGCGTCTGCCGGGGTGCGTCCAAAGCTGGCCGGCCCAAGCTGGCCTTCGGAGTCGGCCTTTACGGTGAAGCCGGCGAAGTCGGGGATCAGCGCGTAGATCTCGTTTGCCTTGGCCGTCCACCAGGCTTTCACGGCCGGATCGAGCGGGTCGAAGGTCGTGAGGCCGCCGATCTTCTGCGGGCTTGCAATGTCCACGCTCAGAGCCAGCCGCACGCCCCACGGCCGCATCGCGCTGGCCACGCGGGCCAGGCCCCGCAGCATCGCCGGGGTCAGAAACGGCGCGGCGTTGTTCACGTTGTTCACGTTGCAACCGTTGATGCCTACGGAAGCCAGTAGCCGCGCGTACTCGGCCACGGGCCCCAAGTCTTCGCGCACCTTGCCGCCCTCGAAGAAGATCGACCGGCCGGCGTAGCCGCGCTCGATGGAGCCGTCCGCATTGTCCCATTCATCCACCCAGCGAATGGGCAGGGCAGGGTGACTACGAAGTGAGTTGGTATTGAGATTGTGGCGAGTGAAGTCCTCGCCAGTAGCGCTGAGGCGGAGAAGAGCAAAGGCCCCGTAGAGAATGCCGCGCTCATCCCCGCCGACAACCGCCGTGATCGCACGTCCATGCGACCTGGCCCATCCGAGCAAATAGGCATCTGTCTCCAAATCGTCGGGGATCGCGAGCGATGGGAAGGCCTTGAGCATTTCTTCCCGCGTACCGACAACAATGGGAGAAGGAGCGCCACCAAGACGAGCCATTCCCAGGCGAAGCTCCCTGGCTGCGGATTGCTCCAGCGCGCCATTCCCCAGCGCGCGAACCTGAAGCGGGAGCGCCGCCTTGCCATGGGGAGCGGAGGAACGCAGCCAGGCCTGATCGGCGGTCTGCGCGGCGACGGGTAGAGCGGACACGAATAGACCCATCATCAGGGCCACACCCGCCAAGCCATTGCGGAAGTCGATTTTCCTCTGCGCCATGCGCACGCTCCGGGCAACCGTTTCTGCTTCCACCGTTCTATCATCGCGCGGCGTCGCCGGCGTGGATGTGCCGCTGGGAAACCCGGCGAAGCCATCAAAGTCACTCTCAAAGCGGAGACTCGACCGCGACGAGGAATGGACTCATCCGACCCCGCACCGGAACGGCAAAACCTGTTCATTTTGGCCTCGATTTTGGGATTTTTGGGCCAATAATGGCTCAAAAACGGCTAAAAAAGGGCCAAAATCAAGGGGTTTCAGTTACTGATTGGTTAACCGTTATATTTTGTATAGTGTTCATTCTTTGATGCTTACGTTAGTTTTACCTTTGAAAAAGAGGTGAAAATATATAGGGGGGTGGGGTAAACGGCGATTTCGGCTGGTTTTTTGCTCAAAATCGACATCCAAAAAACCTTCTAAAGACATCATGCGCTTATAGAGCTTAATTCTCCGCAAATCGTCATCGACTTCCTTCCCATTGCGGAGCCAGGTCGGGTGAGATGCGCGCCCTGGGAAACAGTCAAGGGGCGAACTTTTGCCGCGTGGACCCTGGGTACAAGAATGATGGAATCGCTATAGGGAGGAAGCAGTGATCAGCCGCAACGATGTGTGAATGGAGCTGACGGGTTTGCCCGCGGAGTGATTTCCAGGGCAAAAACGAAGGACCTGCGGGGGGAACTCCGCAGGTCCTTTGACTTTTCAGCTTCCGGATCAGGCCCGGACGAAGTTGAAACTAGTGTTCCGTCCTCTTAGTTGACCGTCAGCGCGAGAGTGGAGGAGTGGGTGATGGCGGTGACTCCGTTGCTGGATTGCGCCGTGACGGTCACCGTGTAAGTGCCGGACGGGGTGGCTGGATTGGTGGGCGGGCCGTGGTGCTCATAGTTGTAACGCGGGTTGCAGGCGGTCGTGCCCAGCGCGGTCACCAGTCCTACCAGGGCCACCAGCGAAAGCCGGTTGAGCCAGCGGCGACGGCGGCTTCCCCAGGCCAGGCCGCCCAAGGCCAGCACTCCAGGAAAGAGGATTGCCCAGGCGACGGGGCTGGCGTTGCGGCGCGAAACCGGCGTGATCGATGCTGTCGAGGCCGCCTGAGTCCCAATCACCATGGAAGTGGTGGGCGGGCAGGAGGCGACCGGAGAACCGGCGGCACAGCTAACCGGAGTGGTGGCCAGAATCTCCACCGACTGCGGCGTAAAGGCGCAGGTGGCCTGATCGGGAAGGCCCGAGCAGGAGAGCGTGACGAACATCGGGGAGGTCAAGGCCGCGTTGTTCTCCGGGACGATGGTCACAATGGCTGAGCCGGCTTTGCCAGCGGTCAGTGAAAGGGCGGCCGGCGAGAGCACGGGCGGAGCAAAATCGGGCGTGGTGGTGGCGGCGCTCTGCGCCTGCACCGCGGCTGGCTGCGAAGCCGAAGCCAGGTGGGAAGCGTCGCCGATGTAGACCGCGCGCAAAAGATGATTGCCGGCAGGAAGCGCCAGCACCACCTTCGCCTGCCCTTGGGCGTTCAGGGCAGCGCCGGACAGTTGCTTGCCGTGATCCTCAAGGACGATGGCGCCGGCTGCGGGCAGCCCGTCTTCTCCAATGACGGCGACGGTGGCTGTGGCCTGCGTGCGTCCATTCTGATCGCGGGTTACCGCGGACAGCGTGGTCTGCGTTGTCTGGCCCTGCGAACTCTCCGCGGCCAACGCCAACGCGGGAATCGCCAGCGCGATACCCAGTCCTGCAACCAACTCAAGCCGCAGACCGCGGCAGATTTTGCCTCTCACGTGCACCTGCTCCAAATCTCAAGTTTGTTTCAATCCTCGCCCCTTACCTGGGAAACGAGGGATGCTCTGCGGGAACTCTGCATTCACCGGGAGCCTATGCCGCAGCGTAGAACCTAATTGTATCCGGCGCGGGCGCACGCGGGCCAACCGGCCTCTGCTAATGGTTGGACGCGAGCCGCGGGGAATGGGGAGGAAAGGGCTGAAGACTCGCCCTGCTGGCATGGAAAGGGCCTTAAAAGAGCGCGCCTTACAGGCTGCGGAAAAGCTCTCATGGCTGGCACATTGTGTCAGGGCACGACTTCAGTCGTGCCGTAAGTGGCTGAAAAATAACGGGGGCTTTACAGGCTGCGGAAAAACTCATTTCGGTGAAGGGTATGGGCTTCAGCCCGTACATAAACCCTGCAAAATCAGCGGGTCTTTAGGCCCCGACGGATGTTTTTCCAGAGACTTCGCTCCAAAGCCTGCTTTTTCCGCAGCCTGTTTAGCCCCTGCCGCGATGGAGTTCTCGCGGGCTCCCTTTGGCGAGTGCGGAATGGCCACCAGCATCGCTTTTCCGACCGTTCCCGAAGGCAAGGCCGGAATCCGCGCCTGAGGAACAGCGAGCAGATCAAAACCCAGTTGGACCAGACTCTGGAAACGTTTGAGCGGGTAGAGATGCGGATGGGGATTCTGGGGTAGGAGAGTTTTCGGCTCGGTTTACGGCTGGTGTGCACAGGGCCGTAAACCGGGGTAGAATGCGTTCATCGGCACCGCGCGAAAGAAGCCTGCATGACGGCAAGCGCCTAGAATTGGCTGTTGACCATATCGGGAACTGTGGCAAGCGTCGCCGGAGTCGTCTTCAGTTGTTTGGCTTGGGTGCAGGCGGCAAAGGCGAAGGATGCGGCGCGAGAAGCCGTCGTCGCTGTGCGAATTCGCAATCTGTCCCGGAGCTTTTCCCAATGGTCCAGGGATGCAAGGGACCTACTGAGGGATGTGCGCAATCTGCACTTTGCCGATGCCCAGCGGGCAGCGACCGATTTGCTGGGGGCACTGTCGCACAACAAGGGATGGCAGCTTGAACTGCGGCAGAACGCAGCCGGCGTGGAAGAGGTTGTCAGGCTTCTGGATTTCGTAAACAACTATCTGAGCGACGAGACCATCTTTATGGACATGAGAAATCGCCTGGTTCAGGATTGCCAAACGATCTACAGCAAGCTGAATGAAGTCGATGGAGCCATCGACGCACAAGTGGAGGGATTGTGACCCAGACAAATGACGCTAAATTGAAGAAGGCCGCACTTGTCATTGCCAAGCTGCTTCTGCGCACCCGCGAGGGAAGAATTTCCTGGAAGGATGATAATCTTCCACGTCAGTTTATCCACGGCCTTGCGAATGGATCGTCGCATCAAGAATTCGAGTATCTCTACACAGCCAAACTTGAAGACAATATCAATGCAGTTCTCAGCCGGGACGATAAGCAGCTTGGTTTCAAACTCTCTGGTCCGCCTGCCGTGAATGTTCCCAGTGACCCTTTGGCGGGTATGGCTGCAGCTGTTGGATTGGACGGATCGCCTGACCCAAACGAGATACTGTCTATTTCGCTGAGCCACACTTACGGAAAACAAGAAAGGTTCACCCCTGAAAGCATTGTTTATCGAGACTTGGAGGAATTGATTCAACTCGCCAAGAGCCCAAAGTCCGTCTCCGACGATCTACGGTACAAGCAGGTGATGAGTTATCTGGACAAGCTGGCGGTATAGCTTAAGAACATGATCGCTCACCTGCGCGGAAAGCTCATTTACAAGGAACCCGGCCAGGCCATTGTCGAGGCTGGCGGGGTTGGCTACGACGTCGTCATCTCGGTGCCCACCTTTACGGCCCTGCCCTCGGTGGGCGCTGAGGCCGCGCTGCACATCCACACCCAGGTCAGCGAGGATCAGATTGCGCTCTTTGGCTTTCTGGAGCGCGAAGAGAAGCGCCTCTTCGAGCGGCTGATCACCGTCAGCGGCGTCGGCCCCAAGCTGGCCATCAAGATGCTGAGCGGCCTTCCTGTCGAACGCGCAGTGCAGGCCATCCGCGGCCAAGATCACGCCCAACTGGTCCGCATCCCCGGCGTGGGTAAAAAGCTGGCCGAGCGCCTGGTTCTCGAACTCAAAGACAAGCTCGACGATTTTGCCGTCGCGCCTGTGCAATCCGTCGTCCAGGGCCCTGCGGTCGACGACGTGCTCTCCGCTCTGGTCAATCTCGGCTACCAGCATGCAGCCTCTGAAAGAGCCATCGAACAGGCACTCGCCAAAGACAAGACCCTGGCCGGCGACTTCGACGGCCTCTTTCGCGGGGCGTTGAAGGTGATCCGGTAAACTGGGTCTCATCATGGCCCGCGCCGAAAAACCTGCCGCACCCGCTTCTCTCCCCTATTTCCGCCCTGAGGCCCTCAAGTTTCTCCGCAGCCTGGCCCGCCACAACGACCGCGAGTGGTTCCAGCCGCGCAAGGCCACCTTCGATGCCGAGCTGAAAGAGCCCATGCTGGCCATCCTCCGCAAGGTGACCGAAGCCATGCTCGACTTCGCGCCCGACTTCGTGCGCCCCGCGGAGAAGTGCCTCTTCCGTATCTATCGCGATACGCGCTTCAGCGCCGACAAACTACCCTACAAGACTCACGTGGCGGCTTGGTGGGTTCACCAGGGCATGGAGAAGACCTCCGGCGCGGGCTACTACTTCCACGTCAGCGCCAAAGAGGTGATCATCGCCGCCGGCGCCTGGATGCCGGAGAAGGAGCAGTTGGCCGCCATCCGCCACTGGCTGCTCGACCACCACGCCGACTTCCGCAAAGTCTTGCAGACGGCGGCGATCCGCAGAGTTTTCGCGG
>Ga0255356_1000253_pt1 | contig 37279 bp, 35 predicted proteins | sample HBST100metaG_FD_189944 | JGI IMG/M metagenome (GOLD analysis project Ga0255356, IMG submission 189944) | Peat soil microbial communities from Stordalen Mire, Sweden - H.B.S.T100 | ecosystem: Environmental > Terrestrial > Soil > Wetlands > Peat | place: Sweden: Norrbotten County, Stordalen Mire...
CCCACGGCTCCCCGGGGTAGGTGGAAGCATAAGCGGGTGTGGCGGAATGGTAGACGCACCGGACTTAAAATCCGTTGGGCCCTAGGCCCGTGGGGGTTCGAGTCCCCCCACCCGCACCATAACATTTGAGCCAGATCAATGTTTCCAGCCGCCATCGGCGCATGAAGAGGCTGAGGGGTAGTAAAAATGTGTCTTGGGATTCCCATGCAGGTAGTGTCGATCGACCGCTTCAATGCCGAGTGCGAGGCGCGGGGGATTACGCGCACCATCAGCCTGTTCATGATCGGCGAGAATGAGGTTGAGGTGGGCGATTACGTGATGACCCATGTCGGCTACGCGCTGCGGAAAATGACGCCGGAGGATGCGCGGCTGAGCTGGGAGCTGTTCGACGAGATCCTCGCCGCAGCTGACCAATGAAAGAGGATTTCGCCGCCGCCAAGGCATGGCTGGCGCACATCGCGGAATTGCCGCTCACGCGCCCGGTGGCGGTGATGAATGTGTGCGGCGGGCATGAGCGCAGCCTCTCGATGCTGGGCCTGCGCGGGGTGCTGCCGCCGCTGGTGCGGCTGATCCCCGGCCCAGGCTGCCCGGTCTGCGTGTGCCCGGAGGAAGATCTGGCCGACGCCATCAGCCTCGCCATGGCGGGCGATGTCACGCTGGCGGCGTTCGGGGATATGCTGCGCGTACCCATCAACGCGCCCAAGGGCGAGGTCCGCTCCCTAGCCGAGGCCCGCGCCGCCGGGGCGGATGTGCGGCCCATCAGCTCCCCGCGGGAGGTTGTGGCTCTGGCCCGCGCCATGCCGGAGCGGCAGGTGGTGTTTTTTGCCGCCGGGTTCGAGACAACCACCGCCCCCGTGGCCGCGATGCTGGCCGAGGGCGTGCCGGATAATCTTTCCCTCCTGCTCTCCGCGCGGCTCACCTGGCCGGCGGTGGACATGCTGCTGCGTGAGGATGCAACGTCCCTGGACGCGCTCATCGCCCCCGGCCATGTGGCGGTGGTGATGGGAGCCGAGGAATGGCGGTTCATCCCGGAAACATATCATCTGCCGGTGGCGGTGGCTGGGTTCTCCGCCAACTCCCTGCTGGCGGCCCTGTATTCCGTGCTGCGGCAAAAGCTGGATGGCAAGCCCTTTCTGGATAATTGCTACGCTGAGCTGGTGCGCCCGGAGGGCAATAAGCGCGCCCAATCCCTGATGGCCGAGGTGCTGGAGGTCGGGGATGCGAACTGGCGCGGCATCGGGGTTATCCGCAATTCCGGCTTCGCCCTGCGCGGCGCGTGGCGGCGCTACGACGCGCGGGCGCGGCATGAATTCACCACCCTGCCCCGCCGCCACGCGGGCGAGATGCCGCCGGGTTGCGACTGCGCCACCGTGGTACTGGGCAAAAAGCAGCCGGACCAGTGCAGGCTCTACGGCCGCGCCTGCACGCCGCAAAGCCCGGTGGGGCCGTGCATGGTCTCCGATGAGGGGGCCTGCCATATCTGGTGGCAGGCGGGCACACGCGCGGCGGCCTGAGATTATGCCCTGCCAGCGGATCATTTTAGGCGGCTTGGTACAGGGCGTGGGGTTCCGGCCCTTCGTGTACCGTCTGGCGCTGCGGCTTGGGGTTACGGGCTGGGTGCGCAACCGCGCCGGTATTGTGGAAATCTGCGCCCAGGCGGAGGCGGACACGCTGGCGGAATTCCGCGCCGCCCTCTTGGCGGAGGCCCCGCTTGCGGCAAGGCCGGATCTCCGCGCCGTGACGGAAGCTGAATTCGACGGTATGGGCTTTGAAATTCGGGGCAGTGTGGACGCGGGTGAAATTCAGGGCCTGCCGCCGGACCTTGCCCCCTGCCCTGACTGCCTGGCCGAGATGGCGGACCCAGGCAACCGCCGCTACCGCTACCCGTTCATCAACTGCACCCAATGCGGACCGCGTTACAGCATCATCCGCGCCTTGCCCTATGACCGCGCCAATACCAGCATGGCGGATTTCACCATGTGCCCGGACTGCACCGCCGAATACGCCGGCAAGGTAGACAGACGGTTCCACGCCGAGCCGGTGGCCTGCCCGGTTTGCGGGCCAAGCGTGCGTTTCGGCACAGTTTCGGGCGAGGCTGGTATACAGACCTGTCTGTCTACCTTGCGCGCCGGGGGCATTGTCGCGGTGAAGGGCGTGGGCGGCTACCATCTGCTATGCGACGCTGCGGATGAGGAGGCGGTTTCCCGTTTGCGGGCACGCAAGCACCGGCCGGAGAAGCCGCTGGCGCTGTTGCTGCCGGAAGACATGGTGGGGGATTACGTCACCGCGGATGACCCGGCCCTGTACGCGCTGGAGCGGCCCGTCCTGCTGCTGCGCCGCAAGCCAGGAGCGCGGCTGGCTTCGGGCATCGCGCCAGGGTTGGGGGAGATTGGCGTGATGCTGCCCGCCTCCCCGCTGCATGCACGGCTGGCGGAGGGATTCGGCGCGGCGCTGGTGGCGACCTCGGCCAACCGCTCCGGTGAGCCGATGGTAACCGCCGAGGCCCAGGCGGAAGCGGAATTGGCTGGCATTGCCGACGGGTTTCTGCACCACAACCGGCGGATTGAGCGCGCCGTGGATGATTCCGTGCTGCGGGTGATCGACGGCGCGGCGCGCGTATTGCGTGCCGGGCGGGGGCGGAGCCCCATCGAGTTTTTACTCCCCTTCAGGCTGGCACAGCCGGTTCTCGCCGTTGGCGGGCATATGAAATCCAGCATCGCGCTGGGATTCGGCAACCGGGTAGTGGTGTCGCCGCATCTGGGTGAGCTGGATAACCCGGCCGCCTGCGCGGCGTTCGAGGCCATGGCGGCGGATTTGCAAGCGCTCTACGGCGTGCGGGCGGAGATGCTGATCGCGGATGCGCATGCGGGCTATGCCAGCACGCAATGGGCAAAGCGCCAGGGCCTGCCTGTGGAGATTGTGTGGCACCACCATGCGCATGCCTCGGCTGTGGCGGGGGAGTTTGGCGGGGCGGAGATGCTGGTCTTCACCTGGGACGGCGTGGGGCTGGGGGAGGATGGCGCGCTCTGGGGCGGTGAGGCGCTGCTGGGCCGCCCCGGCGCCTGGCGTGTGGTGGCACGGATGCGGCGGCTGCGGCTGCAAGGGGGCGATGCCGTGGCCCGCGAGCCCTGGCGCAGCGGGGCGGCGATGTGCTGGCAGGCGGGGGTTATTCCACCTGCCTGGCTGGCGCCGGAGGCGCTGGCGGAGGCGGCATGGCGGCGCGGGCTGAACTGCCATGAAAGCTCCGCCGTGGGGCGGTTGTTTGACGGCGCCTCGGCGCTGCTCGGGCTGGGCCGCATGGCTAGCTATGAGGGCCAGGGCCCGGCATTGCTGGAGGCGCTGGCGGGCGATATTTCCCCCGGCGAGGCATTGCCGCTGGCCGAGATGGATGGCGTGCTGGAGGCTGATTGGACGCCGCTGGTGCCGATGCTGCTGGACGGCGCGATGCCGCCGGGCGAGCGGGCAGCGCGCTTCCATGCCGCGCTGGCGGCTACGGGTGTGGCCATCGCGCGGGCGGTTGACGCCCGGGTTGTGGGGCTGGCGGGGGGCGTGTTCCAAAATCGCGGCCTAACCGAAGCCTTGCTGCGCGGCTTGCGGGCGCGCGGTGTGGCGGCGCATCTGGGGAGCAGAATCCCCTGCAATGACGCGGGGTTGAGTTTCGGGCAGATCATCGAGTTTGGAGCGCGGTATGGATGAGACGATAACCCTGGCGCACGGCAATGGCGGCCGCAAAATGCGCGCGCTGATCGAGCGTGTTTTCGCCGCACAGCTGGGCAACCCGGACACACAGGCAGATGCCGCGCCCATCAGCCTGCCGCCGGGCGAGATTGTCGTGACGACCGATGGCTTCACCGTGCAGCCGGTGAAGTTTCCGGGCGGGAATATCGGGTCGCTGGCGGTTCATGGCACGGTGAATGATCTGGCCGTCTCCGGCGCTACGCCGCTCTATATCACGCTGGCGGCGTTCATCGAGGAAGGGTTTTCCACCGCGCTGCTGGAAGAGCTGGTGGCGAGCCTGGGGGCTGCTTCACGGGAAGCAGGCGTGCGCGTGGTGGCGGGGGACACAAAGGTGCTACCGCGCGGCCAGGGCGGGGGCGTGTATTTTGCCCTTACCGGTATTGGCGTGCGCGCACCGGGCTGCCAGCTTGGCATCGGGCGAGTCCGTGCCGGGGACAAGATTCTGGTGAGCGGCCCGGTGGGGGACCATGGCATCGCGGTGATGCTGGCGCGGGAGGAGTTCGGGCTGCGCGGCGATGTGCGCTCGGATGCCGCCTGCGTGCTGAAGCTGACCCAGGCGCTGCTGCCTTTGCCGGGGCTGCGCTTCATGCGGGACGCCACGCGCGGCGGGCTGGCCACGGTGGCGCATGAAATCGCGCTTGGCGCCGGGCTGGGGCTGACGCTCGAGGAGGAGGCGATTCCGGTGCGGGAAGGCACGCAGATCGTCTGCGCGATGCTGGGGTATGACCCGCTTTATCTGGCCTGCGAGGGCCGCGTGGTGGCGGTGCTGGCGGCTGAAGATGCCGAGGCCGCGCTAGCGGCTTGGCGGGCGCTGGCGCAGGGAGAGCTGGCGGCGGTTATCGGCGAGGTGCAAGCGGCACCGGGGAAGGTGAATTTGCGCACGCGCATCGGCGGCGCGCGCATATTGCCGGAGTTGGAGGATGATGCGCTGCCGCGCATCTGCTGAGCGGCGATTTGCAAACTCCGCGCCGGCGGGGTGGCGCGTGCTGAAAAACACGCCGCCCCCGCCGGAGCACGCCCGCTGAAAGCTACTTGGTCTTGATGAAACTCTCGACCGTGCCCTCCGCCGGGTTGACGAAGATGACGTCACGCGGGTCGCGGCGGGGGGTATCGACGGTGAGGAACACCACCGGGTGTTCCAGCAGGTCCGGGATGGAATGCACGATGCCCTTTTTGAAGAACACCATCTCGCCCGGGCGCAACTCCTTTGGCGGGCCATAATCCACCGTGAAGGTGGCGCGGCCGGAGAGCAGATAAAGGTATTCGTCGCACGTGGCATGGTAGTGCAGCGGCACTGGGTGGTAGGCGCGGAAGACGCGGGAGCTGGCCGCCGGTTCGTCGGTGAGGCGGGTGTCGACCAGCATGGTCTCCGACGCCACCGGCAGGCTGGCGGCAATGGCGGGGATGTCGAAATAAGCGCTGTTGCGCGAGGGGGTGTCTGCCATGAGCGTTAAACCACTGGTTGTGCCGGACCGCCACCGGCCCCGCTGGAAATGATGACAGCGCCGATCTCCGCCATGTCCGCCGCCGTGAGGTGCAGCGTGGCTGCCGCGATCCAGCCATCCACCTGACCGTGGCTGCGGGCGCCGACGATGGATGCGGTGACGCCCGGCCAGGCCAGCGGCCAGGCCGCCGCCGCCGCCGCGGTGGAGACGCCGTGCCGCTGCGCGACCTTCTCCAGCGCCGTGGCGACTTGCAGATTATGCGCGAGCTTCTCCCCGGTGAATTCGGCGTTGCGCGAGCGCCAGTCATTCTTGGGCAGTGCCGCCGCGCGGGCGGCGGTGAAAGCGCCGGTGAGCAGCCCGGCCTGCATAGGGCTGTAGACAATAACGCCGGTTTGGTGCGCGTGGCACCAGGGGAGTTCATGTTCCGCCGCCTCACGCCGAATGGCGGAGAAGGGCGGTTGCAGCGTGTCGACATGGCCGATTGCCTCGGCCTGCTCCAGCTGCGCGGCGCTGTGGTTGGAGAGCCCGGCGGCGGCGATCTTGCCCTCGCGCTTCAGCTCCAGCAGCGTGCCCCAATATTCCTCCAGCGGCACGTCCTTGGCGGGCCAGTGCATCTGGTAGAGGTCGATGCGCTCGACCTGCAGGCGGCGGAGCGAATCCTCCACCTCACGCCGGATGCTGGCGGCGGCGCCGACATTGCGCGGCCCGGCATTGGGGTTGGCGGGGTCGCCGACGAGGCCGCATTTGGTGAAGATGTAGGGGCGCTCGGATTTGGGGATGACGGAGAGTGCCTTGGCCACCACCAGCTCGGAATGGCCGAGGCCGTAAATGGCGGCGGTGTCGATCCAGTTCACCCCAAGGGCGACAGCGTGGCGGATGGCGGAGACGGATTCATTGTCGTCCTGCGCGCCCCAGCCCACCGCCCAATCCCCGCCCACGGCCCAGGAGCCAAAACCGACTCGGGTGATGTTCATGCCGGTGCGGCCGAACGGAACGGTGGGAAGCGTTGTTGTCTGGCTCATAAACATCTCCTGTTGGCACGAATGCCATCTGGTGACGCCAATGGCGGTTTTCCAGTTTTACGCGGCGATGCGCGCCAACGCAGCGGCGGCGCGCAGCCAGGCGAGCCAGGTTTCCATGCCCTGCCCCGTGCGGGCGGAGAGAGTGATGGATTTGATGCTGGGGTGCACCTGCCGCGCGAACGCCTCGGCCTTCTCCACCGAGAAATCGACATAGGGCAGCAGATCGGATTTGTTCAGTAGCATCAAGTCCGACGCATAGAACATGTCCGGGTATTTGAGCGGCTTGTCCTCGCCCTCGGTGGTGGAGAGCACCACCACCTTATGCGCCTCGCCAAGGTCGAACCCCGCCGGGCAGACGAGGTTGCCGACATTCTCGATGAACAGAATCCCGCCTTGCAATTCCGGCAGATGCTCCAGCGCGTGGCCAACGCCGTGGGCATCCAGATGGCAGCCCTTGCCGGTGTTGATCTGCCAGGCGGGAACGCCGGTGGCCTTGATGCGTTCAGCGTCCAGCCCGGTCTGCTGATCGCCCTCGATGACCGCGACGGGGATCTCGCCCTTCAGCGCCTCGACGGTTTTGACCAGCAGGCTGGTCTTGCCCGAGCCGGGGGAGGAGACGAGGTTGACGGCGAAAATGCCGCGCTGGGCGAAGAGGCGGCGGTTGGCGTCAGCATAGCGCTGGTTCGCCGCCATGATGTCCTGCTCCACCTGCACCATGCGGGTCTGGGTGAGGCCAGGAGCGTGGGCGTGCTCCGGATGGCCGTGACCGTGCTCATGGTGGCCATGATCAGGCGCATGCGCGTGGTCATGATCGTGGTCGTGCTCATGCACGTGATTGTCACCGCAACCGCAAACGCCGCACATTGCTCAGGATACCTCTAGCTGTTTGATCCGCATTTGCTGGCCGTCCCGCACCTGCAACTGGAAGCTGCCGCAGATCGGGCAGCCCTCGCCATGCGCCTTGATGGCGACCGGGGCGGAACATTGCATGCACCATGCATGCCCGTCCACACAAAGAATTTCCAGGGCCGCGCCCTCGGCCAGCGTGCCTTGCGCGACGATGGGGAAGTTGAAGCGCATGGCTTCCGGCTCCACCGTGGCGAGGGCGCCGATCTCCAGCCACACTTTATGCACCTTGGTGAAATCCTGCGCCGCGGCCTGGGCTTCCAGCGATTGCACGAGGCCCTCGCACAGCGCCATTTCATGCATCGTCTTCACCCAGGCGGATGAACTTATCCTTCCCCGCCTCGCAGGTCGGGCAGGTCCAGTCCTCGGGCAGGTCCTCGAAGGGGGTGCCGGGGGGGATCTGCCAGACATCGTCGCCCTCGGCCGGGTCGTAGACATGCCAGCAAATGCGGCACTCGTAGCGGGTGCTCACCGGTAAGCCCCGCCCAAGGCGCGCACGCGCTTGGCGGAGTCGGCGATGTCATCCTGCGCGGCGCAAGCCACGGCCGGAATGTCCGCGACTTCCAGCGCGTTGAGGATGAGGGCGTTGCTGGCGTTGGAGAACTGCACCCACCAGGTGGCGGCGAGATGCGTGCTGCGGATGCGGCAGGAGCCGTACCCGGCGGAGACGATGACCACCGGGCCTTCACCCAGCGTGCGCACAAGCCAGCCGAGATCGGCATCGGACATCGGCACGAGGTCGAGATTGAAGGTGTGCGTCTCGCCGGTGGCGATGAAATTATCGCTGCGCGCCAGGATTTCCGCGAAGATATGCGGGGCGTTGACGACGTCATCGGGCAGGGTCTCCGGGTCCGGCAGCTCCAGCCGGCCGGCGGTGGCGCGGTCGCGCACGATCTGCGGGATGCTGGCGGCTTCCAGGTAGTCCATGCCCTCGCCGCGCACGCGCCAGAGGCCGGTGAAGATGGTCTCCTCCACCTGCACGTCCGGCACGCCCATGGCCAGCGCCGAGACCTCGCCGGAGCCCAGCACTTCCTTCAGGAAACGCAGCGCGTCGGGCGAGGCGTCACGCAGCTCCAGCACCACGCTGGGGCCGCCGACGGTATAGGCATCCAGCGCGGCGGCGATGCGCTCCAGCCAGATTTCCCCGGCCTCGCGCAGGGCTGGGTCGTCAGGCAGCAACGGCGGCGTGTACTGCGCCACCGAGCTGGGCATGGGCAGATATTCGGGGCCGGCTTCCGGCGTGGCGGTCATCAGGCTTGCTCCGTGAGAATGGCGGCGATCTCGTCCAGATACACGCCCCAATCGCGCATGCGCGGCAGGGAGGCAATGACTTCCCCCCGGCGCAGGAACACCAGAGTGGGGCGCACGGAGATTTTGAAGCGGACGGCGAGCTTGCGCTCGGCATCGGGGTCGATAACGCCGACGCGGAAGGCGCCGGGAAATTCCTTCATCAGCTCGGGCAGCACCACGGCGAGGTCGTCAATCTCGGGGTAGCGCGTGGCGTTGCCGGTAAAGAACAGCGCGGTGACGCCGTCGGCGATGAAGGCGTCCAGCCCGGCGGTGTCCAGCGCGCTAACGCCTGGCATTTGCAATAAGCGGCGCAGCGGCGCGGTGAGGGTGTTTGTGCTCATGCGGCGCAGCCCGCCTCGTAATTCGCCAGCGTCACCGAGGCCGGGCCGAGCGGCGCGGCACCGTGTGCCGCCAGACGGGGCGTGGCTTCGATGCCGAAGCGGGCGAGGTAGGCGAGGGTTTCAGCGATGCTGGGGCTGATCTGCGCGCGCACGGGGGCGGAGAGGCTGGCGCCGTAAGTATCGAGGTCCAGCGGTTGCACGCCGATGAGGCGGATATGCGGCGGCAGCTTCTCCGACAGCCGGGCCAAGCCCAGCACATCCACCATGCTGGTCTGGTGGAGGCTCATCTTTTTGGCGGTGAGGCAGCTTGGCACGTCGTCATCATCGGCCTGGAAGAGCGTGCCGGGTTCCAGCGCGTAATCCACCGCGTCCAGCAGCACCAGCACGTCCGAATCCTCGACCAGCGGCAGCAAGGCCAGACCCTGCGTGCCGCCATCGACCAGCGTGACGGTCTCAGGGAACACGTAGCGCGCGTTCAGGGTTTCCACGGCGCGGACGCCGAAGCCCTCATCGGCCCAGAGAATGTTGCCGACCCCGAGGATGGTGATGCGCTTCACGGCCGCTTGTCCTTGAAGTAGCGCCAGCCATTGATCATCGTGCTCACCATCGTCTGGCGGGACATGATGTCCTCGCGGATGACGAGATAGATGTGGATGATCACGAAGAGCAGAATGTACCACATACCCAGATGGTGCCAGGTGTGCAGTTGCTGACTGCCGCCGAAGAGCGGGATCACCCAGCTGCTGAACAGATCATTGGAGATAGAGCCGGGCCCCTCCCCCTCGCCGTACAACGCGAAGCCGGTGACGATCTGGAAGGCGATGCCAAGCACGAAGAAAAAGAACATCGCTGTCTGCGCCACCGGGTTGTGCCCGATTTCGCGCAGCGACTCACGCTCCAGGAACAGATACCAGCGCAGGGATTTGAAGAATTCATGCCGCCATTGGCTCCGCCAAACTTGCGGCAGGAATAGCTCGCGCGCGTATTTATTCCCCACGAAAGCCCAGTAGATGCGGAGCAGAAAGCCGATGGTGAGGATGTAGGCGGCGGTGAAATGGATGAAGCGGATGTCACCCATGATGTAGTGGTGAGTCGGCTCGCCGCCGATGAGCGGCCAGGCCGGGTTGCCGATGAGGTAGCCCGTGGCGGCGAGGGTGATGATGCACGGCGCCGTGATCCAGTGCCAGAGCCGTACGGGGAGCTCGTAGACATAGACGGGGGCGTGGGTCCCCGTCTCTTTGGTTGCGGGCGCGCCCATGGCTCAGCGCACCTGCACGCGGATCAGCTCGCCGCCATCCGGTGCCATCACGTGAGTGGAGCAGGCCAGGCAGGGGTCGAAGCTGTGCAGCGTGCGCAGGATTTCCAGCGGCTGGGTGGGATTGGCGAGCGGAGTGCCGAGCAGTGAGGCCTCGAACGCGCCGATGGAGCCGGAGGGGTCGCGTGGCGAGCCGTTCCAGGTGGTGGGGACCACGGCCTGGTAGGACTCGATCTTGGCGTCCTTGATGTGCAGCCAGTGACCGAGCGCGCCGCGCGGGGCCTCGGCGAAGCCGACGCCCTTGACCTCGGCCGGCCAGGTGGAGGGTTCCCACTTATCGGTGTTCGCGGTCGCGGAGTCGCCGGCGGCGATGTTGGCGATCAGCTGGTTGTAGCAGTCTTGCAGCTTGTGCGCGGCCCAGCTGGCCTCCAGCCCGCGCGCTGCCGTGCGGCCCAGCGTGGTGAACAGCGCGTTGAAGGGCAGGCCGAGATCCTGCAGGAACTTGTCCACCGGGTCTTTATACTCGGAGATGCCCTGGGCGTAGCCGATGGTGAAGCGGGAGAGCGGCCCGACCTCCATGGCGTTGCCGCGCCAGCGCGCCGCCTTGATGTAGGAGTATTTGGCGCCTTCATCGAGCTGCTGGATGTTGGTCTTGGTGCCGACCGTGTTGGGGCCGAGCACGAAGTTCGGGTCGGTGACGCCGTCCCACGGGTGCAGGCCCTTGGATTCGTCCGGGTATTTGTACCAGGAGTGATCGACATATTCCTGCACCTGCTCCGGGTCGGCGAGGTCGACCGGCAGGATCTCGGCGAGGTTGCCGTTGAGGATGGCGCCGCGCGGGACCATCAGATCCGTGTAGTTGTTGGCGTGGCGGGGGAACTCACCATAAGAGAGCACGTTCTTGCCGGCGAGGCCCTGGCCGTAATCCCAGCCCTTGTAGAAGCCGGCGATGGCCTTGAGGTCCGGGACGTAGACCTGATCGATGAACTCGATGGTGCGGGAGATGATGTCCGCCACCAGATTGAGCTGCACCACGTTCACCGGGGCGCCGGCGCCCATGGGCGCATCCATGTTGATGGCGCAGGCCATGCCGCCCACCAGCCAGTTCGGGTGCGGGTTCTTGCCCCCGAAAACGGTGTGGATTTTCACGATCTCGCGCTGGAAGTCGAGCGCTTCCAGATAATGCGCCGTGGCCATGAGGTTGGCCTCGGGCGGCAGCAGATAGGCCGGGTTGCCCCAATAGCCGTTCATGAACGGGCCAAGCTGGCCGGAATCGACGAAGCGCTGCAAGCGGGCCTGGACGTCTGAGAAATAGCCCGGCGAGGATTTGGCCCAGGGGGAGATGGACTGCGCGAGGGCGCTGGTTGCCCGCGGGTCGGCCTTCAGGGCGCTGATCACGTCCACCCAATCCAGCGCGTGCAGATGGTAGAAATGCACGAGATGGTCGTGAATCCACAGCGTCAGCTGCATCATGTTGCGGATGGTGTTGGCGTTCTCGGGGATTTGGATGCCGAGGGCGTTTTCCACCGCGCGGACGGAGGTGAGCGCGTGGGTGCCGGTGCAGACGCCGCAGATGCGCTCGCAGAACGCCCAGGCGTCACGCGGGTCGCGGCCCTTGAGGATGATCTCCAGCCCGCGCCACATGGTGCCGGTGGAGACCGCGTTGCGGATCACGTTATCCGAGTCGAGGTTCACCTCGCAGCGCATGTGGCCCTCGATCCGGGTGACCGGGTCGACGACCATGCGGCGGCCGGAATTATCCAGCGGGAAGCCGTTGGGGGTGACAATGGTCATTTCTGCTCTCCCTGCGGCGCGGCGGGTTCGGTGGGGTCAGTGGGTTTACGGGTGAAATGTTTGACGGCGCTTAAGCCCGCATGGGCGGCGATACCCGCACCCGCCGCGATGGCGGCGGTGCCGCCGATCTGGTCGGCCGTGGCCTCGATACCGAACGGCGCGCCGGTGTTGGAGAGGCGCTGGTAGAACGGCCCGTTATCCCAGAAATTCTCTTCCGAGCAGCCGATACAGCCATGGCCGGACTGGATGGGGAAGGAGACGCCGCCATTCCAGCGGATGGTAGAGCAGGCGTTATAGGTGGTCGGCCCCTTGCAGCCCATCTTGTACAAGCAATAACCTTGCCGTGCGCCCTCGTCATCCCAGGATTGCACGAACTCGCCCGCGTCGAAATGCGGGCGGCGATAGCATTTGTCATGGATGCGCTGGCCGTAGAACATGGCCGGACGGCCGCGGCTGTCCAGCTCGGGCAGGCGGTCAAAGGTGAGGATGTAGGAGATGACGCCGGTCATGACCTCCGCGATAGGCGGGCAGCCAGGCACCTTGATGATCGGCTTGTCGGTGATGACCTTGTCGATGGGCACGGCATTGGTAGGGTTGGGCCGCGCGGCCTGCACGCAGCCCCAGCTGGCGCAAGCGCCCCAGGCGATGACAGCCTTGGCGTTCTTGGCCACCTGCTGCAGGCGCTCCACGAACGGCTTGCCGCCGATGATACAATACATGCCATCTTCATTCAGCGGCGGGTTGCCCTCCACCGCCAGGATGTACTCACCGGGATATTTGTTCGGGATTTCGTCGAGGATCGCCTCTGCATCATGCCCGGCGGCGGTCATCAGCGTGTCGTCGTAATCGAGCGAGATCATCTTCAGGATGACGTCTGACGAGAGCGGGTTGCCGGAGCGGATGAAGCTCTCCGAGCAGCAGGTGCATTCCAGCCCGTGCAGCCAGAGCACCGGCAGGCGGGGCTTGGTTTCCATGGCATGCGCGATCCGCCCGGCATAGGCCGGCTCCAGCCCAAGGGCCGCGGCGGTCAGGCTGCAAAACTTAAGAAAAGAGCGCCGGCTGGTACCTTGCGCCCGCATCAGGTCATAAAAAGTCTGAAGTTTTTCCGCCACACTCGCCCCCTCGCGATGACGCGCTTCGCGGGACGGCGGGTTTGCCGGGCCGCATCGTTACAACGCAATCTTTCGGAGAAGGTTTTTCGGGGGCGCGCATTGATTTAAATCAATGTGACCGCCCGTGCATCGACCTTTCGATTATGCACTGCTGATATTTCAAATCAGCGCCCGTGCCCCTATAGACGCGCGCGGGAACCCCGTTGTTTATGGGCACGCCAAAAGACGCTCGTTTGGGCAGGAGATTAATCAATTGAGCAATACGTCAAGAATCAAGTCGTCCACGCTTAAAAGCAAGGTTATGTCCGCCGAAGCGGCGGCAGCGCTGATCACCCCCGGCAGCACCGTGGGCATGAGCGGCTTCACCGGCTCCGGCTACCCGAAGGAAGTGCCGCAGGCACTGGCCAAGCGGATGGAAGCCGAGACCGCCGCCGGCAATCCGTTCCGCCTGCGCGTATGGACCGGTGCTTCCACCGGCCCCGAGCTGGATGGCGCCATGGCGAAAGTCGATGGCATCGAGTTCCGCCTGCCTTATAACTCTGACCCCATCGCCCGCGAGAAGATCAACTCCGGCAAGATGGAATATTTCGATATGCATCTGAGCCAAGTCGCGCCGATGGCGTGGCAGGGTTTCCTGGGTCCGCTGGACACGGCGCTGGTCGAGATTTCCGGCATTACCGAGGACGGGCTGCTGATCCCTTCCTCCTCCGTCGGTAACAACAAGACTTGGCTCGACCGCGCTGAAAAGATCATTCTGGAGGTCAACTCCTGGCAGAATGAAGCGCTGGAAGGGATGCACGACATCTATTACGGCACCGCGCTGCCGCCGAACCGCAAGCCCATCCCGCTGGTGCGGCCGGATGACCGCATCGGCCAGACGCATTTCCGCGTCGACCCGGCGAAGATTGTCGCCATCGTGCAGACTGACACGCCGGATCGCAACCTGCCGTTCAGCCCGCCCGACAAGACCTCCCTGCATATTGCGGACCACCTGATCGAGTTCTTCGAGCATGAGGTGAAGAAGGGCCGCCTGCCGCCCAACCTGCTGCCGCTGCAGTCGGGCGTGGGTAACATCGCTAACGCGGTGCTGACCGGGCTGAACAACTCGCGCTTCGAGGACATGACCTCCTACACGGAAGTGATTCAGGACGGCATGCTCGACATGCTGAACTCGGGCAAACTGCGCATGGCCTCGGCCACCGCCTTCTCGCTCTCGCCGGAAGCGGCGGCGATGCTGAACGCGAACATGGAGAAGTACCGCTCCAAGATGATCCTGCGCCCGCAGGAAATCTCGAACCACCCCGAGCTGGTGCGCCGCCTGGGCTGCATTGCCATGAACGGGCTGATCGAGGCCGACATCTACGGCAACGTGAACTCCACGCATGTGATGGGCTCGCGCATCCAGAATGGCATTGGCGGCTCGGGCGACTTTGCCCGCAACGCCTATGTGTCGATCTTCATGACGCCGTCCACCGCCAAGGGCGGCAAGATTTCGGCGATCGTGCCGATGGCCTCGCATGTGGACCACATCACGCAGGACGTGCAGGTGTTGGTCACCGAGCAGGGCCTGGCGGATCTGCGCGGCCTGTCGCCGAAGCAGCGCGCCGCGGTCATCATCGAGAACTGCGCGCATCCGGACTACAAGCCGATGCTGAAGGATTACTACAAGCGCGCCCGCGAGCACTCCTACGGCCAGCAATCGCCCTGTCTGCCGTCCGAGGCGCTCTCCTGGCATCAGCGCTTCATCGATACCGGGACGATGAAGGCTTAAAGCCTCCCCGCCCCCACGGAAATCGCGCCGCGGCTAACCGCCCGGCGCGATTTTTTTTGCCTCGGCCAGGGGGGCAGCGGCGTCCAGCCGGGTCCAGGATATCTCGCCCGTGACCAAGGCCGATTGGCGGCGCATGATGCCTGAATCCGCATCGGAGGCGTCGTTCCGCCGGGCGTCCAGCCGGGCGGCGAGCAAGGGTTCCGGGGCGTCCAGCCAGATGCCGGTAAAGGGCACGCCAACGCGCTGGGCCAGGGCTTGCGCGGCCACGCGGTCCTCGGCGCGCAGGAAGGCGGCATCCAGAATCACGCTATACCCGGCGGTGAGGACCGCCTCGGCCTGGGTGTGGAGCTCGGCGTAGACGCGCGTGTTCACTTCGGGCGTGTAGGCGGAGGCGGGCAGCCGCACCTCCGGCGCCACGCCGCGAAGAGTTTTGCGAAGCACGTCCGAACGCAGCACGCGAGCCCCCGGCATGGGGGGGAAACTCCCCGCCAGGGCGGCGGCCAGGGTGGATTTGCCGGTGCCGCTCAAGCCGCCAATGGCGAGCAGGCGCGGGGCGGCGGGGCGCAACGCGGCATCGGCCAGGGTCAGATAGGCCAGCGCCTCATCCCCCTTGCCCTGGGCTACCGCCACATGCGCGCGGATGGACGCCCGCACCGAGATAAACAGCGGCAGCACGGGCAGGCCGTCCGCATCGGCGGTGAGGTCCAGGTAGCGGTTGCAGACCAGGGCCGCGGCATCGGCGGCGCCGCGATGCAGCAGGTCCATAAGCAGGAAGGCGAGGTCGTACAACACATCGATGCAAGAGAAGGCATCGTTGAACTCAATGGCGTCGAACAGCATTGGGCGGCCCTGCCAGAGCACGATGTTGCGCAAATGCAGATCGCCATGGCAGCGGCGGATTTTACCCTGGGCCACGCGGCGGTCCAGCAGCCCGGCCCGCGCGGCGAGGGTGGCAAGGCTGGCGGCGTTCACCCGCGCCACCAGATTTTGGGGCAAATTCTGGCAGGCGATGAGGTTGGCGGCGTTGCCCTCAATGACGGCGCGCATGGACGCAGCCCCCCCGCCGGGCACGGTTTCAGCGGCTTTATGGAAGGCGGCGATTGCATCCGTGAGGGTGCGCAGCAGCGTGGGGGTGAGTTGCCCGGCCTCGGCCAGATCCTCGAACAGCGCGCCAGCCGGGAAACGCCGCATCTCCAGCACGTAATCCACCGGGGGGCCGGGACCGTCGAACTCCAGCCCGCCATTGGCCGCGCGGGTGATGGCACGGACGCGGCGGTAGAGGTCCGGCGCGGTGCGGCGGTTGAGCGCCAGCTCCGCCTCGCAGTATTTCTGGCGCAGCGCCGGGGTGGAGTAGTCGATATAGGAGAAGCGCACGGCGCGCTTGAGCTTCCAGGCGGTATCGGCGCTCAGGAAGATGATGGAGATATGGGTCTCCTCCCGCGCCATGGCGGCGCTGGAGAGGAAGGCGATGACTTCTGTCTGGTCAGACATTATCCCGCCAGAGGGGAATTTTATCCGTCAGCGCGGCCAGACGGTCGCCTGAGATCGTCTCGTCACGCAGCAGCTCAGCCGCCGCCTCACGCAAGGCGGGCATGTTGGCCTGCAAGATGGCGCGGGCGCGGGCGAAGGCGGCTTCCACGAGGGTGTGGATCGCGTTGTCTATGGCGGCGGCGGTCTGCTCGCTGTACTGGCGCGGGCGCCAATCGGGCATGGTGCTGGGCCCGAGCATGTGCGGCGTCTCCGGCTCGTAGGTCACTTGCCCCAGCTGCGGGTCCATGCCGAAGCGCACCACCATGGAGCGGGCGATGTCGGTCGCGCGGACCAGATCGTCTGCGGCGCCGGTGGAGACATCCGGGAAGATCAGCGACTCCGCCGCCCGGCCGCCGAGCAGCACGGTCATGCGGTTGATCAGCTCGACGCGGCCCATGAGGAAGCGGTCCTCGCCGGGGCGCTGGATGGTGTAGCCCAACGCCGCCAAGCCGTGCGGGATGATGGAGATTTTCTGCACCTTGTCGGTATCCGGCAGAGCCATGGCGGTGACGGCATGGCCCATCTCGTGATGCGCGACCACGGACCGCTCCTTGGGCACCAGCAGGCGGGTGCGCTTCTCCAGCCCGGCGACGATGCGCTCGATGGCTTGGTTGAAATCCTCCAGCGTCACTGCATCCGCCTCGCGCCTGGTGGCCAGCAGCGCGGCCTCGTTCACCAGATTGGCAAGATCCGCCCCGGTGAAGCCGGGGGTGAGAGCGGCGATTTCCTCGGTGGAAACGTGCGGGGCGAGCTTGATCTTCTTCATGTGGATTTGCAGGATCTGCACGCGCCCGGATTTGTCCGGGCGGTCCACCAGCACTTGGCGGTCGAACCGCCCTGCGCGCAGCAAGGCGGGGTCCAAAATCTCGGGGCGGTTGGTGGCGGCGAGCAGCACCACGCCGGAGGAGGGGTCGAACCCGTCCATCTCGGCCAGAAGCTGGTTGAGGGTTTGCTCCTTCTCGTCATTACCGCCGCCGGGGATGGCGGCGTTGCGGGCGCGGCCCAGCGAATCCAGCTCGTCGATAAAGATGATGGCCGGGGCCTGTTTGCGGGCCTGCTCGAAGAGGTCCCGCACCCGGGCGGCGCCGACGCCGACGAACATCTCCACGAACTCGGAGCCGGAGATGGAGAAAAACCGCACCCCAGCCTCTCCCGCCACGGCGCGGGCGAGCAGGGTTTTGCCGGTGCCGGGCGGACCGACCAGCAACACGCCCTTAGGAATATGCGCGCCGAGGCGGCCATAGGCGGCGGGATTCTTCAGGAAGTCCACAACCTCCTTCAACTCGGCCTTGGCTTCGTCCACGCCCGCCACGTCCTTAAAGCGCACGGGCACGTCGTTCTCGGCGTAGACGCGCGCGCGGCTCTTGCCGGCGGCCAGCACGCCGCCAGCACCCATGCGGCCGCCGCCGCCGAGCAGGAAGAACCAGAGCACGCCGAAGAACAGCAGCGGCGCCAGCCAGCCCAATATGGCCGCCCACATGCCCGGCGCGGGCTGGCCGGAGAAGGTGACGTTGGATTTCGCCAGCTCCTGCGCCAAAGCGGGGGTCACGCGGTCTGTCTCAAACTGGGTGGGTTGCCCGGCGGGGGCGTTTTTCAGCGTGCCGGTGATCTCATTCTCGCCGACGACGAGATTATCCACCTGCCCGGCGGCGAGCATGGTTTGGAACTGGCTGTAGGGGATGGTTTTGACCTGCGGCGCCCCCTGCCGGCTGAACACCGAAAAAAGCAGCAGGGCCATGAACAGCGAAGCCAGAACAAAACTGAACCGCGAAATCTGATCGTCTTTTTTCGCCACACTACCCCCTAGCCGCCGGACTGTATTCCTGCGGCATCAGGCGGCCATCCGGCGGAAAATGCAAATCAGCCGCCGGCTTTGGCGGCGAGAGTGCGGATGATGTCCGCGCGGCTGACGATGCCGACGACCTTGCCATCGCGCAGCACCGGCACGCGCTTGATGCGCCGCTCCGCCAGGATGTCAGCGACTTCGGGGATGGGGGTGTCCTCCAGCACGCTAACGGCGCCATGCGTCATCACATCAGCGGCGATGTGGTTCTCCTGCTTCAGGTAGTCGAGAAAGTTCGGCGCCAGATCCTCGCCCTCGGCCAGCAATTCCAGCCACCAGGAGCGGCGCTGGGCGTGTTTGGCGCCGAGATGGCGCATCAAATCACCCTCGCTGACCATGCCAAGCAGCGTGCCGGAGGCATCCACCACCGGGGCGGCGCTGATGTTATGCGCAACCAGGGTCGCGGCGATTTTCGCCACGCTGTCGCCGGGCAGGACCTGGACGATGGTTTTGGTCATGATGTCGGCGGCGATATTGGGCATAGGTCTCACCATAAAACTGTATCAGGTTGAATTCTGCCCAACTACACCGCCAACGCATTGATTTCAATCAACCAGGGCTTTTGGTGCCTTGGTGTCCAGCACCTGGCGGATGGCGGTGAGCACCGCCTCGGGCGCGGCCATGCCGTCCACCGTGGCGAGGATGCCCTGGGCTGCGTAATAGGGCAGCAGCGGGGCGGTCTGGCGGTTATAGGCTTCGAGGCGGGCTTGCACCGTCTCGGCGTTGTCATCGGCGCGGCGGGTGAATTCGGTGCCGCCGCACGTATCGCACACGCCCGGCGTTTGGGGCGGTTTGGCGGTGTCGTGATAGCCGGCATTGCAGGAGGCGCAGGCAAAACGCCCGGAGATGCGGCCGACCAGCGCGGCTTCGTCCACTTTCAGCTCGATCACCGCGTCCAGCGTTTTGCCCTGGGCCCGCAACAGCTCGTCCAGCGCCCCGGCCTGCACCACGGTGCGGGGGAAGCCATCCAGGATAAAGCCGCGCTGGCAATCAGCCGCCTGCAAACGGGTGGCGAGCATGCGGATGAGGATTTCGTCCGGCACCAGCCCGCCGGATTGCATGATGGCCTTGGCCTCCAGCCCCACGGGCGAGCCGGCGGCGACTTCCGCGCGCAGCATGTCTCCGGTGGAGATCTGCGAAATGCCGTAAATAGTCTCCAGGCTTTTGGCCTGCGTGCCCTTGCCCGCGCCCGGCGGCCCCAGAAGTATCAGATTCATTTTATTCCTCCTTCACGTAACGTTCGGCCTGCCGGATAGATGACGGCTGCTCCGCTAGCGCGGTTGCCGCCCCCCTGCCCTTGATGCAGATCATTTTCAGAACAGCGTAACGAGGCGCATGCTTTCAGGCAAATTGAAATGTGATCTGCCCGGAACTGTCACGTTTCGCCGCATTGGCGGCTAGAAGGTGAGCTTCACGCCGCCAATAACGGCCACGGGGGCGGCAATGGCGTAGCTGCGCGGATTGTCGTAATTCGGCGCCTGCGCGACGTAGACATTACCAGTCGTTGAGAATGTACCGTAATTATAGTATTTCGTATCCGTAAAGTTGTCGAGATTACCGAAAATCTGCAGGTTTTTCGTGAGTTGGTACTGTGTGTCCAGGTTCAGCGTCACGTAACCCGGCAGCGGTTTGTTCTGGTTTGCCTCATCACCGTATAAATAGCTTGAGGTCTGGGCCGTGCCGGTGAGGCCGATCCGCCATTTCGGCGTCAGCCAATAGCGCGCGCCGAATTTGAAAAGATGCTGGGGAATGCCAGGAAGATAACTTCCCTTGTTGACGGTGACATCGCCATTGGCATCGGCTGTGGGGCTGTTGGATTGCTCGACGAAGGAACTGCCATAAGTGGCGGCGATGAAGGAGTAGCCGCCGTAAACCTGCCAGCGCGTGGTTTGCACGGTGAGCTTGGCATCCACCCCCAGCCGGCGGACATTGCCAATATTGGCGAAGTAGCCGCTGCCCGTGGGGTTGTAGGGGGATTGCAGGAACTCAATGTCGTCGCTGGTGTTGTCGTCGTAGGCGTCGGCATCATAGCCGAGCGTGATGGGGCCGAGCAGGGTGGCGCCGCGCAGACCGAGCTGGGCATTGCGCGAGACGATCTGCTTGAGGTTTGGATCGCCGGACATGAAATTTGCCAGGCTGCACGAATCCTCGGGGCTGGCGCAGGAAAGTTCGGCGGGGGTGGGGGTGGCGTTCTGCTCCGACCAGTTGCCATAAAGCGTGAGCATGGGTGTGAGGGCGTAGGTGGCGCCCACGGCCGGGTTGAAATGCTGGTAGTAATGGTGGCCGTTCAGCCCGCCGCCGGCGGCGTTGGGGTCTGGCGCGCGCTCGTTATGCAGGGCGATATAAGCAATATTGAAGCGCCCGCCGGCGGTGATAGCGAGGCGCTTGGTGAGGTTGAAAGTATCTGAGGCATAGGCTCCGGCATATTCGTTACGGATAACGACATTCACCGGCACGGTGCCGGGCTCGTCGACCTCGTACCCTAACCCGGTGCCGGGCAAAGCATAGTAATTGCGGGTGTCGAGCGTCAGGGCGCCGTTATAGGCGGCGGCGCCGTAATTGGTGAAACCGGCATCGTAGCTCAGCCCCGCGACGAATTGGCCGAACATGCCGCTATGCGTGAACTGCACCGAACCGCCATAGCCGTTGGTGTTACTGGTGTTGAGGGCAAGCTGGCCGTAGGCATTGTCGCCATTCGGCAAATATTGCGGGATTGTGCCGCCGCCGAGGGTGGTGCTGACATCGCCCCCTGCCCCGCCCTGGCAGAGGCTGACGCCATCGCCGCAAGGCAAGTCGTTGGGACCATTGCCGTTGACGAGATGCTCGTGCAGATTCTCGTAATACAAAACCCCCTGCAGGGAGCTGGCGTCGCTGAGGCGGATGTTCAGCGTGGTGGCGAGTTTGGCGTATTTGTCGTTGATGCTGTTGGGGCCGGTGAATTGCGAGGAACGATCCGCCGCCAGCAATTGCTCCGGCACAGTGCCGGGGCCGCTCAGTCCGGATTCCGCCAGCGTGGCGTTGATGTGCAACGTAACATTCCGACTGCGCCAGCCGAGATCGCCATAGAAATTGCGCAGATCGGAGCCCTGCTCGTCGCGCCAGCCAGTGGAGCGGGCGGCGCTGATGTCAAAATATGCGGCGGTGTTGCCCGCCTGCTTGCCGTATTCCAGATGCCCGGCGACCTGGCCAAAGGAACCGCCTTGTACCTCGATCTCACCGCCATGGGTGGTGAAGCCGTCCTTCATCTTCACGTCCAGCGCGCCGCCGAGCGCGTTGAGGCCGAAGACCGGGTTGCCGTCCTCAAGGTTCACGGACTGGATGGCGTCTTCCGGCAACAGGCTCCACAGCGCCAAATCGCCAAAGGGCGTGTTGAAGCGGGCGCCGTTCACGTACACGCTCAGCCCGGCGGGCGTGCCCTGGATCGGCGAGAGCTCGAAGCCGTGATAGAGGATGGTGGGCTGGTAGGGGTTGGCTTGGCTGTTCTCCAGATTCACCCCCAAGGCCTGCTCGGCCAAAGTGCGGGTGAGGTCGGCCTCGCCATGGCGGGTGAGGTCTGATTTCGAAAACATCTGTACCTGATGCGGGAATTTGGCGATGGGAATGCCGCCGCCGAGCGGCGAGGTGTTGATGGTGACTTTTTTAACGGCCGTGGGGGCCGTTTGCGCCAGCGCGGCAACCGGCAGCAGGGCCGTGAACAGCAGAAGATATTTGCGCACGGGTCAAATCCGCCGATAGATAAAATCTTCCACGCCAGCCTCGGCCTCCATTGCCGCCATCGCGTTCATCTCGGCGTGGCGGGGGGAGAGGGCGCAGACGGGATCCGTGGCGGCGGCATTGCCGGTGATGGCCAGCGCCTGACAGCGGCAGCCGCCCCAATCCTGCTCCTTCAGCGCGCAGGAGGCGCAGGGCTCCTGCATCCAGGCCGTGCCACGAAATGTCTCGAACGCGGCACCTGTTTCCCAGATCTCGCGCAAGGGTTTTTCACCCGCACGGTCAAACACCAGGCCGGGGATGGTTTCGGCGGCGTGGCAGGGCAGCACGCGGCCATCAGGCGCTACGTTCAGCAGCTTCTGGCCCCAGCCGCCCATGCAGGTTTTCGGCGCGTCGGCATAGTAATCAGGCACCACGTAGTCGATGCGCATGCGCGCGCCGAGCTCGGCGCGGCGGGCCTCGACCAGGGTGTTGGCGGCCTCGAACTGCGCGCGGGTGGGCATGAGCGCGGCACGGTTGCGCAAGGCCCAGCCGTGATACTGTACATGCGCAATTTCCAGCCGGTCGGCGCCTAGGGACAGTGCCAGATCGATCATCTCCGGCAGCTCGTGCAGGTTCTGGCGATGCACCACGGCGTTGATGGTGAGCGACATGTCTAGCTCCGGCACCAGCCGGGCGATGGCGAGTTTCTTGTTGTGCCCGCCTTTGTAATTGCCTATGCGGTCGGCGTTTTCCGGGTCCGCCCCTTGCAGGCTGATCTGCACATGGCCGAGCCCGGCATTGGCCAGGGCGCGCAGCTTGGCTTCATCCAGCAGCACGGCGGAGGTGATGAGGTTGGCGTACAGCCCGGCCACGGATGCATGCGCGATGAGGCGCGGCAGATCGGCGCGCAGGGTTGGCTCGCCGCCGGAGAAATGGATTTGCAGCACACCGAGGGCAGCGGCTTCGTCGATGAGGCCGAGCCAGAAGGCGGTGTCACGCTCCTGCCCGGCTTTCAGCATTTCCAGCGGGTTGGAGCAGTACGGGCATTGCAGCGGGCAGCGATGCGTGAGTTCCGCCATGAGCGCCAGAGGGGGCGGCACGCGGCTCATAGCGCCACCAGCGAGGCTTCGGCCAGTTCTTCCAGGAAGGCGAGCACATCCGCCAGAACGTCTGCTTCCGGCGCGCCGAACCGCGCGGCCAGACTCTTGGCGATTTCGCCAGCGCTGCGCTTGCCGTCGCATTCGGCGATGATGGCGTCGGCAATGTCATCCAACATCACCACGCGCTCAGGCGCCATCAGCACCGGGGCGTTGCGCGCGGTGTCGAATTGCCGCCGCACCCCGCGCCGCAGCACGGGGACGGACTGGAGCGTGACGCTCAACTTGCCAGCGCCACGTCCGCTTGCGGCGCGAGGAAGGCACCATGCGGTACCATGCCGGGGGTGACGTAAGCGGAATAGAGGGCATCGAGCTGTGCCCACAGCACATCGCATTTGAAGCGCAGGGCGGCGAGGACAAGATTCTGCTCCTCCCGCGTGCGCGCATGGGTTTTCACGTAGTCTAACGCGAAATCCGCGTCGCGCGGAGCCTGGTGCAGGCGGGCGTTGAAATAGACCAGCGTGTCCTTCGAGACAAAATCGTAATTCGCCAGCATGCCAGCCACGCGCTCGGCGATGATGGTGGGGGAGAACATCTCGGTGAGCGAGGAGGCAACAGCCTCCAGCAATGAACGCTCGCGCACGAAGGTCACGTAGGCGTCCACGGCGAAGCGGGTGGCGGGCAGGATGCCGGCGGTGGATTCGACATAGACTGCGTCCAGCCCGACGCCTTCCGCGAGGCGGAGCCAGCGGGCGATGCCGCCATCGCCTTCACGCTCGCCATCATGGTCCACCAAGCGCTGGCGCCAGGCGCGGCGGGACGCAGCGTCCGGAAGGCGGGCGAGGAGCACGGCATCCTTCCGAGGGATGGAGGCCTGATAGTAATAGCGGTTCAGCGCCCAGGCTTGCACCTGCTCACGCGTGCAGGCACCGGAGTGCAGCAATTTATGAAACGGGTGCAGATTATGGTAGTGCCGCGCGCCAATGTCGCGCAAGGCTGATTCGAGCTGCCCCGGCGTCAGTTTCTCTGTCATAACGTTACCTCCATTCCGTCATAGGAGATGCTCCAACCGGCTTTGCGGGTTAGCTCCGCTTCCGGCGAATCATCGCACAATATCGGGTTTGTATTATTTATATGTATGAAGATTTTACGCGGTTTGGTGATGTCCGCAAGGGCCTTGAGCGTGCCGTTTTCCCCGGAGACACAAATATGGCCCATGCGCGTGCCTGTTTTGGTGCCGAGACCGGCACGGATCATTTCGTCATCCTGCCAGAGTGTGCCATCGAAAAACAGAATATCGGCGGCGGCGGCGCGGGCGCGGATGTCATCGGTGACGAAGGCGCAGCCGGGGATGAAGAGCAGCGTGTGACCGGCATCGTCACGCACGGAGAGGCCGATGACGGCATCGCCGCTGACGAGCTGGGAGAGGTCGCGCCCTGCCTCCTGATACAGCGGCAGTTTGCCGGGAACGGAGAAGCTCTCGACCGTGAGGCCAAGCGGTGCGCCATGCGCATCGCGCAATTTTACGGGTTGGGTGGACGGCAGGGTTTCATATTGCACGAGGGCGGGGTTGAGGACGTTGAAAACCTGGTCGCCCTGAAGGATGCCGCGCACAAAATCCTGTGCGTACAAGCGGAACTCGTGGCTTTCACGCAAGGAGAGCAGGCCGGTGATGCAATCTATGTCACCGCCAGAGATGACCACCGCGGCAAGGGGGCAATTGCGCGCTGGGCCGGACGGGTCTGGGTGCAGAACAGGATTGTCGCGCAGCTGCGCTGGCAGATCCGGGCTGGCGTTGAGCAGCACCCAGCGCTTGCTGTCAGCGCTAACAGCCAGGGACGCCTGGGTGCGCGGTTTTACCGCCGGGTCGCCCGAACGGGCGCGGGTGCAGCAGGCACAGTGGCAGTTCCATTGCGGGAAGCCGCCACCGGCCGCCGCGCCAAGTACCTTCACCTGCATGGGAGAGACGGATAAGGCACTTGGGTTGGCTTAGTGCTGCGGCAGATTACTTGCGAACAGCGGAGACGTAGCTGTTGATCTCGGCGCCGACGCAGATCTGCTTGATAACGGGTTTGTGCCACATATTATTCTTCCTCCTTCATTAAAGCCGGCGGCGGGGCTGCCCCGGCCTATTTGCAAAGACGCTTGCAAATTCCTTTATTACAACCGCGCGGCCTCGGCCGCCGCGCGGTTTAGGCGGTTACTTGACCTGCGAGACCAGCGGCACGGTGGAGGCCAGGCTGGCCTTGTAGTTCAACGCCGTGCTGCCGGACGGAAAACCGTTCTCCTTCAGGATATAGGACATGACCTGCTCATACTGCGTCTGGCTCAGGCTGCCGGGCTGCCCGGCCGGCATTTGCTCTGCAATCTCGCTGAAAATCGCGCCGATCGTGTAGTTGCTGCTAGGTGCGGCAAAAGCCTGACCGATGAGCGCCGGGCCGGCGCCGCCTGTCAGGTCAGCGCCATGGCACATCGCGCAATTATCGGAGAACACGGATGCGCCGGCGGTGGCCTGGGCATCAGTATACAGGGCCGGGGGCGTCGCCGCGCCAGCTGATGCTGCCATGAGCAACACGCCTGCGACGGCCGATCCTGCGATTTTCAATGTCTTCATCGGTTTTCTCTCAATGCTCCGTTTCAGGAATGTCGTATGGTTGCACGATGTGGCTCAGTTGCCCGTTCGCGGCAAAGCCGCCAACGGCATTGTTAAATGCCTGCACCGCCGCTGTATTCTGCGCCGTTTGCGGATACAGGGCAACGATATTCCATGCCGCGTGCGGCATGTTCAACGCCGCGACGTGCAATTTCTGCGGATGCGCCACAAGTTGCTGGTTCAGCCAGGGCTGCCAGATGAGGGCGGCATCGACATCGCCATGCTTCAGTGCACCGTAAAGCTGGTCGTTGCTGTAATACACATGCTCATGCGTCATCGTCGAGGAATCGAAATAGGTGGAGGCGACGGTCATGATGACCACCCCGACCTGGGACGAATGCGCCGCCGCGCTGAAGCTCGGCGCGGAGGCACCGGAGCTGGCGATCACGAAGCCGGTACGCGCGTAGGGCAGGCTGGCCGCCATGCCGTCCGGCAGAGACTCGAACCCAGCTTCCACCGGGAAGCCCATGATGACGTCGCACTGCGCCGCCAGCTTGGTGAAATACCGCACTTGCGAGCGGCCCGTCAGATCGTCGTCATCGGTGGATTCGTGCGAAGAATCACGCAGCACGAAAGTTGGCGTGAGATTCTGCGCCTGCGCCACGGCATTGGCCACGGCCTTGTCGGTGGCGAACATCGGGTTTGCCTTGTCCAGGCAAAAACTGATCCCCGCGGCATGCGCGGGCGCGCAGGCCAGGGCGGCGGCCAGCACCGCCCCGCAGGAAAAGACTCCCGGCCGCTTGCGCGACCGGGAGGAGTTAGTCTCAGGAGCCAACTTTAAAGACATACAGCTGTCCCCCACGCGGGATTTTCGCTTGTGCCGCACCTAGCTTGCCGGACCAGATCGGCCATACGCCACCCCAGCCAGCCCACACAGCGACGTATTGCGTGCCGTTGACCTGATAGGAGATCGGCGCGGCGATGATGCCGGACCCCAGATCCGGACTCACCCAGACCTGCTTGCCGGTCTTGGCATCGTAGGCATAGAGGTGGCCATCCGGCAGGCCGGTAAAGACCACACCACCCTTGGTCGCCAGCGCGCCGCCATCCCACGGATCAGCCGATTTATGTTCCCACACCATCTTGCCGGTCGAGAGGTTGATGGCCTGGAAGGATCCCAGCACGCCGGGGCTGGAAGGGTCAGGCAGCATCTTGAACGTCTCGCCCAGGAAGGGCAGGCCCGCCGCATAGCTCACCGGCACACCGGTCATGCTCATGCAGGCATGCAGCGTGGGCACGTAGGCCATGTTGGCCTCGGGGTCGACCGCCATCGGCCACCAGTTCTTGCCGCCTAGGAAGGACGGGCAGGTGAAGATGGTCTTGTCCAGCGCCGGGCGCGCCGCGTCGTTACCCACGGCCTGACCGTCCACGATGCCCTTTATGGAGATGTCATGCGTAAAGGTCTTGGCGTAGATGAACTTGCCGTTGGTGCGGTCCAGCGCATAGAAATAACCGTTACGGTTGGCTTCCACGATCGCCTTATAGGTTTTGCCCTCGTAGGTGATGTCCTGCAGCACCGGGGTGTTGACGCCGTCATAATCCCAGGTGTCGTTAGCGGTATACTGGTAGTACCACTTCATCTTGCCGGTATCGGGGTCCAGCGCCAGCAGGGAGTCGGTATACAGGTTCTTGCCGGGGCGCATGGTCGCCAACCACGGGCCCGGGTTGCCCGCCCCCCAGAACAGGGTCTTGGTGTCCGGATCGTAGGTGCCGGTCATCCAGGGTGCGCCGCCGCCGGTCTTGGCCATGCCAGCGGGCCAGGTGTCGCCACCGGGCTCGTTCTCGGTCGCGGTGGTGTAGGTCTTCCACACCTGCGCGCCGGTATTCGCGTCCAGGCCAACAATGAAGCCGCGCGCACCGTATTCGCCGCCGCCGGAGCCGATGATGACCTTGCCGTTCACGACCAGCGGGGCCTCGGAGATGGAGTAACCAACGCCGGGCTCCATGATGGAGATGTCCCACTTCACCGCGCCGGTCTGGGCGTCTAGCGCCACCACGTGGTTGTCCAGCGTGCCGAAGATCACCAGATTGCCATACAGCGCAACGCCGCGATTATTGGTGTCGCAGCAGACTGTCTTGTAGGCGGTGGAGGGTACCGCGTAGTCGTATTCCCACAGCTTGGCGCCGGTGACGGCGTTGTAAGCGATGACGTGATCCTTCGGCGTCGTGACGAACATGTAGTCGCCGTTCACGACCGGGGAATTCTCAAAGCCGTCCAGAATGTTGATCTTGCCGGAGGTCCAGGCCACGGTCAGCTTGCTGGCGTTGTCCGGGGTGATCTGGTTGAAGGGTGCGTAATCACGCCCTGTATAGTCGCGGTTGAACATCAGCCAGCCATCGTCGGAGCCAGCATTCTGCAGCTGTGCATCCGTGACCGGCGTATAGGCACTCTGATCGGCCTTGGCGCCGCTCACGGAGACCAGCCCCGCAGCCAGCCCTAGACTGACGCCCGCGAGCAGGCGGCGCGCGCGTTTGGAATGTTTCAACAAGCTCATCCTGTTTTCCCCTTTGTTATCTTTGAATGCGCCACCTTGGCGGCATTGTTGTCGTTGACCGGACTATTCAGCTTTTCTCCATCGCGAGCAAGGCCTCCAGCTCCGCCTCACCAAAAACACGGGAACGGGTAAGAAAGCGCTGCCCCGACCCATTCTCCAGCGTGAACATTCCGCCCATGCCTGGAACAACATCTATGATCAGTTGGGTAAATTTCCAGTATTCAAATTGCGACGCGCTGATGAAGAATGCCGCACCGCCGACGCTGCCCAGCCGGACGTCATCTGGCGCAACCAGATAATCGCCCACCGGGTAGCACATCGGCGAGGAGCCGTCGCAGCAGCCGCCTGACTGGTGGAACATGATTGAACCATGTTCCGCCGTCAGCCGGGCGATGAGTTCCAGCGCGGCTGGGGTTGCCAGAACGCGCGCCGGAGCCTCGGTCATGAGCCCCGCCTCCTTCTTAGAAGAAGCCGAGGGCGTTCGGGCTGTAGCTGACCAGCAGGTTCTTGGTCTGCTGGTAGTGGTCGAGCATCATCTTGTGCGTCTCACGGCCAATGCCGGACTGCTTGTACCCGCCGAACGCGGCATGCGCCGGGTAGAGGTGGTAGCAATTCGTCCACACGCGCCCGGCCTTGATGCCGCGGCCCATGCGGTAGGCGCGGTTGCCGTCACGCGACCACACGCCAGCGCCGAGGCCGTATAGCGTGTCATTGGCGGCGTGCAGCACTTCTTCCTCGGTCTTGAAGGTGGTGACGGAGAGCACCGGCCCGAAGATCTCCTCCTGGAAGATGCGCATCTTGTTGTTGCCGTGGAACACGGTCGGCTGGATGTAATAGCCCTCGGACAGCGCGCCGCCGAGCTGGGCCTTGGCGCCGCCGATGAGCAACTCAGCGCCTTCCTGCTTGCCGATGTCGATATAGGAAAGGATCTTCTGCACCTGCTCGGAGGATGCCTGGGCGCCGATCATGGTGGAGATATCCAGCGGGTTGCCCTGCTTGATGGCGGCGACGCGCTTCAATACCTTCTCCATGAAACGGTCATAGATTTTCTCGTGGATGAAGGCGCGCGAGGGGCAGGTGCAGACCTCGCCCTGGTTCAGCGCGAACAGCACCAGACCTTCAACGGCCTTGTCGAGGAAGGCATCGTCTTCGGCCATCACGTCCTCGAAGAAGATGTTCGGGGATTTACCGCCCAGCTCCAGCGTGACCGGGATGAGGTTGTGGCTGGCATACTGCATGATCAGGCGGCCGGTCGTCGTCTCGCCGGTGAAGGCGATTTTGGCGATGCGGTTAGAGGAGGCGAGCGGCTTGCCCGCTTCCAGGCCGAAGCCGTTGACGATATTCAGCACGCCGGGCGGCAGCAGGTCGGCGATCAGCTCCGCCAGCACCAGAATGCTGACCGGGGTCTGCTCGGCGGGCTTCAGTACCACGCAATTGCCGGCGGCGATGGCGGGGGCCAGCTTCCACACGGCCATGAGCAGCGGGAAGTTCCAGGGAATGATCTGGCCGACGACGCCGAGCGGCTCGTGGTAGTGGTAAGCGATGGTGTTTTCGTCGATCTCGGACAGAGCACCTTCCTGGGCGCGAACGCAGGCGGCGAAGTAGCGCAAATGGTCGATGGCCAGCGGCACGTCCGCCGCCATGGTTTCGCGCAACGGCTTGCCGTTATCCACGGTCTCGACATAAGCGAGCAGCTCCAGATTCTGCTCCAGGCGGTCAGCCATACGGCTGAGGATCAGGGCGCGCTCAGCTGGCGGGCGCTTGCCCCAGGCATCGGCGGCAGCGTGCGCGGCGTCGAGCGCCAGGTTGATATCCGCCTCATTGGAGCGGGCGGCCTGGGTGAATACCCGGCCGGTAATGGGAGAAATATTGTCGAAATACTGGCCGCTCAGCGGCGCGGTAAACTTGCCATTGATGAAATTGTCGTAGCGGGGCTTGAAAGAGAAGCCCGCGACGGAGCTTCCCGGAAGAGGGGCTATGGCAGCATCAAGCATGTTGTTTCCTCACATTTGTTGGCGCGGACCATTTTAGGACCGCTTGGGGACGTTGACCGCAGATGAGCAAACGCCGTGCCAAACCTGCCAGCAGAGGGGAAACCCCGGTTTCCCTCCCCTCAACCGGCAAACGGGTGCAGTTTTTGCTTGCTTGGTACGTCCCGAAACAGCACGATGTTGCATAATGGAGCATGCATGATTTTCACTTGCAACACATCAGGGCTCAGCTTACGAAAAATAACAAGGAACATAATCAAATGAAGTTCCGCTAATTTATAAGGGTGCAGGAATGTGTCACTATCATGGAACCATTTCAGGTGTCGGCTAGAATGGGGTCGTTGAACCATCATGCCGCCGCACCCCTGGGCCTTGACCCCGGGGATATCAGCCGCTCCTGGCAACGCTGCCGGATGGCAGGCCTCACCCCCGAACAAACCAGGGTGGATCAGCCGCATTTCAGCCCGGCGGAGCGGCGCCTGGCGGCGGAACGCCATGCCACGCTGATCTCCCAGGCCAGGCCGGTGATGGAATATTTCTACAGCCAGATCAAGGATTCAGGCTGTATCATGCTGCTTTCCGACGAGAACGGCTATTTGCTGGAAGCCGCCGGAGACGCGGATTTCTGCACGCGCGCCGCCAAGGTGGCGCTGCAGCCGGGCGCCTGCTGGGCGGAGGACGCGCGCGGCACCAACGCCGTCGGCACCGCGCTCATCGAGGGCAAGCCGATTGTGGTGAACGGCACCGAGCATTACCTGCGCCACAACAACTTCCTGGCCTGCGCCGCCGCCCCGCTTACCGAGCCCAGCGGCAAGCTGCTGGGCGTGATCGACATCTCTTGCGACGCACGGCGCTACCACCCGCACACATTCGGGCTGGTGCGCGCCGCGGCGCAAATGATCGAGAACCGGATTTTTGAAATATCCTTCATCAATCAGACGAAATTGCGGTTTCATCTGTCCAGCGACTGCCTGGGCAGCGTGATGGAAGGGGCGATCGCGATCAGCGAGGACGGGCGAATTCTGGGCGCCAACCGTAGCGGCTTCAACATGCTGGGGCTACGCCAGATAGATATCGGCCACCATGATTTCAGCATGTTCTTCGACATGTCCCTGCAGGATCTTATGGAATTGGACCGGCGCACGCAGGGACGGCCGGTGGTGATGCATCTGCGCCGGGGCGAGACGATTTATGTATCCGTGGAGCAAATGCGTGTGCCCACCATCCGCCGCATGGCAAGCGTGAACGCCGCCGCGGCGAAGACCGACGCGCTGAACGAGCTGGATACGGGCGATGAACGCGTGGGCAAAGCCATTGGCCAGCTCCGCCGCGTGCTGGGGCGCAAGGTGCCGATTCTGCTGCAAGGCGAAACCGGCGTGGGCAAGGATTTCTTCGCCCGCGCCATTCATCAGGCGGGGCCGCGCGCGGGCGGGCCATTTGTAGCGGTGAACTGCGCGGCGCTGCCGGAGACGCTGATCGAATCCGAACTCTTCGGCCATGCGCCTGGGGCTTTCACGGGTGCCAAGCGGGAGGGCTCGGTCGGGCGCATCCGCGAGGCCAATGGCGGCACATTATTTCTGGATGAAATCGGCGACATGCCGCTGCAGATGCAGACGCGGCTGCTGCGCGTGCTGGAGGAAGGACAAGTGACGCCGGTGGGCGGCAAGCCGGTGCCGGTGGATTTCCTGCTCATCAGCGCCACCCATGCGGATTTCACGGCGCGCATCGCGGCGAAGAGCTTCCGCGCGGATTTATATTACCGGCTGAACGGGCTTGCCATATCGCTACCGCCGCTGCGGGAGCGCACGGATATCACGGCACTGATCGGGCGCATTCTGGCGCGCGAGGCGCAGGCACGCGGCGGCGAGGCGCCGACGCTCTCGCCCGAGCTGGCGCAAGCCTGCATACGCTATGCTTGGCCGGGGAATCTACGCCAGCTCTCGGGCATGCTGCGTACCGCCTGCCTGATGCTGGAGGAAGATGAAGACGTGCTCTGCATGCATCACCTCAGTGAGGAAGCGTTGCGCGAGCTAAGCCAGAAACCGATGCCCGCACCGGAGCCGGCGGGTTCCACGCTGCGGGCGCAATCCGATGCGATGATCGCCAGCGCCGTGAGCGAGGCGGGCGGCAATATCGCCGCCGCCGCACGCAATCTCGGCATCAGCCGCAACACACTCTACAGGCGGCTGGCCGCCATGCGCGCGCATTGAACCGGTGCGGCGGGGCTTTGACCTGAATCAAGGACAAACAGCCCCGCCCCGACCTTAGCTCATGGCCTTTATTCGAGGTCGAAAGTGCCATGATCGTTTCCGAAGTGATGACACGGGATATCGTAGCGGTGCAGCCCGGCACCAGCCTGGCGGAGGCCGCGTATTGGATGGTGCGGCATCATGTCAGCGGTCTGCCTGTGCTCAACGATGAAGGCCGCCTTGTCGGGATTGTCACTGAGGGTGATTTGCTGCGCCGGCCGGAGCTGGGCACCAGCACGCAGCAGGCGAACTGGCTGAGAGGCTTTATGAAAACAGCCTCACTCGCCGCTGAATACGCGCATACACATGGGCGCTACGTAGGTGACGTGATGACACCTAATCCGGTATTTGTCAGGCCGGAGACAAGCTTGTTGAAAGCCGCTGAGCTGATGCTGCAAAAGCGCGTGAAGCGCCTGCCAGTGTTGCAGGACGACGCGCTGGTGGGCGTGATCAGCCGATTCGACCTGCTGATCAAGCTTGCGGATAAGCTCGTCGACAGGCTGGAGGAAGTTGATGATGTGGAGATTGAGGCGGCGATTGCCGCGGCGATGAAACAGGAACCATGGGCGCCGAAAACCGGGGTGGAGATCCGCGTGAAAGGCGGCATCGTGAAACTCGAGGGCCGCGTGTTCAGCGAGGAAGAGGCGCATGCGTTACGTATTCTGGTGGAGAATACGAGCGGCGTGATCGAGCTGCAGGATTGCATGGAGATCGCGGCGCCGGCGCCGCGCATGGGGCAGAGTGCGGATTAATTTGTTGTTTTGATCTGTATCAAGGATACGCACGGAACTTCACGGCATAAGCTGTTCATCCCAAAGCGGATACACTCCCCAGACTTGGCCCTGCCATGGACTCCATGGCAGGGTTTTTTCTTGGCCCGCGCATAAAAAACCGGGAGAGCGATGCCCTCCCGGTTTAACGAGTCCCCTGCCCTATACCGCCACGGCGTGGCGTGGCGTGCTGCTGGCGCGCTGCAAATAAACGTCGAACAAAGCCGCGACATTGCGGACGAAGGGGCGGCCGCGCTCGGTCACGGTCACACGCCGTCCGTCCCATTCCACCAGCCCATCGGCGGCGAAACCGCGCAGCAGCTCGGCGTCCGGCAGCAATGCGTCGGGCAGCTCGGCGGTGAGGTCGCACATGATGCTCTCGATAATGCCGCGGCGCAGGCGGTCATCCTCTGTCAGCGCCACGCCGCGCGCCACGGCGAGGCTGCCCTGCTCGATGGAGGCGGCATAAGCCGTCACGGCGGAAGCGTTCTGCACGTAGCCCTGCGGCAGCGCGCCGATGGCGCTGGCGCCGATGCCCAGCAGTACCGGGGCGGCGTCCGTGGTGTAACCCTGGAAGTTGCGCTGCAACTGGCGTGCCTGGGCGGCGACGGCCATGGCGTCTCCGGGCAGGGCGAAATGGTCCAGCCCGACGGGGATGTAACCGCCCTCATCCTCCAGCACCCGGCGCATGGCGTTGGCCTGGGCGAAGCGGGCTTCCGCGCCCGGCAGGCTCGCATTGGGGATCAGCGATTGGTGCTTCTTCATCCAGGGCACATGCGCGTAGCCGAACACGGCCACGCGGTCCGCCCGCAAACTCAGCGCCTGGCGCGCGGTATGGATGATGGACTCAGCACTCTGGTGCGGCAGGCCGTAGATCAGGTCCAGGTTAAGGGACGCGATGCCCAGCCCGCGCAACGCCAGGGCGGCGTTCTCAGTCTCGGCGAAGTTCTGCTGGCGGCCGATGGCCTCCTGCACTTTCGGGTCGAAATCCTGCACGCCCAGGCTGGCGCGGGTTACGCCCATCAGGCGCAGCGCGTCCAGTGATTCCGGCGTCAGCGAGGTGGGGTCAATCTCGATGGCAATCTCGGCATCCGCGCGCAGGGTGAAGCGGGCGCGGATGTGGTCCATGATGCCGGTGAGGCAGTCGCCCGGCAGCGCCGTGGGCGTGCCGCCGCCCCAATGCACCTGCGCCACCACGGCGCGGCGGCCAAGCTTGTCTGCCACCATGTCCAGCTCACGGATGAGCTGCACGGCATAGGCGCGTTTTGGCCGCTCCTGCCGCACCACGCTGGTATTACAGCCGCAGTAGAGGCACAGCCGGTCGCAGAACGGCACGTGGATGTAGAGAGAGATCTCCGCGTCCCGGGGCAGCTCGGCCAGCCACTGGGCGTAGACATCCGCCCCAATGCCTGCGTGGAAATGCGGCGCGGTGGGGTAACTGGTATAGCGCGGCACGCGCCCGTCATAACGGGCGATAAGGTCGGCATCGTTCATGGGCAAGCCATGAAGCGATGCCGGGCAGGTGACATTGATTCAGGTCAAGCCGGGAGAAAATCCGGGACCGAGAGGTAACGCTCGCCGGTATCGTAGTTGAACCCGAGGATTTTCGCGCCGGCGGGCAGGTCCGGCAGCTTTTTGGCAATTGCCGCCAGAGTGGCGCCGGAGGAGATGCCGACCAGCAGGCCTTCCTGCGCAGCGGAGCGGCGGGCGTAGTCCTTGGCGTCCTCGCCCTCCACCTGGATCACACCGTCAATGGCGGCGAGATGCAAATTGGCAGGGATGAACCCGGCGCCGATACCCTGGATGGGGTGCGGGGCCGGCGCGCCGCCGGAGATGACCGGGGAGGCGGCGGGCTCAACCGCGAAGACTTTGAGGTTCGGCCAATGCTGCTTCAGCGTCTCGGCCACGCCGGTAATGTGCCCGCCAGTGCCGACGCCGGTGATGATGACATCCAGCCCTTCGGGGAAGTCGGCCAGGATCTCCAGCGCCGTGGTGCTGGCATGGATGGCGATGTTCGCCGGGTTCTCGAATTGCTGCGGAACCCAGGCGCCGGGGTTCTGCTCGGCCAGTTCGGTGGCGCGGGCGATGGCGCCCTTCATGCCTTTCTCGCGCGGCGTGAGATCGAAGGTGGCGCCATAAGCCTGCATCAGGCGGCGGCGCTCGACGGACATGCTCTCCGGCATCACGAGAATGAGCTTGTAGCCCTTCACCGCCGCCACCAGCGCCAAGCCGACGCCGGTATTACCGGAGGTAGGCTCGATGATCAGCCCGCCGGGTTTGAGCAGGCCCTTGGCCTCGGCATCCTCCACCATGGCCAGGGCGATGCGGTCCTTGATCGAACCGCCGGGATTGGTGCGCTCGGATTTCACATACACGGCGGCGTCTGGAAACAGCCGGGCCAAGCGGATGTGCGGGGTATTGCCAATGGTCTCGAGTACGCTGCTAGCGGGCATTTATATTCTCCATAATTTTTATAGAGTTATTGCGTCATTTGGAGCCTCACACAAGCCCCCATTCTCCAGCGGTATGGTTATTCTACCCTGCATCCCGCAAAATGGAGAAGCCCCCGCCCAAACGCAAGCGGGGCGGACCATAAGGGCCGCCCCGCTTTTAGATGCACTACGTTTTCGATGCTCAGGCCGCGGCGGCCACCCCGAAACGGGCGGCACGGGCGGCGAGCGCCCGGCGCAGCGCTTCCGGCACCTGACGGTGGGATTTGGCGCGCGGATACTCCATTTCCACGATCGGGGCGTGCAAGGCCTCGCGGCTGTCCCAGTTATGGAAGTTCATGCGGCCCACGTTATCGACAAAGCTTTCCGTCGCCGCACCCTCGGCCAGCAGCAGCTCGTGCGTCGCCAGCTCGACATGGTAATAGGTGAAGCACTCGGGCACGTTCTCCTCGCGGAGGATGCTCGTGCCATTCACCAGCGCCCCGGCTTGCACCAGCACGCCGCCAAGGAACATGGCGTGATCCGGCGAGACCAGCAGGTCGCGCGCCGGCAGCCCCTCGGCCAGCGCACCCGCCTTGATGCGGATGGGCAGCACCTTCAGGGGGTCGGCAAAGCAGGTGGAAACTTCGCTGCGGCCGAGCCAGCGGACGGGCAGGATTTCGCCCGAGGCGGTCTTGAGCCGCATGCCCGCGGTGATGTCCTCAACCGCGATCTCGCCCTGCTCCGTGGCCAGCATGGTGCCAGCGTAGAAGCAAGGATAGGTGTAGTCGGTACCGCTCGAATTGGTGAGAGCGATGGTATAGCCCGAGGGCTCTCCGCTCGAACCTGCCAGCCCGGACTGGAGTGTGACCGTGCCAAATTTGTCGCCGTTGGTGTCTTCCAGATTGTAGATCGTCTGGCCGCTGGAATTGGAGGTGCCGGTAGACACCAGCTTCAAGACCTGCCCGCTGAGAGACAGCTGATCACCTGACGAGAAGTTCTCGAGGACGAGACCACTCGGCCATTGCGGCAGATTCAGCACGTTGTTGCTGCCGGAAAAAACGACAGCGGCAGTGGGCGGGCTGCCCGTAAAGGCAACCGTTGTTGAACCGCCCAGTGTAAGGGTGCCAGCGCCGCCGATCGGCGAGGCATCGGTAAAACTTGTGTTGCTGAGCAGCAGGTTCTGCCCGGCAGCCAGATTGAACGACCCCTGGTTGGTGACCGTGCCGCCGGAAATGGTAAAATTCCCGGTGCCCGTGGGCGTGAATGTGGACCCGATCTTGAGGGTTGTCGACGAAGCCAGGGTCACCGTGGAACCAGCGGCAAACTCAAAGATGCCCGTCGTGGTAAACGTGTAGGCCCCAGTGAAGGAGACCGCCGCGCTGCCTGTAACCGTGAAGCCGCCTATCGTTGTAGAGCTGGTCAGCGTGAGCGTGGCAGATTTGTTGATGACATAAGTATTGCCATCATTGCCCGGCACCGTGTTCGGCGACCAGTTCGCCGCCGAGCTGAATGTCGTGCCGTCGCCCGCTCCCGTCCAAGTCACAGTCGCCATAACTACCCCCAAAGTGCCACAATTTCATCAAACCGCCAGGGCAACATGCCTCAGCAACGTCTCAGGCGCGCCAACCCGGCTGAAGGCTTTGTTGCGCCACAACCTACCGCAAAGGTTCTGCTACCATTACAAGCTACCGAGGCAAAGCCAAGAAAACGCCCCGGCAAAGGGTCTCACACAAAAGTTACCGAAATTTTACCACTCATATCTAAACCATAAAAATGGCTTTTTTAAGTTAAATCGGCCTTTTTAGATTAAAAAGAACGATTTTAAGATATCCACGGCAAACAAAGCTCCCCC
>Ga0255356_1000255_pt1 | contig 37138 bp, 30 predicted proteins | sample HBST100metaG_FD_189944 | JGI IMG/M metagenome (GOLD analysis project Ga0255356, IMG submission 189944) | Peat soil microbial communities from Stordalen Mire, Sweden - H.B.S.T100 | ecosystem: Environmental > Terrestrial > Soil > Wetlands > Peat | place: Sweden: Norrbotten County, Stordalen Mire...
GCCCCGGTCCGCCGCATCCGCCGGATAATCTCGTCCAGGTGCGGGTGCGTCAGCGGCTCGCCGCCAGAGAGGCCAATCATCGCCGTCCCCAGCCGTCCCAGGTGGTCGATCCGCCGGTACATCTCTTCCAGCGGCACCGGCTCCGACACCTTGTCGTACTCGTTGCAGTAGCCGCAGCTCAGGTTGCAGAAGCGCGCCGGCACAATCTGCGCCAGCACCGGGTGCCCTGTATGCGCCAGCGCCCTGGCCACCATCGCCAACTCGCGCACCTTGCGTGTCGCCGCGATCCAGCGCCCTCGTACCGTCTTTTTCCGGGGAATTGCCATCTTTTCTATTGAATCACACTCCGCCAAATCGCCGCCATCGCCTTTATATTCCGCAAATCGCCGCGTGTCCCACACCTGCTGGGTGCCCCATATCTGCCGCGTTCTTTGCGGCAGATGTGGGATAGCGCAGACTTTCCCCCGCCCGGTTCACGCCAGCTTGCCAACTTGCCAACCCCGCGCTAGCGGGGGCCAACTCGCTAACTCCGCACGCTCCGCTAACCCCGCCAACCCCGCTCACACAAACCTCACCCGATAGCTCCTCTTCCCCTCCAGCCTCACTCCCACGCTTCCATCGTCATAACTCCGCAGCAGAACTTCGCCCCCTCCAGCCACGCCGGCAATCTTCTGCCCCGCCGGCACGCGCAGCCGATATTCCCCTGCAAACTCCGGCCGCAGCGCGGCAGAGGCCGCTTTTCCGTTCTCCCAGCGCAGGTCCACTTCCACCGCGCCGCGCGCTTTCAGGCCCTTGACTTCGCCTGTCGTCCACGCCGTTGGCAGCGCCGGCAGCAGGTCGATCACTCCGGTGTGGCTCTGCATCAGCATCTCGGCCATCGCCGCCGTCGCCCCAAAGTTCCCGTCAATCTGGAAAATCGACGATTTGCCCGCCGGATGCGTGTCAAACATGTTCAAGTTCGTGCTGTGCTGCATCAGCATGTCCAGCGACTCCCACGCCTTGTCGCCATCGCCCAGCCGCGCCCAGAAGTTGATCGCCCAGGCCCGGCTCCAGCCCGTATACGCGCCGCCGTTGGCCAGCCGCCGCTCCAGCGAAACCCGCGCCGCCTTCGCCAGTTCCGGCGTCCCGAGCAGCGTAATCTCGTCTCCCGGATACAGCGGATACATGTGCGACATATGCCGCTGTCCCGGCGTGCTCTCGTCAAAGTCAATGGACCATTCCTGTAGCTGCCCATGTTTGCCCACCTGGTAGGGAACCAGCCTGGCCCGCGTCGCCTCCAGCTTGGCCGCGAACTCCTTGTCCACGCCCAGCTCCTTGGCCGCGTCGATGCAGTTCTTGAACAGCTCGCGAATCAGAGCCATGTCCATCGTGCAGCCGGCGCTGGTGTTGGCGGACTTGCCGTCCGGAGCCATGAAGTCGTTCTCGGTCGAAAACGACGGGCAGGTGGTCAAATGTCCGTTTCTATCCTCGATCAGCCACGCCAGGTAGAACTCCGCCGAGCCCTTCATCGCCGGATAGGCCCGTGTGCGCAGAAACTCCCGGTCGCGCGTAAAGCGGTAGTGCTCGTAAACGTGCGCGCAGAGCCACGGCCCGCTCATCTGCCAGTTGGCCCAGGTCGGCGCGGAGATGCCCATCCCCACCGGGTTCGCTGCCCGCCAGATGTCGATGTTGTGGTGCGTCACCCACCCCGGCAATCCGTAGGTTTCCTCGGCTGCCCGCGCGCCCGTCTTGCTCAGGTCCTGAACGAACTCGAAGAGCGGCCCCGCGCAATCGCTCAGGTTGCAGGTCTCCGCCGGCCAGTAGTTCATCTGCACATTGATGTTCGAGGTCCAGTTGCTGCTCCACGGCGGCTGCACCTGGAAGTTCCAAATTCCCTGCAGATTCGCCGGCTGCCCGCCGGGCCGCGAACTTGAAATCAACAAATAGCGTCCGTACTGGAAATAGAGCGCCAGCAATGCCGGATCGGGCGCCGTGGCAAAATTCTTCCGCCGCTCGTCGGTGGGCTGCGATGCTGCCGCATTCGATCCCAAATTCAGTGAAACCCTTCCAAAAAGCCTGCGGTAATCCGTCTCGTGCCGTTCCCGCAACGCCGCGTAGCTCACCTTCACCGCCGCATCCAACTGCCGCTTCGCGCGTTCGTTCACCACCTCGAGCGGCGTGTCCGGCTTCTGGTCGTATCCGCGATAGCCCGTCGCCGCCGTCAGCACCAGCGTGCAACTCGTCGCACCCTCCACGCTGAGCCGATCTCCATGCCCAGTGATCTTGCCGCCTTCCCCAGTCGCCTGCACGCAGATGGCGTAGTACATCCCTTCACCCGTAGCGTCCGAATACGCCACCGGCCTTTCGCTGTCTGGATGCCCGGCTCCCGCCACGTGGCTCGGGGCCTTGCCGGTCAGCAGCAGCCGATTGCCGCCCGTCGCGCGCACCTCTTTCGCCAGGGCGCCATCCAGCCAGATCGTCGCGTTCAGCGCTCCCGGCTTGCTGGCCGAAATGCGCAGCACAATCGCCTGATCCGGCGTCGACGCAAACGCCGTGCGCTCAAACTCCACATCGCCCACCTTGTAGCGCGTCCTTGCCTCTGCGGAATTCAAATCGAGTTCGCGCCGATACTCCGTCACCGCGCCTGTGTGCGTGCAATCCACATGCAGCCGCCCGGCCGGCTCATACGACTCGGCAAACAGCCCCTGCAGTTTCTTGCAGACCTCGTCGGCCAGGTGATAGTCCTTCTTCTCAAGCACCGCCTCGCGCACCGCGGCCAAATGGTTCTTCGCGTCGCGGTTGTTCCCATCCAGAGGCCGCCCCGACCAAAGCGTGTCTTCGTTCAGCGTCAAGGTCTCTTTCCCCGCATCGGTCGCAACCGGCTCTTCCGCGCCATCCGCCATCGAGCCTTTCGCATCGATCGCGTCCACCGCTCCGCCACCAAAAACCATCGCCCCCAGCCGTCCGTTGCCAATCGGCAGCGCATCCACCCACTGTGTTGCCGGCTCTGTGTACCAGAGTTTCAGCTCGTTGGATTCCTTCGGCCCTGTCTCGGCCAATCCAAAACGCTTTGACAACGACAGGGCTCCGGCAACGCTCGATGCTGTGACCAAAAAACGGCGGCGCGTAAATCGACTCATGGAAAATCCTTTCCTGAAAGAGGGAACCAAGTGAAACAAGATGTCTGGTAACTCAGAATTGTATCGGATCACCAAGGTGAATCGCTTTACCAGAAAGCAGGAAACAGCGTGGTGTCTCTAAAATAGAGTTGTGTCTCTAAAGTAGCCCGGCGCCTCTAAGCTCCTACCAAAAAATGAATTGTCATCCCGAGCGCTGCGAGGGATCTGCAGTTGTTTGTTCTTAAAAAACTCCCCGAACCCCTCTAAATATGGTCCCCGAACCCCAGCGCCTTCATCTCTTCCATCTGCCGTTTCAACTCGTCCATCTGTCGCCGCATCCTCTCCTCTTGCCGTTCCTCGAGATCGGGCGGAGCGATGATGGTCTTCGACTTCATCTGCATCATGTCCTTCGACTGCTCTTCGTCCAGACTGAAATTGAATTGTCGCGGTATCGCCTTCTCGAACTCATCCAGCTGCTTCGGATCCAGCTTGAAGTCCTCCGGCTTGAACTCCTTCTGAAACTCCTTCATCTCCTTCTCGACCTGGTCCATCTGTTTCGGATCGATCTTGAAGTTCTCGCCCTTCAGGCTCTCGCGCAGCTTCTCCGCCTGCTTCTGAAACTCCTCTTCCTGCTTCGGAGTGATCTCAAAATGCATCGCTCCAGCCTGGTCTTTCAGAGCCTCTGCCTGCGCGCGCAGTGCCTCGGCCGCAGCCTGTGTCTCTGCTCCCAACTGCTCTGCAAACCTCGGGTCCATCTCCGCCACCAGCGGACAATCGCCGCTCGGGAACAGCTCCTCCATCTCCAGTTCGCTGTGGTGTTTCGAGTCCACCTGCAAAGTCAGCGTCTGCTGTTTCCGGTCGCGCAGCACGGTCACCTGCACTGGTTTTCCCTCGTTGGCGCGCAGGCTGCGGTCCCAATCGGCCAGCGTTTTGATGGATTCCGACCCCACCTTCAGAATCACGTCGAAGGCCTTCATTCCCGCCGCGGCGGCTTCGCTCTTGCGCGCCACCTGCTTCACCATCAGGCCGCTGGGAACGTCCAGGTACTCCGCCATCTGCGAGGTCAGCGGCTCCACCAGCGCGCCCACATTCAGGCTGCTGCCGAAGAACGGCATGTGGAATCCCGGCGGCAGCGGCGCATCGCCCCCGCCCGGCAGAATCCCCATCCCCGGCGCCTGCGCAAAGACGTCGCCACCCTTGCCCAGCTTGTTCCACACGTCGTGCTCCATCGCCCGGCGGTCCGCCAGTTCAACGGCCAGCGTCTGCACGTTCCCCTCACGGCTGATCTCCATGCTGATCTTCCGTCCCGCGGGAACCTCCCGCAGCATGCGGCGCAACTGCTCAGCCCCCTCCACAGTCTGCCCGTTCAGCTTCAGCACCACGTCGTTGACCTTCAGGCCAATCTGTCCGGCCGGCGCGTCGTGGTCAATCAGCGTGATGATGGCGCCGCGCACTTCCTTCAGCTTCAGGGCCTGCGCCTTCTCCTGGTCCACATCCGTCAGGTCCACGCCCAGATAACCCTGCGAGCTGGAGTGCAGCAGCGGACTGGACCCCTCCAGAATCTGCACAATCTCCCGCGACTGCGCCGGAGCCAAAGGTGGCGTCATCGCCACCCACGCCCCCATTCCCAGAACCACGGCAAATCCAAAACTGCGGTACGGCCTCGTCAAGCACTTCATGTCTTCATCTCCTGGCCTTGCCTTGCTCCGGCCCGCACTCTCTTGACGGTGCAGTCGCCGGAACGTGAGTCACGCCTACTGAATTTCCGGGACCCGGCTCAGTACTTGCCGGGAAACATTCCGAATATGGGGATTCTGGTCCGTGTTGGCCACCGAATGCAGCACCTGCCGCACGCTGGTATCGGCTTCCACCGGCTCCAGAATGTTGATGGCCGCGGTCCGGATGCGAGCGTCGCTGTCGTTCAGCAGCGCTTCCAGCACCGCGTCCCGCACCTGCACATCCTCGCCCACATAAGGCTCCAGGCCCTTCAGCGCCTTCTCGCGCACTCCCTCGTTCTTGTCGTAGCGCAGGGCCACCATCAGCGCATCGCGAATCCCCGCCGCCTGGCAGCTGTGTCCGGCGCGGCACTCGGCCGCCAGCAGGCCCACTGAGTCGTCCCGCACCCCGGCCGACGCCGAGTTCTCCGACGCCAGCATCAGCAGCTGCCGGATCGCCGGATCGTTCAGCGAACCCTGAATCCGTTGCGGCACCACCTGGTTGTAGCGCACTTCCACCATCTGGCTGTTGGGCTGGCGCACAATGCTGGAAATGTTGGCAATCTCCGCCGGCCCCGTCTGCGCCTGTTCCCGGGTCGCCGCGGCCTGCGCCGTCTGCGTCTGGAAGGTTTGCGCCGCACGCGCCGCACGATTCTGCGCCATCTCGTAGCCGCCCAGGCTGCCCGCTCCTGCGCCCACCACCAGAAGCAGACATGCCGCCACCGGCGCCGCCTGCATACTCGCAAAATTGTTCGTTATGCGCTGGGTCAGCCGTTCATACCAGCGCTTGGGGGGCAGCGCGTCCAGTGCCTCTTCCAGCCGCAGCCGCGAGCGCGCCACCAGGTTGGGGTCCGGCTCCAGAACCGGGTGCGCATTGGCCAGCACTTTCAGCGCCAGCAATTGCTCCCGATCCTCTTGGCATTCCGGGCAGCCCGTCACGTGCCGCTCCAGTTCATGGATCTGCTCGTCGGGCAGCTCACCGTAGGCTGCCGCCACGATCCGCTCGTGTGCAACTTCGCAATTCATCGCTTACGTCCTTCCAGCCTCTAAAAAACTTCTGGCGTCCGAAAAAATCCGCATCCCCTCAAGGGATTGCTACGAACGCTCGGCTTAGCGCAATCCCGCCAACTGGGTTCTCAACTTTTTGGTCGCCCGGAAGAGCGTATTCTTGGCAGTCTCTTCCGTGGTGTTCAGCATCTCTCCGATGGTGCGCAGGCGGAGCCCCTGGTAGTGCTTCAATTCAAAAACCATCCGCTCCCGCGGCGTCAGCTTGGTCAGCGCTTCCTGGATTCGCTCGCCCAGAACCTTCCGGTCCAGTTCCTTGGCTGGGTTGGAAAACGATCGCCCGTCCGGAACCGAGGCCAGCAGGTCGATCTCATCCCCTGAGCGGTCCAAAACCACCGCTCGGTCTTCACGCCGCGTCTTGCGCCTCCGCAACTGGTCCAGGCAGAGGTTGGTCACAATCCGGTAAATCCACGTATAAAACGAGCACTCGAACCGAAAATTCCCGAGGTACCGGAAGGCCTTCAGAAACGCTTCCTGGTAAATGTCCTCGGCGTCGTGTTCCGAGCCCGTCAGGTGCAGCGCCAGCCGCAGAACCTGCTGCTCATACTGCCGCACCAGCGCGTCGAACGCCGTCCGCGACCCCGCCTGCGCCTCGCGGATCAGCTCCATCTCCGGCGCGCGCGCCTGCATCCGCTCTTCGGCACTTTTCGGTCCGTTCATTGCCCTCGTCGCAGCCATGCCTGGGGAGGATTGTACCCTCCTAGCTCCAGGCCAGGCCAAGGAGTCTGCAATCGGAACCGGGGAAGTGGGGAAAATGACTGCATCCGTCGCCATCGCGTCTCTGCTCCGGGATAAAGGTTTCCGCATTCAGGTAGACTGCGTCCGGGCCATTTTGTGAGCGAACCCGCCCCTGCCCGGTACACTGAAAAGCGATGAACGGAAATCTCTTTGATCCCCCCGCCGCCTCCGCCACCGCCGAATGGTTCACTGCTCACTGCGACGGAGGCTCCCGCGGCAATCCCGGCCCCTCCGGCTACGGCGCAGTCGTTGAAGATCCCCGCGGCCGCGTCGTTGCACAGCTCAGCGAGTTCCTCGGCATCCAGACCAACAACTACGCCGAGTACTCCGGCCTTCTCGCGGTCCTGGCCTGGGCCATCGAGAACAGCACGAAGTGCCTGCGCGTCATCTCCGACTCCGAATTGATGGTCAAGCAGATGCAAGGCAAGTACGCGGTCAAGAGCCCCGTCCTGCGCCCGCTCTATGAAGAAGCCCGCAAGCGCGCCCGCCGCATCGAGCACTTCGAAATCCGCCACACCCTGCGCGGCGGCAACAAGGAAGCCGACGAACTGGCCAACCAGGCCATGGACCGCGGAATGGGTCGCCCGGCTGGTGAGCCGGTCACCCCTCCTGCCGCCCGTCCCTACGGCAAACTGGTCACCACGCCCATCCTGCGCCCCACCCCTTCGCCCGCCGCCAAACCCGCTCGCCAGGTCCTGGAAGGCTACGTGAAAGACGGCGTCGTCCACCTCCTCGGCGGCGAACTCCCCGACGGCATCTTCGTCAAAATCGTCCGCGAATAGCGCCAAAGGCGGGTGCCCCAGGTGCCTCGCTTTTGGGCACCGGGGAAAGCACATCCATGGCAGTCCGGCTTTGGAGTGGCCACTCTTTCCCCGCCACTGAAATGGGTGCCCCATCCTTCCGCAGTTTCATCGCGGAAGGGTGGGAATGCGAAAATCTCCGCTAACCGCCCTAACTCCGCTTCCTCACGCCTTTCTTCCCAGATCGTTCCGCCACTTGTGTCCCCAGCGCTCCAGCAGATGGTCGGAGCACTCCGGACCCCACGATCCGGCAAAGTAGTTCGGAAAAACCTCCGGCTTCTTCGCCGCCCAGGCCTCCAGAATCGGCGTGTACAGCGCCCAGTTGATCTCCACGCCGTCGCGATGCGAAAACAGCGTCTGGTCGCCCAGCATCGCGTCCAGCAGCAGCCGCTCATAGCCGTTGGCGCTCGATTTGCCGAAAGCCGCCTCGTAGCTGAAGTCCATGTTCACCGGGCAAACGTCCATGTTTGGCGTGGTGGGCACCTTGGCGCCGAAGCGCAGCGCGATTCCTTCGTCCGGCTGGATGCGGATGGTCAGCAGGTTGGGTTGAATCTCCTGGCAGGGCGCGCTGGCCGCCATCCGGTCGAAAATCAGCAGCGGCGGCTGTTTGAACTGGATGCTGATCTCCGTGGCGCGCTTTTTCAGCCGTTTGCCCGCGCGCAGGTAGAAGGGAACTCCCGCCCAGCGCCAGTTCTCGATCTCCAGCCGCAGCGCCGCATAGGTCTCGGTGCCCGACTCCGGATTGACCCGCTCCTCTTCGCGATAGCCGGCCACATGCTGTCCGTCCTCCAGCCCTGCGCCGTACTGCCCGCGCACCGCGTTCAAAATCGGAACGGACGGGATCGCCCGCCACACCTTCACCTTTTCCCGCCGTACGGCTTCCGAGTCGAAGCTCGAAGGCGGCTCCATGGTCACAAAGCTCAGCAGCTCCATCACGTGGTTCTGCACCACATCCCTCAGCGCCCCGGCCTTCTCGTAGAACGGCCCGCGGCCTTCCACTCCCAGCGTTTCCGCCGCCGTAATCTGCACATGGTCAATGTAGTTGCGGTTCCAGATGGGCTCGAAGATCCCATTCGCAAACCGGAACACCAAAATGTTCTGCACTGTCTCCTTGCCCAGGTAGTGGTCGATGCGGAAGACCTGGCTCTCGTGGAAGACGGCGTTCACCTGCCGGTTCAACTCGCGCGCCGACTCCAGGTCGTGGCCGAAGGGCTTTTCGATCACCACCCCGACCTTTCCCTGCTGCGGCTGCGCCATTCCTTCCGCGCCCAGGTTCTCAATGATGGCGGCAAAGTATTCCGGCGCGGTGGCCAGGTAGAACATCCGGTGGCCGCCAATGCCCCTTTCCTTGTCGATGCGGTCCAACTCGGTCTTCAATCCCGCATAGTCGGCCAGGGCGTCGAAGTTCAGCGGATAGTAACTGATCCGCTTCACGAAGTTATCCAGCTTGGGATCGCCCGCCTCCACGCCGCCGAACTCCACAATGCCCGCCCGCATGTCGGCCGCGAACTCATCGCCCAACGGCCGCCGCGCCACGCCCACAATCGCGAACTCCTTGGGCAGCAGTCCAACCTGTTCCAGATGGAAGAGCGCAGGCAACAGCTTGCGCTTGGTCAGGTCGCCCGACGCGCCGAAGATCACCATGATCCCCGCGTCGGGAATCCGCTCGCTGCCCTTGGGAACCTGGGAAAGATCCTCCGGGCGGACACTCATTTGCATTGTCGCCATAACTCTTCGACCTCCTGTTGCAGCTCACATCTCACAGTTGCCAGCCTACAGCTAAAGACAGTTTGATGAGAGTTCGCTACTGACAGCTTTTACTGAGAGCTGAAAGCTGTTAGCTGTCAGCTGTCCACTGTCCACTGACCACTGCCCACTGTCAGCTAGTCCTTCTTCACCGCATGTCCGCCAAACTCGTTGCGCATGATGGACAGCATCCGGTCGGTAAAGTTGTTTTCCTCGCGTGAGCGGATGCGCCGCATCAAGGATTCGGTAATCACCGGCGCGGAGATGTTCAGGTCGATCGCCTCGAAAACCGTCCACCGTCCTTCGCCCGAATCCGCCACGTACGCTTCCAGTCCCTCCAGCGTGGGGTTCTTGTTGAGCGCATCGGCGGTCAGGTCCAGCAACCAACTGCGCACCACGCTCCCGTAACGCCAGATTTGGGCGATCTGCGGCAGGTTCAGGTCCAGCTCTTCTTTCTTCTCCAGGATCGTAAACCCTTCGGCGTAGGCCTGCATCATGCCGTACTCGATCCCGTTGTGAATCATCTTCACAAAGTGGCCGGAACCCGCTGGGCCCACGCGTCCCCATCCCTTGTCAGCTGCGGGAGCCAGCGCTTCAAACACAGGCCGCAAAAAATCGACCGGCTCCTGGTCGCCGCCGATCATCAAGCTGTAGCCCTCTTTCAGGCCCCACACGCCGCCCGAGGTGCCTACGTCCACAAACTGGAAACCCTTGGCCGTAACTTCCTTGTAACGCCGGATGGAGTCCTTGTAATACGAGTTACCGCCGTCGATCAGAATATCTCCGGGGTTCAGAAGCGGTTCCAGCTTCGAAATCGTCTCGTCCACCGGATCGCCCTGCGGCACCATCATCCAGATGGCTCTCCGGACTTTCAGCTTTTGCGCCAGATCTTCCAGAGTCGGAGCGCCCACGTTTCCCGAGGCCGTCAGCCGTGCCACTGCCTCGGCGTTGAAGTCGAAGCCCACCACCTGGTGGCCGGCCAGTCGCAGCCGCTCCGCCATGTTACCGCCCATCTTACCCAGGCCAATCAATCCAAGTTGCATTTATTCCTCCCTAAGTAATCTACTGATCCGGCCCTAAACAATTGCACCGTCACTGAACTGTCATCCTGAGCGAAGCGTAGCGGAGTCGAAGGATCTGCAGTTGCTTTTGCCCTGCTCCGTGTCAACCCAATTGGGCCGGATCAACAAGATGATGATTTTCTCCCCGCGTTCTGGAAAAATTCGCGTGCACCATCGACAGGAGAACCCTGGGAACAGCTCTGCGGCAAAATTACAAAAGTTGGATGAGTGGCGCTCCCTCGGAGATTCCAAAAAATCTCAGATAATCTCCCACGACAACTAGGCGGGAGACGAAGGCCGGGCCTCGTCCCCTGCTTATAACGCGTAAGTCGGAGTTTGCCATCGGACCTAACTTGCCTCCGTTCGGCTGTCCCGGTCAGGCTCGCCCCTGAGGAACTGACAACTGACAACTGGCAGCTGACAACTGCTGTTCTGCGTCCCGCTCACGCTCGCAGCGAAAGACCCGGAAGCGTAAAATTCTTCTTGAATGCATGAACTTTCCATTGTCGCGAGCATCGTTGACTCGGTCACCGAGTCTCTGGCCCCTTATCCTGGCGCGCGGGTCAAGGAAGTACGCCTCAGAGTGGGCGCGCTGGCCTCGGTCGTCCAGGAGTCGCTGGATTTCTGTTATGGCATCGGAACCGAGGGAACGGCGCTCGAAGGTTCGCGGCTGGTGGTCGAGGTCTTGCCGGTTGTATTGCACTGCAAGCCCTGCGACCGCGACGTGAACCTGGATGGCGTGCAAAGTTTCCGCTGTCCGCTCTGCGGCGAGCCCTCCATGGACCTCCGTCAGGGCAGGGAACTGGACATTGATTCGATCGAGATTGAGGATGAGGCAGAGGTGAAGGCATGACAACCCGGATTGTGGAACTGCGGCGTGGAATTCTGAAGAAGAACGATGAATTGGCGGCAGGACTGCGGGATCGGTACACTACGGCTGGCGTGCTGGTGCTGAACCTGGTTTCGAGCCCTGGAGCTGGCAAGACCGCGTTTCTGGAGCGGACCCTCAAGGAGTTGAAGGCTCAGGGCGCACGGGTTGCCGCGCTGGTAGGCGACCTGGAGACCGACAACGACGCGCGGCGGCTGGCCTCCAGCGGCGCTCCGGTTCGCCAGATCAACACCCATGGAATCTGCCACCTGGACGCGGAGATGATCTCCCATCACCTGGAAGGATGGGAGCTGGCCGATCTCGATTATCTGTTCATTGAGAATGTCGGCAACCTGGTCTGCCCGTCGAGCTACGACCTCGGCGAGAAGATTCGCGTGGCTTTGCTGTCGGTCACCGAGGGTGAGGACAAGCCCCTGAAGTACCCCACCATGTTCAATTCCGCCGACGCCGCCGTCATCACCAAAATCGACATTGCCGAGCCCTGCGACTTCGACCGGGTAGAGGCGCTCAAGAATATCAACGAAATCCGGCCGGGAATCCGCATCTTCGAGACCTCGGCCAAAACCGGCGCGGGCATGGACGAGTGGCTGGCCTATCTGGCCGAGGAGCGGGCGTCGAAGAACCGCTGAACACCAAGGGGGGTGAGATATGTCTCCTGCGAACGAGGCGAAGGCCGACGTACAAGCACTAAAAAGCTTCGCTTTGGCTAAGGACGTAGAAGCCTATCTTGCCCGTGTGCCTGAACCTGCGCGCAGCACGTTGGAAAAGGTCCGCGCAACAATTCGATCAGTCGTGCCGGCAGAGGCAACGGAGGCCCTCAGCTACGGGATGCCTGCGTTCCGGTATAAAGGAGCGCTGGTTGGGTACGCGGCGTTCAAGAACCATTGCAGCTTTTTCCCCATGAATGCCTCACTGCTCGACGCCCTCGCAGACGACCTCAAGGGGTACCGCACTTCGAAAGGAACACTTCAGTTTCCTCTGGACAAGCCGCTCCCAGTCACGCTGGTGAAGAAGATGGTGAAGGCGCGGGTTGCCGAAAACGAGCGGAAGAAGCCAGTCTGAGTGAGCTGGCAATCGACGCCCGTCTTATTTGTCAATAATATGTATTGATTCTTTGACTCCTGATTGAGTAGCATTCGCTTCCTGAGGAAGTCCCGTGATTACCACACCACATGCCAGCCTGCGGATTGAAGGCTATCGCACTGCGAGCGTAGCGGTGCTAAACTGCTCTCGCATTAAAAGATGACACCGCGATCTTCGAGATTTCTCGGATTTCCTCCGGGTGAGGAGAGACAAAATGAGACGATTCGCTGCCTTGCTGAGCGTTCTTGTGATTGCCTTGATGGCAACTGCCTGCAATCAACCCGCGGATACCCACGATGCTGACGTGAAAGCAATCAAAAATAACGAAGCGCAATGGAATCAGGACTGGCAGTCAAAAGATCCGGACAAGATTGCAGCCCATTATGCTGGCGACGGAGTGCTGATTGTTTCCGGAATGCCGCCGATTTTAGGCAGAGACGCTATTCTCAGCTCGCTGAAGCAGATGGTGGCCGATCCCGCCGTGTCGCTGACTTTTCAGGCTTCCACCGTTGAGGTAGCAAACTCTGGCGACCTCGCGTACACACAAGGCTCCTACAAAATGACCCTGACCGATCCCCGAACGAAGAAGCTAATTAACGATCATGGCAGCTACGTTACGGTTTATCGCAAGAAACCGGATGGACCGTGGAAGGCGGTCTCGGACGTCGCGGTTTCAGACGTTCCGACTGCTGCGCCTCCCGCTGCGCGGCACGGGAAATCTGCTGCCAAGCAACCGAAACCCGCTGCCCGGCACGCAAGGTCGAAGAGGCACTAAATCCGCTGAACGAGAGTGTTGCTGTTGCCGCTTGCGATGGTCAGATGGTCAGGTGTCCCAGGTCTCGTGATCGATATCCGGGACACCTGACCCTGGGCTCATGGCGGCGTTTGTTCGGCTCTTTAACCGGGGCAAACAGGACGCCGCGCAGGATAAAGAGGTGATCCAAATCACGCTATACTCGGCCCCCAAGCCGGTATAAAGTAGTTGCCATGTGTCTAGCGATTCCAGGAAAAGTGGAAGAAATCACCACCGAGGGCGGTCTCCGGGTGGGGCGTGTCAACTTCGGCGGGGTAGTCAAGCGCGTCTGCCTGGACTACGTGCCGGAGCTTGTAGTGGGCGACTATACCATTGTCCACGTGGGGTTTGCGCTCTCCAAAATCGACGAGGAGACAGCCCAGAAGACCCTCGCCGACTTCCGCGAGATGGGTGTGCTGGACGAGGAACTGGGCACGGAAGAAGAAGCCTTTGCGCGCGCCGCCGCCCAACCCCAGTCGGCTTGTCCCGATGGGAGCTGCTCCAATTAAATGAAGTACCTGACCGAGTTTCGCAATGGGGAAATTGCCCAGCGCATGGCGCGGGAGATTCACCAGATCACCACGCGGCCGTGGAAGATCATGGAGGTTTGCGGCGGGCAAACCCACTCCATCATCAAAAACGGCATCGACCAGATGCTGCCGGCGGGAATCGAAATGATTCATGGCCCGGGCTGCCCCGTCTGCGTCACGCCGCTGGAACTGATCGACAAAGCGCTGGCCATTGCCGCGCAGCCGGGGGTGATCTTCTGCTCTTTCGGCGATATGCTGCGTGTGCCGGGGACCGAGGGTGATCTGTTCCAGGTGAAGGGCGCGGGCGGCGACGTGCGGGTGGTCTACTCGCCCCTGGATGCGGTGGATCTGGCCCTCAAGAACCCCGACAAACAGGTGGTCTTCTTCGGCGTGGGCTTTGAGACCACGGCCCCGGCCAACGCCATGAGCGTTCATGTGGCCAAGCGGCGCGGTTTGAAGAACTTTTCGATGCTCGTCTCCCATGTGTTGGTGCCACCGGCTATTGAAGCGATCCTCTCTGCTCCGGGCAACCTGGTGCAGGGTTTCCTGCTGGCGGGCCATGTGTGCAGCGTGATGGGCTACTGGGAGTACCCGCCGCTGGCTCAGAAGTACAAGATTCCCATGGTGGTGACCGGCTTTGAGCCGCTGGATTTGCTGGACGGCATTCGCCGCACGGTGATGCAACTGGAAGCCGGGCGGCACGAGGTCGAGAACGCCTACGAGCGCATCGTTACGCGTGAAGGAAACCTCCCCGCGCAAAAGTTGCTGGGCGAGGTCTTTGAGGTGACGGACCGGGCGTGGCGTGGAATTGGCGTAATTCCCTTGAGCGGCTGGCGCCTGAACGCGGAGTATCGCGACTTCGACGCCGAAGAGCGTTTCCACATCTCCGGCATTCACACCCAGGAATCGCCGCTCTGCCGATCAGGTGACGTGCTGCGGGGAGCCATCAAGCCCGCCGAGTGCCCTGCCTTTGGCAAGCAATGTACGCCCCGGCATCCGCTGGGAGCGACCATGGTTTCAAGCGAAGGAGCCTGCGCGGCTTACTTCAATTACGGACGCTTTCTGTCGGCCGAGGAACTGGCCGGCGCAGGAAGCGGGATGACGGGAGCCTCGCGTGGCTGAGAAAGTGAAGACCGGTTCGCCGGCAGTTCAGAAAGATGCACCGGATTTTTCAAACTGGTCCTGTCCGCTTCCCCTGGCCGACTACTCCACCATCGTAATGGGCCATGGCGGCGGCGGAAAACTGGGCAACGAGCTGGTAGAGCATCTGTTTCTCCCGGCCTTCCGCAACCCGGCTCTCGAAAACCTGGGCGACGCGGCGGTGCTCGATCTGCCTGCCGGCCGGGTGGCCATGAGTACAGATTCCTTTGTCGTGCAGCCCTTGTTCTTTCCCGGCGGATCGATCGGAGAACTGGCCGTGAACGGAACGGTGAACGACCTCTCCGTTTCCGGTGCCGAGCCCAAGTTTCTGAGCGCTAGCTTCATCCTGGAAGAGGGATTTCCGCTGGCGCAGTTGGCGGCGATTGTCGGCGACATGGCCAAGGCTGCGGCCACCGCCGGCGTCCAGATCGTTACCGGCGATACCAAGGTGGTGGAGCGCGGCCACGGCGACGGCTGCTACATCAATACCGCCGGCATCGGCGTCCTGCGGCCGGGAATTCAAGTGGGCCCGCACCGGGCGCAGGCGGGCGACGCGATTCTGGTTTCGGGCACCATCGGCGACCACGGCATGGCCATCATGAGCGTGCGCGAGGGGCTGGAGTTCGAAAGCCAGATCCGCTCCGACTGCGCGGCTCTGAACGGGCTGATTGCCGAGGTTCTTGAGGAGGTTGGCGGCGCGGTTCACGCCATGCGCGACCCCACCCGCGGCGGCCTGGCCTCCACACTGAACGAAATTGCCCAGTCCTCGGGCGTGGGCGTTGAGATCGACGAGCCCAGCCTGCCGGTGCGGCCGGAGGTGCAGGCGGCCTGCGAACTGCTGGGGCTTGACCCGGTCTACGTGGCTAACGAGGGCAAAGCAGTGTTCTTTGTCGCACCGGAAGCCGCAGAGCGGGTTCTTGAGGTTCTCCATGGTCATGCGCTGGGCCGCGAGGCCGCGCGCATCGGCCGTGTGACCGGTGCGCACCCCCGCATGTTGGTGGCGCGCACCGCCATGGGCGCGAATCGCGTGATTCCGACCCAGATTGGCGAGCAGTTGCCGCGGATCTGCTAGCCCGCATAGACGAGTAACGCCGACCTCCCGGTCGGCTGTAGCGTGGACCTCCCGGTCCACGCTGTACGTTACACCAAGACTGGAATTGCTCTGACTCTTTCCCCTCCCTTCCTTCACCTGCGGTACTGCCAGGCACCTGCGTTGCGCAACGCGCCTGTTCCAAAAATTCCTGACAAAATTACCGCTGTCATTCTGAGTGAACGGGGCCCCGAACGTTTTTCAGTTCGGGGGTGGTAAGCGAAGAATCTGCTTTTGTACCCCTGATTTCTGGTAAGAACTTCTGGGACACCACACTAGGATTTCCACCCCTGCAAAGCCACCTGTTTTCACTTCCGTCCTGCCGAACCGCAGCCGCCCGTTCTACGTCGGTGTCACCGCGAACTCGCAGAAGCCAGTCTCCAAACACAAACGCAAGCCCTGCTACGGCCTCGCAAATGCGTAATAACCTAGCCTGGAAACTGTCTTTGCTCCTTTAATGGAGCACCGCAGCTTGACGTGATGGAATTTGCCATCCGCCTTGAAATCGGTCGGCTTGTACACCAGTCGATATTGATTCCTCTGTTCTGCTTCAATGGTCTGGAGATCTCCCAGAAGCTGGCCCCCTTTGGGAGCAAAAAAGACACGTCCGCCCGTCTCGCTGGTTAGTTCTTCCAGATTCCTCTGCCCGCTGGAGAATGCAGACTTTCGATCGAACGTGATGGCATAGATCGCCACGCGCCTTCGCTGGCACATATCCACAACCTCGCTTGGAAATGCGTGACTGTCGTCGTCCACCCCATCGCTGAACAGCAGGATGAAATTTCCCGTCATGGATCCGCGATCCCCGGACCACTGATCGCGGCAGGCTGTGTACAGGGAATCGTAGATCGATGTAAGGGGTAGATGGCCCGGCGGCCTTCGAGCCTTGCTTTTCGCTCTCGCAAAGAGGTCGGATGGATTGGCCGTCCAGTCCTGGAGCATCAGGGACAACGTATCGAATTCCATCAGGAAGCCGCGATCCACTCCCTTGCGAAGCAGGCGGGTCGCATAAAGTTCAATCATGGCGCGATCCTCGCCGATATGCTCCGACATCGAGGTGCTCGTATCCATCACGAACCCCGCCCGAATCGGAAGATTCTGGTAGGGCTCCAGCATCACTAGGCGGTTCTGGCGCTTCCCATCGTCCCACAGACGCACATCGTCCGAAGTCAAATGAAGCAGGGGCGCACCGTCCGCATCGAATGCCCGGAACGTCAGCTCGATTTCGTTGACCGTAAATCGAAGGTGATACGAATCGGCGTCGGTGGATGTTGTTTGCGAGGGCAGTTCACCAAAGCTGATCGCTCCAGCACCGGACTCTGTTCGGTCCTCAGCGTGAAGCAACATCGGAAGAACGAGAGCAAACAGGAGCATCAAAGACTGAATTCTGCGCGTACCCATCCCCAACACCATATGCTTCGTCCACGACGTCATTCCCGGCTTGTCGCGGAACCACTCGCATGATTTCACGCTGCTTACCATCCATCCTGTAGACGCGACAGCTCGCACCATGTAATGGTCTGCAGCACTCATTACACTATGGAAGGAAGATCAGCCCGGGAGGTTCCCATGACGACACCCGCCCTCTACGCACCAATCCTCTTTGCCGGCGCGCTGGTTGCCGCGGCGGGTATGCCCCTGGCGCTGCCCGGCCAGACGCTTCCTGTTCCGACTCCCGCCGAAACGCAACCAACCGCCCAGACGGCCGCATCCCCGCAAACTTCCGCACCCGCGCGCGAAGCTCCCGGCGCCATCTATAAAGACGCGATGCATCCGTTGGAAGCGGTGCGCGCTTCGCTCGACAACTGGTCTGAGGCGGAGCTAAGTGCTCTGGCAGTGGGCATGCACAGAGCTCATGAGGCCTGCGATGCGGTCAAGTCCGACGACTATCAGGGCGAGGACCTCTACGACCTCGCGCACCTCTGCGCCTTTGGCCAGGACTGGAGTCCCGCCAACGAAGCGGCGCTCAAGTATATTGCCAGCAAGGAAGATCCGCATCGCACGCAGGCCTATGCCATCAGCGTGAGCGCGCTGGCGCACATCAACGCGCTGGACCTGGCGCTGGCCACCACGCGCGAGATGCTGGGGCGCCAGCCGTACGACGCCGAAGTGGCTTACACCGTCCGGTACATGAAAGACACGCTCGAGCACGCTGGCAACCCGGAGGCGCTGGCGCTTGCCAACGAGGAGCACACCGCCATCGTACAGGCGTTGAGCCAGCCCGGCCCGTTGAAGGCTACACACGGCGATACCACCATCTCGACCGGCGCGCTGTACGCGTCCGCAATGGAGCTGGCGTTTCTCAATCGTTTTGCGGACAACTCCGATGCCGCGGCGGCAGCCTCAGCCGACCTCGACGCGGCGCTTCACAAACTGACCGCAATCCCCGCCGAAGACCAGCAGGAGATCAATCAAGTGCGAACCCAATACCAGTTGCTGGGTACGCATTTGCCGGATGTGCAACCGACACGAACGCTGCAATCGGCCAGCGCCAAGCCCCAGATCGATCCCAACTTTGGCGCAGCTACCGTGCTCGTGCTCTTTTCCGACTGGTGCATCGAGTGCCGCGAACTGATGAAGACCATGACGAAGTTCGCCATCGTCAACAGCCATACGCCAATCCACGCCTACGGGATGCTCTACTCTGAAGATTCGCCTGCCGACGCGCAAGACGCCGGCAAAGTGCTGCACGCAGAGAACGAGAAGCAACTGGCGGGCACGCCCACGCTCGAAGTCCCCGGCCAGACCGCGAAAACCTTCGGCGTGGTCGACTATCCTCTTGGCGTTGTGCTCGACAGCAACGGGACCATCCGGTTTATCGGGGTGCTGCCAAGCGATGCGTTTAACGGAAATGGATACATCGAGAAGGTCTTCGAGCGCATGTTTGCCAAGATCACATCGAAAGCCAATTAGCCACCTGCGGTGGGGCCAACTGCCTTCGGCCGGTCCGCGCCAGAAATAAAGCGCGGAATTGAGTGGAGTGGGAGTCCGAATGCGGCCGGGTTGGCGGTGATACAACCCCCTCGCACTTCTTTCCTCAGCTCTGTCATCTGAGCACAGCGAAGGGCCTGCGGTTGTTTCTTGTAACCTCCGGGTAGGCAGTCATCCGCTCCGAGCGCCCAAAAAAGCGTTGTCATCCCGAACGCAGTGAGGGATCTGCGGCTGCTCTTTTCCAAACTTCCGAATAGGCGGTTAACCACCCGGAACATGCCCGAACTCCATTGGATTCCATCCTATAATGCAATCCATGCGTTTGAATGGCTTTGTAATCGCCTTATTGATCCTCGCACTGTGTTTTATCGGGATCAAGCTTTTGTACCGATTTCGCTCCGTGACCATGAGGGCTCTTGCTCTCAGACTGGGCTTCCAGTTTAGAGAAGGCGAACCCCTTCTCCTGTATCTCCGGAAAGGCCACCGTCCGTTACCAACTTCGCTCCAAGTGAGAGGAGCTCCATGGAACACCATTACCCGAGCTTGGAATTTCATCGAAGGGGAGAAGGCCGGAATCAGGGTGGTCATCTTTGACAGCACCCTAGGTTCAGGAAAAGGAAAAGGTGTTTACAGCACTTTCATTGCGGTCCAGACAGACGAGAATCCCTTCAAGTATAGGGAACCTGAAGAGAAGATCGCTCACTCCAACGGGTGGACTGCCCTTTATCGCCTTCGCTTCTGGCAGATTCCGTGGACGTTGAGCGTTCAATCCATCGAGGAGTACGTCGACAATTTGAGGTCCTTATAGACCTCAATTAGGCATATCTCTCAAGAAAAAAATCAACCGCAACTTGATAATCCGAGTTATGCCCGGATTGTCGCCAAATCGGAAGTTACTCTGCGTTATCTCTCCCGCGACACCTTTCACATTTCCAGAATGCTCGATTGCCCCATTTATTGTGCAAAATCGCCGGACTGTCTTGTTGCGCTACAGGGCCAAGTACCTTGGTGATTGGCTGCGCTAAAGAATCGAGATTATTCGCTAAAGCCTGGAGAATTTCGACCCTAAAGTGGAAATAGATGAGACGCCGCTAAGGTTTTGGGAGACCGATCTACCCCGATAGAAACACTCCCTTCCCGAGCGGCAGGAGATCCCAACTTGATTCGAATACATTGGTTCCTCGCCGGAGCCCTCGCGCTCACGGCAGCGCCCCGGTGCGCCCCTGCGCAGACCCAAATCCCGGCACGGATCGACGAAGCGCGGACGGTGACCCTCGCTGGCAATGTGCATCCGCTGGCGCGGCCGGAATTTCTGTTGGGCGCGGCAGCGGAGGAGACGCGGCTGGAGCGGATGGTGCTGCTGCTGAAGGCCTCAAGCGCGCAGCAGAAGGAACTGGATGCGCTGGTGGAGGCGCAGCAGAATCCGCGCTCGGCCGCGTTCCACCAATGGCTGACGCCGGCGGAATTTGGGGCGCGGTTCGGGGCAAGCGTGGCGGACCAGGCGCGCGTCCGGGCCTGGCTGGAAGGGCACGGGTTCGCGGTGAACGAGATTCCGGCCGGCCAGCGGATGGTGGTTTTCTCAGGGACGGCCGGGCAAGTGGAAGAGGCTTTTCACGCCGGGATGCGGCGCTACAAAATAGGCGGCGCGCTGCATCTGGCGAACTCTCAAGATCCGCAGATTCCGGCGGCGTTGGCCGGGGCGGTGGAAGGGGTTGTCTCGCTGCACGATTTTCGGCGCGCGCGGGCGGGGCGGACCGAGCGGGCGCTGGGGCCTCGGCCGCAGTGGGATATGGGCGGCAACCACTACCTGTTTCCAGCCGACTACGCCACCATTTACGACCTGAATCCGGTCTATGGAGCAGGAACCACGGGCGCGGGGGTTTCGATTGCCATTGCGGGGCGCAGCAACATCAACCTGAGTGATGTGGCGGCTTTTCGCACGGCTTCGGGACTGGCTGCCAACAATCCCGCAATCATTCTGGATGGGGCCGATCCGGGCCTTGTTTCCGGCGATCAGGACGAGTCGACGCTGGACGTGGAGTGGGCCGGAGCGGTCGCACCAGAGGCCGCGGTGAAGCTGGTGACGGCGGCTTCCACGGCGACCAGCGACGGCGTGGACTTGGCGTCGGCCTACGTGGTGAACCACGCGCTGGCGCCGGTGGTAAGCGTGAGCTATGGCAGTTGCGAAGCGGAGATGGGAGCGACGGAGTTGGCGTTTTACCAGAGCCTGTGGGAGCAGGCGGCCAGCCAGGGCATGAGCGTGCTGGTAGCCTCCGGCGACGCAGGCGCGGCGGGGTGCAACTCGGGGTGGATTGAGACGTCGACCGAACCGGCGGTGAACGGGCTGTGCAGCTCGCCTTACTCGACCTGCGTGGGAGGAACCGAGTTCGACGAAGGCGGGAATGCGGGCCAGTACTGGTCGGCAACCAACAGCCCCAGCCAGGGGTCGGCGCTCGGCTACATTCCAGAGGAGGTCTGGAACGAGAGCGGAGCCAATGGCGGCGTGGGCCTGTGGGCGTCGGGCGGCGGCGCGAGCCAGGTGTACGCGCAGCCGGTCTGGCAGCAGGGAGTGGACGGAACCGGCGCTGCCAACGGCATGAGGGCGGTTCCGGACGTGGCCATGACGGCAGCGGCGCACGACGGAACGATCATCTACGAGAACGCAAGCTACTGGATCGTGTCGGGAACCTCCGCGGCCGCGCCCTCTCTGGCCGGGGTGATGGCGTTGGTGGTGGAGAAGAGGGGAACAGGGCAGGGCAACGCCAATCCAGAGCTTTACAGCCTGCTGAGCGCGCCGGCCAGTCCATTCCACTCGACCCCGGCGGGGAACAACAGCGTACCAGGGGTGCAGGGATTTTCGGCCGGTGGAGCAGAGTACAACCTGGCGACCGGCCTGGGTTCGGTGGATGGGGCGGTGCTGGTAAATGAATGGGGGAACGGCGCAGCCCTGCCGCCGACGCTCGGCTTGAGCGCTGCGGCCAGCCAGGTGGTGATGGTGCAGGGCGGCTCGGCCCAGGTGCGCGTGACGGCGGCCACGGGAGGGTCGTTCGCGGGGAATCTGACGTTGGCAGTGACAGGTCTGCCTGGAAATGTCACCGCGCAATGGAGCGCCAATCCGTTGCGTCCGGAAGCCGGAGCCAACGCGGCGGTTCTTACCTTGAAGGCTGGACCCTTGGCGCGTGCGGGAACGGCGCAGGTGACGGTGACGGCGGCTGGAGACGGCCTGACGGCGACTGCGCAGATCGCGGTGGAGGTGCAGGCGGAGCGGCTGCGGGTAAGGCTGTTTCCGCTGCCGGGCGGTCCGCTCAAGATGTGGTAAACCGGCTCAACTGGGCCGGTGGTTCAGTCGAGCCGTTCGAAGGCCTGGCGGATGCGCTCGGGAAGCTCGGCCGGGGCGTCGGGGAGGCTGTGACCGGGTTCGAGGACGATGGCCGGGGGAGCGGGCAGCGCGTTCAGAGCCTCCACCGTGGCCGGAAAGTCGATGGTGCCGTCGCCGGGCCAGAGGTGCTCGTCTTTCATCCCGTGGTTGTCGTGTGCATGGACGGAAACAATGCGGGTAGAGAGCGTGGCCAGGGCGTCGTGCACGCCGGTGGTGATGTGGGCGTGGCCGAGGTCGAGGCAGACGCCGACCGAAGAGAGGTGGCCGGAGTCGAGGATGTAGACGAGGTGCTCGGGCGTGGTGGGCTCGCTCAACAGGTTCTCCACCAGCAGGCGCACGCCCAGGGGGTGCGCAAAGGCGCCCAGGTGCTCCAGGGCGGTTTGCGCGTACTCGATGGAGCGGGAAGACCATTCATCGTGGCGCTCGCCAAGGTGCAGAACGAGGTTGCGGAAGGGAATATACTCGGCCGTTTCGAGGGCCCTCTTGATCTCGTCCATTGCGTCGATGCGGCGGGACTTCTCCGGATGCAGCACGTTCACCGGCGGTGCGCCGGCGCGCCCCATCTCGTAGTCGGGGAAGAGCGGGGCGTGCATGGACCAGATTTCCAGGGAGTTGGAGCGGAACCAGGCAGCCAGTTCGGAGACGTGCTCGCGGCTGGTGTAGTCGAAGTGCTGGCGTGCGGCGAAGATCTCAACCGCCTGCGCACCGGAGCGTGCGGCGAGCTCCAGCAAGCCAGGGTGCAGACGCTGTTTCAGGAACAGGTGCGTGGACAGAACTCGCAGCTTGGCCAAAGAATTCCCCTGCGCCGGTTTGAACTGAGCAAAGGACCGGGCGCTGATCCCATTTTCGCATTTTTGGCAGGTTGAACGCAGCGCCTGTGTTGCGCAAGAAGGTGCATGCGCGGCGATGTCGGAGGCGCGGTGACCTGTGCAAAAGACCTGCAGGGGTGAATTTTTCGGGGTGAAAACCTGTTTCAATCTATCAAAAAACACCAGCGAGAAGCGCCTGGCGCGGATTCTGCTGCGGAGGACGCAGTTCGGCGATCCGGGCGATCCGCGTCCGCAACGCCCTTTTGAATGTGGTGTTTCACAACTGATGGATGCGGCTCCAGCCTGGGGAAGGCGGAGCCGCAATGAAAGTCTGCTGCAAACGCACGGGGGTCGTTGGCTTGCAGCGGAGTTTTGCTTGACCCGGGGACTCGGGTTGAAGTAGTACAGCTATCTCGACCGGAGTCTTGGATGGGTCTGGAAAGATCCCGGCGAGACCGTTAATTAGGATGGTCCATTGTGCGGAAGGAAGGTGCGTCCTTCGCGTTTCTCCAAAAGGCTTGCTTGCTCACCTGCTGGGAACCGCACACCCACATAAGATGCCCGAATCGTCTCCCGCGTCTGGTCAATTTTGTACAAAATTGAAAAAGTTACGATGAATCGGCGAAGGACCGCGGCGGGAATGCGCGAGACGGCGGGGCAGTTCCCGGACAGCAAAGGGGTCGCAAACGGCGGGCGGAATCCTTGCCGCAGGGTCCCGTAGCCGCGGTATCATGCGTCCATGATCTCGAAGGCAGGAAAAGTCCTGATCGTAGCGGTGTTTCTGCTGGCGGCCGGCGCGGCGTGGGCGGCAAACGGGGATATATCGCCCGCGGCGAACTTAAGCTCGGCGCAGATTGTCGAGCAGATGCAGCGCCACAATCAGGCGCGGACGCAAGCGTTGAAGCATTACAAATCCGTGCGCCACTACCAGGTCGAGTACCGGGGATTTTCGAAGTCGATTGTGGCCAGGATGGACGTTGAAGTTGCGTACGAAGCCTCTACAGGGAAGAGCTTCCGGATTGTTTCCCAGAGCGGCTCGAAGCTTCTTTGCGAGAAGGTCTTGAAGCGCGCGGTGGAGAGCGAAAAGGAAGCTGCGCAGGATAAAGGCGCGACCGCGCTGACTGCGGCCAACTACAAATTCCATCTGGTGGGGACTGAGAGCCTGGGCGGCCGCCCGGCCTACATTCTGGACGTGGAGCCGGTGAAGGAAAGCAAATTCCTTTACCGGGGGAAGATTTGGGTGGATGCGGCGGACTTTGCGCTGGCCAAGGTCGAAGCGGAGCCGGCTAAAAACCCTTCCTTCTGGATTTCGCGGACGCGGATACAGTTTACCAACGCGAAGAGGGGCGATTTCTGGCTTCCGGAGAAAAACCGGAGCGAAACCAAGGTGCGGATCGGCGGCACGGCGGTGCTCACAATCGACTACGGCGTCTACCAGATTTCGTAGCCGGGAATGGGGCAGGCGGGCGGGCGCTCCAGGCACCGGGAGAAGTGAGCATAACCACGGAATCTGGGTGCCCCATCCTTCCGCAGTTTCATCGCGGAAGAGTGGGAAACCTCAGCCCTCATTCAGCCCCAGCCAGTTCTCCCACCGCACCAATGCCGCGCCTTTTTTCTGGCGCGGACCAGCCGAAGGCGGATGGCCGCACCGCAGGTGCTTGCAGATAATTTCGCCTCCTTGGCGCACACTGGTAGAGAAGAGCAAAAGACCGAAATCCCTCCTCGGCTTCTCAAATTGTGATGGGACTCGATCCGGAGGGAGGCGGGAGTTTCAATCTCCGCAGAAAGCCCGCAGAATCGACCGGGCTTTGTAAACTGCGGCAAAACTCTCGTGGAAGGCGTTGTGTGTCAGGGCACGACTTCAGTCGTGCCGTAAGTGGCTAAAAAATGGCGTGGGCTTCAGCCCCTGAGGGATTGTTTTTCGGGATTGCATCTCACCTTCCGCAGCCTTCTCAGCCCCCGTTTCGGCCTGAAAAAGTTCCTGACTCCCACCCCCCTACTTGTTTTTGGGGTAATTTTCGCCTTAAAATTACAGTAACTTGCAATGAATGAACAACTTACGAATTATTTCAGTTAATTAAAAGGTAAACAGACATGCCCGTTTTTGGCCCGTTTTTACGCGTTTTGAGTGCATTTTTAGCTCAAAAAACCGCTTTTTGCGTCCAATCCACGACTCATTTGACAAGTTGCGTCGGCACAGAAGTCTCTCCACATCCGACCTTGGCGAACAGTTTTTGGGGCAGGTTCGAAGGGTGAGGCACAGCGCTTGGCGAGGACGGCGGCTGTGATACCGTGGCAGTACAGAGTCCCTGAACCGGACGGGTTTATTCAGTTCGGATCGCACGCCTGGCGGCGGAGTTTTGCCAGGGGAAATGGCCGCATGGAAGCGTCCTTTGAGTCGCTTTGACAGGGTCAACGCACGGCATGTAAGGAGCGAATCAGTGGAGATCGGGGGCGGCGTGCGCAGATTGAGAATGTCCCAGCAGCCGGAACTGAAATCGCCTTCCCTTGCCGTGAACCGGGGGCCTGCGCCCGAATCCGGTCCCGTGCCTGTTTCCGGTTCGCTGTTCAGTTCCGAACCCGAGGGTCAGCCTGCCACCCAGACTCCACGCCACACGCCGCAGCGGATTCCGCGCTGGCTGGAGCGCGCCGAACTGTTTTTACGGGTTCTGTTGAGGATGTACATCGGTCTGGCGGTCTGCTATGCGCCGTGGTCCAGGGTTTTCTGGGACCAGAATCCCCTGTTTGCGCAGTATCCCACGCTCTCGGCGATTGCGGCCCATGGGGCGGTGCGGGGGATTGTGTCGGGGCTGGGGCTCTTGAATCTGTGGATTGCGTTTCAAGATGCGGTCCGCCAAGGGACGGACAAGCAATGAGCGACGAAAAGCAGGGAGTAGGGAGTAGGGAACAGGGAACAGCGCCGGGCGCCGTTGAAACGAGTACTGCGGGTGCGGAGATTCACGCGGCGGTGATTCCCGGCAACGGGGCTCCTCCTCCGCTGGAACGCGCTCCGCTGGCCTACGAGAACTCCGGCTTTCTGGATAGCGCCGACGGACGGTTGATCCGAATTGTCGCAGAGTACATGGAGCCGCTGGCGCGGTTCCGCCGGGAACAGATTCAGGACACCGTGGTGTTTTTCGGCTCGGCGCGGTTCCGCGGGCGCGCGGAGGCCGACCACGAACTCGAGTTGCTGGACAATACAGGCTCGACGCAAGCGGCTCCCAGTCACGAACAGCCGGCCAGCATGCCGGAGATTGCCGAGGGCAGGGCGACGGAGCTGCAGCGCAAGCGGGCCGTGGCGGCGGTCGAGATGGCCCGCTACTACGAGGACGCGCGGCGGTTGTCCGGGATGCTGACCAAGTGGGCCAAGCGGATTCCCTCGCAACGGGCGCGGTTCGTGGTGATGTCGGGCGGCGGCCCGGGGATCATGGAAGCGGCCAACCGCGGCGCACACGAGGCGGGCGGCAAGACCATCGGGATGAATATCCGGCTGCCCTTCGAGCAAAGCCCCAACCCCTACATCACCCCCTCTCTCAACTTTGAATTCCACTACTTCTTCATGCGCAAGCTGTGGTTCGCCTACCTGTCGAAGGCCCTGGTGGTCTTTCCCGGCGGCTTTGGGACGCTGGACGAGATGTTCGAGATTCTGACCCTCGCCCAGACCCACAAATTAGCAAAGAAGATGACGGTGGTGATCTACGGCTCGGATTATTGGAAGAAGGTCTTCAACCTGGATACGCTGGTGGACACCGGGGCCATCTCGCCCAAGGACATCGAACTGTTCCAGTTTGCCGATACGCCCGAGCAGGCTTTCGAGCTTCTGCGGCAGGGGTTGACGGAGAACTACCTGAAGGCCGAGCTGGCCGCGGGCACACTGGCGGAGAGCGAACAGATCGCGGTCGGCGAGGATCTGATGGCTGGCTGGACGGTGGAGGATTTTCTGGGTCCGGAGTTGGCCAAGACCAGCAAGTAAGCGGGGATGGAGACAATCATTTGGGACATTTCTTGGGAGTTTTCAGGGAATTTACCGCTCTGTTTCCAGTTTTTTAGTTAATCTGACGATTCTTTTCTTATTTGAACCGGCATTCGCAGCAGGTTAACCCTCCCTTAATGGCCACCGACCGATACTAGCTACGAGATTTCCAGTCAGTCCGCGGAATCGAGGAGCAGAATGGCCAATTCGACCATCTCGTACTTGTGGCGCGACAAAATGGCGTCCAAGAATTTTCGCACGGGTGTTTCGTTGCACAGTCACACCAACCAGTCGCAGGAAACACTGGACTTCCTGGCGAATTTGGGCAACCAGTACCCAGTGATTCGCCCTTTGCTTTCACGGCTGGAGCGCCGGTCGGAGCAAATGCACGGGGTGCAGGTGAATTACGTGGCCAGCTACTGGACGCCGCCGATGCCTCCCAAACTGGCGTTCGACCTGGAGAGCAGCCAGATCGAGAAGCTGGACCTGGCTTCGATGGTTTCCATCACCGACCACGACAATATCAAGGCGCCGATGCTGTTGCGCACCGTTCCCAGCGCGCGGCAGATTCCGGTTTCGCTGGAGTGGAGCGCGCCCTATGGGGAACAGTCCTTCCACCTGGGCGTGCACAACCTGCCCAGCGCACGGGCCACGGAGTGGATGGAGACGCTGAAGGAATTTACCGCCCATCCCAGCGACGCGCGGCTCACCGAGATTCTGGTTGCGCTCCACGAGGAGCCGAATGTCCTGGTGGTTTTTAACCACCCGCTGTGGGATCTTTACCGGATCGGCAAGGAAAAGTACGAGTTTCTGGTCAACGAGTTTTTGCTGAAGAACGGCAATTACCTGCACGCGCTGGAACTGAACGGGCTGCGCACCTGGCATGAAAACCGGGCGGTGCGGAGGTTGGCCGAGAAGCGGAACATGTTGTTGATCTCCGGCGGCGACCGGCATGGCGTGGAACCGAATGCCAACATCAACCTGACCAATGCCACCAGCTTCACCGAGTTTGTACACGAAGTGCGGCGGGAAAAGAAGAGCGATGTGCTCTTCATGCCGCAGTATGCCGAACCGTGGAAGCACCGGATTCTGCGGTCGACCATCGACGCCATCCGGCACTACCCGGAGTTTCCGCAGGGCTCGCGGACGTGGGATGAGCGCGTCTATCATCCGGACGCCAACGGCGTGATCCGGCCGCTCAGCGAACTTTGGCCGAAGGGACACGCGCCCAGGGCGATGAACTGGGTGATCGGGATGGTGCAGATGATGGGCAATGGCCTGGTTTCCGGCGGCCTGCGCTTCGCGTGGAGCGACTCGCAGCAGTTGCGGCTGGCTTTGGGAGAGCATGACGGGTAAGGTGAGCGGAGTTAGCAAAAACTGACTCTGCGAACTCCGCTAACAACGCTAACGCCGCACTGTTTTACATAGAATGAAATCAGGTTGGGATTCCAGTAATAGATATGAATGAACGAATGCCCCGCGTGGCCTACTTCCCCGACTCATTTCACGAGGTGAATGGGGTTGCTCATACGAGCCGCCACTTCGAGGCCTTTGCGCGCAGGCGGAATCTGCCCTTTCTTTGCGTTCGCGCCGGGGACCGCGAGCAGTCCATCACCAAAGACGGCAATGTGTGGACGCTGGAGTTGCCGCGCGGCTTTCTTGCCTTTGCGCTTGAAAAGGACCTGCGCTTCGACCCGGCGTTTTTACGCCACATTCCGCAGATCGGCGAGGTACTGGAGAGGTTCAAGCCGGACCTGATCCACATTACCGGTCCCAGCGAAGTGGGAATGCTGGGCGCAGGACTGGCGCTCCACCTTGGCGTGCCGCTGGCCGCGAGCTGGCACACCAATGTGCATGAGTACCTGGCGCGGCGGTCGGATTGGTTGCTGCGCTTTTTGCCGGAGAGTCAGTCGGCTGCGGCTGGGCAGAAGATCGAAGACCTGACCATGGCCGTGGCAGCCAGGTTCTATTCGAGTGCGCAGGTTCTGTTTGCGCCCAACCCGGAGCTCTGCGCGCTGCTGGAGAGGACCACCGGCAGGCCCTGCGGCCTGATGCCGCGGGGTGTGGATGCGGAGCTTTTCCATCCGTCGAAGCGCAACCGCAGGCCCGAGGACCGCGACCAGGTGCTGGGGTTTGTAGGACGGCTGTCGGTGGAGAAGAACGTAGCCCTGCTGGCCAAAGTGCAGGAAGAGCTGGAAGAGATGGGCCACTGGAGCTTCCGGTTCCTGATCGTGGGCCACGGCGCCGAACAGGGCTGGCTGCGCGAGCGATTGCCGCGGGCGGAATTTACGGGTGTCCTGCGTGGGGAAGAGCTTGCGACAGCTTACGCGAATATGGATCTTCTGGTGTTTCCCTCGCACACCGACACCTTTGGAAATGTGGTTCTGGAGGCGCTGGCCTCGGGCGTTCCGGCGATTGTGACTCCCGACGGGGGGCCGTGCACCATTGTGCGCGAAGGCGAGACGGGGCGAGTAGTGGCGGACGAGGGATTTGCCGCCGCGGTGGCTGGAGTGCTGAGCGACCCGCTAAAACACGCGGAGATGCGGTTGGAGGCGCGGAGGTACGCGCTTACGGCCAGTTGGGACTCGGTGTTTGAAGGGGTGTATGCGGGGTATGAGGCGATCCTGCCTGCAAGCATGGAAGACGTCAAGGTTGGATAGGAAGCGGCGTCCGGGCTCGCGGAAAGTACAAGTTAGCCCCCGTTCGTCCTTGATAGAGGACTCAGTCGCAAAGTAGACACCCTGATCCTAAAGCCTCACAGGGATCGAGAAGATGCGGGAACTAGCTCTTCCTGGAGGTTACGGCCGAGAACGCCGTTACCTTCTGGGTGACTCGCTTGCTGGCGCAGTGGGGGCACACAATGCCGCCCTTTTCGAGCTCCGCCATGTGGAGATCCTTGGTGAATTCCTTGTCGCAATCCTGACATAGAAAAACGTATTGGCACATGGTCATTCTCCGGGCACCATCATAGTCCCGAATGTGGTTTCCGGGAATCCTAAATATAGGCCAAATACGGTCAGGAACGGGGCGGCGGAAGACGGCGGCCGGTGCGCAGATCGAGGGCGAAGGGGGTTTCCTTGTCGGTCCTCATCTCCCAGCCCAGGCCGCGGAGAACGCCGGATTCGAGGTCGGTGATGGTAAGTCCCTCATCGGAGAGATTTTCCGATTGCCAGGCCTCGCCATGCCTGCCCCAGGCGAGGATGTTGCGGTGGCCGACGAAGAGGAGCAGTTCCTCTTCAAGCACGGGGCGAACTTCCAAAACCGGCCGGTAGGGGAGCAGGCTGAAGCGCTCCGGGGCGGTGGTGTCGATGAGGTAGGCATAGCCGCCGGAGACGGCGCAGAGGTCCTCAGGACGCGGGGCTGACCAGAGTCCAGTCGGCACGACAGCATCGCGAAAGCCGAGGGCGCAGGTGGCCAGGAAGGGCTGCGCGCAGGTCGAATGCTTTTTGTGGACTTCATCGCCAACTCCTGGAGCGCCGGGCCGGACCAGCACTTCGAGCGCGCCGCGCTCCACTTCTTCCGCCTGGAGGGGATAGACAAAGTGGCGCGGGGGCAGGATGAGGGGACGAGCGGGCAAAATCTCAGCCTCCCAGGCGTGAGGGAAGCTGAGGTCGATGGTGAGAGCGGGAGTCGTCACGGCCAGCTAGACTCCGACAAAGCTCTCGATGCGCTCGCGGACGCTGGGAATGGCGAGGCCCAGAGCGGAACCGTCTTCGATGAGTGGGATCAGCTTGTCGAATTCGGGGCCGGAGTGGGAGCCGGTGAGGGCGACCCGGACGGGGTGGAAGAGATCCTTGCCCTTGACGCCGGCGGCGGCCTTGATTTCGTTCATCCAGGCCTTGAAAGCTTCGGGCGTGACGGGGCCGGAGTGGGCGCGGATGCGGTCGGCCATTTCAGCCAGAACGGTACGGGCCGAGTCGACGGCCAGAATGGCTGCGTTCTCCTCGTTGGCGCGGGCGGCTTCGGGGTCGAAGGCGAAGATGGGAGCGGCTTTGGCCGGGAGTTGGTCAAGGTGATCGACGGAAGGAACGAGGAGAGCGAGCAGGCGCGTGAACCAGTCCTTGATGGGCTCTGAGACGGAGTCGAGCGGGGGCAACTGGACGGCAAAGTAGCGCCAGGCCAGAGCGGCGAGCCGCTCCGGTTCGGCCTGCTTCAGGTAGTGGCGATTAAGCCAGTTGAGCTTGTCGAAGTCGAAAATGGCCGGACTGGGAGTGACGCGCTCCAGTGAAAAAGCTCGGATCAACTCGGGCAGGGTGAAGGTCTCGGTTTTGCCGTCTTCGGCGCCCCAGCCGAGCAGGGCCAGGTAGTTCACCAAAGCTTCGGGCAGGTAGCCCATCTCGCGGAAGGTCGAAATCGAAGTGGCGCCGTGGCGCTTGGAGAGGCGTTCGCGGTCGGCCCCGAGGATGGTGGAGAGGTGGGCGAACTCGGGGACCGGCCAGCCGAAGGCTTCGTAGATGGCCACCTGTTTGGGGGTGTTGGAGATGTGGTCGTCGCCGCGGATGACGTGGGTGATCTGCATGAGCGCGTCGTCGATGGTGACCACGTAGTTGTAGACCGGGACGCCGGCGGAGATGCTGCTGGCGGAGCGGACCAGGATGGGGTCGCTGACCGACTCGGGGGCGAACTCGACCGGGCCGCGGACCAGATCGTGGAAGCGCAGGGGGTGGTCTTCGATCTTCAGACGGACGGCGAAGGGCTTTCCCTCGGCTAGATTCTTTTCAATCTCCGCGGGATGCAGTCCCCGGCAGCGGCCGGAGTAGACCTGGGGGCGGTGCGCGGCGACGGCCTGCTGGCGTTCAGCTTCCAACTCTTCCGTGGTACAGAAACAGCGGTAGGCCTTTCCCTCGGCGAGGAGGCGCTCGGTGTGGGCAGCGTAGATTTCCAGGCGCTCGGACTGGCGGTAGGGGCCAAAGGCGCCCTTTTCCGGAGCGCCGGGCTCGGCGCCGGGGCCTTCGTCCCAGTCCATTCCCATCCAGCGGAGGTCCTTGATGAGCTGGGTTTCGTAGCGGACTTCGGAGCGTTCGAGATCGGTGTCCTCGATACGGAGGAGGAATTGGCCGCCGGTGCGGCGGGCGAAGAGCCAGTTGTAGAGAGCTGTGCGTGCATTGCCGACGTGAAGAAGGCCGGTGGGGGAAGGGGCAAACCGGACGCGGGGTATGGTGGTCATGACAATACTGATGATAGACGGTTGGGAGGGGTCAGGAGGCAGAGGTGAAACTCCGAGTCAGACGGCTTCTGACCACAGAGTTGAGACGATGGCCGCCTGGAATCAGGAGAAGTGTTCCCAGCCGTGGGGTTGGAGGGGTTGCGGACCCTGGGCAGTGAGAAGGGTGATCTGCGGCTGGCCGGGGCGGGGCCTGAGGATGCGGCCGATGCGGGTGACGGGCACGCCGGCGATGGAGCGCGGCAGGCGAGCGGCAGCGGGGGCGGTGAAGAGCAATTCGTAGTCCTCGCCGCCATGGAGGGCTTGAGCGAGGGTTGCGCCGGAATGTTGGGGCAGGGCGGCCGAGTCCACTTCGGCGGCAACGCCCGATTCCTGGCAAAGGTGGGTGAGGTCGGTGGAGAGGCCGTCGCTCAGGTCGAGGGCGGCGGAGGCCAGGCCGCGGCGCTGGAGCCAGAGGCCCTGGGCATTGCGGGGCTGGGGGTAGAGGTGGGGGACGAGAAGGGCCGCCAGTTTCTTGGGAATGGCTGGAGGTTGCGGGAGGGGCGATTGGGTCTGGGCTGGTTTCTGTTTGCCGGCCAGTTCCGCGAGACAGGCGAGGCCGGCAGCGGCTCCGCCGAGGGCGCCGGTGACGTAGAGCAGGTGGCCGGGGCGGGCGCCGGAGCGGAGCAGGGCACGGCCGCACGGTACGGCTCCGACCAGGACGATGTCGGCGACGGCGAGGGGGGATTCGGCCAGGTCGCCACCGGCCAGGGGGGTCTTGTGGGCCGCGGCCAAGGCCAGAAGGCCGTCGAGAAAACGGCCCACCCAGGCGGGTTTGCGTCCGTGAGCCAGGGTGAGCGGGCGCGGCAACCCCAGGGAAAGAAAGGCGGCTACGGGACGGGCTCCCATGGCGGCCAAGTCGCTGAGGCCGCGCGCCAGGGCGCGATGGCCAATGGCTTCGGGGGAGTGCCAGTCGAGGCGAAAGTGGCGGCCGGCAATGGAAAGGTCGGTGGTGACGGCCAGTTCTTCTCCGGGACGGGGGGCGAGCAGGGCGCAGTCGTCGCCGATGCCCAGCCGAAGGCCGCTTTGGGAAGCGCGTGCGGTGCGGCGGCGAATCTCGAGCAGAATGGCGAGTTCGCCCTGCCCGGCAGCGGTTCCGGAATCGGTCTTTTTACTGCGCATTGATCCAGAATAGGACAAAAGCGGCAGGAATCACTTCGTCCGGGGCTCGCCGGGGTGAGCAAAGCGCCGAATCTGTAGGCAACGGACCAGGATTGCCTGGAGCGGGGAGGGGATTAATTCGTTGACCCAGCCCCAGGGGTCTGTTAGCCTTGACAGGCGTTCTGCGGACTGTGTCCGCGTGGGCGTGTACAGAATCTAAATGCCTTGCGCTTTTTTATAAGTACTTGGCGAATTGCGGCCCTGCAGCGGCAGGGATGAAAGGCGAAAATGCTACGCAAGCGCTATTACATTCTTTTTGTCGCCAGAGATGACGACGGGCGGGTTCGAAAGATCTCTCTGCCCATTCAATATGTGTATGGATTTGTGGCTGCGGCGTTGGTGGGAGCTTTCACGATTGTGGGGCTGGCTGGCTCCTACACCCGCATGCTGCTCAAGACCGAAAGCTACAACCAGGTGCGGCAGGAGCGGGAGACGCTGCGCAAGGACTACAAGCAGATGGCGCAGATCGCGCATGACCGCGATGTGCAGGTGGCATCGCTTGGCGCCTTGGCGAATGAAGTGACCGCGCTTTATGGACTGCGGCAGAACAAGCTGGGGACGGCCAAGGCGGGGACAGCGGCCGCCGCGGCAGCGGCTCCCATGCCGAGCAGCCTGGCGCTGACGGACGATGTGGACCAGCAACAGGTGAAGCTCTCCATCGACCAGTTCTACGCGCTGCGCACACAGGCGCTTTCCGGCCGGGTTTCCCGCGCGCTGGAGGGTGGCCTGTCGTCCGCTTTTGTCGGGGACTGGACGCAGTTGGCGGATGCGCCTTCGATATGGCCGGTTGAGGGACGCGTAGGCTCCAGCTTTGGCCAGCGGGAAGATCCCTTCAACGGAGAGGGCAAGTTCCACTCGGGCATCGACATCGAGGCGGCCTACGGATCGCCGGTGCGCGCCTCGGCGGACGGGGATGTGAGCGGGGCGGCAATGGGCGCCGGATATGGCCGCGAAGTGGTGTTGAATCACGGCCATGACGTGATCACGGTCTATGGCCATCTCTCCGCGATTGCGGTGGTGACCGGCCAGCACGTGACTCGCGGCCAGGTGATCGGCTATGTGGGCCAGTCGGGACGCGCTACCGGACCCCACCTGCACTATGAAGTGCGTGTACACAACGTTCCCGTGAATCCGCACAAATATCTGCGCAGCAGCTATGAACAGCTTGCGCTCAGCGACCCCGCGGCAGTGGCTCCGAAAAGATAATTCTGTCGAATCAACTAAAGACCAAAGCGGCTCCCGGCAAATCGGGAGCCGCTTCTGTTTTGGGAGGCGGCCGGCTCGGCGCGCTCACCGTGGTATGGTTGGGGGCGGAATTCGACTCTTGATTTGAGGAGAACTTGTGGCGCATTTCCGTTTTCGTTGCCTTGCAGCTTTACTTGTTCTGGCACTTCCTGCCTTCGCACAGGACCGCGCCTCCGGAGTGCAAACCGCCTTTGCCCGCGCCCAACATCTGAAGCATGGCATCAACGCTTCGATGTGGTTTGCGCAGTCGGCCCGCGACTATTCGGCGGCCCGCACCAACAGCTATACCGATGACGGCGACATTGCGCTGATGGCCAAGCTGGGCTTCGACAACGTGCGCCTGAGTATCGACGCCACGCCGCTGGAGAAGGGTCCGCAAGGGAAGGACGGGTTGAACGATGAGTTCATGGCCCGGCTGGACCACGCCGTAGACGCGATGCTGGCCCAGGGGCTCGCCGTCCAGATCGACCTCCATCCCGAGGAGCCGTACAAGCTGCAACTGCGCAGCGGCGACGAAGGCGTTGGACGGATGAGCATGCTGTGGCGCAAACTGGCCGCTCACTACGCCACGCGCGACCCGGAGAAGGTGTTCTTCGAGATCATGAACGAGCCGGAGGTGAGCGACCCTTACCGCTGGGCCGGCATCCAGGCGGAGGTGGCGGCGGCCATCCGCGAAGTTGCGCCGCGCAATACGATCATCGCCACCGGGCCGAACTACTCCGGCATCGGCGATCTGCTGACCCAGCATACGCTCCCCGACGGCAACGTGATTTATAACTTCCACTTTTACAATCCGCACGAGTTTACGCACCAGGGCGCGGGTTGGGGCGCGCCGTGGTGGAGCTACACGCACGGCATTCCCTATCCGGCCACAGAAAGCTCGATGCAGGAACTGGTGAAGGAAGTTCCCGATGCGAGCAACCGGTTTGCTCTGGAGAACTATTGGCTGGATCACTGGGACGGGCACCGCATTCGCCTGATGATCGACGAGGCCGCGGAGTGGGGCAAGAGCAACAACGTGCCGCTGATCTGCAATGAGTTCGGCGCGTACCGGGAGTACGCCGATGCAGGCTCGCGGATGAACTGGATCCGCGACGTGAGGACGGCGCTGGAAGCCGACGGCATCGGCTGGACGATGTGGGATTATCGCGGCGGCTTCGGGGTGGTTTTCAAGGAAGACGGACAGCCGGCCAAGGTGGATGAGAAGGTCGTCGAGGCGCTGGGGCTGAAAAAGTGATCGATGTTCGTGCGACCCCAAATCTCCAGGAAAGAAGCCGCCTGGAGATTTGGGGCGCCCGGCGATTTTCTTTGCGTAGATTTAAGGGCCATGAGCGCATGATGTCTTTAGGGAAGATCTTTTTTTGAGGTCGATCTTGAGTAAAAAACCAGCCGAAATCGCCTTCATACCACCCCCCTATAGTGATATTATCGTTTTTCAACGATAAACATCACGTAAGTCACAAAGAATGAGCATCATACAAAAACATATAGTTAACTGACAAGTAACGGAACTCGCCGATTTAGGCCCTTTTTTAGGTCTTTTGGGGCCATTTTTCCCCAAAAATGCCGCAAATCGATGCCAAAATACCTCCATTTCTGCCGCTCCTCCGGCTACTTGCCGGTGTAGACCACGTGCCAGATGGAGTTGGAGCCATCGTCGGAGACGAAGAGGGAGCCGTCTTTGGCTTCGGCGACGCCGACCGGGCGGCCCCAGACCGTGCCGTTGGGCAGGACGAAGCCGGTGAGGAAGTCCTCGTACTCGCCGGTGGCGTGGCCGTTGTTCATGGGCAGGCGGATCACCTCGTAGCCGGTACGCTGCGCACGGTTCCAGGAGCCGTGCTCGGCGGCGAAGCCTTCGCCTTTGAACTCGGACGGGAACTGAGAGCCCTCGTAGAAGAACATTTCCAGCGAGGCGAAGTGGGGGTTGAGCAGAATGTCTGGGGTGAGGACCTTGGCTTGCAACTCGGGGTGCTTGCCGGGGTGGCGGGGGTCCTGCAGGCCGCCGGAAGGGCCATGGAAGTAGAACCACGGCCAGCCGTAGAAGCCGCCTTCCTGGACGTGGGTCACGTAATCGGGAACCAGGTTGTTGCCGAGGGCGTCCCGCTCATTGGTGGAGCACCAGAGCTCGCCGGTGATGGGGTTGATGGCCTCGCCGACACAGTTGCGCAGCCCCCAGGCGTAGACCTTGACGAACTTGCCCTCGGGGGTGAATTCGAGCACGTCGGCGCGGTGGAACTCCTCGGGGTGGGTGTCGGAGTCGTCCACGTTGGAGTGAGAGCCGACGGAGGCAAAGAGCCGGGCTCCATCCTTGGAGAAGATGACATCGCGGGTCCAGTGGCCGCCGCCGCGCAAGCGTCCGCCGCCGGGCAACTCGGCCAGGCTCACAGAGGGGCCGCGGGCCTGGAGGTCGCCGTTCTGGTAGGGAAAGCGGACGATGCCGTCGGTGTTGCCGATGTAGAGCCAGGCGGGATGGGGTCCGGCGGGGTAGAAGGCGATGCCGAAGGGCTGGTGCAGGCCCACGGCGAAGGTCGAGACCTGGGCGGCGTTGCCGTCCGCGCCCACGCCGCGAAAGACCTTGATTTTGCCGGTTGCGCTTTCGGCCAGGAAGAGGTCGCCGTTGGGGGCGGTGCGGAGCAGGCGGGGGTTGTCGAGGCCGGTGGCGTAGAGAGTGACCTTGAAGCCCTTGGGG